>Ga0335075_10000634_pt1 | contig 60595 bp, 51 predicted proteins | sample Lox_Sample_24_FD_206723 | JGI IMG/M metagenome (GOLD analysis project Ga0335075, IMG submission 206723) | Soil microbial communities from Loxahatchee National Wildlife Refuge, Florida, United States - Lox_Sample_2.4 | ecosystem: Environmental > Terrestrial > Soil > Wetlands | place: USA...
CGGAGGGAAGTGAGCCGGTCTCCGTAATCGAAGGAGTCGGGCTGCCGGTGGTAGTCACGGTAAAGGAGCCGGCAGTGCCGACGGTGAAAGTCGCATTGTTGGCGCTGGTGATGGCCGGAGCCTGGGTCGCCGCGCTCACGGTGAGAGTGAAGCTCTGAGTGGCCGGAGAACCGACGCCGTTGGTGGCAGTGATGGTGAGCGGATAGCTTCCGGCAGTACCGCTGGCGGGCGTGCCGCTCAGAGTGGCGGTGCCGTTGCCGTTGTTGGTGAAGGTGACGCCGGAGGGTAGCGAGCCCGTTTCGGTGATCGACGGGGTGGGTTTTCCGGTTGTTGTCACAGTGAAACTTCCGGCGGTGCCGACGGTGAAGGTGGTGCTGTTGGCGCTGGTAATGGCAGCCGACTGATTCACGGTGAGAGTGAAGCTCTGGGTGGCCGGAGAACCGACGCCGTTGGTGGCGGTGATGGTGAGCGGATAGCTTCCGGCAGTTCCCGCCGCGGGCGTGCCGCTCAGAGTGGCGGTACCGTTTCCGTTGTTGGTGAAAGTGACGCCGGACGGTAGCGAGCCCGTTTCGGTGATCGACGGGGTGGGAGTGCCGGTCGTGGTGACGGTGAAGGAGCCGGCCGTGCCGACGGCGAACGTCGTGCTGCTGGCGCTGGTGATGGCCGGAGCCGAACCTGTGCCGCCGCTGCCGGCCGCACGGAATGCCACCATCTGCATGATCCACTGGCCGGTTGCGACAGCGGTCGCTGCGTAGCTACCGGTGGTCGTTACGAGTTCGTCTTCGGCGATATCTCCATCAGGGGAGGTGATAAGGCGCTTCGTAAATCCGGCGCCGGGGCCGGACGTGTAGGCGGTGACCAAGTTTGCGCCGAAAAGCAGATCGGTGGCGCTGGTTGTGGTCACCGAACCACTGCTGTTGTTGCCGCTAGCGCCGGTAGCGCTCGCTACCACGTCGACAGGATTCGTGAGATCGGCACCAGAATATTCAAGGACGCGAATATCCGCATAGGCAGCGGCGGTCGCGAAGGTGACCGTAACGGAATTCGCTCCCGCGCCGGCCGCCTTGATGTTTTGGGAGTAGTAGATCGATTGAGTCGCCACACCGGTGATTGTCGTCGGACCGACCGCGCGCGTATAGACGTTGCCTTCAGTGTCGGTGACGGTGCTGACGGTGGCCGTGCTGTCATTCCAACCCACGACGACTACGTTCAAGTCGCCCGCAGTCTGGGCGGCAGTATAGGTGATCTTCACGGATGTCTGCGACGACTGAGGACTCGCGTAATTGCTCTGAACGTAGGAAATCGTTGCCGCGGCGGCGGGCGCCACATGCCAGAGAGCGATCCCAAGCAGGAGAATCATCGTGCGCGCAAACAAACCGCGCCGAAGTGACCTAGATAGGTGCAAGTCAATCCTGTTGTTCATAACGATCCTTTGCTTGGTCATTGTGTCGTGCTTTGTATAGAAAGCATGCTGCGCGGCGAACCTGCGGGGAAAGGCCGACCGTGCTAAGTAATGCAGACTAATGGGATTTCCGCATGGGCCGCATGCTGATATCCGTCACCTCGACAGTGGCGGGCAGTATGAGCGCGTGAACCACGGAGGACGCGATATCCTCCGGCTGGATGAGCGCCTCGGGATGATAATGCCTTCCCTCTTCTCGGTAAAGGGCTTCCTGCATCGGGGTCGCGGTCCGGCCGAGATACACCGTGAGGACCCGAATTCCCCGCGGGTTGACCTCTTCGCGGAGGCTGTCGGCAACCGCCTTTAGCGCATGTTTCGTGGCGCTGTATTGGCCGATTTCGGGCCGTTTCGCCACGAGGCCCGCGCTCGAATTGATGAAGACGATCTGCCCGGACGATGGAGTGAGCAACGGCAACAGACTCTTGGTAAGCGCGTAGGGAGCGCGAACGTTGGTCGCGTACTGAGCATCGAGATCTTCGATCGAGGCATGCTCCATGGGGCCTTGATGAATCAAGCCTGCGCTGTGGATGAGAATGTCCAAATTCGGCGTTTGTTCGCGCACCCGTTGATGGACTGTGAGTTCGCTGCCTGAGGTCGCCAAGTCGATCTGGAAAGCAAAGGCGGGAGAAAATCGGCCCGCCATTTCCACAGTCTCGGCCAGTCTCGCCGCATCTCTGCCAATAGCGAAAACCCGCACGCCTTCTCGAGACAGCGCCAGCGTAATCGCCCGGCCGACGCCGCTGCTCGCGCCTGTGACGACGGCGACGCGGCCAGACAACGTTCCCGAACGATCGGTGGGCCGGTTACTCAAATTGACGTCCGGCGCCCGGAGGGAGCGCTTCGGAGTGCGCGAGGGGTCGCACTAGAGAGAACCGTCTCCGGATACTTCATACACATCCTCTTTGGGTGTGTGATGCACGAGATGAAAAAGGCCGGGATATGCCTTGAACAGGACGGCAAAAGATTCACCAACCATCGGCGTCCAATAGCGTTCGTTGTCGTCCGCGACGACCACGTATCGAATGTGGTATCGGCGAATGCCAGCCATCAGGAGTTCGGGATTCCTGGAGGGTGGAAACCAAATGACGCGGCGCTGGCCGTAGTGGTAGACGAGATCGTCCTTGCGAGCCATCACAACCGCGTACGGCTGGGTGTTGGTTTGAATCCACTGAGCCGCTTCGATGTCGGGGTACAAATCGTCATCTTGCACCCGGAAGTGCAAGTTGGCGCGCCCGATGCGTAGTTGCATGCCGATGCCTACCAGAACCAGACCAATCAGCGCAGCCGCGCCCGCCGCCTTCGACAACGAGATCAAATCCAGTCTCTGCGGCATTGAGCTTCGGAACACTCCCGGAAATCCCTCAATCGCGCCAGGCTTTACGGCGAAGAGTATCGCTGAAGCGGCGGCGAGCAAAGCCCAAACCGCAATACAGAATCGGGCGTGCGGGTGCTCGATATGCCGGCCCCACACGGCTGAGCTGATGATTCCTATCGTCGAGACCGCCAAGATCGTGGCGGCCACTTCTCGATGCTTTGTTTTCGCGAGACGGACGAGTAGAGCCGCTCCTCTCCACATATACAGGCATCCAAGGGGCGCGACGGGCAGAAGAAACCGGACTTCGAAATCCCACGGCCAGAAGAGATACATCGCCTCGTAGCCGAGGCAGTACCACTCCAGGACCCCGCCATCCTCCCAGAAGGAAACCGCCAAACCTACCACGACGAGAGCGAACGGGATCAAGGTCGTGGGCGAGTACCACGCCGGAGCGATCGCCTTGCGCACGATGAGGGTCCAGAGTTCCGTGGCCCGGTCGTCACCGTTGTAAATCGGCCTCATGGCGACGTCTTTCCATGTGGCGAGACCGGACTCGGGATCATTACCGTTTTTTATCCCGAGTTGTGCGACGTAGTTTTCCTGATATCCGTGAATCGGCCACTGCGAAACCTGATGCTTTATGGCCCAACCCATCCAGGCGACCTGAACGACACCGCCCAAAACGATCAGCGGGAGGAAGATCATGATGCGCCGTTTGGCCGCGGCGGACTCCTTGATGAGCGAGACTGCCAGCCATGCGGCGAGCGCAGCCAGCAAAGCAATGCCCGTCGATCTGATCAGCACGGTCGCGAACAAGAGCACCAAACATAGCAGCCACCACGACAACTGCGACGATTTCGAACGCGCCGAGTCGAGGCGCGCCACCGCCCAAATCAGAATCATGCTGAAGAAAAAGTACGGCATGTCGGAGGAGACGACTCTCGTCGAAAACTCGAAAAATACAGGAGACGAAGCGAGCAGAAGACATATCGCCGCCGCTACCGCCCGATTTTGTCGCGCGCGCAATACCAGGTAGGCGAAGACGAACCCGAGCGTGGTGAAAACGCCCATGGTCCGCACCAGCGCCGCGTGGCCGTATCCGACGATTTGGGCGAGTCCGGCCATCAGGTATGGAAATCCCGGCGGCAACATGGTTTCAGGCTTGAAATTGAATCCATACCCGGTGCCCCGAGAGATGGATCGGCTGAGTTCGAAATACGTCAGGTCCCCGACGAAGTCGGCTCCCCGGCGACTCAAGATGAACTGCAACGCGCCGAGAAGGACGAGGGACAAGCAGACCGCCGCATCGTATCGATCCAACTGCTTCCGGGAAGTTTCGGCACCGGAGGCTTTGGTTCTTCGGGGTGGTCTTTCGTCGAGCCAAACGGTTTCGGTGACGGGTCCCATGGCGGGCCTTTTGGGTGGAGTGATCATGGTAAGTTGGTTCCGCAGCTATTCTTCAGTTTGGAGTAAGGACGGCTTTGCGTTCCGGCTTCCGGGCGTCGTCCGGGAGCGATGTTTCAGGTTCCACGCGTTCCAGCCAGATTTCTCGCCACCAGGAGTAGATAGCCCGCGGGCAAAACAACCTGCACGCGCTGTATCTCGCCTCGCAAACGACCGAATCGAGAATGACGCAGGGATTTTTTATCTCCTGCATCTTTCCGCTCTGTTCATTGATGATCCTGGTGACGCGCTTGAGCACGCGATACTTGCCGCCACAATAGGGGACGAGTTCCGAATCCCAGGCCATTCCGCGGTTCTTTCCCTCGGTGTTGAGGGTGCGCAGGATCTCTTCGTGAGACTTGATCCGTACGAGTTCTCCGGGTTGCAGATTCAGGTCGCCCGCCGGGGTCGGTTGATTCGGAGGAATCGTTCCGAACTTCATCGGAAACAACGAGCCGCCCCAAAGGAAGTGGGCCTTATCGTAAAACCAGCGCATGGGCCGGCCCACACCGATGCCGGCCTGACTCAAGCTGTAGTAAAGGCGATACACAAAGCTGCAGAAGATCCGCCACAGCCCGACGTTTCCGGAGGTGTAGTCCTCGACGTATTGTCGAACGTCCCACCAGTTCAGATCGCCGGTGGCGTAGGGGAGACGCGTCGCCTGGCAGGCATAAATCGTTTCGCCACTTTCCTGGCTGGAAGCGTGTCTCCAGACGTCGTCCTCGGAACATCCCGGGCGCGCAACTGCGGAAGTCGCTGCTCGAGGCGAGGGCGCGGTCTTCACGTCAGGAACGGCTTCAATCCACGCGGTCTTCCAGAAGAGGAGGCAACTTGCTTGGCATCCTCCATGTGCGCTGCCGTCGCAGCGAGTATCAAGGTGGACTGAATCGCTCAGGCTTCTTCCGCGGATCGGGAAAACGGTATCGCAGGTTTTGTGTGCGCGCGCGCGCACCTGGAGTTTCTTGCCGCAGAACGCGAACATCTCGGGCATGAAGGGCATGCCCTCTAGTTGCCCTTTGTCGTCGAGCGTGCGGAGGATTTCCTCCTTGCTTTTGACTTGTATCCAGTCACCGGCGTTGAGTTTGCGTGTCTTAGGCATGGATCTCGGGCGTTGATTACGGTGCGACCCGGCTCGGCCGGGATCAGGAGAAAATTGTCTCCGCCGGGTCAGCTAGTGCGTGTTCGACGAACGCAGCCGCTTTGCAACTTCTTCCTGGAACTGCAGCGCGACGGTTGCCGGTGAGAACTGCGTTTGAGCCCGACGCCTGCCGGCCTCGCCCATTTTCTTGCGCCGCTCCGGATCGTGGTACAGGAGAGACAACGCTTCGGCCAACTTTTCGGGCGACTCAGGATCGACGAGGACGCCCGTCTCGCCGTCGATGACGGCGTCGGGAATGCCGCCGGCGTGTGTCCCCACGGCTGGGACTCCGCATGCGTTGGCCTCGATGTATGCGATTCCGAAGCCCTCGTGCTGCTGGTCCGGCGTGACACGCGATGGCATCACAAAAATGTCGGTAGACCGCAGCAGGCACCACTTCTCGGACTCGCTGATGTATCCGGCGAAATGAACCATGTCTTCGACCTGGAGTTCGGCCGCGAGGCGCTGAAAGGATTCCCGGTCGGGACCGTCGCCCGCCACCACGTATCGCAGCATGACGCCTTGGGCTTTAAGAATTTTCAAGGCGCGCAGAACGATGTCGATGCCTTTTTCCTTGACGACACGACAGATCGTCGTGAGGGTGAAAACCGCGCTGTTCTCAACGCGCTTCTGTTGGGCGGATTGCCGGATCGCTTCCTCTGAGATTGGAGGGTGCACCAGCATGATCTTTTCGTCTGCTATGTTCCATTCCTTGAGCTCGCCCCGTGTATAACGCGAATTGGCGGCGATCCAAGCCGCCTCCTTCAACATCATGCCGCGCCTCAGGAGATCGTTCTGCCTGCCGACGAATCGATGAACCTCGAAGTCATGAGCGATGATGCCGTATGGAACGCGGTTGCGGAGCAACGCAAGCACAATCGGGTACTGGTAGATGTCCAGATGCCCCAACACGACGGTGTCCGGCTTGTACTCTTTCAGGATTTCGAGGAAGTTCGCCACCCACGCGGCCGACGATCGAAAATGCGGGGTGCGGTCGAGCAACGCTTGAAGAGAGGGGGACGAGCACCTCAACATTTCCAGCGCGCTTACAAAGTTGTTTCCGGCCCAGCTCTTGGGGCGTTCGTCGTGAGCGACGACGAAGGGGGTGACCCACGGCTCGTAGCTTGTGAGGAATTCCAAGCGCTGCGTGTCTTCCGGCGGAATCACTCCGAGAACGTGAACGCTGTTGCCGAGGCCGATCAGTCCTCGCGCCAAAGTATCGAGATAGGCGGCTATTCCGCCCGGCTTCGGTTTGTAGTCGGCCGCGAAAAAAAGAAAACGAGCCATGTCCGGATCAATAGTTTGGTCTCAGGCAGAACTTCTGGCGGACCACTTTCTCAAAGGTCTGCTTGGGATTCAACGCAAGATCGATCAGCTTGAGCGTAACGCTTTTGGACAGGCGCCCTTTCTCGACCTTCATCCCAACTTCGGCGAGACGTCGCTTGTGATGATCCCAAAATCTGCGAGGGAAGCGGTTGACCACGGCGAGCGCCAGATACTGATAATACTCGTCGAGCAATTCCTCGAACCGGCGATCCCACTCGGCTTTTTCGAGGTAAGTCTTTCCGTATTCCACCAGGAAGATCACCCGGTTGAGCAAGAATGCATTCAGCCGCATCTGTTCGTGGTTGAGCGCTCCTTCATGGATACGCTCGAAGGAAAGGATCTGATGCACAAAGCCGAAATCGTTGTCTCGCAAAATCCGGTAATAGGTCGCTTCGTCCGCACAGAGAGCGGCACCCGGGAAGAAGGACTCTTGCGCCCGCACAACATCGGACCTGTACATCACTGAAGAGGGTGGGCCCATAACGAAAGGGCCGCCGAAGAAATGTTGCCGGCAGATGTCTCGTCCGCTGAACAGATTCTTCTCGAGCGGCAGACCGACCCAAATGACACCGCCCTGATTGATGGTGTAGGAGCCCACCAAGGCCACCGAAGGGTGGGCTTCGGCGACCGCAACCATTTGGCTCAAGCACTCGGGAAACAGCCAGTCGTCCGCCGCGACGACTTTGCAGTATTTGCTGAGAGGGGATATCAGGCGAAAAGCGCGATTGTGGTTTTCGATGACCCCGACAAACTCGGTGCAGTTGACCACCCTAATCCGCTTGTCGCGCGCCTGATACTCCGCGGCGATTTCAGCGGACCTGTCCTTGCTGCAGTTGTTGACGATGATGTATTCCCAATTGCAGTACGTTTGCGCAACAACACTCTCGATGCACTCTACGAGATATTTCTCTCCGTTGTACACGGGAGTGACCACGCTTACTAACGGGTTCGTTGCGCTGTCCATTGGTTGCCGGGGTCCTGGAAATCCCTAGACCGACATCAAGGCTTCTTCTTCCACGGGCGCCGACTTTCGAAGTCCGCGGAGCAGATCGATATAGAGCTGCTTCTGGCCCATCACGAACAGCAGTATGAGCATGTAGACGGCGGCGAGCACGAGACATCCGAGCACGAGCCTCGGGAGCGCGGGCATCAGAGGCATGCACAAGTGATGAACGCCGAAGGCCACAGCGCCGCTTGCCAAACCCGACAGCAACGGACGAGCGGCTGTGGTGACGATATCTCGGAAGGATACGGCCGTGCCGTGCACGCACCAAAGAATGTGCGGAATGGCCCAGACCGTCATCACGGTCGAGTAAGCCAGGGCAACTCCCTTGGGGCCGTACGGAAGCCCGATGAAGTACGCGGTGATGGCGAGCGGCGCGATCACGCAGACTATCTTCAGGTTCCTCCCGACGAGTCCCGTGGAGAAGAGCAGCCACGCCAGGGGATTGATCATGGCAAAGATCAAAATCGTTGGTGTGAGCATTCGAAAGATCGGCGCCGCCTCGTTCCATTTGGGCCCGAGGACGACGTGGATCAAATCGTGAGCGAAGACAGCAGCCCCGATCGTAAGAGGCACGGTGAGGGCAAGAACGAGCGCGTAGCCCTTCAAGAAGTAGTTCCTCAGGCGCAGCGGATCATGCTGAACCCTAGCCAAAGTCGAGAAGGCCACTTCGCCAACCGCGGAATTCAGATTGTCCGTGGGTATGTTGATCAACTGATAGGCGCGTCCGTAGAGCCCCGTTGCCGCCGCACCCCAGAAACGGCCGAGGAGGACCTTCTCGAAGTTGTAGGCGATGTAGATGATCACGCTGGCAAGCGTGATCGTGCCGCCGAAGCGCATCATCGAACGGATTCCGATATTTCTGCGCGGCAGCCCGGGAATCCACATCGTGGCGATCCAAAGGCCGATCGTAGAAGCGAGAGGCAAGGTTACGGTCATGCACGCAAGCGACCAGTACCTGCAACCACTCGCGGCCATCCCGATGCCCACGCTGATGCTGACGATCCACGAAATGAGGTCGATCGCCGCCAGCGCCGTAAACCTCATCTGCCGCTGGAGCATCGCCGAATGCTGTATGCCCGCTGCGTTGAAAAGGAATCCGAAAGCGAGAACGACCGACACCCAAAGAAGTCGCGGCTCACGGTAAAAGGCCGCCACAAACGGTGACGCGGCGACGAGAAAAAGCCAAAGGCCGACACCGAAGAGAATATTGATCCAAAACAGCGTGGAGATTTGGTCGTCGGTGACGGTGGCGCGCTGAACCGTGGCGGACGAGAGTCCGAAATCCCTGAACAGGCTCAGGATGCCGGTAATCGCGGTCACCATGCCGATCAAGCCGAAATCTTTTGGGTCGAGCAACCGGGCGAGCACCATCAGCGAGCCGACGCGTAGCACGAGGTTTGCCGACTGAGCGAAAACCTTCGCGCTCGCGCCGCGGATCGCGCGTTCCCTTAGATCCTTCATCGCGGGGGCACCGTAGCCGCGGAGATCGGGGCGCGGCGTTCGGACAGCCGAGTTTTAGCTCGTTGTTTCACAGTACCAGCTTTCGGGAATAAAAGGCCTCAGCGAAGCCGCTCGCCGCGTTGCACTCCATACCGCGCACGCGCATGAGCCCAAGAAAAGTCTGAGGATCGAACCAACGCTTGTTTCGCTGGGTTTGAAAAGCTTCCATGAGAAAGCGGACCTTATCTTCGTAGATGTCCTTCTCGAGAGGCACGAAGAAGTTGGGCTGGCCGAGGTCACCATCGTATTTCGGGATTTCGTATTCCAGGATCAAATGGTTGCGGAACGTGTTCCACGTGAGTTCCGAGATGAGGCGATGATCCTGGTGCGCGTCCTTGCGGCTATGGGTAAACACGACGTCGGGAGAGAGCGTGCGTTTCAACTCTTCGAAAGTCGCCTTTACTTCCGCACCCACGTACGGCAGGAATCCGTCCTGAAATTCCTTGAGGATGGGGGAGTGAAGCTGGGCAGGTTGAACGAAGAGCGTCGCCGAGCGCTGAGCTTCTGCTTTGCGAGCCCCTGCGGCGCTGAAAACGACCCAGTCAAAGACTGAGCGGGGATACTGCTTGGCCAGCCGGAGAATCGTGCCGCCACATCCAATTTCGATATCGTCCGAGTGTGCGCCCAGGAATAGAAACTTAAGTTCTCGAGTGGCCCCACCGCCTAGCGCCAACTCAATCATGCGTTCGCCGGTTTTAACTCTGACCGGCTCGGAGTCGCGCTTTCGGCCGGACCGTTGCTCCACACCTTCCACGGCGCGGTGGCCTGGTTCAGTTCCTCGAGGCGGTGCTTATCCTTGAAGGTGTCCATGCACTGCCAGAAGCCGCGGTATCGGTAGCCCATCAGCTTCTTTTCCTTGATGAGCCGCTCGAAGGGCTCGCGCAGCAAGTCTTCGCCGGGCCGAATGTAGCGAAGGAACTCATTGCGGAAGGCCATAAACCCGCCGTTGATCCACGTGTCGGATCCTGCTATCGGGCAGACCCCTCGCACGATTCCATCCTCATCGGCGAGCACCGTATCGAAACTGGCCGTGGGCTGAACGAGAATCATTGCCGCGAGTGAATTGCTCTTTCCAAACGTGTCGAGCATCGCCGGGAGAGGGAGATCGCTGAGTCCATCACCGTAATTGGCGAGGAACATCTCCTCGCCCCGCAGATGGCCTTCCACGGCCTTCAGGCGTTCGGCGACGGTCGAATTCGCGCCTGTCTCGACGAACGTGATTTTCCAGTCGTCGATGTCGCGATTGAGAAATTGAATCTTCTTGCCGCCTTGCGACCAGACGAAATCGTTGGAAACGGACTCGTCGTAGCGCAAGAAGTAGTCCTTGATCACGTTGCCCTTGTAGCCGAGGCAAAGGATAAAGTCCTTGTGTCCGAAGTGAGCGTAGTACTTCATGAGGTGCCAGAGAATCGGACGCGTGCCGATGGTGACCATGGGTTTCGGAACGTCATCAGCGTAGCCTCTGAGCCGCATCCCGGATCCGCCGCAAAAAAGAACGACTTTCATAAACTCACCTCTCCTCTGATGCTGATCGGCGCTAGTAAATCTGAACCTTCGGAATGGGAACGATAAAGCGGCCGCCCCAATCGCGGATGAAGTCCAACTGCCGCATGATCTCGTCTTTCAGATTCCAGGGCAGGATGATTACGTAGTCGGGTTTCGTCTCGCGGATGCGATCCGGGTGATAAATCGGGATGCGACTTCCCGGCAGAAAGCGGCCCTGCTTGTGCGGGCTGCGATCCACCGTGTATTGAATAAGGTCCTTGCCGATGCCGCAGTAGTGCAGGAGCGTGGCGCTCTTGCCTGGTGCGCCATAGCCCGCGACCGACTTACCCTGACGCGCCGCGCCGAGCAGAAAATCGAGCAGCGCGAACTTCGTCTGCTGCACCTGGGCGGCAAAGCCTTCGTATCCGTTCACGGAATCGAGGCCGGCTTTCTTTTCGTCTTGAAGCACTTTCTCTACATTGGGTTGCGTTTTGTGGGTCACGTTCTCCGCGCGACACGCATACACTCGAATCGAGCCACCGTGAGTGGGGAGTTCGTCCACGTCGAACACTCGCAGGCCGTGCGCTTCGAGAATGCGAACGGTGGTGAGAAACGAGAAGTAGGAAAAATGCTCGTGGTAAATGGTGTCGAATTCGTTGTGCTGCATCAGGCGCAGCAATTGGGGGAACTCGAGGGTCAGCACGCCCGAGGGCTTCAGCATAATCTTTAGACCCTCGACGAAGTCGTTAAGGTCCGGAACCTGAGCCAAGACGTTGTTGCCCAGCACCAGGTCGGCAGCGCCGCGCTCGGCAACCAACTGTTTGGCGAGCTTGCTGCCGAAGAATTGCGAGATCGTGGGAACGCCTTTTTCCGCCGCTACCTTGGCAACATTGGCGGCGGGCTCGATTCCCAGCACGGGCACGTTGCGCTTGACGAAGTATTGGAGCAGGTAACCGTCGTTGCTGGCCACCTCAACGGCGAAGCTGTTTTCGTTGAGGCCGAATCGCTTCGTCATCATGTCGCAATAATTCTCGGCGTGCTTGAGCCACGAATCCGAATAGGACGAGAAATAAAGATAGTGGCCGAATATATTCTCGGGCGGCTCGAAAACATCGAGCTGAACCAGAAAGCACTTTTCGCAGAGGTGGACGTGCAGCGGGTAGTAAACCTCGCCGCGACCGAGATCGTCGACCGAGGGAGCCGTTTGGCAAAGGGGAGACATTCCGAGGTCGACAAACGTCCGCAAGGACGTGGACCCGCAGAACCGGCAAGGTTTCGTCGCCACGTGCGGTTGAACCTGATCGATAGACGCCATAACGCTCATATAATCTTGGATCCTCCAGCTTGGGTCAGGAGCCCGCTCCAGCCGCCCGCGATCGTTATTTTCCCACAGGCTAGCTTGTACGGGTCTTTGGAAAGCGCAGATTGTGCGTCAGTCTTCAACATGCGGCCGGGCAAGCTACCGCCATTAAAGTCACAAGAAGCGGAATCTATCGCCAGCCGGTAACTTGCAAGAGGATTACCAAAGCAAGGCAGGGGCCCCCGAACAGGGAAGCCAAGTGTTTATAATGGAGTGCTTTAGAGTTGGGGCCAGCCTGCGCTAGCCCCCAACGGTGGAAGTATCCGGGGCATGGGCACTTTGTGGAAAACCGTTTCCACTAGTCGGCCGCAGAGAGCTGTCGAGGGTTCCGTCCTGCATGCGTCGACGTATGCCCGCTAGCCGGATATATCTCTTATTTTCAATATCCTGCAAGGTCAAGCCGGCAGCCCGGTAGGATTCGTATAGCTCCTGCGCTCCCTTGCGGGCCGTCCATTGGGGGATAAATCCCGGCACGATTCGACGGATTTTGTCGCAAGTGACTCGATAGCAGCGCTTATCCGGGCCGCCGCCGGGCGCATACTCGATTCGACAGCCGGGCACGATCTGGGACACGATCTCGGCTAGCTCGCTGATGCGGTAGTTTTCGTCGGTTCGACCCACGTTGAAGGTCTGGTTGTGAATCGCCGTTTTGGGAGCTTCGAGGACGGCCAGGGCGGCTCCAATGATGTCGCGAATGTGCGTGATCGGGCGCCACGGTGTGCCGTCGCTTTTAATGTAGATGCGGCCGCTGGTAAAGGCGGCAGCGACGAAATCGTTGAGCACGATATCCAGACGCAAACGCGGAGAAGCGCCATAAGCCGTCGCATTCCGCATAAAGGTAGGGCTGAAATTCTCGTCTGCGAGTTGCGTGACGTCGCGCTCCACGAAAACCTTCGATTCGCCGTAGGGAGTGACGGGATTGAGCGATGCCGACTCGTCCAGAAGATCGTCACCAGCGGCGCCGTAGGTGCTGCAAGAGGAAGAGAACACAAAACGGCTCACGCCTGCAGCTTTCGCCAATTTCGCGAGTCGCACGGAAGCACGATGATTGATATCGTACGTGAGCTCGGCATCGAGATCGCCGAGAGGGTCGTTCGACAGAGCGGCTAGATGCAATACGGCGTCGAAGCCTTCAAGATCCGCCTGCGTGACGTCGCGGATGTCCTTCCGAATCTCCGGAATTCCGGCAGGCACTGCCTCGAAATCGCAGCCGGCATAAAGATCCGAGTCAAGACCGACCACTTCATGACCCGCGGAACGCAGGACGGGCCCGGCAACCGCTCCGATATAACCCTTGTGACCTGTGACAAGTATTCGCATACAGCTCCTCTCGATAAATTCAATTCTGAAAAGCGCTCTTCGATCCCTCAAACGGCTGAGACTAGCGCGACACCGACAACAAGCCGCTTTCGCTAAGTACTTCGGCGGCATCGCGGATCAGGGAGAAAGAGAGTCCCGACCGCTCCGCAATGTCCAGCAGGGAATGCTCTCCGTCGGAAAAGTTCAGCACCCACAACCGAGCGTTGATTTCCTCTCCGATCGAGTTCCCGCCAGTGGTTCGATAGAGATTTCGGCGGCCCAGCTGTGGCTCGCAAAAAGGATTCAGGTTTCGATACGTTTGATTATTTTCGAGAACGTCGAAGATTGCTGCGCACACTTGCAGCGAAGCCGCCAGCTGGCGCGGACGAATGAATTCCAGGTTGTCTGCCGAAGTGTGGTATTCGGGGAAGGCGCCCCAAACGCTGCGCATCAAGCACCCTACGGGAAGGTTAAACCCCGGCGAACAATACTGGCGCTCGTCATAACCGTACGGGGAGAAATCGAGAATTGCCGACGATTCGTTCTGATGCTTCAACACATGGGCGGCGGCGCGATCAACTTCCGCATTCCCCCGGCGACTCTTTTTGTAGTGAAATCCGCCCGCATCCCCGATACACGTGAGCACCAGGCCGTGCCGAACGCGTCCCGCGGTGGAACGATTTTGCGCGAGCCAGGTGATGGCTCCGATCGTTCCGGGAATGAATAAGAATCTATACGAGTAGCGCCGCTCGCAGTCCGAAAGCAGCTTTGCGAGAAACGTAGCGACCGTCAACCCCGAAAGATTGTCATTTGCGAGCGACGGATGGCACGCGTGGCACGATATCAGGATCTCATCCGTCGTCTGGCCGGGAAGGTAACACTCGCCATACGTCAAATTTCCGGCCGTAAGGCTCGAGTCGATGCAGACTTCGTATTCACCTTCCGGCAGCGAGAGCAATTGGTTGTGCGGCAAGCAGAATCCCCACTCCTCTTTGTAATACGAGGTACGGTAAGGGATCCAATCCGGGTGCTCGGGGATCGTGAAGAGATGCGGTCTCAGGTCGGCCAAACTCATTTTCGCCCGAATGGGGGCGCTATAGTTCAAAACGTGAAGGTTGAAATCCTTGAAATCGATAATTCGAGAGCCGTCCGGTCCCTGAATATACGCTTCGCGAACGTTCCACTCTTTCGGAACCGTCCAATCGAAGACCTGCGTGCCCGTCGGAACGTCAGATTTCAGCAGAGGAATTCGCTCGCCGATCCGGTCGAGCGTGTGCCGGATTCCTTCGCCGGTGATGCTGCGGCAGATGGGATACAGCTCCGCGGCGAAAGCGTGCAGCTCTTTCCCGAGCCGCTCGAGATCGCTCCGCTCGAGGGCTTTTCGCAGGCCGATTTTTTCAGTCGAAGTCTGGGTAGGTGCGGTCACGTTCCGAAATCACCTCAACTTGCGCCGGCCATGCAATTCCGAAAGCAGGATCGTTCCATCGCACGCCGCGAGCCGATGCGGAATCGTAAAATTCCGACATTTGATAGAAAACCTCGGTTTCGTCTTCCAAGGTCAAGAAGCCGTGGGCGCAGTTTTCGGGGACATAGGCCATGTTCCGCTTGTCCGCCGTCAGAACGATTGCCGCCCATTGTTTGAAGGTCGGGGACTGCGGCCGGAGGTCCACGATCACATCGTAAATGGCACCGCGCGTGCAGCGCACGAGTTTTGTTTCCGCGTAGGGTGGCGTCTGGTAATGGACGCCGCGCAAGGTCCCTTTGCGCTTGCTGACCGAGATATTGCACTGCACGAGGCGCGGGTCGAGACCGTGTTCTTCGAACTCCTTGCGACACCAACTGCGCGCGAAAAAGCCGCGATCGTCGAGTTTAGGCTCGATGTGAATTTCAAAAACGCCCGGTAGCTTGGTCTCGTGAAATTTCATGGCGAAGAGTCTCAAGCCACCTTGGCCGCGCTAGTGCGAGGTCGCTCGCCTCTCTGAAGAAACGCGAGCAGAAAAACCAAGGGAACCAGCGCGATCGCGAAGAAGACGATTCCTCCGCGACGATGCAGATTTCCATACAGAAATCCGGGATTCACGTAAATCGAGAGGACGGAAAGGGTCATGATCCGGAGTCCGTTCTTGAGCACCGCCAGCGGGATTACCACGGCGCAGAGCAGCAGCTTCCTCCAAGTGCTTCTCAAGAAGAGGTGAGCGGCGAGGACGGTGGTAATGAGCAGGGCCAGACTCGATCGTATTCCGCTGCACTCGTCGGCCACGCGGATGGTTACTCCCGGCAACGCAAAAACGAAGTCCTTACGGAAATACGGGATTCCTCCGAGTTTGAAGAACCACTCGGCAACCTCGGCGCTGCCCGCCTGCAGGAGCTCGGTGATTTTCGACAAAAACGGCTCGGGGATCGGTACCGCGAAAATCAAGAAAAGCAGCGGAAAACGGGCGGCCCGCGCGGCATTCGTTCCAAAGAACAAGCCGAAGGCGCCGGCCCATACCAACAGGATCCCGAATATCAAGAGTGCGCACTGATTCGCGCCACTCAACTTCCAGACGTTGAGCCGGACCAAATCGATGAACACCAGCCCCGGAACGATCATGGCCGCGCCCGGAATCCAGCCGAACGAAACCCGCGAAAATATGGCGCGACGATCGGTATAAATCAGGAAAGCGCTGACCATGGGTATCAGCGGCGCCGCGGAAAAGGTTCCATTCTCGAGAACCAGTCTCGAGATTTCGCCCATCGAATCCCATGCGATGGCCAAGGGAACCAGACAGAGGAGCAGAAAGCCGATCAGACGACGGTATCCGATCCCCGTCTGCGCGATCGAGACGGCAGCCACGTCCATCGTCTTGTCTTGGAGGTTCATGAAAACTGGTTTCGTTCAGCTTGCCACAGCCGCCGAGAAGAATGCCGCTTATGTTTCCGAGTCGATCAAAGATGTCAACGCGCCCCGTTTGCTGAACGCCTTATCATACGCGGCGAAGAGATGTTTCACGGAATAGTCCCACGCGAGCTCCTGTTGCACTCGCCGCTGGCCGAATTCGCCCATTTTCTTTCTAGCCTCCGCATCGGAGAGGAGGGTCAGAATCTGGGCGGCGAAACCTTCGGCTCCTCCCTCGTTGTCGGCGTAGACGGAGGCGTCCATCGCGCTAAATCGTCCTTCTTTCATGTCGAACTGGACGATGGGTTTGCCGAGAGCCATGTACTCCATGATTTTGATCATCGTGGAGATGCTGTTCATCTCGCATGGCTTATCGGGATTCACGCACACGTCGGAGGTCGACAGAATTTCAAGCAGCTGCGCATCGGAGATTCTGCCGGTAAAGTTCACCATGTCCTGCAAGTTCTTATCGACAACCATCTGCCGAAGCTCGGCCAGGGCCGGGCCGCCCCCGATACAGGTGAAATGAACGTCGCGACGCCCCGCGTTCTTGATGCACACGGCAGCGTCGAGCAGAATGTCGAGGCCCTCCTGGATGCTCATCGTGCCCACATAGCCGACCAGATACTGCTTTCCATGTTTCAAGGCAGGATTCGACGGGACCGCTCTAAAAGTCTTCAGGTTGGGTCCATTGCGGACGACGAAAACGTCGTCGGGAGCGAGGCCGCCGCGAGTGATCACGATGTTTTTGTAGCTGTTGTTCGTGGCGATCACCACATCACTGAACCGGAAGGTCATCTTCTCGAACCAGACCAGGATGTTATAGAGGGTGCCCTTCTTTTCGTATTTCGCAATGTAGAGTTCGGGGTTGGCGTCGTGGAAATCGAAGATGTACTTCACTCCGAAAAGCTTGAACGGAAGCGCGACCAGGAAAATGTTGTCCGGCGGGTTGCAGGCCTGGATCACGTGGAACCCGCGGCGCAGATAAATCCAGAAGGCGTAGAGGAATTCCCAGAACAGGGCGCAGCCGTATTCCCACATGTAGCCGAGCGGGCTGTTGCCTTCTTCGGGCAGGGGATGGCGATAGATGTGGACGCCGTCCATCACCTCATGATTTCGCTCGAAGCCTTTGCCTCGTGGGCAGAGCACGGTGACTTCATAACCGTTTCCCCGCAGCGAAGATGCTTCCTTCCAGACTCGGGTATCGAACGGGACCGGCAGATTCTCGACGATGATGAGTATCTTTCGTTTCAAGGGGGCCTTCGCTTTCCTAGAGGGCTTGATAGAGCCCGGCGAGCGCACAGAGCATCGTTGCTTGCCCCCAATGCAGGGTTGGGGTTTTATTCACGATGCCGAGCTCGTACCGGCGGTAATAAAAGTATCCGGTTCGATCCTGCATTTTGTCGATCGTCCACCGGGCGACCTTTAGGGCCAGCGGAATGGCTTCGGGGTCGCTATCGCTGAACAAAACCAGAGTGTCGATCGCTTGGGACGAGCACTGAATGTCGAGCGGCAATTTCTTGTAGTCGTAATATCGGGGCGTGCCGTCGGGCAGAAAGAATGTCTTCTTCCAGTACTCGTATCCCGCCATGAACTTGCTGTCGTAACGATGATCCCCCGTGGCGGCCATGTAATGTTTGAAACAGTCGAGCACGTAGGCGGTGTGGAAATTGTCGACCCAGTGCAAGTTCGCTTTCTCGCCGTAATACCAGGAAGCGTTCGCCCGCTGGTGGTTGGCGCAGTATTGCATCGCCTTCTGCGCCAGCGAGCGGTAGGAGTCGTTCTTGGTATGAGAGTACACGCGGGCCAGCAGGCTGGCGCCGAGCGTGCTGGAGTTGTGAATCGGGACGTTTTTCGTCGGAATGTAGCTGATGCAGACGCCGTCGCCCTCGATCGTGAGCTCGAGATCTTTTACGATGTGCTCGCAGGCGCTGGCGGCAGTCTGCAGGTATATCTCCTTGCCGAAGTGCTCGTAGGCGTCCACGAATGCGTCGCCGATGTGCGCGGTCCAGACGATCGTGGGCACGCCCTTCGGCAGATAGAAGCTTCTCGACTGGTAATCGAAGTGATTTCCCCAGCATGCTCCGGAATAGCCCTTGGACGGGTGGTCGATCAGCCATTGCAGAGCAAATTCCGCCTTATCGGCGTAAATTTGCCGGCCCGTTTTTTCGTGCAGCCGCATGAAGCCCTTGGCGAAAAAACCCATCGCCTTGCTCGCATGCTCCTTCCTGATGCCGAGCAGAGGTCGGGTGTTGATCGGGAATCGACGAACGCCCTGCTGCAGCACGGTCCGGAGAAAGTTATTCTCAAAGGTCAGCGGCCGGACGAACGCGTCCAATCCGTCGAAGGTGTCGTAGCCTTTGTAGTCGTTCTTCTCGAGCCAGTCGTTGAGCCTGCCGATCGACTCGAAAATCTGATCTTTGGAGATCGCGCCGGCGGTCCGGGACACGACCTGGTTACCAGCAGATGCCGTCGTACTTGCCATTTTCGCTCCTGTGGCTTGTGATACGCACAAAATCGACCAGCCGCTGATCGGGCTTCAAGCGCGCAGGCACGCTTTGAAAATCAGGATCCTTATTGCCGATCACGATCGTCTGGCCGTGATTCAGGACGGCATCGATGCCGTCGACCATCAGCTTCGAAATGTGCGGGATGTGATTGAGAATGAAATCGCGGTTGGCGCCGACGAGGCTCGCCAAATTCACGTTCTTGTCGAAGAGTTTCAGGTCGTAGCCCTTGCCGATCAGATGCTCGATCACTTCGATCATGGGGCTCTCGCGAAGATCGTCCGTGCCCGCTTTGAAGCTGAAGCCGAGAATGCCGACGCGCTTGTGTCCGTTGCCGCCGCGGCCATTCTGCATGATCAGCTGCAACCCTCTGGCGACCTGAAGCTCGTTGCTCGGGAGAATGGATGTCATGATCGGCAGCTCGAGATCGTGCATCTTGGCTTTGTACGCCAGGGCCCTCAAATCCTTGGGCAGGCACGAACCGCCGAACGCGAAACCCGGCAAGAGATACGCGGGCGAGATGTTGAGTTTCTTGTCCTGGCAGAAAATCTTCATCACCTCGTGCGCGTCGATCGAGAACGCCTTGCACAGGTTGCCAATCTCGTTGGCAAAGCCGATTTTCAGAGCGTGCCAACTGTTGTCCACGTATTTCACCATTTCGGCCGTTTCGAGGTCCGTCCGGATAAGCGGAGCGTCCAGCTTCGCGTAAATGCTGGCCAGCAGGTCGCCGCTCGCATGGTCCGATTCGCCGATGACGGTCTTGGGAGGAGCGTTGTAATCCTTGACCGCCGAACCTTCGCGCAGAAACTCAGGGTTGTTGCAGACACCAAACCCGACGCCCGCCTTCTTGCCGGAGTATTCCTCCAGAATTGGGATCACGATCTGACGCATCGTGCCCGGCAAAATCGTGCTGCGGATGACGACGGTGTGCCGCGCCGGCTTGTTCTTGAGTGTTTTGCCGATTTCCTCGCACACGCGGCGGATGTACGTCAAATCGAGGTTTCCGTTGGCCTGGCTCGGAGTGCCGACGCAGACGAACGAGATGTCCGTTTCGCGCACGGCCTTTTCCTGATCACAGGTGGCCCGAAGGCGTCCCGCCTTCACGTTGGCCGCAATGAGTTCCCCGATCGCTTCCTCGATGATGGGAGAATTGCCGGCGTTTATGAGGTCGACCTTCGTTGGAACCGGGTCCACGCCGACGACTTCGTGCCCGTCGTTCGCGAGACATCCAGCTGAGACCGTTCCGACGTAACCCATGCCAAAGATGCTGATTTTCAAAGAAGGCTCCTTTCAATCCGGTGAGCTGTGCGTCATCGGAGACGCCGCCATTCGCGGCTATCCCGGACCGCCACGCCATCGCGGGGCGTCTGGTCCTTCGCCGCTCGGAAAGCTCGGGATGGGGTTCAGGGAGCCCCCGCCTGATCTCAAGCTTAACAATCGGCGCTGATTTCGTGGGCGTTCGATAGCGAACGGGAACGCTTATGCGGCAACAGGAAGTCTAGCCGCGGCGCGACGGCCGGAGGACCAGGACGTGCGGGTGGCGTTCACCGTCGTAGACGCGCTTTTCGATCACTTCGAACTCCGTCTCCAGGATATGGATCATGGCGAGGGGCCTCGGCTTGTCCTTGCCACCGCTGTCGTTATCGGCTGTATACATCCGCACGATGAAAACACCGCCGTCTTTGACGAAACTCGAAAGACGGTCGAGCGTCTCTTTGATCCTGGCCATGGGCACGTGGTACATCGACTCGCGGAACAGAATCACGTCGAACCTTTCCGCCGGCGTGTAGTTGACGAAGTCGCCCTGCACGAAGAAATTCTTGCCCACGCGGCCGGTCTCGACGGTGCGTTTTCTTCCTTTGGCGAGCGCTTCCTCGGAAATGTCCACGCCGACGTACTTCTGATAGGTCGTGTTCGCCATTTCGTTCGCAGTGTTTCCGGGGCCGCAGCCGAGGTCCAGGACGCTTCCATTGCGGGCGTACTTTTCGAGGTTCTCGTAGACGCAGTCACCCTCGGTGTGGTCGATAAAATCCCACTTGGTGCTTGCGAATTCCTTGTCCCAAAGGATCTTCTTGAGACTCGAGGGGCCGTAGGCCTTGAGGAACGACGAAATCTTGCGCTTCGCAACATTCATATTGTGGTCTCCAAGTAAGAATCGGCGCGTCCGGAACGAAGGGACGCCGCCTCAGACGGTTGGCTGCATCGCGCCAAATATTGTTGTACATCGAAATCCCGGGACCATTTGATCCCATCCACGCGTACCACAGTCGTTTGGGATCGAGAATCTCGGTCTTAAGGGCGCTGCTTCGACCATCCCCTTGGGCCGCTCGTGATTCTCGCCGTTACCCCCAATATAACCCCTGCTATGACGTGTGTATTCCTTGCGTTCCCAAACCGGTTCCAGGAGCGTACAGGTCGGCGTCCCTGCTCATAAACTGTTCTCCGGGCCAGTAGGACTCGGTCGACCACCGGGCTTAAACTCTCAGCGTCGAATGAAACTCAAGGAACCAAGAAGGGTCGTAAGACACCGGTTCTGGGCAACTAAGGAGCTGATATGAAGCGTTTTGGGCAACTGTTTCTTTCACTTTCTCTCGTCGCGCTGGGCGCCTTAGCTGCCCACGCCCAGACGCCTTTGTGGTCAGGTGTACTCAGCTCCAGTAGGGCCGTAAACTGGTCTAACGCAGGTGCTTCAGGGGGCATTCCCTCGGGCTCCTGGACCCAATGCGGCTCGACTATTCCTGCTGGAACATCGGCTGCTACGATTAACAGTGACATCGCGGCGTGCCCGGCCCACACCTACGTACAGCTCGGTTCGGGCACATTCAACCTGACCACCGGCTTAGTGGTCAATTCCCACAACAACGTCGAAATTCGTGGCATGGGCGCGAACAGCACGTTTCTGGTCTTTAGCAATGTCGATCAATGCCAGGGCACTTACGCATCCATCTGTTTCGAGAGCTCCGACGTCAACTGGAACGGCGGCCCGAGCAACGGTCCTGTGAACTGGACTGCCTCAAGCTATTCCCCGGGAACAAATAGCATCAGTCTTGCCAGTGCGCCGAATCTGAAGGTAGGAAATCCCATCATTTTGGATCAGCTGGATGCGACGTCCGACGTCGGGTCAGTGTTGGTTGCGGCCACTACCTCCGGCGGCAATCCGTACACGTCGCCGGGCAGCCCGGGTCCGTATTCAGGTCAGAATGATGACGGCGAAGCAAACCGAGCAGGCCGCGGTCAGGTACAGATTGTAACTGTCACGCAATGCGACGGCGTTACCACGGCTGGACATTCATGCTCCTCCGGCAGCAACATCACGATCTCGCCTGGCCTCTACATGCCCACGTGGAGCGCGAGCCAAGCTCCGCAGGCGTGGTGGGCCAACTCGCCGGTTGAAAACGTCGGCATCCAGGATGTCTCGATCGACGACACGGCTGTGGGCTGGTCTCCGGGCTCGGGTTCGGCAATCACTTTCTTCAATACTCTTAACGGATGGGCGCGCGGCGTACGTACCGTGGATACGTCCCGAAACGCGGTTTGGGCCTACTACTCCGCTCACATAACGGTGCGAGACAGTTACTTTTTCTTGTCGCGCAACAGCACTTCCACCAGCTACGGTTTCGAGTGCTTCACGAGCAGCGACGATCTCGTCGAGAACAACATCTTTCAGGCCATCGTCGGACCGCTGACGATCAACGGAAGCTGTGAAGGCTTGGTGCTTGGGTATAACTACTCGATCCTAGGCTTTTACACATCGAGCGCTGGGTACGTGATGCCAATCAGCAACCTTCATGGAATCAATACAGACTTGAACCTCTATGAAGGCAACGTTGGTTCGCTCATCAGCGGCGACGATTTCCATGGCACCCACAATTTGAATACCTTTTTCCGGAACTACCTTGCGGGCAATTATCCGTCGTGCACCAACAGCGCGTTCGGAACGGCGTACGCAAGTGCCACCTTTGCCGCATGTACCGCCGATCAGACACCCGTCCAGCTGATGGCTTTTTCTCGCTTCTTCAACGTCATTGGCAACGTGCTGGGACAGCCTGGAATACAGACCGCATATCAATCCGGCGGAACGCCGATTTATGAGGCCGGCGGTGGGTACACCGACGGCATGACGGGCACAGTGGTGCCGAACGATCCGGTTACCGCGCAGACGCTGATGCGCTGGGGCAACTACGATACGGTGAACGCGGCCGTGCAGTGGAACTCGTCGGAAGTCCCGAGTTCTTTGACGGGCGTCCAAGCGCCATATTCGAATTCGGTTCCGTCGAGCCATACGCTTCCGGACTCGTTCTACTACTCGACACAGCCCTCCTGGTGGCCTTCCGGCAAGGCGTGGCCGCTGATCGGACCTGACGTCACCGGCGGCAACATCACGGGGCTTGCGGGACACGCGAACACGAACCCGGCCGAGGACTGCTATGTCGCAAGTGGTGGCGCTGCAAACGGTGTGAACGCGACGCCGTTCGCCTTCGACGCGGACAGCTGCTACGGCGGCACTTCGCTGAGCGGTCCGCCGCCAGCACCGCAGCCGCCGTCGAACCTCAGCGCGACGGTCGACTAAGGTTCGCCAAGGCCGCGCCTACCGGAGACATTTGACGGCCACGTCAAAGAGGTCCGAAGGCAAAGCCGCCACCGAAAGACTACCGCTCGAAGCGGATGTCTCGACGAAATCCCGGGGATGTGAGCCGAATAAAATCGGCTTGCATCCCGCGGCTCGAGCGGCCTGAACGTCAGATTCCGAATCGCCGATAAAAACCGAGCGGCCCAGGTCCACGTTGAAATCATCCGCCGCACAAATCAGCAAGTCCGGCTTGGGTTTTCTGCACGAACAATTCTCGTCGGGCCTGTGAGGACAGTAGTAGGCGGCCGCCAGCGCGGCGCCATCCTCCCGCAGGGCTTTCTGCATCCGGTCCGTAATTTCCTGAAGGCCGACCGGATCGAGCAGCCCCTTGCCAACCGCAGCCTGATTGGAAATCACGATCAGCGGCAGACCGAGGGAGCCGAGTTGCTTGAGCGCGGCGCGGATGCCCGGGATAAAGACGAACTGCGAGAAGTCCAGGACGTAATCATCGGGACGCCTGCAATTTATGACGCCGTCGCGATCGATGAAAATCGCGGGGCCTCTGACGCTGAGATCAGGGCTCGAAAAGACGATTCGCAGCACGCCAGGCCGGATCCTATCGAACCTTCGTGGCTTCGCCGCGCGTCGCGGCCAGGTGCCCGTCGATTTCTTCCGAGTCATCGAAGAGAGCGACTTCGGCGATCTCACAGATGATGTGCCCCATGAGGATGTGGCACTCTTGAATCCGCGGGGTCTCCTCGGAAGGCGCACAGATCGCGCAGTCGGCGAGCTTCTTCATCGCACCGCCGGAGGCGCCCGTGAGGGAGACGGTGTAGATCGACTTCGCTTTCGCCACTTCCATCGCGCGGATCACATTCCTTGAATTGCCGCTGGTCGAAATGCCTACCAGGACGTCACCCTTGTTGCCGAGAGCTTCGAGTTGCCTGGCAAAGACCAGATCGAAACCGTAATCGTTGCCGATTGCGGTGAGGGATGAACTATTGACGCTTAGCGCCAGCGCGGGCAACGCTCGCCGCTCTTTCAGGTAACGGCCGGTGAACTCCGCTGCCAGGTGTTGCGAGTCGGCGGCGCTTCCGCCGTTGCCGCAGAAAATCACCTTGCCGCCCGCACGGAGTGACTTCACGACTTGCGTGGCCGCCTGGGCCAGAAGTCGATGGAGTTCCCGGTCGGCGAGAAGAGTCTCCTTCACCTCGATGCTTCGCCGAATGCGGTCTTGAATGAGAGCGCTCATGCCTTCGCCTGTGGTCGGCTTCATGGGGTCTCCATTTCTGGCTTGCGCCTGGTCGAGGCTTGCAGCCTGGCGCGCGCCTGTCTAGCGGACCGGCACTTCGCGCGACTGCGGAGCCTTTCCGCTTCCGAGTCGCGACCTCCACCATTCCAGCATGTCCGTAAGTGTGGACTTCAGACTTATCTCCGGCTTCCAATCGCATCGACTGCGGAACTTGTTCGTGTCTCCGGCGATGACCGGCTCGTCGGACGGCCGCATCAGGGCGGGATCCTGCTGAACCTCGAAGTCCACACTCACTTGCGCCCGGATCGCGTCGATCACTTCCTGAACGGAATAGATGTACTCCGCTCCGACGTTGTAGACTTCGCCGAGCTCGGCCTGTTCCGAAGAGATCCAGAGGGCGCGAATCAGGTCCCGAACGTCGCCAATGGCGCGGCGCGCCGTCAGGTTGCCGACCTTGAGAAAGCGCCGGTTGATTCCCACTTCCAGTTCCACGGCCCGTTTGGTGAGATCGGAACAGACGTCGCCCAATTTCCCAGGCCCCGTCGTATTGAAGATACGGATTCGCACCGTCGGAATCTTGTAGTTGACGAAGTATTGCGATGCGATCAGGTCCTGGCCGACCTTGCTCACGCCGTACGGGTGGAGCGGGCGAAGAGGATGCGTTTCTTTCACCGGAACATCTTCTGCCGCCACGAATCCGTATTCGGCGCTCGAGCAGGCAACGACAACGACGGGCTTTATTCCGAGTGACCGCAAGGCCTCGTAGAGATTGATCGTCCCACACAGATTGCTCTCGATAGTTTCGCGCGGCTTTTCGAGCGATACGGTCGGATAGCTTTGAGCGGCGAGGTGAAAGATGCGGTCGGGCCTGAACTGCGAGATGAGCTTCGAAAAGTGTTCGTAGTCCCGCACGTCGCAACGTTCGAACGAACTGCCGGCCCAGGCTTCGCGAGGATCGGAGATATCGATTCCTAGAACGGAGCTGCCCGCCTTTGTGCAGTGATCCCGTAGAAACGGCCCCATGAATCCGGCCGCTCCTGTAATCAAGCTTTTCACGATCGCTCCTCACTTTCGAGAATGCTTTCGAGCTCCACCTTCTCGAGAACGTGCTGCGCCTTCTGATACCGTTCCGGAGTGCCTATGTCGACGCACGCACCTTCGAAAACGAACCCGCGGATGTTCTTGCCGTCAGCGAGCCATTGAGGGAATAGCTGTTCCTCCAACGAAATCTTGGCTGCGTGTGGAATCGCGGCCACCATGCTTGTATCGAGCATGTAGATTCCGGCGCTCAAATAGCGGGATTCGGGAACGACGCGCTTCTCGGCGAACGCTTTAATCTTGCCATCGAGGCTGAGTACGACGGAGCCGGCGTCACTGCGCGTTTCCGGTATCACAACGACGGTGGCGTCAGCACTCGTATCGTTGTGAGCGCGAACGAGACGGCTAAGGTCGGCGCCGGTGTAGCTGTCGCCGTTCATCACGAGAGTTGTTTCGGTAGTGACGTAACGCGCGGCCTCGCGCATCGCTCCGCCAGTGCCCAGCGGGGAGGTTTCGATCGAATAGACAAGTTCCAAGCCGCAGGCCGAGTTGCCGAAGTTCTCTTGAATCACTTCCTGTTTGTACCCGACACCCAGGATCACGCGGCGGAATCCGTGACGCTTGAGCTGCCTGAGGAGCAACTCCAGGAACGGGCGTCCGCCGATTGGCGCCATCGGCTTGGGCGTTTCTTCACCGATCACGCCCCTCAGCCGAAGGCCGAAACCGCCCGATAGAATGATCGCATCCGGTGCGTGAGGCATGAACTAGACTGACACCGCGGGCACACTCTCGTAAGAAGCTTCTGGTTCGTAAACCACCACGTGGCTGCCCCTGTTTGAGAACGCGAACGGAACGCACAGCAACTTGCGCAGCCGGAGGATGACCGCTTCGCGCCGCTCAGGAGGAACGAAGAACAGCATGAATCCTCCTCCTCCGGCACCGAGCAGCTTTCCGCCGATCGCACCGGCGTCGCGCCCCGCCTCATAGATTTCGTCAATCTGCGGATTGCTAATCTTGTTGGTAAGGGCTTTCTTGAGGTTCCAGCTCTCGTGCAGCAGGCTCCCGAACTCGCGAATCTGCCGGCGATTGTTGGAGACGATGTCCACGGCTTCATCGACCATCTGCATCATAGTCGTGAGTTCGGTAGTCCTCTTGGGTGTTTCCTTCACTTGTTCCTTGGCGATCTCGGAAGCCGTGCGCGAGAACCCCGTGAAGAAAAGCGCCATATGGCTCTGAAGCTCGGAGAGCCTCTCTGCGGCCGCCAGCATGGGTTTCACTTGAATGCTACCGTCTACCTGAAAGCTTATGTGATTGAATCCGCCGTAAGCGGCGGCGACTTGATCTTGCACGCCAACCGCTTCCTGGAGGATGTCCTGCTCAACGTGGATCGCATCTTGGGCCAGAGCGTGTTTGTCGCGCATTTTGTCGCCCAGAGCATAGAGGCCGAGCAGGAGCCCGACCGTGAACGCCGAGCTCGTGGCTAAGCCGGTCCGGGCGGGCAAGTCGGCCACGTGGTGAATCTCGACACCCTCGCTGATCTTCATGAATTGCAAGCACCCGCGAACGGACGGATGCTCGATGGCGTTGTTGTCCGCGACGTTTTCGACTTTCGAATACGAGATGCGGCTGCGATAGTCGAAGAAGGGCGGGAGCCTGCGGCAGGTGATGTAGCAGAACTTGTCGATGGCAGTGGACAGCACAGCTCCACCATTCTCTTTATACCAAACCGGATAGTCGGTGCCGCCGCCGAAGAAGGAGACTCGGAGCGGAGTACGCGTGATGATCATGGGTTACTCCAGGGGGCCAACTGGCTCATCGGCGCCGTTTGAACTTTCTGAGTTGCGAAACTAAGCTTTCTGTCCGTCTGCCGGGGCTTCGTCGCGCTGCATGCGAGACAGCGTTTTGTCCCAGTTCCGTTCGAGCGACCATCTGACGCTCGGGCAGAAGATTCGAGCCCGTTTGGCCAAATCCCAGCCAAATAGTGCGCGGATCCACGAATACTTCCAGGACAACTCGGGAACGTGCAGCTGTCCGCCCAGTTCTTTCGCGGCCAGTTGCGCTTTCTCGACGATGTCGAGCCGCTCGGGATAGAAATTGATGAGCCAGTTTTGCAAATATTGGATGCAGGCGGCGCGAACTCTCTCGCTATCCTCCAGCGATCGCAAATACCCGATGTGCAGTTCCATCGAGCGCCACTGGGCCTCCATCTTTCGCTCCGAACGCCCGATGTAACTGAGACTGCTGGTGCCTGAGGCCCGGTAGTAAACCTTCGCCCCCGGAACGAAATGGACTCCCTCGCTTGCGAGCAGAACCCGGCAGAAATATTCGCCGTCGTCGTCGCCCAAAAGTTTCGTGTTCCACAGTCCCGCAGCTTCCGTCAACTCTCGGCTGACGAGCCACGTGGCCGTCTGCATATGCAGATTCTGCCCCATCTTGCGAATCAGCCATTCGGTTGGCGAGAGATCGCACCAAAGCGGGGTGGGAACGAACTCGGCGCGGTAAGGCCGATACATGAACTGCGCCCAGCCCGAGGACAACAGCATCTTTTTCCCCTGACAGTCCGTCAGCGCTTCCACTTGTCTGGCAACTTTGTCAGGGGAGAGAAGGTCGTCCGCGTCAAGCCATTGGATGTAGTCGCCGTGACTCAGCGAGAAGCACTTGTTACGGGTTGCCGCGGCACCTTGATTTGGGTGCGTGAAAACCTTCACCTGCTCCGACTCAAACTGGCGGGCGATCGCCAGAGTTCCGTCCTTCGAGCCGTCGTCGACAACGATGACTTCCTTGTTTTGCCAGCTTTGGCCGATCGCGGAGCGCAACGTGTCCGCGATCCAGGCTTCGGCATTGTAAGCAGGAATCAGAATCGAGACGAGGGGTGTGGCCGTCATGCGCGCCTTCCCAATAGCCGCCCGTACACCTGCAGCGTGCGTTCGGCCACCACGTCCCAGCTGTGGTGATCGTTCGCATAGCTTCGAATTTCGGATCGGTAGCGATCCAGCTCTTTATAGAGACTACTCCCGAAGTAGCGCTCGATAGCGCGGGCCAGGCTCGCCGAATCGCAAGGAGCGCATATAAAACCGGTCTCGCCCTCGATGATTTCCTCTTTCAAGGACCCGACATCCGTAGCGACCGCCGGCACTCCGAAACTGTGTCCAAGGAACAAGACGCCGCTTTGCGAAACGAATTTGTACGGCAGGACGAACACGTCGGCAGCCTTGAAATATACTTCGGTTTCTTCGTCCGGAATGAATTCGATTCGCAGAACCACGCGATCGGACGCGATGTCGCGGCGAATCGTCTGAAAAATCTCCTCGGCGTACTGTTCGGCTCCTCCACGAAGCTTGCCGGCCACGATGAGCCGGACTTTCGGATCGCGGGTGAGCACGTCGCGGAACGCTTCAACCAAGTATTCCAATCCTTTGTACGGGCCGATGTTGCCGAAGAAGAGGATCGTCTTGTCGTCTTCCGCGATGCCGAGGCGGCGCCGGGCCTCTGCCGGCGTCAGGTCCGTGTTGGGCACCGAGTTGTTAATGCCAAACGGGATCACTGTTACCGCTTCCTCGCGAACACCGAAGTCATCGATGAGCTCGCGTTTCATTTTGTCCGTGTGCACGAAAATGTGATCGGAAAGCCGGTACTGAGTCTTCAACGTGAACCGGTTCACGAACGAATCGGTTGAATCCCTCACTCCAGCATTCACATTGTGTGCGGTGAAGATGACCTTTTTCCCCAGCGCCTTGTAATAGAGCATCAAGAGTGTCCGGTCGAAGGCCTGAAACTGGTTGTTCCACAGAAGATGAAAGATTTGAGGTTTCGATCGCGCTGCGTAGCCGATCAGGCGCGCGTAGTACAGAACGACCTGCGAGACTCTCTTGGTCACACTGGAGCGTCCCCGCCGGCTTTCCCGGAAATTCAAGAAGCGTAGGCCTTTGAGAGAGCGCATTTCGGGGGCGTCGAGATCGTCTCCGGCTACGAAATCAATCGATGCTCCGCTCGCAGAGAGCGCGGTCGCCAGGCCGAAAGCGTAAGGGCGGTCCTGACAGCCGGTGAGCAATCCGACAGCGACCTCGGGGGTGCGTTCGACCGAGCCGATTTCAGCCGCACGGTTCTCGGCACGATTCACTTCAGGCACAAAGCTTGTTGGCGTCACCCTCAGTCCTTGCACGAACGAATGATTGCTCTAGCTTGCCCTACGTCGCGGTTCTATCCGAAGTGCCGGAAGGCCAGCCATCGATGGAGAGGGCGTTTTGGCCACGCTGGCATCGGCCGTTTGGATCACACGCGCGGTGACCGCGCTTGACGCGACAATCGCCAATAACAGGAATATCCAGATGGGATCGAGCATCCGAAAACCTGCCTCCGTGACGCTGTAAACCACGGAAACGCAGACGTACGCGAGAAGCAGGTTCCCTAGTGTCGGCTCCAGCCTAAAAGCGGCAGCCGCGCGCCGGTAACCACTGATTAACAGGACCGCTAGCAAGCCCAATCCGATCCATCCCAAGTTCAGATAAATCTCGATGTAGCCGTTGTGCGCTTCGTTGAGAGGATTACCTCTGAAAGCTTGGCGTACTTCGAAAAGCCGGTCGCCCAGCCAGAAACTTTCGAATCCCGCGCCCACCACGGGATTCGGCGACATGGGAATAAGCACATTCCAGATCTCCGTCCGTCCGGTGAGATCGGAGTTCCGGCCTACTGCGTGCGCGATGTCTCCCCCGAAGAGCGTCGCCAGTCCGCCTCCCACGACAATTACGAATAGCATGACCTGAAACATCCGGGGATGCCGCTTGATGGCCGACAATCTGCTGGCTACCAAAATCAAAGCGCCGAGCACGAAGCATCCCCGCGAGGTGGCCGAATTGGCCTGCTTGAGCAGCAACATTCCGAACGCCAGCAGAGTTCCCCAGGCTACGAGCAAACGCGTTCGGTTCGGAAGATCCTTCGACCTGAGAATATCCAGAAGGCACCATAGGGCGCCCAGGGAAACCACCAACACGACAACGCCGAGAGTATTCTTATTGGTGGTTACACCCGTGTTGAATTGGGTCCCCACAAACGCGTCGTAGGAACGCCCCAATGCCGGATAATATTTAATCAATAGAACCGACGCCGGGAGAAGCACGAACCCAACCCTTGAAATCAGCCGCCGGAAGGTCCCGATGGGATTGCTGGCATCGGTGACAACAATAAGCACCATAACCAGGTCGCCGATTGCTTTGATCCAGCGCTTGGAAGCGACTTCCGGAAAATCGGACCAGACCACGCTCGCCAGGCAAAACGCAAAGAACGCCAAGATGGCCCAGTTCGCGCGAATCACTCGGAGCACCTTGCTGCCGCGTTGCACGAGGACAACCAGTCCGAGAAACAGCAGAGAGGTGAAGATTAGCCGGTCGAGCGGCGTGCCATCGAGTTGGACGTCCGTCCCCGCCGGTGGCGTGAGGCCCAGCCAAATGGAGGGCCCCCGCGACCCGACAATCCAAAGGTAGGCGACGGGCAGCCATAGAGCCTTGGAGGTGTGTATCGTCTTATCGCGTCCGAGGTAAAAGAGCCCGGCAATGCCGCAGCCGTAGATTAGAGTGGCGATCGACGGATTCATATTCAGCGCGCGATTTGGTTCGCGGGTTGAGCCGCGTTCGCCGGCTGTGCATCGAAGAAAGCGCGATGCAGCAACTCCAGCGACAGAAGTTTGTGAATCGAACTCGTGTAATTCAAGCCCCGCCTCGTATGGCCTTCGACGACTTCTTCCACGGCCCCACGTTCGAGGTATGGCCGAGACAACGTACGCTCGTCAAGCAAGATCTCGCGGACGTACTTCGAGAGCGCACCCTTATACCAGATCCGGAAATGAGACACCTTGTGGCGGCCCAGGAACATTCGCTCGAGGTGGAGAGCGGAGAGCAAGTCATCGGTACGAGAAAGCCACTGAGGCATGCCGTAGTCGTAGGCGTATTCGGCCTTGAAAGTGAAGTGCAGCATCCCACGCGAGATCTTCGAAAAAACTCCGCCGTTTCCGCCGAAGCCAAGATCGGTCTGCATTCTCCCGAGGATCGGATCGCCTTCTTTGATAAGCCGAAGGCGAATGTCGCCGTTCACGGTGTCTTGTTTCGGGGCCCTGAATACGGTCCGCACGAAATCGTTATCCAGGTATGGAGATCGCACCGTCAGCTGGCTATTTTCGAGAGCGAGGATGCCCTGGTGGTACCAGGGCGATTGCCGGAAGGCCGCAAACGTCAATGGATGTTCGCGGCGCAGTTCGCCATAGGTTTCCTGCGCCCGGCGAATGAACGGCATAAAATCAGGATTCAACAAGCCCTCTGGAGGCGTCACCGCTTTGAACATCACAGCGTGCCGGACGATTTCGCTGCCGTACGTTCCGACAACCTTGGCTGGCGCAATTTGGCGGGCTCTTTCGCTGACGTAAAGATCCGATGCGCGGTATACGTCGACGCCACCTTCCGTGAGGTAGACGCTACGTTCGGCGTAGTGCGGAAACTGGGCGATGAAGTCCTGGCCGATCGGAATCACTTCGTACGTTTGCTCGCATTGAGCGGCGATTCGCCGGGCGATCCGCACGTCATGGCACTCGCGTAGCGAGCCTGCAAATGTATAGCAGGGAAGCGACCCAGGCGCGGATTTGTGCCACGCCATGATCAGGCGCGTATCCATGCCCCCTGTCAGGGTCATGCCCGTCTTTTCTCGCTCGGCGAAATATAGCGGCAGGTTTCGCGCAAATGTATCCCGCAGTTCCCGATAGTAAGACTCGGGGTCAAGTGGGGCCTGCTTCTCCCACTCCCGAGCCTCAAAATAAGCAGCCTGTCGTTCGATCTTGGCATTGCGGAAAGACCATGCGGAACCGCCGGGCAGCACGCGGATGTCTTTGAACAAAGTTCGATTTCCGAGGACGCAGCTGCAGGCCACGAACTCGCCGAGGCTCTGCTGGTCCACAGTGCGCAGATCGGGACGCACCGCAAGGATGGCCTTCGCTTCGGCCGCAAAATAGAAGGCCTCGCTCGACTGGTGATAGCAGAGCTTGTGCATTCCGTAGCGATCGTTGAAAATCATCACCGTGCCGCGCTCCCGGTCACTGACGACGCCGTGAAAAAGCCCGTTCAGGCTGAGCGGAAAATCCGGTTCATCCTCATATGCGTGCGGCAGATATGCTGCGGGCCGTTCGTCGAATGAATGCCCCCTCCGCTTTAGTTCCTCGATTGTTCCGGTCGCGGGATATACTTCGCCCGAGAGCACGAGGGTCACGCTGCCGCTTTCATTCGTGACCGGCATACGTTCGCAGAACGAACCTTTGCGAACGGCCCACCCGACGTAAATTCCCAGCGACTCGTCCATCCAGATACCTGTCTCGTAAAACGGCTCATGGGCCAGAGCCTTCACCATTTGGCAAACGAGAGCAGCGGCGCGCTCCTTCGGCAATCGAGTGATTAGACCAGCGAGACCAGGCATGTCAGCGTCCGGACTTTCTAGCGATCGGCTACGGGAGAATTGGGGTTGGAGCCGGCGGGAGGAATTGAACGCTCCATCTGCCGAGTACGATTCGGCCGCTCTGGCGTTGAGCTACACCGGCTTTGAGGCTGCTTGAAACTATACCATTTGGCACGAGCGTTCACGCCCAGCGCAATGACTTTCTTAGGGAGAATTCCCACGAGTCCGCGGTGGAGTTTCGTCTTCACGCAGAACCGCCCCCACGAGGTCAACGGCGCGTAGAAACGGGGAACGAAAACCTCTTCGAATCCATTTCGGATCTTGAACTCGCGAAGAGGATTGTCGCCCTTGTTGCCATAGTTGAATTTCCCGAAGACGAGATGCGAAATGCCTTTCGATTCGCAAACCTCAACCGCTTTCGCGATCAGGGCGTTCGCGGGTCTCTTGTCCTGGTGGCTCGCCTTCGGCAGCAAATGAAGAATTGACGCTGTCGTGCCGCGGTAGACCAGCTTCATGTAACCGACCAGTTCCTCGCCGAAATAGGCGCATATAAATTCGCTCCTGTCGGGGAACGAAGCCTGGTCTTCTTTCACCCGCTCGAAATCCTTTCCGTAGTGGCTGTACGGCTTTCCTTGTCGCACGGGAGAATCGTTGTTGAGGTCAACCAGGCCGCGGATCAGGTCATCGCTCATCTCACGAACCGAGACCACGACGCCGCGCTTCTGCGACCTTCTTACGTTCTTGCGAGTTTCTTGAGGCAGACTCTCCCACCATGTCTTGAAGTCGCCTGTCGGCAGAACCGCGATGCTCTCGAATTCGACCGGATAGCTGTGTTTGGGTTGGGCCGCCGGCGGTATTTGGCTGAAGGTGAAGATGTCGGCGTGCAGGCCGTTTCGGCGTTCTTCCTTCAGCCTTGAAACGCAACGCTCCGGATTCTCGAGCTCTTTCTTGAGCCAGTCCGCATGCTCAAGGGAGGCGATCTTGAGCCACCCTCCCTTAACGACGATCACGTTGTCGTCGACTTCCAGGCCGGGAACTGTGAGCCAGTCTTCCTTCACCTTTATCCGTACTTTTATGGGCGCCATGTCGTGGGTCTTCCGAGAGAAAGCCGCGCTACGAATGATAGTTCGCCGGGGCAGGCTGCAACTGCATGCGCAGCGAATCGCCCTCGGCTTGAGCCGTATTCAGCGCGTTGAATATGTCTTCCATGATTTTAGCTGTCAAAAGAATCTCGCGCGGCGGAATGGGATCGGGAGCGCCCTCGGTGATCGACCGGTAGAAGGATTCGATGAGGCATTTCATCCCGGACTTCATCTGGAAATCGTTGCGCAGGAAAGTGCCGAGATTCGTCCTCAGGTTCTGCAGATTTTGCGCCGCGATGGAGGTGGGCGGAATGAACTTCTCGGCGTAGCTTTTGTACCGCCCGCCACGCAGCTTAATCAGCGTCTCCTGGTCCTGATCGAGGACGAGACCGTTCTTCGGGCCATAGATCCGGAAAACGTGAAGCATCGGCCGCATTTGCGACGAGAACGTGAAATAGGCTGTTGCCCTGTCGTCATCGCTTATGATGACCCGCAATTCGTCGACGATCTCCGTCTCGCCCATGCCGCGCAGGAGGGGGCTGGCGTATCCATACGCGATCACCCGAGGTGACTCGCCGGTTACGAATTCCGCGATTCGGGCTATTCCGTGGCTGATGATATTGTGCAAGAGCTTGCCCGGCAGCTTGCGGACCCAGTGCTGTTTGTCCCCGAGCAGGGCGCCCGCGTATCCGGACATGGCCAATTCGTAGCCGTAATAACTCTCCATGTGCACCGGAGGCCCGCCCAGAAAGCCGCTTTGGATTACGGAGCGCATGCGTCGCGCCACGTGACTGAACTGATCGTCGTGTCCGGCCGTGATCTTCAGCTTCCTCTCCGCTGCGAGCGAAATCAACTTCCGCGCTTCATGCTCGAAAACCGTGAAAGGCTTCTCCACGTAAACATGGCACCCTTTTTCGAGACATGTCCTGGCGAGCTCGAAGTGGCTTTGTGGCGGCGTGGTGATGTGGACGACATCCGGTTTCGCCTCGTCCAGCATCGCGTTCAGATCGCTGAAATGCTGCTTGACGGGGAATCTCTTGAACAGCTGCTGCGCCATCAATGGCTCGCGGTCGCAGACCCCCACGATTTCGCATCCCTTGATCCGGCCGATCTGCGATGCGTGCGAGTCGGCGATCTTGCCGCAACCTGCGATGGCGACCTTAAGCACCCGCTCTCCTGTCGCGGCAGCTCTCGAAAAACCGCCTCAAGCCGTCTTCCGTTCGAACCTTCGGCGACCAGCCCAGCCGCTTCTTGAGTTTCTCATTGCTGTAGCGCGAGCCTCTCCAATAGGCGTGCCATCGTCGGCGATTGAAAGCGGGAGGCAACTGCTCCTCCGACCAACTCGAATACTTCTCCCATAGGCAGCAAAGAGCGTAGCTGAGAAAATGAGGCACGTATATGGACTGGAAACTCTTGACGTTCCGCTTGTACAGCCGCAGGAACTGACGGCTCGAGGGCAAGTCGTCGTCGACGACGTTGAACGTCTCTCCGTCGACCCCCTTCTTCAGACCGGCGAGGACGATCGCTTCGGCGCAGTTGTCGACGTAGGTAAACGGAATTCGGTTGGATCCGCCCAGATGAAGAAAGATTCCAAATGTTCCGATCCCGACGCGACCCGTGATGCCTTCGTTTCCGGCTCCGTAAACCTGCCCTGGTCTCACGATTACATACGGTAGACCTGCTTTCCGCCCGTACTCGGTCACGATTCCATCCTGCTCCGCCTTAGCGAAGCAATAAGCTTCGCCGCGAAGAGCGGGCAGATCTTCCACCGGGCATGACTCGTCCAGGAGATCACCCTTGGGTTTTCGCTGGTTCGAGTAGACCGAAAACGAGCTGATATTGACGAAGCGCTTCAGGGATTGATGGCTAAGCGTCGCATCGAGCAGGTTCCGCGTGGTCACGACCGAGTTTACGAAGGCGTCGGGATACGATTTCTCGCCGCGGCCGGCGGCCAGGTGGAAAATCACTGCGGCATTCTTGGTCGCGTTCGCGCAATCGGCGGGCGACAACAAATTACCCTTGATCATTTCGATGTGCGCACCGCTCTGGGCGAGCCGAGAAAGCGCGTCTGTGCGACTCTTGTCGCTGGACGACCGCGTGAAGCAGCGCACGCGGGTAAATCCGAGCTCCACGAGTTTCGCGACCACTCTCGATCCGATGAAGCCGCTCGCGCCGGTCACCAGAATTAACTCGTCTTTCCCGATGATGAATTCCCCAGGAGTCGGTTCGGAGCTAGCCCCGCTCCGGGTGAGGGCCGAGCCCGCAGGGGCGACACTGATGGAAGATTCGGTTAGCAAGGCCTGAGCTCTCTCCTAGGCGGACGGAACGAACATTGAGAAACGCCGGCGGAAAATCATTTTTAGCCGGCCGATCTGATCGTTTCTGCGAAGCGCCATCAATTCCGCCGGAATCGTTCTTTCTACTCCTCGAATCATGTTCCACAGATATGACGCGAGGATCAGGAGACCGCCGATCACATAGGGCTTGTATTGCATCTGATAGAAGCCACGGAAAACTTCCCACAAGGGATGATTTCCGAGAAGGTAGTCCTTCCGGCCTATGTGTATCTTCTCGCGAAGTCCCCCGTGCAGGACGGTTCCCTGCACCCGGTGATGCACGAATTTCTTCTCGACAAAAGTTCTCGTCTCCCAACCCTTTGCGCGCGCGCTCAGAACGGCGATGAGATCGATTCCGCCGGACGCGATCGCCCGGTACCCCCCAATCTCCTCGAAGCACTCGCGACGAAACATCTGGCACATGCCGGAAACGTGCTCGATGCCGACGAACTCGTAGTTGTATCGGACGTTTTCTTCCCGGAAAGCGGTGCCGGCAACGCCCAGCCGCGCGTTTTCCGAAAACTTGCCCATCAGAAACTCGAAGTAGTCCGGCTCAAATGAGACGTCCGCGTCCAGGTTTCCGATCACGTCGTACTCGATCCCGGACATTCTTTCGCGTCCCGCGGTAACGGCCAGCGCTTTCCCGCCAAAATGACGCTCTCGCCGCTCCGGCATCTGGATCAGTTCGATCCAGGGGTAAGATGCGGCGTATCTCCCGACGATTTCGCTGGTCCCGTCCGTCGAGCCGTCATCCACAATCACCCACTTCTGGGGTAGCAGCCTCTGAGCGGCCACGGACTTGATCGTTCCCTCAATAAATGCAGACTCGTTTCGCGCCGGTGTTACGAGGACGTATCGAGTTTGGGTATTCATAGTATCGGCGAATTTCGGGTTAGGCGATCCGCTTCGACCACAGCGGGAGCTACCGCAGAAAGACCCCTTCGATCGCGAGCGATTCCCAAATACTTCGGTTACCTACGGAAGGAAGCGAAGCGCAGCCGACACTGACGATACTTCCCGGCTTACAAAAACACCGGCTGAGGATGTCGAAGATCTAGTAGGCGCCATCGCCGAGCACAACCGCGCGCGGGGTCTGCAAAAGGATTCGCACATCCATCCAGAACGACCAGTCGCGAGCATATTGCAGATCGAGGCGCACCATGTCGTCGAATCGCACGCGGCTTCGCCCACTCACCTGCCACAGACCGGTGAGTCCCGGCTTGACCTCGAGGACCCGGCGACGATGCCAGAAATCGTACTCCTGATATTCGTATGCGAGAGGGGGGCGCGGTCCCACGAGCGACATTTCGCCCCGCAGCACGTTGATGAATTGCGGCAGCTCATCCAGGCTCGTCCGGCGTATGAAGCGCCCGATCCGGGTGATCCGGGGATCGTTTGTCATCTTGTACACCGGGGTAGTGCCGCCGTGAGCGTGTCCGTCATGATCTCCGCTGATCACCCGCTTCATGAACTCGCGGTGAATCCTGAGGTCGTTGTTCACTCGCATCGAGCGGAATTTCAGGCAAGTGAAGGTCTTGCCGAACTGCCCCAGTCGCTCTTGCTTGAACAGGACGGGGCCCTTCGACGTCAGCTTCACGATAACGGCGATCAGAAAGAAAATGGGGGCAAGCGTGATCAGCGCGATCCCGCTGCCGGCGATGTCCATCGCGCGCTTCGCCACGCGCGACGCCTTTTTCGAATCCTGCGGGTGGAAGAGCTCGGGATAAAACGCCGGATTGGCCGACCCATGGTCGCCAGAGTCATCGCCAAAAACGTGAATCGAAAGAAAGACGTATTTGAAGTCGTCGCTGCTCAAATTCAGCGCCAGAGCTTCCCGGACCTTGTCGACCAGCTTCGTAATGGTCGTCTCGGCATCGGCTGCGCCAAGTTCCGTAAAAATGATCCCGAGGATGGAGTTCTGCTTGTACCAACCGAATGGATCCGTTTCCCGCCGCGCAGCCTTGGCCGCCTTGATGGCGCCGTCCATCACCTCGCCCTTGCGGCCCGTCTTGTCCGCGTCTTCCGTGTCCATCAGGAGGAGCACGAGTTTGTTGCCAGACCGCTCAGCGCGCTTCCTCTCCAGGCAAAGCATGCCGAGGAAGAGCTCCTCCGACAGGATCCTCTGCATCACGTCTGACGGATTTAGCCGAGCCCGCGCCGGCTCGGGCTTGAAGCTCCGGCCGTCAGTCGGGAAGGACCGTACTCTGTCGCTTGCCAGTTTTGAATTCGTCGCCATGGTTGGTATCGCGGATCCCAGGTCCGGATCAGTTCTCCTCATTCAGGGACACGACGCTCCTATCTGAAACGCGCCGTGAGAAGGTGCGATTTGCTCTTCGACTCCACCAACCCGATCAAACCACCGGCTACTTCATCCGGCGTATAGTACGCTGCAAGTCACCCACCAACCGCCCCGCTTCGCCTAAGAAAGAATGCCCGGGTTGCTGCGCTGCAAGTCTTTTATTTTGTGTACGCTATTACCTGAGCCCTCGCCGGCTCTTCCTAGGCCCAAAGGCGGGGTGTCCGCTAGGAGACTTTGAGTGAAAACAAGTGCCAGAATAGTGAAATCCCATTCTCCGGTCTGCGTGAGAGCCAAAACACTTTCAACCGGCTTATAATCAGCTGTTTGCGGGATTTTTCATCCCGAACGACGCGCCTTAACAGCATCAGCCTATGTGTCGATAAAGGGCGCTCCCAATCGAGGGTAGGACTCGAATCGGCACGTGGCTCACGAACCTCTGCACTGCGCGTGTCTTCCATGTCATCCCCGCCGGCTCGAACCAGTGGATTGGGTCCTCGGAGGGAGTGAACCTGAAGTACGTTAGATCTGAAAGGGCTGCGCCCCAGCGGCTCTTGAACGTGATAAGTCCGATCTGTTCCGAATTCGAACGGCCCAGGTCCAGAACCTCGAGCCCAAGGCTCTTCGCCCGCTGAATCGATTCCCAATAGAGGCTATGCATACTTCCCAGTCTGTTGTACCGCGCATCGGAGCCGCCGTACTTGTAAACCAGCGTGTTCTTGTGGCGAAGAGTCAACATGCCCGCGACCGGCATTCGGCCACTGAAGGCGACGCAGATCTGCAGCGCCGGCCCAAAAGAATCGATCAGGTTTCGGAACCAGCTCTTGGGTTGGGGTGGCGCCCCGTGGCGCCGGCGCGTGATTGTGAGCAATCGGTAGAAGTCATTGAGAATGGCCTCGCTTGTTCCGGCCTGGTAGGTTAAGCCTTCGCGAATCGCTCGCTTGATTTTTCGCTGGATCGAATCCTTGTGAAAGCTTCGAAAAAGGGTCTGCAGGTCTGGTCTCAGATCGAGCTGATGAAGAGTGTAGGTCGCGCTGGCGTGAGGGCACGGGCTGACCATCCTGAGAGAAGCGAGAGGCCTGATCTCGATGTATTGCCACCGCTCGGTCTGGGAATCCTCGCGCAGCTTCTCGATCAAAGTCTGCAGGTCTTGGTAGCTGTCGACGAGCGGATCGCAGTGATCCGAAAACGGCAATGAAACCAGGCGCTTTCCGGTGAGCCAGCTTTCCACTCGGCACAGGACGATGCCGTCGCGCAGGGCCTCGCCAGGAGCCGACGTCGTATAAGCGACTGGCTCGTAGCCATAGGTTCTTTTCAGCGCTTGCAGCCAGGCTCGCGAGTGGAAAACAGAAGCGCGAGGGTGCGTCTCTATCAATAGGTCCCAGCGAGCATCCTCGAGAGGCTGGATGCGGTACACCTTTCGCGAAGACCGATCCGTCTGCGGCGTGAGCCTTTGTTCCTGGGGCAGGGCCGCAGGGATGTTCATCTCCGTCGACACATTGGCGCCGTCGACGACGCGTCCTGCTAGACCCGAGCCTGAGCGACCGCGAAACAGAGCTGTATTCTCGGAAGAGCGTCGATGATCAAGCAGAGTTACTTCCAAAGGACCCGGTTCCACGAAGCGGATGCTATTCGTTCGATCGTTGTTACACCGCGACAGGTAACGACCGCAGCTGCTGCGGAGCCGCCTTCTCGGGGTGTCCGGCGGTGCGTGAATTGAGAACTTCCACGAATGCCGAATCGATCTCGACCGCGACCGCACGCTGAAGCAGGGTAATCGACAGCACCAATCGATGGCTTCCCTTGAACTCAACAAGTGTGCCTTCGTGTCCGCGCAGCGGTCCCGCCTCGATGCGCACCCGATCGCCGATTCCCATGAACGGCCAGGGCTGATTCGGGAGTCCCGACGCCATGAGCGCTTGAATCGCCCGAATTTCCCCCTCGTCCACTGCGATCGGCGTGCGATTGTAACCGGCGATTTCGATCACGCCGGGAGTCTTGATGATCGGCAAGCGATCCTGAGGATCAAATCGGCAGAACAGGTAGCCCGGGAAGAGGGCGGTTTCGACCTTCTTGATACGATCGGACCAGCGCTTTCGAGAGGTGTACAGCGGAAGGAAAAACTCATACCCGCTGTTCTCGAGGAACGTCGCAACACCGGACTCGTGCCGGGTTCGGACCCTCAACGCAAACCACGGAAAGCTCTGCGGGGCGATCATGTTACCTCGCTTGTTCGACCTTGGGCTGTGTCGGGGGCCACGTAGGCTACCGCCATTAGAGTCACATACAGCCAATCTACAAAGTGCAACCCGGATGCCATCTGATTCCGTCGGTCTCGGATTACCTATGGCCATTACTATCAGTAGCTTATGCGGTCGGCTATCTTCGTTCCATGGTCAAAATCCGTCGATCAGCCGACACTCGATGGCACATTACTACCCTTTAGTTCTAAGTCGCTACCCTAGGTTGCCGCATTCCGGATCGGAACCACCCGCTCTACAGTCCCGAAGGAGGTCGTAAGCCTTGTACTATCAATGGGCTTCACGGGCACCGTAGCCATAGCCCTGATAATAGTGCGAACCGTACAGCCCCGGCTCTTCCGCCGAATTGAGAACGACTCCGACGATGTTCCTGCCGTTGAGCTCCTGGCAGGCCTTCTGGGCGAGCTCCAAAGGAGTTGACCCGGCCTTTACCACCAGCAGCACGCCGTCGCATATTTCCGCGAGAATGCTGGCGTCCGCCACGGGAACGCACGGCGGCGAATCCAACAGCACCCAATCAAAAACCGGGGCGAGGCGGTCGAGCAGTTTTTTCAGGCGGCCGTTCAAAAGCAATTCACTCGGATTCGTGACTTCGTTTCCCCCGGGAATAAAGCAAAGGTCGCTTTCGAGTCCCTGTTGGATGATTGACATCTCGTCGGCCTCGCCGCGCAAGTAATCGGTCAAGCCCGGCGCATCCGGGGCGCCGAGCGGGACGTGCAGGCGCGCGCATCGAAGGTCGGCGTCGATGATAAGCACCCGCCGATCGGGCTGGCGAACGATCGAGTGGGCAAGGTTATTCGTGACGAAAGTCTTGCCTTCGGCCGGGACCGAGCTTGTGATGAGCAGAGTGCGCAGCGTCTGGCTGCTCCGAAGTTGATAGAGCCGGGATCGCAAGGTGCGAAATTGTTCGGCGCCATGCGGGCTCACGGCTGGATTCAGGAAGACGTTCAGGTTGGGATCCGGATTCCATCGTGGATGCGCGCAACGCGCCCGCAGATCGTCGAAACGCAGGTACTCGACCGATGCGCTTCTCGCACTTGCCGTTTCCGGGCCAGGCGCGACTTCGTCTGTCACCAGTGTTGGTGCGGCCGTTTGCCAAGTGGACGTCGAGACCGGCAAAGGCTCTTGGGGCGCTGCTTCAATTTCGGCACCCTGCACGCCGGAGCGTTCCTGCTGGGCTTTTTTCAGAGCTTCGTGGATGCGGCTCATGGCTTCCTTTCGCGAGAGGGCACCGGGGCGCTCACCTGGCGCAGGCGCCCGAGCAACTCGTCCAGATTTTCGAGCAGGGCCTGCGTATTCGCTGTTTGTGCCGCTGGAGAGAAACCGCCCTCCGACGCGATGGGCGCAATCTCATCGAGTTGGAATTCGCGTGCCACTTCCTCCACCAGATGAGCCGGTATAGGTCGCAGGCTGTCGACGTATGCGTTGATCATCGAATGTTCGCAGAGCAGATTCACGACGCGCGGAATTCCGCGTGAATAGAGATGCACGGTCTGTATGGCTTCCTTGGAGAAAACGGGTTCGCCGTTTGCCCCGGCGATCCGCAGCCGCTCGGCGACGTAGCCGAACGTTTCCTCGAGCGATAGCGCGCTCGTGCGGCAGCGGAGCGTGATGCGTTGCCTGAGCTGTCTCAGAGACGGGATCTTCAGTTTTTCCTCGAGTTCAGGCTGACCGGTCAATACGATCTGCAGCAATTTTTCCGTGGAGGTCTCGAGGTTTGTCAGCAGGCGGATTTCCTCGAGAACTTCCGGGGAAAGGTTCTGCGCTTCGTCCACAATCAGAACGGCCGTCTCTCCGGCGCGATACCGTTCGAGCAGCCATTGGTTGAGGCGCAAAAGAACCTGGCTCTTTTCCCTCGACTCGCAAGGAATTTCGAAGTCTGCCATCATGAAATCGAACAGGTGGTTCACGTCCAGCCGGGAATTGAAGATGTACGCCGTGGCGACTCTCTGCCCGCGCAGCCAGTCGAGCAGGCGATTCAGCAGGGTGGTCTTGCCCGTTCCCACTTCCCCGGTCAAGAGAATGAATCCTTTTCGATTTTGGATTCCGTAGGTCAATCCCGCCAGCGCTTCCTGAATCTGATTCGTCAGGAAGAGATAGCGTGGGTCCGGGTTGACGTTGAATGGGCTTTCTTTCAGCCCAAAGAATCGCTGATACATGTTCTCAGGCCCTCGCGCCTAGTCCCGCAGTTGAATCCGCTGAGAGACGCCCGTTTCGAGGAGCTCTTCCCCGGCTGGAAGTAGGCTCGATGCTCGGCACCACCGCAAGGACGGGCAGTCGGAGCGAAAACTCGACGTCTCTCTCCGACCGGAGCGACGTATCACCCATTTCCAGCAGAAAGGCCAAGCCGAGACCCAAGCCCAGACCGCCCCCGAGGCCGCCGAAGGTGAAAAGAAGCCGATTCGGGAACGAGGGTTTCGTCGGCAGGTTCGCAGGGTCGAGCACGCTGAATTGCATTCCCGCCTGTTCTTGTTGAAGCTGCTGAGCCATCACGGCATCGGCCTTTTTCTTGAGGAGGTCGTTGTAGGAATCAAGAGCCGTCTGGTAGCCGCGGGTCAATTCCTTATACTGCTCTTCGACCACCGGGCTCGATTGCACCCGATCCTCGTAAACCTTGATCTCTTCCTTGATCCGCTCTTGTTCTTTCGATTTCTCCGCGATCATCTGGTCGTACGAATGGACCTGCGCCCGGAGTTGCGTGATCTGAGCCGGTTCGATTTGCCCGGCCCTGACCTTGTTGGGATCGGCGGTGCTTTTCTCGTTGTTGTTTTGCGCGATTTTTTTCTGCAGCAGCGCGATGTCGCTCTTGGTCTTGATCACGTCCGGATAGTCGTCCGTGTACCTGGCTTCGAGGGCCGTGAGCTGCGTTTGAAGCAGCGAAAGCTGCTGCTCGAGCGTGTCCGGGCTGGCGCCAGTCGAACTCTGGGATGCCTCCCACGCGCCAAGCTGCTGGGTGAGCAGCGACTCGGCGAAGCTCTTGTCCTGCTGTGCTCGCGCAAGCGCCTGCGTTGCGGCGTCGAGCTGTGACGTCAAGCCGGTCAAAAGGTTCAGGTTGGTTTGCTCTTCGTCGGGCAACGAATTCAGGTAGCGAACCTTGAACGCCGCCAGTTTGCTGTCCTGATCGTCCAGATTTTTCTTCGCTTCGTCCAGCTGTTGCGAGAGGAAATTGGTAGTCATTTGCGAATTCTGCTGAGAGATTCGCAGATTTTCCTCGATGAACATCGACGTCACTGCCGTGCAAACTTCTTGCGCCAGCTTTGGATCGCTGAGCGTCACATTGACGAAAAATCCAGGCAGATTGCTCGCCTGGGTCTCGGCCATGGGTTGCACGGGCGTCACTTCCACCGCGTCCTGCAGCCTGCCCACCAGGATATCCATCGACACGCGATCCACGTCCTGCGGATAGAGTCCGTACTGTCGAATAATCGGTTCGAGGCGCGTCCGGCTCAGGATTTGCTGCTTCATGCTCGCGAGCCGCTCGCTCACGCCAGTGGTGTCCACCGGCTCGACGATCTTGCTCGACACGGTCGGCGGTTGCACGAGGACCAATGTCTGCGATTTGTACTTCGCGGGAAGAATTCTGGCCACGCAATATGCGAGCGGCGCGCCCACGACGGCGAGCACCGTGATCAATACCCAGCGCCTCCGCAGGATCGCGATGTAATCTGCTGTCGTCAGCTCACGCTCGGTCATTCTCAACTCCTCGCCATTTCAATCTCGGGTTCCGTCGGGCCGGCCGCCGTCTAAAACAACAGCGGCTTTTCGTGCCATCCCAATCCGACGGAAATGGTCTGTGTCATTAGACTCGTCCCGCAGGTGGTTCCGATGCAAAACGCGTTGCTCGAATTTTGATATTGCATCTGATAGGAAAATGTCAGCCCGAGCGTTCGTCCGATCGGATGGCTGAAGCTGGCCCCGGCAAACCAATAGTCATAATTTTGGCCCAACGGCGTCGTCGACCCGATGGCGAGCCCATGATTGCGAGAATATCCCGCCGTCAGTCCGCTCGAAAACGTGTGCGACATTTCCCGTGTGATCGACCCGGACGCGATGTCGGCAACTGAGCCTCCGAGCACGCCCGCACCCGCGCTTACGCCGTGATTGTAGGAAAGAGCGAGATTCGTCCGCTGCCATTGATACTGCGCGTTTGCCATCAGGGACCAATCGAACTGCGTCGACGAGTTTGTCGTAGTGGTTGTGCTTCCGCTCGATCCTGGGATCGGTGTGCGGAATTCCGCGATCTGCGGACCAGCTGCGACTTGAAATGCAAGCCGTCCGGTGACGCGTCTACCGTAAGACGCTTGGATCGTGTGAACGTCGATCGATTGATTGAAGTTGCTGTAACGGAGCGCGCTATATGTGTAAAGCGCGGCGATCGTATCTTTTCGCGTCAAAAGATAGTTATAGCCGCCGCGAAAATTCGCTTCCGTCGAGTTCAGCAATCCGCTCCGCGAATATTGCAGCAAGGAATAGCCTGCGACGAAGGTCAGCGACGTCCGCGGCGTCAAATTCACGTCCGCTTCGCCGGTGGCCGCATTTTCGAGCGTCTGTCCGAACCCCGTCAAAGCCGTCTGTCCCGGCAGCCCGAATGTCGATCCCACGCCGACCGATCCACCCGTTGAAAGTCCTCCGTCGCCCAGGCCCCCAAAGCCGAAACCCGCGCCCGGCAGGTAGCTGACTTCATCCAGGACGGAAAGGGTCCAGCGTCGAAGCGTGAATTTATCCGACACACCGAGCTGTTGAACGACGCCGTCGCCGACGCTCGAATCGGTCGAGAATGTCCCGCCACCCAGATAACTCAGCATTAGGTCCGAGTCACCGGAAGTCCTATGAAGATCCACTCCGCCGGACAACGAGAGCCACGTGCCCCACCCGCTCTGGTTAGGACTTTCTTCGGGGTTCGAGACGACGGACTCGAATATGTCGACGTGCGGCTGCCAGTAATTGTGATTGCCCTCCACGCTTCCCAGCGTGAGAACCTGCGCACCCGAAAGAGGTGTCGTATCCGGAGTCATCGGCTGCGCCTGCTGGTCGGATTCATCTCCGCCGGCCGCCGACGCGAGCGGTGAGTGATACGCCGGTATCGGAGCCGCGGGCTGCTCCTCGTTTTGCTGCCCTTGAGGCGCCTGCGCTTGATTCGTTTGTCCCTGATTCTGCTGATCCTGAGATGGCGCCTGCTGGTTGGTTTGCGCACGGGCGCTCGGTGGCATCATCGCGAGCGACAAGCCGCACAGGACGGCGATTAGCAAGCTGTAGCGTCGGCTGTTCATTTTGCACTTATGGCACTACGATCTGATCGCCCGCCTTGAGCACGATGTTCTGGTCCGCATTCTTGCCTTTCACCACTTCCTTGTAGTTGAACGGAAACTTCTCCTGTTTCCCGCCGTCGCTGCGCAGAACGTAGATCTTCTTCATATTTGCAAACGGCGTGAACCCTCCGGCGCTTGAGAGCGCTTGCAGGACGGTCATCCCGGGCAGAAGGGGATAAGCGCCCGGCCGCGTCATCTCTCCAAGAATGTAGACGCGCTGGCTATTGATCTGCGTCACGATCACCGTCACCTGCGGATCGGTGATGAATTTCTTGAGCTCCGTTGTGAGTTCCGTAGAAAGCTGCGTCGGTGTCAGACCGGCCGCTTGGACGTCGTTCAGCAGCGGCAGGGAAATTTTGCCGTCTGGCCGCACGGGAACGGTCCTCGTCAGCTCCGTCTCTTTCCACACGTTGATATCCAGCACATCTTGGGGCCCGATCACGTAATTCGGATCCGGCGTCGCGGAAGCCTTGGCCTCGTTGCTCGCCGGCGCTTCCGCTTTGTTGTCTTGTGCCCGGGCCGGAAAGGTTGCCAGAATGAAGGCCAGAGCGATTCCCAGTAACACGCGCACTTCGGAAGACCGTCTTGCGTTCGTATTAGTTCGTTTCCGCATCTTCCAATCCGATCTGTTTAAGTTTGTAGAGCAGCGATTTATAGCTGATCTGCAGCTCGCGCGCGGCTCGCTTCCGGTTCCAGCGCGTCCGCTCGAGAGCGCGCAGGATCAATTCCCGCTCGGCTTCCCGTGAAGCGGCCTTCGCCGCCACCTTCAGGGAATCCGATCGCGGATTGCTTGCGATGGAGCGCCTCTCCGCCGGGCTTGTCGCAAGTTCGGCCACCGACAAGTCCTCGTCGCCGAGGGCTACGATGTTCTTCACCACGTTTTCGAGTTGACGGATGTTGCCGGGCCAGTTGTACTCCGCGAAAATCTGAAGCGTTCGCGAACTCAGAGCGCGCCGCGGGCGCCCAAATATCGCCGCGTGCTTCGCAACGAAAAATTCCGCCAGCGAAGGGATGTCCTTCCTTCGTTCTCGCAGCGGAGGAAGCCGCAGGCATACCCCGTTCATTCGATAGAACAGTTCGCTGCGGAATCGTCCCGCGCGCATCTCCTCGTCCAGATTGCGGCTCGTGGTCGAGATCACTCGCGCCGTGAGCATATTCGCCCGCGGATGTTCGTCGCCGTCGGGAAGAGAGTGCAGGAGGTATTTCTGGCACTCCGCGTCGAGCTCGCTCACTTCGTCAAACAGCACGCTCCCCACGGCCCGGTTTCGGTATGTCTCCAGTTCTGTGGGAAATTCGCTCACTTTCATCGAAGCGCACGCGACCTTGGCCATCTCCTGGTCCGCACGCAGCGACAACAAATGAATCCTCTGCGCAAACATCTGCTTGCCGCTTCCGCTTTCCCCGACCACCAGGACGGGAATATTGGTCCGCGCGATGTCGCCCATCACACTCTCAAGCGTCAGCATCGCGGGACTTAGCCCTCGCACAAAGGCCTCACTGCTCTTATTGGCCCCAACACCCGTGTTATACGTGCGTATATCGTCGAGTCTCGATGCCATCAATCCGGTCCATAGCCGGCAAGCCGGCCCAAGCGGCTGGTGCAAGACGGTGGCCACGTCACCTTTTCGTCCCCTTTCCAGAGGGCACGGCTAAGTTGTCCGTTAACATCAGATTACAGATCGGTTATCGGGGCGTCTCGGCCCATAGCTGGACCCCAAGGTCCGCATTACCTTCCATCAAAGGGTAAAGCTCTTCCTGTTTTTGTGTAAGCATATGAAAATACAATAATTACTTCATGTTTAGTGCAACGCAATCCCGCTGCGGCCCTCATTCTAAGGGACTTTGTGCTAAGTTATCCGGAGAAAAAGGGAAAAACTTTGCCCACATGATCCCTCTTGCAGGCCTATCCTCTATTCCTAGAACACCTTCCCTGCGGACGCTAGATTGCTCCGTTTTCATGTTGCATAATGTTGGGAGACCTTTGCCAGAGCTCATCACTAATAAGGAAGCTTGGGTAATGAATCGCGCGCCAAATCCGACCACGGGCGATCACAGGTCGTTCGGGAAATTATTCGCCTGGGTGACCGTTGCCGTGCTCGCCGCACTATTGTGCGGCTGCACTCGCGATCCCCAAGTTCGCAAGCAGAAGTACTTCGACAAGGGCAAATCTTACGCCGACAAGGGCAGGTATAACGAAGCCGCGATCGAATTCCAGAACGCAATTCAGATCGACCCGAAATTCGAGCCCGCTCACTACGAACTCGCTCTCTGTTACCTGAAGCAGGGCGCTCTGCAGCGCGCGTACCTGGAACTCACTCAAGCGGTCCAGCTTTCGCCGGACGATTCGAAAGCGCAGCTCGATCTGGCCAGCCTCTTTCTCGCCGGCCACAGACCCAACGACGCGCGAGACCACGCAGAAACAGTCCTGAAGAGCGACCCCAACAACGCGCAGGCAGTCGACATCCTTTCTCAGGCCGATGCTGCACAGGGCGATCTCGTGAAAGCGATGGACGAGGCCCAGAAGGCCATTCAGATGGACGTCAACCGGTCGGCGTCTTACGTTAACCTGGCGCTTTTGCAGGAGCGAAACAATGACGCCGCGGGCGCCGAGCAAAATCTGAGAAAAGCTGTCAGTCTCGACCCAAAGGCGGTTCCCGCCATTCTTGCTTTGGGTCAATTCTTGGAGACCCAAAAGCGGTGGCCGGAAGCCGAGCAGCAGTTTGAATCGGCAATCGCCCTCGAGCCAAGTAACCCCGGACTGCGTACCACGCTCGCCCGTCTCTACTTGCTGGAAGGCCGAAAGGATCTTGCGGAGAATTCCCTGCGGGACGCGAAGAATTCGCCTGGCCTCAAAAACAATCCCGCCGGTTATCGCCTCCTCGCGGATTACTATCTCTCTCAAGGAGAGCTCGACAAGGCCTCGTCGGAATTTTCTTCGTTGTACGCCGCGCATCCGACGGACCTGCTGGTGTCGCGGGCCTACGCGGGAATCCTCATCATGCAGAATCGCCTCGACGACGCTACCAAGGTCGACGACGCCATTCTCCGTGATTTCCCCTCCGATTATGAGGGGCAGGTTCTCCACGGCCAAATTTTGACGGATCAGGGCAAGCCAAACGAAGCCATCCCGATTCTGGAGGCTGCCGTAAAATCCGCCCCGGACAATCCCGCCGGCCACTATTACCTTGGTCTGGCCTACGCGGCGGCCTCGAATTTCGGCCAGGCCCAATACCATTGGCTCGAAGCCGAGCGCCTCGCCCCGAACATGCCCGAACCGGAACGGGCGATTGCGGCGTATGCCGGCCGTTCTGGCAACACGAACTTGCTGCTCGACAGCAGCCAGCAGCTGATGAAGATCGAGCCCAGTTCTCCCGAGGGCTACCTGTACCACGCCAGCGCGCTCTATGCGAAAGGCGACTCGGCCGGCGCCGAGCAAGACTTGAAAAAAGCGATCGAGATCGCGCCGCAGAATCCCGTCGTCTACGAGCGCATGGGCGATTTGCATGCTGCGGAGAAACAATTTCCCGAGGCCGAGAAGTACTACAACCAAGCTCTGAGTCTGAATCCTGCTTCGACGAGCGCTCTCACGGGTCTCGTCAATCTGGATTTGGTCCAGAAGCAGCCTGCACAGGCCTTGCGTCTGGTCCAAGACCAGATCACCCGCAGCCCCTCGAATAGCAGTCTGTACTTTCTCCTCGGACAGGTGGAGCTTCGCAATCAGGACTCCGCGAAGGCGGAAGCCGCGCTGCAAAAGGCGGTCGATCTGGACAAGAACAACGTCCCTGCATTCGCCGTCCTCGCTCAGGTACAGGTCGCTCGCGGATCGGTCGACCAGGCCATCGCGAATTATCAGCACGCGATCGACGTGAATCCTCGAGCGCTGCAGCTTTACGTGCAGCAGGCGGTTCTGTACGAAAGTCGCGGAAACTGGCAGAAGGCGCAGGACCTCTATCAGAGAGCTCTGCAGATTCAGCCCGACTACGCCGTGGCCGCAAACAATCTTGCCTACCTGATGCTTGAGCACGGCGGCAACATCAATGTGGCGCTGTCTCTTGCCCAAACCGCTCGCCGCGGACTTCCTAACGCACCCAGCACAGCGGACACGCTCGGATGGGCTTACTACCGCCAGGGAGTCTATAACGCGGCGATCGATATGCTCCAGCAGGCCGAGAAGGCGGAGCCCACCGACCCCAATTACCACTACCATCTCGGCATGGCCTACGAGAAATCCAACGACTACGCGCAGGCCAAGAAGCAGCTCGAATACACGCTTCAGATCAGCCCCAATTACGTCCATGCCGACGACATCCGCAAGGTTCTCTCGGGCGGTCCTGTAAACAATTAGGCCGTTCGGCGCGGAGCCTCTCGATTCGAGCGGTCGCTTTCCAAGCCGCTGGAATACATTTCGTTGTAGGTCTATTATTCCGGGCACAGACCAGCGGCGGGCTCCGCCTCGAGCGGAAGACACTCATTTGGGGGGAATCATGAGAGCGATCGACGAGAATACAATCACGGACGCGGCTCTCGAACAAATGTCATCCACTCCCGATCCGCGTTTGAAGGAGGTTCTATCCGGCCTCGTCCGACATCTGCACGCGTTTGCCCGCGAGGTGGATCTCACGCCCGACGAGTGGCTCGAAGGAATCCGTTTTCTCACGGCGGTCGGGCAGAAATGCACCGAACATCGCCAGGAGTTTATTCTCCTGTCGGACACTCTCGGTCTGAGCTCCCTGGTGAACGCGCTTCACGACCGTCGTGCGGCGGAGCCTGCAACCAAGTCCAGCCTGCTCGGCCCGTTCTACCGTCAGGACGCTCCGGCTATGCAGCTGGGTTCTTCCATCGTTTCTCAGGGCACCGGGTCCGAAGTCGCGATTTACGGCTACGTCCGCGACGCGGCCGGCCGCGGTATTTCGAATGCGCTCGTTCAGATTTGGGAGCCGGACGAGACGGGTAACTACGACCTCCAGAAGCACGACCCTTCCGTCATGAATTTGCGGGGCTGCTTCCGTACCGATTCCGAAGGACTGTACTACCTGCGAGGCGTGTGTCCGACCGGCTATATGATACCGATGGACGGGCCCGTTGGAGACATGATCAGGGCCCAGAAACGGCACGGCTATCGCCCGGCTCATATTCATTTTGTGATCGGCGCTTCCGGATATCGCGAGCTCGTTACGGCCCTATACATCGCGGGCGACGATCACATCGATTCGGACACCGTTTTCGGCGTCAACGATTCCCTGGTCACTTCGCTGAATAAGACCGACCCCGCCTCTCCGTTTCCGAATCTGCCGAGTATTCGCTATGATTTCCAGTTGGCGAAGGCATCAGCGAGGGATCGGATGTCCGGTCGGGTCGGCGCGGATCCATCGCAAATCACGAAGAAAGAGGCCTCGGCGAACTCGCGTTGATTGATTTTGGAATCTGCGACGACTCTTTTATAATTCTTTCTTAGAGAAGGTTTGGGGACTCACCGATACCACTATGTTGAAAACGATTCAGAATCGGGATAGGGATGGAAAGCGCTGGGTAAAGATCGCCATGACGGTGTTTCTTGGCCTGATCTGCCTCAGCATGTTGACGTACCTCATCCCAGGCTTGTTGAGCGGGCCCGTCGGCAACGCGAATCCCGATGCGGTCGCGTCGATCGGCGGCCACGACATCACGGTCGACGATTTCCAACGTGAATACGCTCAAGCCACGCAGACGCAGGCCGTCCCCGCGATGATGCGCAGTTATTACGCCCAGCAAATCCTCAATCAGATGATTTTCCAGGAAGCGCTCGACTATGAAGCGAATCGGCTCGGCATGCAGGTCACGCCTGAGGAGCAGACCCAGCGCCTCAAGGAAATCTTGCCGACCGCTTGGGTCGGAGGCGTTTGGCAAAAGGATCGCTACGTCGACGAAGTTGAGCAGCGTACCGGGATGTCCGTGCCGCAGTTCGAAAACGCCATTCGCGATGACATGCTGCAGGAGAAGTTTCGCCAGTTGATTACGGATGGCATTACCGTCAGCGCAGGGGAAGTCGCGGAGGAGTTCCGCTGGCGCAATGAGAAGGTCGCAATCGACTATGCATTGATCAAGCCTGCCGATCTCGCCGGGACGATCCACCCGTCGGACGCCGACCTTTCGGCCTGGTTTGCCAAGAACGCGGCGCTCTATCAGATCCCTGAAAAGCGCTCGGGCCGCTACGCCCTCCTCGACCTCGCGAAGCTTCGCGCCACTACCCAGGTTAGTGACGACACCCTGCGCGCCTACTACAACGCGAATATCAACCAGTACAAGGTCGAAAATCGCGTCCACGTCGAGCATATCCTCTTTAAGACCGTGGGGAAGACGGACGCCGAGATCGCCGAAATTCGCAAGAAGGCCGAGGACGTCCTCAAGCAGGCGAAGCATGGCGCCAATTTCGAAGATCTCGCCAAGAAATACTCCGAAGATGATGCGACCAAGGCCAAGGGCGGCGACCTCGGCTGGATCGTCGAAGGCCAGACGGTTCCCGAGTTTCAGCAGGCCGCTTTCAGCCTCCCCAAAGGCGCGATCTCGGACCTGGTCAAAACCCAATACGGCTTCCACATCATCAAGGTCCTGGATCACGAAAACGCCCACACCAAGAGCTTCGAGGAGGTGCGCGACTCGATCCTCCAGCCGATGCTCGACGAAGCGGTGAACAAGCGCGCCAACGACATCTCCGACCAGATGGCGGATGCCGTTCGCCAGTCCGACCGCCAGTCCCTTGACGACTTGGCGAAAAAATTCAATCTGGAAGTCGGCGACATTCCCCCGGTTGCGGCCACCCAACCGGTCGGGCCTCTTGGCAATGCTCCCGCGCTCAATCAGGCTTTCTTCCAGTTGAACCCGGGTGAGTTAAGCCAGCCGATTCAGGTCGAAAACGGCTTCGCCATAGTGACCGTGAAGGACATCCTTCCGGCGCATCAGGCCAGCCTTGCCGAAGTCCACGACCAGGTTCTCGCCGACTATCAAAAGCAAAAGTCGGTCGAACTGGCCCAGGAGCGTGCGCAGGACCTTGCCAAGCGCACTCAAGGCGGCGAAGCGTTCGACCAGGCGGCCAAGGCTCTAGGTCTGACAATCAAGACGTCCGATCCATTCGCCCGATCGGGCTCTATTCCGGACGTAGGCACCGGCAAACAGCTCGAGTCTGCCTTCAATATGAACGTCGGACAGGTAAGTCAGGCCACCAAAGTCGAGGACAACTGGGTCGTTTATCGCGTCGCCTCGCACGATGCACCCGACGTAACCGAGCTTGCCAAGCAGAAAGACAACATCGAGCAGCAATTGCTTCAAACGAAGCAGAATGCAGCCTTCGATGCCTTCCACACCGCGCTCGTGAACCGTCTGCAAAAGGAAGGGAAGCTCGTCATCAACGCGGACGCTGTGAATCGGCTCACGCATCCATCAAGCTGATCGCCTCCATCTAAGTAATTGAAAATATTGGACTAAGTAGACGCTTGCCCGCGCGCCCGCGACTCAGCTAAAATTGTGCTTCCGCAGAGCCTGCCCCGAAGCCAGCGGGGTTCTGAGGCAAGACGGGAGCCCAACCCCCCGACCTGCACAGGTGCTTGGCGCCCTTTCCTGAGGAGAAATTTCTATGCCGATCAAGAGATCGAAATCACGCAGGCTTCGAGTTTTGCCCGGCGCCGGCACCAACTCCCGGCGACCGTCCCACCGGACCACGTCCGGCGCACTAGACAGCACCAAGGTGAGGAATACGACGTCTATGAAGACCGCAGCGGGAACGAGCGACTATTTGTGCGCCATCGAGAGGAATCAGAACGGCAAATACAACGTGCGCATTCGGGCGGTTTTCGGGGGCCAAGCCGGCTGGAGTCTGACCCTTTACTTCCTGGCCTCGTCTTTCAATGCTGCCATGAAGAAGCTCGAAGAATCGCTCCAGCTTCTGCAGAAGAACGAGGAGCGCCTGCGCTTCTGGAGCATCGAGCGGAGCGACGACCCAAACGTGGCCGGCGACCTGCTCCAGGAGTCCGGCTTGTGGATCGACCGCAGGCGAGAGTTTCCGCGGAAGACGGGCGAACTCAGCATTTCCCGCGGCCGCACCGTGCCCGCTCCGATGCTTGCATCCTTGCGCCGCACTCTGGCGGATTCCATCGCCGACGAGCGTCCGGTCCATTTCCACGACCGCGCCCTTGCCGGCGACTGATTACGCGGTCCCAGTCTTACTTGCCGCGCAAAAGAACTTCCCCTTGCGCGACCACTACGTCGTTGAGCGAAAGCCGGTAGCGGTAAGAACCTGGGTTCAGGCCCGCGCGAGGCGTTCCACTCGAGAGTCGGACTCCCGGCGGGGCCTGGAATATGTTTGAAGCGAATGGGCACCGCTGCGGGTCGAACTCGACCTTGATGTTTCCCGCGTTCGAAAACCAAGTCACTTGATCGCCCGCTTCGAGCGCCACCACCTCTGGAGTCACACCCACCATCACGATTTTTTCAGCGGACACTCATTTTTCCTGTCTGTTGCTGGATTCGGCTCAGGCGATTTCCCGTACCGCCGCCACAATGTCCCTGGCCGAAATGCCAAATGCATCGACCAGCTCCTCGGGCTTCCCGGAGTGCGGCATCCCGTTGACGGCCATCAGCCGCGACTTCGACGGTGCCGCTCCCGCCTGTGCCAGTGCCGAGAGTACTGCTTCGCCCACGCCACCCTCTGGCCAGTGGTCCTCGACCGTGATCAACTTTCCGTTGGTGGCGCCGAGTTCTCTCGCCAGAGCCTTGCCGTCGATGGGCTTCACGCAGTAGAGGTCGATCACGCGGATCGGGGTGCCCTGAGCCTTCAATTCGTCCGCGGCCTTCAGCGCTTCGTGCACCGTGATACCGGCGCCGATCACCGTCACCTTATCCTGCGCGTTTTGCCGGACCACCTTGAAGCCCGGCACCGGGAATTTCTCGTCCTTCGAATATAGGATCGGCGTCTTCGGCCGCGACGTTCGCATGTAGTTGATTCCGGGCCGCCGCGCCATCGTTTCGGCCAGCCGTTCCGTCGACACGGCGTCGCACGGATAAAAGACGGCCGAGCTGTGCACCGCACGGAACATCGCAAGATCCTCGAGCGCCATCTGCGACGGACCGTCCTCGCCGATCGAAACGCCGCAGTGCGATCCGCATAAATTGATGTTGCTGCGGCTGATCGCCGCCATTCTCACCTGGTCGTAGGCGCGCGAGAGGAAGCAGGCGAACGTGTCGGCGAAGGGAACCTTGCCGCTCGCCGCCAGGCCGACTGCGACGCTCACCATGTTCTGCTCGGCGATGTAGCCTTGCACGAAATGATCGGGGAAAGCCTTTTGGAATGTCTCCGAGAAGGTCGAGTTCTTCACATCGGCCGAAAGCGCCACGATGTGCGGATTCACCGCGCCCAGGCGCTTCAGCGCGAAACCATACGCCTCGCGCGTCGCCACCGGTTTCCCGTCCGAGTAATCCGGCGCGGCCGGTGCCGGGAAGTCGGGCGGCGTCGGCAGGGAAGCGCGCGCGTACGACTTACCCGGGTCCGGCGGCACATTGATCGTCTCGCCGATTTCCTTGAGTGCGGTCGCGAGCTCGTCCTTTGAAAACGCTTTTCCGTGCCAGTGCTCCTTGCCGGCGGCGAAACTGATGCCGTGACCCTTGATGGTGCGCGCCAGGATCGCCTGCGGCTTGCCTTTCGTCGCCTTCGCGCGATCGAGGGCGGCCAGCACCGCTGCGACGTCATGCCCGTCAATCACCTCGGCGGCGAATCCTTCGGCCTCGAATTTCTTCCGATAAACTTCCATGTCGTGCTGGTACATCGTCGGCTCGCTCTGCCCGAGCGCATTCACGTCCGCGAATACGGTCAGGTTGTCGAGCTGGTAGTGGCCGGCAAATTCCGCGGCCTCCCAGATCTGACCTTCGGCCATTTCGCCGTCGCCGAGCAGGACGTAAATCCGCGCTCCGGTGTTGTCCATCCTCGCCGCGATTGCGAGTCCGGACCCGACCGAAAGTCCTTGCCCGAGCGAGCCGGTCGCGGCGTCCACGCCGGGTATACGCGGGGTCGGATGCCCTTCGAGTTCGCTTGAGAATTGCCGCAGCGTCATCACGCGCGATTCGGGGAAGACGCCCGCGTCCGCGAGCGCCGCGTACAGAATCGGGGCGGCGTGTCCCTTGGACATCACGAAGCGGTCCGAATCTTTCGAGTTCGGATTCTTCGGATCGATTTTCATGGCGTAGAAGAAAATTCCGGCCATCAGCTCGGCGGCCGAGAGGCACGAGGTCGGGTGCCCCGATCCTGCGGCGGTCGTGGACATCATCGAAAGGATCGAGAGTCTGCGCGCTTTTTCTTTGATCGCGTCGATTGTCGAAGCGGAGGGTCCTGCGGCAGAAGTAACGCTCATCGGGATGGCTCCTTTGGGGGAGTGGGGTTCGAGACAGGGATATTACCCTGTTCCGAGGTAGTGCGCGAGCCGCAATCAAGCGTCTCGCGGGTGAACGGGATAGTAACTTCCGGTCGCTTTCGAGCAGCCGCTGGTGTATCGATCAGCATCAGCCCTGTGTTTTCAGCCACTTTCTACGACTTCTCATCGGCGAATGTCGATTAGAAACCGCAGATTGGATGCACCGGATCGGCGTGCGGTCTCACTTTTGGACGCGGACCTCGTCCTGAAGCCCGCCGCATCGGCTCAGCTTGCGGAACTCCGGCTTCTCCTCGCAGGCTGGCACGTTGCTCGTAAGAGCGCAAGCAGTAGTTGCGGACCCACCTGGATGAGTCGCTCCAGAAAGGGCACGCTGCAAGACGACGGCCATTTGCCGGCGCGCGGGCGAAATGCGGTATTCTGTAATGTGGAGCAACTGGAAATCGTCGAGAAAATCGCCAAGGCGGGCGATCCAATCCTCCCGGAATGGAGCCAGCGATCGCCGGACTGTCTCGATCTCTGGCCCAAGACAAAGTCTTCGCCGTCCGGACTCGTGTTGGAATTTGCGCGCGACTCATGGGGGTGGCTTCATCTTCTCAGTTTAGACGCCCCGCTCGTTGCGGTTCTGTGGCAGCTGCTCTTTGCGAGAGCACTGCGCGCCCATCTCCCGCCCGTCGTCACCCTGGTAACGGCCCTCGTGATCTGGCTGATCTACGTCGCCGACCGGATTTTGGACAGTTACAAAAGCGAAGAGGCGGCTGACCGGGCCCTGCGGCACAGGTTTTATCGGGCACACCGGCTGGCATTCCTGCCTGCATTTCTCGCCGTCTTTCTCATAACGGGCTGGCTGTCCTATAACGATCTCGGATTCCGAACCTGGTGTGACGGCTTGTCGTTGGCGGCAATCGTGGGCGGATATTTTGCCGTCGTTCACCTGCTCGGAGGCGGCGCACAAAAGTGGTTTCCGAAAGAGATTGCCGTGGCGGTCCTGTTTGGAACCGGAACATTCATGCCCGTCAGCGTGCGGGTCCAACAGCTCCACGTCAGATTCCTGGTGCCGTTCCTGCTCTTTCTGCTGGTGCTGTGGATGAATACTCTCTTCATTGAGTATTCGGAATGGGTCACGCTGCGCAGGCGCGAAGCGGACCGCCCGCACAAGTCGACAATCCTCATGGGACAACACCTTACGGGATTCGGAGTTTGCGTCGGAATTCTGGCGCTGTGTGCCGTGGCCAGCCATTGGTTCCCGCGTGCCCGCTCCATTCTGGTTGCGGAAATGCTGAGCGCGCTGGCTCTGGCCGTGCTCGGCTGGAAGTGGCGGAGGATTTCTTCGTACGCCGTCAGAGTGGTCGCGGATCTGGTCCTGCTCACCCCCTTGGTTCTGCTCGTACTCTTTCGAAAATAAAACTCTGGCTCGCAGCCGAAGGCAAGACTCTAGGCCGCGGGTCGCGTGAGTTCCTTCGCGAGATAAATGATCTGCCCCGTATGGTGGTACGCGTGTGCCGCCATGCGCATGAACGCTGCGAAATGCGTATCCGAGCGAGGTTCGGTGGGATCGGAGTATGCCGCGACGAGATCCTGCGGGCTTTGCCTGCGAATCGTGGAGGCGACCATGTCGATGGCGCGGTCGAAATCCGCCAGTACATCTTCTTTCGCGCGCCGGGACGTGTCGCTGAATTCGAGCGGGCGATTGCGAACGTAACCCGTGCCGGCGATGCGCGCCCCAATATAATGATTGAGATTTCCGGTAAGATGCAGCAGCAGGTGACCGATGCTGTTGCCGTAAGGAAAGGGGCGCGTCCACAGCTGCTCGGTTGAAATCGGCGCGACCCATTGATGGACACGGTCACGCACTTCGTCGTAATAGGCCGCGAGCGTGGACGTGACGGTTGGCCCAAGTTCCGGCATTTTTCCCTCCTCGGCGATCGGCATCGCGAGTATACCAGCGGCGTGACAACCCCAGGGCGGAGGGTATGATATCCTCCCCGCCTGGATGTTCGGAACGTGATGCGGAGGCAGGCCATGTCAGCACCGAAAATCCTTATTTTGACTGGGGACGCGGCGGAATCGCTCGAGGTGATGTATCCATATCAGCGCCTGCGCGAAGAAGGCTACGACGTAAAAATCGCCGCGCCGAAGAAAAAGAAGCTGCACTTTGTCGTACACGATTTTGAGCCCGGCTTCGATACCTACACGGAAAAGCCCGGATACAGTTGGGACGCCGACCTCGCGTTCGCGGACGTGAATCCGGCGGACTTCGCCGCCCTGGTGATTCCCGGCGGCAGAGCCCCTGAATACATTCGCAACGACGCCGACGCGAGACGAATCATCCAGCACTTTTTCCAGCAGGATAAGCCGGTCGCGCAGTTATGCCATGCTCCGCTCGCGCTCCTGGCTGCCGGCGTCTTGAAGGGGAGACGGACGGCGGCATATCCGGCGATCGAACCGGATGTCCTGGCAGGAGGCGCGCAGTTCGTGAATTCAGAAGCGGTGATCGATGGCCAGATGGTTTCTGCGCGCGCGTGGCCCGACCATCCGGCGTGGATGCGTGAGTTCGTGAGGATCTTGCGGCAGAAGGCGCCTGTGCAGCAGAGCGCATCTGCGCGATAGAGGCGAGGCAAAACCCCATGACCGTCGGCGTGAATGTAGCGATGGTGACGACGACATTCGAACTTCCCGGATATCGCATTGCGAGGAGTCTCGGCCTTGTGCGCGGCATCACGGTGCGGTCGCGAAGCGTGCTCGGCACGATGGGAGCGTCGTTGCAGACATTCGTCGGCGGCAACATCACACTCTTCGAAGAGATGTGCGAGAAAGCGCGCGAGCAGGCGCTCGAACGAATGATGGAACACGCGCTCGAGCGAGGCGCGAACGCGGTCCTCGGCGTGCGGTACGACGCCACCGAAGTCATGCAGGGCGTGACCGAAGTAATCGCCTACGGCACGGCCGTACAGGTAGAGCGCGCCGCTTAGCGTTCATGCTTTCGCGGGCGTGAGGCTGGAGAAGCGATGAAACAAGCGCTGAGAGTGATTGCAGGAATGCTGCTGGCGCTGATTGCCGCGGCGATCCTTACGGTGCATGGCGACGCTCCGAAAACCGAAATGATCCAGATTCCCAACGGAACTTCATCGTTGGACGGATATCTCGCCACTCCGGAGAAGCCCGGTCGTTACCCGGCACTTGTCGTGATTCACGAGTGGTGGGGGCTCACGGACTGGGTGAAGGGCGAAACGCAGAAGCTGGCGGGCCAGGGATACGTGGCGCTGGCCGTTGATCTGTATCGCGGCAAGGTGACGAGCGATCCGGAGGAAGCCCATGAACTGATGCGCGGATTGCCGGACGATCGCGCGCTGAGCGATCTGGAGGCGGCATTCAATTATTTGGGCACTCGCAAGGACGTCGAACCAGGCCACATCGGGTCGATCGGATGGTGTATGGGCGGCGGATTCTCCCTGCAGCTCGCGATTCACGAACCGCGACTCGCCGCGTGCGTGGTGAATTACGGCGCGCTACCCACCGATCCGGCGGAGCTGCAGCAAATCGCCGCCCCGGTGTTGGGCAACTTCGGCGCCCTCGATCGCGGCATAACGCCGGATGACGTGAACGCATTCGAGAAAACGATGACGGGACTTGGCAAGAACGTCAACGTGAAGATCTACGACGGCGCGGGACACGCTTTTGAAAACTCCACGAACACGGCCGGTTACCGTCCCGAGGCGGCCGCGGACGCGTGGGGGCGCAGCCTGGCGTTTCTGAACAAATCGCTGAAGTAGCGCGATTCGATCAGCTGTTGAGGCGGCGCAGAAGTTCGCGATAGCGCGCTCCGTCCGCCGTTCCCATCCGCGTGAACTCCACGCCCATCCCTTTGGTTGCGTCCGCGTACCGCACCGTTCCCTCGACACGAACT
>Ga0335075_10000635_pt1 | contig 60510 bp, 58 predicted proteins | sample Lox_Sample_24_FD_206723 | JGI IMG/M metagenome (GOLD analysis project Ga0335075, IMG submission 206723) | Soil microbial communities from Loxahatchee National Wildlife Refuge, Florida, United States - Lox_Sample_2.4 | ecosystem: Environmental > Terrestrial > Soil > Wetlands | place: USA...
TTTTTTTTTTTTTTGCTCCCGTTTGCTATTTTCTTTCGGTTGCTGTGGGCGGGGGGGGGGGGGGGGCCGGTTGCAATGACCTGGCGAAGGCGAGCGGAAAAAAGAAGCCTCGCTGATCGCGGGGCGGCTCCAAAAAAAAGAAGCCCCGCTGATCGCGGGGCTCATTGGTCGCTTGCTTGCTTGTTTGTGGAGGAGTGTTTCCGCTCTTCTTGTTCTTGTCCGATGCGGTCTTGATCGCGCCGCTTGCCGAAGAAGGAGCAAGCGCTGTGCCAGAGGAATCTGACGCGCCGGCGCCACGCGAATCCGCAGGGCGGAGCCCCGGGCGACGCAAAGTTCGACTTTGGGCAATATGTCACGTCGGCGGGGCGAGCCCTGCTGTCAAAATCTTCGACACAGGATCGGGTTCGGGCCACGACATAACTCGGGGCGGGACCCGATGATTCTTTTTGCGATCAATCAGTTGCCTAGTCACCGGCGGGTGTAAATGAGACCGACAGTCGTTCTTCCGGCGCTTTTCTCGCGGTTTCGCCGCTGCTGGCCGGTCGTCGTCGCCGCGGTCGTCGCGTCGGTCGCCCAGGCGCAGAGCGCGATTCCGCGTCCGGAAGGCATCCAGCCCGACGTGAACTTCTGGGTCCGCGTGTACACCGAGGTCACGACCAACGAAGGGTTCCTGCACGACGAACGCAATCTCGCCGTGGTCTACGACACCGTGAAGTTCTCCACCGGCGGCGCACCGCGCGACCGGCAGCGCCTGGTCGACGATCGTCGCGACCGCATCATCGCCGCGCTCCGCCGCATCATCGACGCGCTGCCGACGCAGGCCAGCCGCGACGGACTGTCGGCCGACGACAAGAAGATCCTCGCGATGTGGGGCGCGAACGTGAGCCCGATCCTCCTGAAGGACGCGACCAACCGCGTGCGCTTCCAGCTCGGACAGGCGGACCGCTTCAAGGAAGGCCTGATGCGCTCGTCGACCTGGGAGACGCACATCGCCGAGACGTTCGCGAACCGCGGCCTGCCGCCCGAGCTCGCCGTGCTGCCGCACGTCGAGTCGTCGTTCAATGCCGCCGCGTATTCGAAGGTCGGCGCGGCCGGCCTGTGGCAGTTCATGCGTTCGACCGGCCGGCGCTACATGCGCGTCGACGATGCCGTCGACGAGCGCCTCGATCCGTACCGCGCGACCGAGGCGGCGGCCCAGCTACTCGAATACAACTACCGCGTGCTCGGCAGCTGGCCGCTGGCGCTGACCGCGTACAACCACGGCGCCGCGGGCATGCGCCGCGCGAAGGAAACCGTCGGCACCGACGATTTCGTGAAGATCAACCGCACGTACAACAGCCGCACGTTCGGCTTCGCGTCGCGCAATTTCTTCCCGTCCTTCCTCGCCGCGCTGACCATCGACGAGAACCCGGAGAAGTATTTCGGCGCGCTCGATCGCCGCCCGGAGCAGAAATTCCGCGAGGTGACGATGCCGGCGTTCGTGCGCCTGTCGACGCTCGAGCGCGCGATCGGCGTCGATCGCGAGCAGCTGCGGCTGCTGAACCCGGCGTGGCGGCCGACCATCTACAGCGGCACGCGACTCATTCCGAAGGGTTATCGGCTGCGCCTGCCGGCGGACACGGCGGAGCGCTGGACCGCGGACCTCCTGACCTCGAAGTTGCCCGCGAACGAGCTGTACGCGGGACAGGTCACGCCGCGCCAGCACCGCGTGCGCAAGGGCGACACGCTGGCCTCGGTCGCGCAGCGCTACGGCATGACCGCGGCGCGCCTCGCCGAGATGAACAACCTGTCGGCGAACGCGTCTCTGCGCGCCGGCCGTTATCTCAGCCTGCCGGAGCAGCTGCCGCGCGCGTTGACGGCGTCGACCGCCGCACCGCCGGCGCCGGCCGCCGCGTCGCCGTCGCCCGAGAACGCGACCGCCGCCAGCGCGCCGGCCGAGAACTTCTACGTCGTGCGTCGCGGCGACTCGCTGCAGGTGATCTCGGCGCGCGTGAAGGTGCCGGAGCAGCAGCTGCTGCGCATGAATTCGCTGAAGGATCCGGATCGTCTCTACGAAGGCCAGCGGCTGCGCATCTCCGGCGAGCTGAAGGCCGAGATCGCGGCGCGCGAACCCGAGTCCGATACCAAGGTCGCGGCGATCGACGCAGCGCGCGGCGAGGCGCAGCGCGAAGTGGCCACCGTCGAAGTCGTGCGCGAGGAAACCACGCGACCGATCGGCACCGGCGAACCGACGCGCGGCCGCCCGCGCTCGGCGGCGACGGTGGCGATGGAAGCCGCGACCACGCCCGAAGTGGCGACGTCCGTCGTCAAGGCGGCCGAGGATGCGCGTGAGCCGGTGTCTGCCGCGCAGGCCGAAGAGCTGAGCCCGGCGCTGGGCCCGGTGTCCGTCACGCAGGCACTCGCGGACTCGATCGATTACCAGGTGCGCGACGACGGCTCGATCCGCGTCGAGGCCACCGAGACGCTCGGCCACTACGCCGACTGGCTCAAGCTGCCCACGCAGCGGCTGCGCGTCGTCAACAAGATCAAGCCGCGCCAGACGGTGCAGCTCGGCCAGAAGCTGCAGCTCGACTATTCGAAGGTGTCGCGCGAGACGTTCGAGCAGCTGCGCCGCGACTACCACGCGAAGCTGCAGGGCGAGTTCTTCGCGCAGCACCGCATCTCGGGCACCGAGGTCTACATCGTGCGCAAGGGCGACTCGTTGTGGACGATGACGCAGCGGTTCTCGAACCTGCCGATCTGGCTGCTGCGCCAGTACAACCCCGACACGGATCTGTCCGACCTGCGTCCCGGCACCCAGGTGACGATGCCGCGCGTCGAGGTGGTCGCCGGCGGCTAACTACCGCGTGCGGGCGGCGAACTCGCGCAGGCGCGCATCGGCCCCGACCTGCGCCGCGAACCGCGTGCGTATCGTGCCGTCCTTGGTGGACTCACCCGCGGTGATCGCCACGTCCCTGGCGTCGCCGAGCGCGCCGGCGACGGCCGCGTCGATGCGGTAGTAGTACATCGAGCTCCACGGCGTCGGGATCTTGTAGGGCGAGTGCCGAAGCCCGGCGAAGTCCGCGGCGCGGCCCGGCGCGCCGAGCGACACCGGCTTGCCATTCACCTCGAGCGTCGGCGGCTCCGCATCGGCCGGCGATTCGATCGGCACCGCGATCCACAGGAACAGCTGGCGCGTGCCGGCGTTGTTCGTCTCGAACGGGCCGACGAACGCGAATCGACCGGTCGCATCCTGGACGAAGGTGTCGCGATACAGCTCGACGGGGTGGCCGACGCGCGTGACCGTCGCGCCCGTGTCGTTGTCGAGTTGCTCGACGACCGGCGAATCGTCCGGCAATGCCGCACAACCGGCGAGCAGTGACGCCAACGTCACGACCATGAAACCCGCGAGCCTTGTCATAATCGGATCAACTCCCCAAGCTGTGACGCGCTTTGTTAACCCTCGCGCGTCGAGCCACTATACTCAGAATCAACATAAGTTCTTGTTTTCACATCGAATGTCGCTAACCCGCACGCTGATCGCTTTCGTCGCGCCCGTGATGGTCTGCCTGTTCGCCGGCACCGCTGCCGGCGACGCGCTTCCTTATCATGCCCGCGCGATGGCGTCGGTGGGCGTCGAGTTGCCCGTCGCCGATCGCGTGCTCGTGAAGAAGTCCGAGCGTCGCCTGTACCTGATGCGCGGCAACGACGTGCTGCGCGCGTATCGCGTCGCGCTCGGTCTGAATCCCGGTGGCGCGAAAGAACGCGCCGGCGATTTCCGCACGCCCGAGGGCAGCTACAAGCTCACGCGGCGGAACACCCGCAGCGATTTCTTCCTGTCGATCCAGGTCTCGTATCCCAACGAGCAGGACACGAAGAACGCGCGCCGCAACGGCTGGCAGCCGGGCGGTTCGATCATGATCCACGGCCTGCCGAACGATCCGCGCCATGCGCCGGACTACTACGCCACCCAGGACTGGACCGATGGTTGCATCGCGGTGACGAACGCGGACATGGTCGAGATCTGGATGATGACGTCGGATAACGTGCCGATCGAGATCCAGCCCTAGCCAGACGACGCGGCGCCCCTGTCGAGTACACTCGCTGCCCTGAAGCAGCGAGTCGAATCGAGGGGATCTTGGAAACCAGCATCGTCATCCCGGACTTCGTGGACGCCCGTATCGGTCCGCGCGGCAGTCTCGAGAATCTCTCCCAGCAGGAAATCGAGAAACTCCTCGATTCGCGCGCCGGCGGTCTCTACCCGCTGTTCCGCAAGTGCGCGCTGGCCGTGCTGAACTCCGGCAGCGAAACGGACAACGCCAAGGAAATCTTCGACCGCTACAAGGATTTCGAGGTGGAGCTGGTGCGCCAGGCCTGGGGCGTGAAGCTCGAGATCAAGAATGCGCCCGGCCAGGCGTTCGTCGACGGCGAGATGATCCGCGGCATGAAGGAACACGTGTTCGCGGTGCTGCGCGACGTGATCTTCATCAGCAACGAGATCATCGAGAGCGGCCGGTTCGATCTCACGCACCCGGCGGCGATCACGAACGCCGTGTTCCACATCCTGCGCAACGCGCGGATCCTCGACTACAAGTCGAAGCCGAACCTGGTCGTCTGCTGGGGCGGCCACTCGATCAGCACCGAGGAATACAAGTACACGAAGAACGTGGGCTACGAGCTCGGCCTGCGCGGCCTGGACGTCTGCACGGGCTGCGGTCCGGGTGCCATGAAGGGCCCGATGAAGGGCGCGACGATCGGCCACGCCAAGCAGCGCATCGCGGCCGGGCGCTACATCGGTCTGACGGAGCCCGGCATCATCGCCGCGGAGCCGCCGAACCCGATCGTGAACCAGCTGGTGATCATGCCGGACATCGAAAAGCGCCTCGAAGCGTTCGTGCGGCTGGCGCACGGCATCGTGGTGTTCCCGGGCGGCGTCGGCACGGCCGAGGAGATCCTCTACCTGCTGGGCGTGCTGCTCGATCCGGCCAACGCCGGCCAGCCGTTCAAGGTGGTCCTGACGGGCCCGAAGAACACGGCCGACTACTTCGTCCAGATCAAGAATTTCATCGAGGCGACGCTCGGCCGACACGCCGCCGACCTGCTGCACGTGATCGTCGACGATCCGGCCGAGGTGGCCCGCTACATGGTCGGCGCCATGGAACAGGTGCGCGATTTCCGCCGCAACAACAGCGACTCGTACAACTACAACTGGCTGCTGCGCATCCCGCCGGCGTTCCAGCACCCGTTCGAGGTCACGCACGAATCCATGCGCGGCCTGCGCCTGTTCCGCGACCAGCCGGCGCACGAGCTGGCCGCCGACCTGCGCCGCGCGTTCTCCGGCATCGTGACCGGAAACGTCAAGGAAAACGGCGTCCGCGCGATCGAGAAGTTAGGCCCGTACGAGCTGACCGGCGATGCGTCCGTGATGAAGCTGCTCGACGAGCTGCTGACGGCGTTCGTCGCGCAGAAGCGCATGAAATTGCCCGGCAGCGCTTACAAACCCTGCTACCGCCTCGTCGCGTGACGCGTCGGCGCGTACGCGCCGGTGCGCGCGCGCCGTAACAATAATCACGCGCGCCGTTAAATCGGCGCGACGCGCGCGCGGTTTCGCGTACATAACGAAAAAAACGATGAGACGTGGTCCGCGACGCGATCAACGCGCGACCCCCTCGTGACTCAGTTCCTGTCGTTCACGTGCGACGTTTACGTAGGCTTACGTCAACAGAAACGGAGTGAGTGACGCATGAGTTCCTCTGACCGCAGAAGTGGAAATGTCGGGAATGGCGCGCCCCCGCCCGTAGGCACCGATGCCTATGCCGCCTGGCTCGAGCGCATGCAGCGCACGCGCGGCCGGCACGCCGCCATCACCAAGAACCTGTACACCTGGTCTAGCTACAAGCACTGGGCCGACAAGGTGAAGGGTTCCTGGGAAGAAGAACCGGTTCCGACGAAGAAATAGAACGCGACTCGAATCGCGGGGAAGAGTCGGCGGAAACCGCCGGCGAGATGAGGGTTACTGGGTGAGGATGAATCGCGCGTCGTGCGCGGCGGTGTCGTCCGTGGCCGTATCGATGGCCTCCGGCACGATCTGCGACACGGGCGCGGGCTGCTCGGCGAGCGGCGCCGGCTGCTCGGCCAGCACGCGTTCGGGCTCCAGCCACGCCAGCAGCGTTTCCCACTGGGCCAGGTCTTCCTTGACCGTGTACGGCTTCATCTCGTGGATGCCGACACCCTGTTCGGCGGCGCGCACGTAGTTCTGGGAGTCGCGGACCGTCGCGACGACCGGGATCTCGAGCTTCTCCAGGAAGCGCATCAGCGCCTGGAACATCAGCGTGTTCTTGCGGACGCGGTTGGCGATGACGCCGATGCGGTTCTCGCTGCGCTTGATCTTCGCGACCAGCAGCAGGTCGGCGATGCAGCGCGAGGCGGCGTGGATGTCGATGTCCGACGGCAGCACCGGGACGATGATCTTGTGCGCGTCGCGCGTGACCTCGGGCAGCGCCCGCGCTTCGACGGCGGCGGGACTGTCGACGACGATCTTCGTGGTGCCCTCGGGCACGCGCATCTGCCAGGCCAGCGTCGTGCGCGAGTCGCGCTCGAACGTGGCGATGCCGCGGATCTCCGGCTGCGGCGCCTTTCGCTTGCGCAGCCAGCGCGTCGCGGAGCCCTGCGGGTCGCGGTCGATCAGCAACGTCGTCTCACCGCGTGCGGCGAAGTACGCCGCGAGATTGATCGCGAGCGTGGTCTTGCCAGAGCCACCTTTAGGGTTAAGGACGAGGATGCGTTGCACGCGCCTTGCCTGGTGTTTGTCAGAATGTGGTTGCGATGTGAGGCAGTCCAAAGACTAGCGATGACGCCCCGCGCAAGCAACCAAACGGCGGATCGAGTGTGATTGCTGACACATCGATGACGAACCTCCGTGCCTACGATCGGTCCCAGGCAAGGTTGTTGTGTGGGGCGACGCGATGGAACGGTTTCTTCTTCTCTGGGACGAGCTCGACGACCTGATGGGCACCAGCCGCCACTTCGTGGCGAACCGGGCGATGGCCTTCTGGGCCTCGGTGCGCACCCGCTGATCCGCCGATGAGTTCGATCCCCGACGGGGCTTGAACTGCGATTCCGGCGCCCGCAATCTCCGGGCGCCATGACAACTCCCCCGAAACAAACCCTCGGCTTCCAGGCCGAGGTGCGTGAGCTGCTGAAGCTCATGATCCACTCGTTGTACAGCCACCGGGAAATCTTCCTGCGCGAGCTGATCTCCAACGCCTCCGACGCCAACGACAAGCTGCGCTTCGAATCGCTGTCGAACCCGTCCCTGATGACCGGCGACACCGAGCTCGCCATCTGGATCGAGGCCGACGCCGAACGGAAGACGCTGACGATCCGCGACAACGGCATCGGCATGAGCCGCGACGAGGCCGTCTCGCACCTCGGCACGATCGCGCGCTCCGGCACCGCCGAGTTCTTCAAGAAGCTGTCCGGCGATCAGCAGAAGGATTCGCAGCTGATCGGTCAGTTCGGCGTGGGTTTCTACTCCGCGTTCATCGTCGCCGACCGCGTCGAGGTGTTCTCCCGCCGCGCCGGCCTGCCGGCCGCCGAGGGCGTGCACTGGGAATCCGCCGCCGACGGCGAATTCAGCGTCGAGTCCGTCGAGCTGGAGCAACGCGGCACGAAGATCGTGCTGCACCTGAAGGAAGAGGCGAAGGAGTTCCTCGACTCGTGGCGCCTGCGTTCGCTGGTGCGCCGCTATTCCGATCACATCGCGTTCCCCGTGCGCATGCCGAAGGAGGGCGAAGCCACGCTCGACTACGAGGCCGTGAACCGCGGTACCGCGCTGTGGGCGCGCCCCAAGGGCGAGATCAAGGACGAGGAGTACGTCGAGTTCTACCGGGCCCTGGCGCACGGCACCGACGAGCCACTCGCGTGGAGTCACAATCGCGTCGAGGGCAAGCGCGACTACACCAGCCTCATCTACGTGCCGGGCGCCGCGCCGTACGACCTGTGGCAGCGCGACGGCGCGCGGGGATTGAAGCTCTACGTGCGCCGCGTGTTCATCATGGACGACGCGGAGCAGTTCCTGCCGCTGTACCTGCGCTTCGTCAAGGGCGTGCTGGATTCGGCCGACCTGCCGCTGAACGTCTCGCGCGAGCTGCTGCAGGCGGACAGCGAGGTCGAGGCGATGCGCGGCGCGCTGACGCGACGCGTGCTCGACCTGCTGGCGAAGCTCGCGAAGGACGAGACGGCGAAGTACCAGTCGTTCTGGAACGAATTCGGCGCCGTGCTGAAGGAAGGCCTGGCGGAGGATCACGCGAACCGCGAGAAGCTGCTGCCGCTGCTCCGGTTCGCATCGACGCAGACATCCGGCGACGACGAAACCGTCTCGCTGGCCGACTACGTGGCGCGGATGCAGACCGGCCAGGACAAGATCTACTACGTCGTCGGCGAGAGCATCGCCGCGGCGCGCAGTCATCCGGCCATCGAAGGATTGCGTGCGAAGAACGTCGAGGTGCTGCTGCTCGGCCGCCGCATCGACGCCTGGGTCATGGACCACGCGCAGGAGTTCGAGGGCAAGAAGTTCAAGGACGCGACGCGCGGCGACCTCGAGCTCGGCACGCTCGCCGATGCCGACAAGGCCAAGGCCGAGACACAGTTGAAGGAGGCACAGCCCCTGCTGAAGCGCGTCCAAGAAGCGCTCGGCGAGCGCGTGTCCGAGGTCCGCGTCAGCACGCGGCTCAAGGATTCGGCCGCGGTGCTGGTGGCGGGCGAACACGATCTCTCGGCGCCGCTGCGGCGCGTGCTCGAGGCCGCCGGGCAGAAGGCGCCGTCGGCACAGCCGGTGCTCGAGCTCAACGTCGAGCACCACGTCGTGAAGTATCTCGAGGGCCGGGCGGACGCGACGGAGTTCGGCGATCTCGCGCTGGTGCTGTACGAGCAGGCCATGCTCGCCGAGGGCGCCCAGCTCGCCGACCCGGGTGCCTTCGTGCAGCGGCTCAACAAACTCTGGATGAAGCTCGGCTGACGACGCGATAATGCGCACCCTCGCGACCTCCGGAGTTCCGTCAATGCACGCGAAGTTCTCGGCCCCGTCAGTCCTCGTCATCGCCACCGTCATCGTCGGGGCACTGACCGCCTGCCAGCCCAAGGACAAGCCCGCGGAACCCGCGGCGGCCGCGCAGGCGCCCGCCGCCGACACGGCCGGACCTCCGGCCGATGCGGCGGCCCCCGCCCCCACAGGAGCAGAAAGCATGCCCATGCAGAAGATCGATCTCACGCCCGGCACCGGTGCCGAAATCAAGTCCGGCCAGAACGCGCTGGTCCACTACACCGGGTGGCTGTACGACGCCGCCGCGCCCGAGAACAAGGGCCAGAAGTTCGACAGCTCCGTCGATCGCAACGAGCCGTTCGAGTTTCCGGTCGGCGCGGGCATGGTCATCAAGGGCTGGGACGAGGGCGTCGTCGGCATGAAGGTCGGCGGCAAGCGCCGTCTCGTGATCCCGCCGGAGATGGGTTACGGCGCGCGCGGCGCGGGCGGCGTGATCCCGCCGGGCGCGACGCTGGTGTTCGACGTCGAGCTGGTGGAGATCCGCTGAGTGGTTGATCGGCGCGCTTCCGGCGCGACGACGCGGCTGGCGTTCGGCGTCCTCGTCCTTCTCGCGGCGAGCGCCGCGCCGGCCGCGACCCTGATCCACGCGGGGCGCCTCATCGACGGCGTCTCCGACACGGTGAAGACGAACCAGACCGTCGTCGTGGACGGCGGCAGGATCACCGCGATCGAGAGCGGCTTCCGCGCACCGGCGGCCGGCGATCGGCTGATCGATCTGAAGAACGGCACGCTGCTGCCCGGCTTCTTCGACATGCACGTGCACCTGTCGAGCGAGTACAGCAAGAACGCCGAGATCGAGGAGTACAAGCTCAACGAGGCCGACGTCGCCATCAACTCGGTGGTGTACGCGGACCGCACGCTGCTCGCCGGCTTCACGACGGTGCGCGATCTCGGCGACGAGTACCTGGCGACCATCGCGCTGCGCAATGCCGTGAACGCGGGCAAGGTTCCGGGTCCGCGCATCGTCGCCGCAGGCAAGGCGATCGCGACCACGGGTGGCCATGCGGATCCCACCAATGGCTGGGCGCATCGTTTCCAGTACGACCCGGGCCCGGACGAGGGCGTCGTCAACAGCGTCGAGGACGCGCGCAAGGCCGTGCGACAGCGTTACAAGGACGGCTCCGACACCATCAAGATCACCGCCACCGGCGGCGTGCTGTCGATCGCGAAGAACGGCGCGAACCCGCAGTTCACCGAAGAAGAAATGCGCGCCGTGGTCGCCACCGCGCGCGATTACGGCTTCAAGGTCGCGGCGCACGCGCACGGTGCCGAGGGCATCAAGCGCGCGGTGCGCGGCGGCGTGGACTCGATCGAGCACGGCACGTTCATGGACGACGAGGCCATGAAGCTCATGAAGGAACGCGGCACGTTCTACGTGCCGACCATTTCTGCCGGCGAGTGGGTGTACCAGCAGGCGCAGAACCCCGACTTCTTCCCGCCGATCGTGCGGCCGAAGGCGTTGTCGGTCGGCCCGCAGATCAAGGCCACGTTCGCGAAGGCGTACAAGGCCGGCGTGAAGATCATGTTCGGCACGGATACGGGCGTCAGCGCGCACGGCAAGAACGCGCACGAGTTCAAGCTGATGGTCGACGCCGGCATGCCGCCGATGGAGGCGATCAAGGCCGCCACGAGCGTTCCCGCGCGCTTCCTCGATCTCGACGACAGGACCGGCAGCATCGCGGTCGGCAAGCTCGGCGAGCTCGTCGGCGTGCCCGGCGATCCGTTGCAGGACATCACGGTCACCGAGAACGTGGTGTTCGTCATGAAGGACGACACCGTCTACAAGGCGCCGTGACGCGCGCGGACGTCTTCACGCTCGCAGGCCCCGCGGGCGCCATCGAAACGAAGCTCGAGTTCGGTGACGACGCCAGCGCGGCGCCGGCCGCGTTCGGCGTCGTCTGCCATCCGCATCCGCTGTACGGCGGCACCCTGGACAACAAGGTGGCGCACACGCTGGCGCGCGCGATGATCGAATGTGGTGCACCGGCCTTCCGCTTCAACTTCCGCGGCGTCGGCGCGAGCGGTGGCAAGTTCGATCACGGTCACGGTGAAGCCGACGACCTGGCGGCGGTGGTCGCCGAGGGGCGGCGACGGTTTCCGGCGGCGAAGCTGTGGTTAGGCGGGTTCTCGTTCGGCGCGTTCGTGGCGCTGCGCGCCGCGGCGCGCGTGGCGCCGGACAAGCTCGTCGCCGTGGCGCCGCCGGTCGCGCGCTTCGATCTCGGCGAGGTCGCGAATCCCGAGTGCGAGTGGCTGCTCGCGCAGGGCGATGCCGACGACGTCGTGCCGGCGGCGGAGGTGCTCGCCTGGGCGGCGAAGCAGGCAAACAAGCCGCGGCTGCACGTGCTCGCGGGCGCCGGTCATTTCTTCCACGGCCGGCTGCACGAGCTCAAACCACTCGTGCTCGATTTCCTGAAAGCCTGATTCCAGGCTGGTTTTCGCCGGTTTTCCGGGGCCCAGAACGCGAAAACCCGCGCGCCTTGCGACGCACGGGTTCTCGTTGCTTCAGCGCGTCGTGGCCACGCGCGAGAAGCGGGGCGGCTCAGTTCACGAAAGCCTTCAGGGCCTTCAGCGGCAGCGCACGGACCTTCTTCGAGGCCGGCTTCGCCTTGAACACCATCTTTTCCTTCGTGAAGGGGTTGATGCCTTCGCGCGCCTTCGTGGCGGGCTTCTTCACGACCTTAAGCTTGAGCAGGCCGGGCAGCGTGAACAGACCGCCGCCGCGCAGGCTCTTCTTGATCTGGCCGTTGAGCGACTCGAACACCGCGGTGACCTGCTTGCGGGACAGGTCGGTGTCCTTGGTGATCTGGGCCACGATCTCCGACTTCGTCGGTGCGCCACCTTTCTTTGCCATTACTCGAACTCCTCGTAAAAAAATTCGCGGTGGAAAAAATGCTCCGCCGCAGACGATTCGGCGCGCAACATATCACACGAAAGCTCGCGCGCAAATGATTTTTCGCGAGCGCGCATGCGGCAAATGCCTTGTTTTCTAGGGTTCGGCGAACATGCGACAACTGTCGCCGTTGCGCGTCGCGTTCACGACGAGCGTGCGCGCTGTACGAATCTTCATCATTTCCCGGGAAAAACCGCTTCGATTCGGGATGTCGACAATCGTTCAAGTGCTTGTGTACGCGAAGAGTTGCGGCAACTCCGCGACCAGGCGCAACAACACGCCGAGCGCGAGCAACGCCCACAGCGCGGATAGATCGACGTTCGCGATCGGCGGAATCAAGCGGCGAAACGGCCGCAACACCGGTTCGCAGACGCTGCCGAGCAACGCCATCACCGGGTTGTAGCCCGCGGGCACCACCCACGAGAGCAGCGCGTAGATGAGGATCGCGCCGGTGAAGAACTTGATGAACGTGACGACCAGGTCGAACACGAGCATCACGGAGAACGCGAACGGGTCTAACACGCGGGTGCCGGCAATGAACGACAGCACGGCCAGTTTCAGAGCCGTCCAGATGACGATGGCGAGCACCGACGCCGAATCCACCTTGCCCACCGGCGGCAGCACGCGGCGCAGCGGCAGGATCAGGGGATTCGTCACCGTGGTGATGAAGTGCGCGAACGGGTTGCGGAAGTCCGCGCGCGTGAGCTGCATGACGAAGCGCAGGACGAGCGCGTACAGGTAGATGGTCAGCAGCGAATCGACCAGGAAATACAGCGCGTCTCTCATTTTCCGGCTCGTTCTCCAAAGGCTTGTGCCAGTTCGCGGCCGCGTTCGGTCGCGGCCGCCACGGCGGCGGCGACGATACCACGGAGGTTCGCGGCGTCGAACGAACGCACCGCCGCCTCGGTGGTGCCGCCCTTCGACGTGACCTCGGCGCGCAGGCGCGCGAGATCTCCGTCGCTCTCGCGCGCCATGCGGCCCGCGCCGTACAGCGTCTGGATGGCGAGCTCGAGCGCGGCGTCGCGCGACAGGCCGAGATTCACCGCGGCGTCCGTCATCAGCTCCGCGAGCAGGAAGAAGTAGGCGGGCCCGCTGCCGGACAACGCCGTCACGACGTCGAGCAACGGCTCCTCGTCGACCCACACGGTGGTCCCGGCGGCGCCGAGCACGCTCTCCGCGAGCGTGCGGTGCGCGGCGCTCAATCCCGGGGGCGCGTACAGCGCGCTCGCGCCGGCGCTGTTCAACGCCGGCCGGTTCGGCATCGCCCGAACTACCGGCACGCCCGCGCCGCTCCAGCCGGCGATGTCAGAGACGCGGATGCCCGCGGCGATCGACAGCACCAGCGGCTTGCGTTGCGCGAAAACGTCGGCGAGGGATTGGGTGGTCGCCGCCATATCCTGAGGTTTCACGGCCAGCACCACGATATCGGCGCCGGCTGCCGCTTCGGGATTGTCGGCCGTGACGTGCACGCCGAGCTCGTCCGCGAGCTGGATGCGGCGTGCCTGCACGGCTTCGCCGACGCTGATCTTCTGCGGCGCGAGGCCGCGCGCGATGAGGCCGCGGATGAGCGCGCCGCCCATGTTGCCGCCGCCGATGAATGCTGCCTGGATGTCCATGTCGTCGAGGATCCTGCTCAGGGTCTGGGGCCGAAGATGGCGGTGCCGACGCGCACGATGGTCGCGCCTTCGTGGATCGCGGCGAGGAAGTCGGCGCTCGTGCCCATCGACAGCGTGTCGAGGCCGAGGCCGCGCTCGTTGAGGTAGTCGAAGACCCGGCGCGTCTCGGCGAACCACGCGCGTTGCCGGCTCTCGTCGTCTTCGGCGGGCGGCATGCACATCAGGCCGCGCAGGCGCAGGCGCGGCAGCGCCGCGACATCGCGCGCCAGTGCCTGGATCTCCGCCGGCTCGACGCCGCCCTTGCTCGCCTCGCCGCCGACGTGCAGCTGCAGGCAGACGTTGAGCGGCGGCGCGTGGTACGGACGCTGATCGGAGAGCCGCTCCGCGATCTTCAGGCGGTCGACGCCGTGCACCCAGGCGAAGTGCTCGGCGACCGGCCGCGTCTTGTTAGCCTGCAGGCGGCCGATGAAGTGCCAGGTGATCTCGCGGCCGGCGAGTGCCTCGATCTTGGGCAGGCTTTCCTGCAGGAAATTCTCGCCGAAATGTTCGAGGCCGGCGCGCGTGGCGCTGTCAATTGCTGCGGCGCTCTGTCCCTTCGAAACCGCCAGAAGCGTGACGGAATCGACACTCCGCCCGGCGGCGCGGCAAGCCTCTGCGATGCGCCCCTGAACGACGCTCGCGCTCTCAGAGCAATTCTGCGGACGGGATAACATATTGATCAGTGATACCCGGGTCTATACTCAACGGCGCTTTTCAAGGGACACCGCATGGCCGTCGACGTCGCCCAGCTCCTCGCTTTCGCCGTAAAGAATAACGCCTCGGACTTGCACCTGTCCGCCGGCGTTCCGCCGATGATCCGCGTCGACGGCGACATGAAGCGTATCAACATGCCCGCGCTCTCCCACAAGGAAGTGCACGGCATGGTGTACGACATCATGAACGACAAGCAGCGCAAGCTTTACGAAGAGTTCTTCGAGACCGACTTTTCGTTCGAGATCCCGAAGCTGGCGCGCTTCCGCGTCAACGCGTTCAACCAGAATCGCGGCGCCGGCGCCGTGTTCCGCAACATTCCGTCCACGATCATCTCGCTGGACGACCTGGCCGCGCCGAAGATCTTCCGCGACCTGTGCATGCTGCCGCGCGGCCTCGTGCTGGTCACGGGTCCCACGGGCTCCGGCAAGTCGACCACGCTCGCGGGCATGGTCAACCACTGCAACGACAACCGTCCCGATCACATCATCACGATCGAGGACCCCATCGAATTCGTGCACGAGAGCAAGCGTTGCCTCGTGAACCAGCGCGAGGTCCATCGCGACACGCTCGGCTTCTCCGAGGCGCTGCGCTCGGCGCTGCGCGAAGACCCGGACGTGGTGCTCGTCGGCGAAATGCGCGACCTCGAGACGATCCGTCTCGCGCTGACCGCCGCCGAGACCGGCCACCTCGTGTTCGGCACGCTGCACACGAGCTCCGCCGCGAAGACCATCGACCGCGTCGTCGACGTGTTCCCGGCGCAGGAAAAGGAAATGGTGCGCGCGATGCTCTCCGAGTCGCTGCGCGCGGTCATTTCGCAGACGCTGCTCAAGCGCAACGGCGGCGGCCGCATCGCCGCGCACGAGATCATGATCGGTACGCCGGCCATCCGTAACCTGATTCGCGAAGGCAAGATCGCGCAGATGTACTCCGCCATCCAGACCGGCGCGCAGGCGGGCATGCAGACGCTCGACCAGTGCCTCACCGACCTGGTGGCCAAGGGCGTCGTCAGCAAGGAAGAGGCCCGCTACAAGGCTTCCAACAAAGATGCTCTGTGAGCGCTCCGCGCGAACTCAATCCCGGTTTGCGATGCAAACCGGGTCCGTGAAGCGCCGTTTCGCGGCGTGAAGAACAGATAGGTAGCAGCAATGGACAGGGAACAAGGCATAAAGCTGATGCAGGACCTTCTTCGACGCGTCGTCGAGAAGAAGGCCTCCGACCTGTTCATCACCTCGGGTTTCCCGCCGGCGATCAAGATCGACGGTGAAGTCCGCCCGCAGTCCGAACGTGCGCTGACCGCCGAGCAGTCGGCCGTGCTCGTGCGCGCGATCATGAACGACCGCCAGACCAAGGAATTCGACGCGACGAAGGAGTGCAACTTCGCCATCGCGCCGCCGGGCATCGGCCGGTTCCGCGTGAACACCTTCGTGCAGCAGGGCCAGACCGGCTGCGTGATCCGCCTCATCAACTCCAAGATCCCGACGCTCGAGGAGCTCGAGCTCCCGCCGATCCTGAAAGAGGTCGTGCTGTCGAAGCGCGGACTCGTGATCATGGTCGGTGGCACGGGCTCGGGTAAATCCACGTCGCTGGCCGCGATGGTCGGCTATCGCAACGAAAAGACGCGCGGCCACATCGTCACGATCGAAGACCCGGTCGAATACGTACACCAGCACAAGGGCTGCGTGATCACGCATCGCGAGGTCGGCGTCGACACGGACAACTGGCATGCCGCGCTGAAGAACACGCTGCGCCAGGCGCCGGACGTCATCCTCATCGGCGAAATCCGCGACCGCGAGACGATGGAATACGGCATCCAGTTCGCCGAGACGGGCCATCTCGTGCTGGCGACGCTGCACGCGAACAGCTCCAACCAGGCGCTGGACCGCATCATCAACTTCTTCCCCGACGAGCGCCGCGAGCAGCTCCTGATGGATCTCTCGCTGAACATCCGCGCGCTCGTGTCGCAGCGCCTGATCCCGCGCGAAGCCGGCGCCGGCCGCATCGCCGCGATGGAGATCATGCTGAACTCGCCGCTGATCCAGGACCTGATCTTCAAGGGCGAAGTCGCCAAGATCAAAGAGGTCATGGCGCGTTCGACGCGCATCGGCATGAAGACCTTCGACCAGGCGCTCTACGACCTGTACGAAGCCGGTTACATCTCCTACGAAGACGCTCTGCGCAACGCGGACTCGAAGAACGAGCTGCGACTCAAGATCAAGCTCGAGAGCAAGCGCGAGGTGAAGAACCTGGACGACGGCGGCGCGCTCACGATCATCGACGAAGAGCAGCAGGGTCGCTCGTTCTAACTATTTGAAATCGAGTCAGGGCGGATATGCCAGCCGTGAATGAAAAGCTCGTCGAAACCGTCGAGGTGAAGGAGTCGGAAGCCGCGCCGATGGTGTTGAACACCCGGCCGCTGTTCAAGCTCATGGTCGAACGCAAGGCGTCCGACCTGTTCTTCACGTCGAACGCGCCGATCAAGGTCAAGATCGAAGGCGCGATCATGCCGATCAACAAACAGATCCTGTCGCCGGAAACGGTGCGTCAGGCGGCGTACGGCCTGATGACGCCCGAGCAGCTCGAGAGCTTCAAGCGCGAGCTCGAGATCGACTTCGCCATCTCGGAGCCCGGCCTCGGCCGCTTCCGCGTCAACGTCTTCTACCAGCGCGGGTATCCCGCGATGGTGCTGCGCTACATCAGCGCCGACATGCCGAAGCTCGACCAGCTCGGCCTGCCCGACATGTTCAAGGACCTCATCATGATGAAGCGCGGGCTCATCCTGATGGTCGGCGCCACCGGCTCCGGCAAATCGACGTCGATCGCCGCGATGATCAACCATCGCAACGAGGTGTCCTCGGACCACATCGTCACGATCGAGGACCCGATCGAGTTCCTGCACACCAACAAGCGCTCGATCGTCAACCAGCGCGAAGTGGGACTGGACACGAAGTCGTTTGCGCGCGCCCTTCGCGGCGTGATGCGCGCGGCGCCCGACGTCATCCTCATCGGCGAGATCCGCGACAAGGAAACGATGGAGGCGGCGATCAGCCTCGCCGGCACCGGCCACCTGGTGCTGTCGACGCTGCACGCGAACAACACGGCCGAGACGCTCGACCGCATCATCAACATGTTCCCGAACGAGCAGCACAAGCAGGTCTTCCTCGACCTGTCGCAGTACCTGCGCGCGATCATGTCGCAGCGTCTCGTCGTCGGTAAGGACGGCAAACGCATGGCGGCGATCGAGGTCATGATCAACACGCCGTACATCACGGAGCTCGTGAAGAAGGGCGACGTGTCGGGCATCAAGGAAGCGATCGTCGCCAGCTCCGAACGCGGCGTGCAGAGCTTCGACATGGCGTTGCTCAGCCTGTACAAGCAGAACCGCATCGACCTCGAGGAAGCGCTGGCGAACGCCGATTCGCGTTCGAACCTCGAAGCGAAGATCAACTTCGGCTGAACGTCGTCCCGACGAACGGCGCTTGACTTGCGACGTTTCGCGCCTAGAATGCGCGCCCTCATGATTACTAACTACCAATTCCATTGCCGGCGAGAACCCGTCACCGCGCTGCCGCGCGGTGCGGATTTCATCGGCTACACGACGCGCTGAACTCCTTGATCAACGGAGAGCGGCGCAAGGCAGCTCTCCGGTAGGCGCTCTCGAGGCCCCGGTCGGCTGCCGCTGACCGGGGCCTCGGCTTTTTCCGGCCCCGAAAGTTTCGATGCTGCGCGCGAGCGGAGCGTCGTCAGGAGGTCTTTGTCCGCGTTTTCTTCGCAGCGGTCCGGTTTCGAACGGCCGGCTGGCGCGCTCTCGCCCGGCAACGGTCGTGCGGGCGCGTACCGCGAGGGGAACGAGACAGTGACTCATCACAAGCTAGCTCAGTTGGTTAGAGCAGGAGAAGCGATTCTCCCTGTCGCGGGTTCGACTCCCGCGCTTGTACCAGTGAAGTGGAAGTGATGACGCGGGGCGAAGGCCCCGCATCGGGGTGACCTGGCGAGCCGTGGCCCGTGCGCGGTGAGCGGCACGTCCCGCGCCGTGAGGCGCGCGGCGGGCTCGGTCGGGAAGTGTGGAGCGCTCCGCGGGAGCACGCGTCGCAGGCCGGACGCGGGTGGACGCGGGGCTAACTACACGGACGGCCGCGCGCCACGCGCGTCCCGCGCCGGAGGTGTGGGTATCACCCCGACCTTTTCGGAGTGCCCGTGGGCAATGGGGCCCACGGGCCGGGCAGGAAGGAAGAAGGAGACGATCATGTTGATGCTGAAGCGGGTGAAGGTGGCGCTGTACGAGCGCGCCCTGGTGTACCGCGACCGGAACCTGGAGCGCGTGCTGATGCCGGGCAAGTACTGGCTGGTCGGCCGCGGCGTCGAGGTCAAGGTGTACGACGTGAGCCAGGCGGAGCTGGAACTGCCGCGTGCCGAGGTGCTGGTGGCCGAAGCGCGCGCGCTGCTCGAGCCGTGCGTGCAGATCGTGGAGCTCGGCGACCGCGAGGTCGGCCTGGTCTACAAGAACGGCCTGCTGAGCGGTGTGCTCGGTCCGGGCGCGCGTCGGCTCTACTGGCGCGGTCCGGTCGCGGTTCGCGTGGACGTGCGCGACATCTCGACCGAGTACGCACTGGATGCGACCACGGCTCGCGTGATGATCCGCGCGTTGGGCGCGACGGCGCTGGCGCCGGTGCTCGGCCTGGCCGAAGTGCCGGACACCGCCGTCGGCCTGCTGATCGTCGACGGCGAATTGCGCGAGGTGTTGAAGCCGGGCGTGACCGCGTACTGGAAGTACCAGCGCAACGTGAAGGTCGAGCTGGCGGAGACGCGTCTGCAGACGATGGAAGTCACGGGCCAGGAAATCCTGACCCGCGACAAGGTGAGCCTGCGTCTCAACCTGACCGCCCTGTGGCAGGTGACGGACGCCGTGAAGGCGCGTTCGGTCGTCAGCAATGCGGCCGAGTACGTCTACAAGGAGCTGCAGCTGGCGCTGCGCGCGGCCGTGGGTTCGCGCACGCTGGACGAGTTGCTGACGGACAAGGGCGCGCTCGACCGTGAGGTCGCCGCGTCGGCGTCGAAGCTCGAGACCAGCGGTGTCGCCGTGCGCTCGGTGGGTGTGAAGGACGTGATCCTGCCGGGTGAGATGAAGACGATCCTCAACCAGGTGGTCGAGGCGGAGAAGGTGGCGCAGGCCAACCTGATCCGCCGTCGCGAGGAGACGGCGGCGACGCGTTCGCTGCTGAACACCGCGCGACTGATGGAAGAGAACCCGACGCTGCTGCGTCTGAAGGAGCTGGAAACGCTCGAGAAGGTCACGGAGAAGGTGGGTTCGCTCACCGTGTACGGCGGCCTCGAGGGCGTGCTGAAGAACCTGGTGCCGGGCCTGTCGCAGGGCGCGCGCCAGTAGGAAAACCGGCGGGACGACGTTTCGAACGGAACGCGCCCGCCGGCAAGTACTCTCATGCAAGGAATACGACGATGGAAAAGAACTACGAAACGATGAATGTCGAGGGCGGCCGCCACGTGAAGATGTGGACGCACGGCGTGCCCGTCGACGAACAGGCGAAGGGCCAGCTCGCGAACATGGCGCGGCTGCCGTTCGTCCATTCGCACATCGCGGTGATGCCCGACGTGCACGTCGGCAAGGGCGCGACGGTGGGTTCGGTGATCGCGACGAAGGGCGCGATCGTGCCGGCCGCGGTCGGCGTCGACATCGGCTGCGGCATGATGGCGGTGCAGACGACGCTGACGGCGAACGACCTGCCGGAATCGTTGGCGACGCTGCGCTCGAAGATCGAGCGGGCGGTGCCGCACGGCGCCGGCAAGGCGCGCGGCCGCAACGACCGCGGCTCGTGGGGAACGGCGCCGGACGCCGTGCTCGCGCGCTGGGGCGTGCTGGCCGAACGTCACGCGACGATCGTGGCGAAGCAACGCCGGCTGGCCGACAAGCAGCCGCAGAACCAGCTCGGCACGCTCGGCGGCGGCAACCACTTCATCGAGGTCTGTCTCGACACCGACCAGACCGTTTGGGTGATGTTGCACTCCGGCTCGCGCGGCATCGGCAACATGATCGGACAGCTCTTCATCGAGCTGGCGCAGAAGGACATGAAGAAGCACTTCATCAATCTGCCCGATCGTGACCTGTCGTACCTCGTCGAGGGCACGGAGCATTTCGACGACTACGTCGAGGCGATGGGCTGGGCGCAGGACTACGCGGCGGAAAACCGCCGCGCGATGATGGAGGCGGTGCTGGGCGTGATGCGCGCGGAGCTGCGGCCGTTCCGGATGGGAGAGGTCGCGGTGAACTGCCATCACAACTACGTGAGCCGGGAGTCGCACTTCGGCGAATCGTTGCTCGTGACCCGCAAGGGCGCGGTGCGCGCGCGGCAGGGCGAGCTCGGCATCATCCCGGGATCGATGGGAGCGCGTTCGTTCATCGTGCGCGGGCTCGGGAATCCCGAGAGCTTCGAGAGCTGCAGCCACGGTGCGGGCCGCGTGTTGTCGCGCACCGCGGCATTGAAGCGGTTCACGGTCGCGGACCACGAGGCGGCGACCGAGGGCGTGGAGTGCCGCAAGGACCGCGACGTCATCGACGAAACGCCGGCCGCGTACAAGGACATCGACGCGGTGATGGCGGCGCAGCGCGATCTGGTCGAGATCGCGTTCACCCTGAAGCAGGTGTTGTGCGTGAAGGGTTGAAGAGACCGGGGCGGGCCGTGGCGAACACGGCCCGCCTTTTTTCTGCAAGGCACGCCGGTCTAATATCGGCCTCAGAACAACAACGGGGAGTGCAGCCATGGCGGCCGAAATGTGGAGAGTCCCGGTTTCCGAGGTGAAGTTCGGCGGCGGCGGTTCCGTGATCGAGGATCGCGGCGTGCTGCACAGGGCCATCGCGGCCAGCAACCGCCAATACCTCTTCTCCGAAGTCGGCGCGGGCGTGAAGTCGCTGGCGCTGATCGGGCTTTGGCACGAGGTGCTGAACTTCCTCGCCGCGCGCCCCAGCATGGGCATCCAGAACCGCATCAAGGAGCTGCCCGAGATCTACATGGGCATGTCTTACTACCGGCCGGGCCAGCGGTTCGTCGGCCTGTTCCCGCTGCACGATGCCGTGAAGCTGATGGTCGGCCAGGTCGCCGGCATCGCCGGCGCGGGCGTGGGCAACGTGTTGCCGGGCGCCACGTCGACGGCCGGGCAGATCGCGAGCGGCGCCAAGGAGATCATCGGCGGCGTGAAGGATGCGAAGGACGTCATCGACGACGGCAACAGCTTCCACTGGAAGAAGAAGGGCAAAAGCGCGAAGAAGAACGAGAGCCTCGCCACCAACGCGGTCTACATCAAGTTCTCCTATCTGCAGGAGAGCGGCATGGAGGAGATCGCGACCGGCAGCATCGGCTTCAAGGCGCTGCACCCGGTCGTGCTGAAGGCATTGTCCGCGCGCGCATGAAGATGCGCCGCGCCTGGTTCGCCGCCATCGCGTCCGCCGCGTTGACGGCGGGCGCCGCCGAAGAACCCGCGACGTTGCTCGTGCCCGACCGCGTGTTCGACGGCGTCGCGATGCACGCCGGCTGGCAGGTGCTGGTCACCGGCGAGCGCATCACGGCGGCCGGAGCGAAGGTCGACGTTCCCGCCGGAACGCGCCGCATCGAACTACCCGGCCGGACGCTGATCCCCGGTCTCATCGAAGGTCACGGCCACCTGTTCCTGCATCCGTACAACGAGACGAGCTGGGACGACCAGGTGCTGCACGAGTCGCTGGCGCTGCGCACCGCGCGCGCCGTGAATCACGCGCGCGCGACGCTGCTCGCGGGCTTCACCACCGAGCGGGATCTCGGCACCGAAGGCGCGGGTTATGCGGATGTCGGGCTGAAGGCGGCCATCGACCAGGGCATCGTGCCGGGGCCGAGATTGCTGGTGGCGACGCGCGCCATCGTCGCGAGCGGCGCCTACGGCCCGAAGGGTTTCGAACCCGGCGTCGAGGTGCCGCAGGGCGCGGAAGAGGCGAGCGGTGACGGCATCGTGCTCGCGGTGCGCCGGCAGCTCGCCGCTGGTGCCGATCTCATCAAGCTCTACGCCGACTATCGCTGGCGCCCCGGCGAGGAGAGTCGCGCGACGTTCAGCGCGGCCGAACTGCGCGCCGCCACCGAGGCGGCGCACGACGCGGGGCGGCCGGTCGCCGTGCACGCGAGCACCGCCGAAGGCATGCGCCGCGCCATCGCCGCCGGCGTCGACACGATCGAACACGGCTACGGCGGCACCCCCGAGATCTTCCGCGACATGGCGAAGCGCGGCATCGTGTTGTGCCCGACGCTCGCAGCCGGCGATTCGATCGCGCGTTACCGCGGCTGGAACGGCCAGCCGCCGCTGCCGGCAGGCCTGGAGCAGGAACGCAAGGCGTTCGCCGACGCGCGCGCGGCGAAGGTCATCCTCTGCGTCGGCGGCGACGTCGGCGTGTTCGCGCACGGCGACAACGCGCGCGAGATGGAGCTTATGCAGGAAGGTGGCATGAGCGCGCTCGAGGTCCTGACGGCGGCGACGTCCGTCAATGCAAAGGCGTTCCGCATCGACGACAAGGTGGGGTCGATCAGGGCGGGGTTGCTGGCCGACCTGGTCGCCGTCGACGGCGATCCCGCGACCGACATCCATGCCGTGCGGCGGGTGAAGTGGGTGATGAAAGGCGGCAAGGTCATCGAATGAAGGAAATCATCCGCACCGCCGAGGCCCCGGTGAATCCGCTCTACAGCCAGGGCGTGAAGGCCGGACAGACCATTTACGTGACCGGCATGACCGGGACGGACCCCGCAACGAAACAGCTCGCGGGTCCGACCATCCAGGACCAGACGCTGCAGGCACTGGCGAATTGCGAAGCCGTGCTGCGCGCCGCGGGTGCGACCCGTGAGGACGTGGTCGACGTGCAGGTGTTGTTGTCGAAGCCCGAGGATTTCGCCGGCCTCAACGAGGCCTACGCGGGGTTCTTCCGTACCGATCCGCCGGTGCGTTCGGTCGCGAGACTCGGGCCGGATGTTCCGGGCCTGCTCGTCTCGATCCGCATGACCGCGGTTCTCGGAAGTTAGGCGAACACCGCGCGCGAATCGAACACGGGCCCGTCGACGCATACGCGTTTCATCGCCGGGCCATCCGGCGTGTTCACCTTGACGGTGCAGCCGGCGCAGCCGCCGACTGCGCAGGCCATGAACTCCTCGAGCGACACCTGGCAGGGCACGTCGTGTTTCGCGGCGACCTTCGCCATCGCCTCGAGCATCGGCGTCGGGCCGCAGCTGAACACCTCGACGTCGCGCTTCGCCGCCGCGTCGAGCGAGCCTAACCACTCGTCCGCGAGCTGGGTGACGAAGCCGTCGTAGCAGCCGGCGAAGCCGGCCTTGCTGGCCAGCCGGCTCGGCACGCCCCAGCCGTCGAGCAGCGGCATCGCGGCGATGCTGCCGGCCGGGATGCCGGGCACGAGGATCGTCGACGGGCGCGGCTTGAACGGGAACGGGATCTCCGAGCCCATCAGCACCAGCGGTTTCCACGGCCCGACCTTTCCATCGATGGACCGGGCCGACATCCACTCGGCGAGGAACACCATCGGCGGAATGCCGACGCCGCCACCCACCAGCAGCGAGCGTGGCTTCGACGGATCCGGGCGGAACGGCTGCCCGATCGGGCCGAGCACGCTGATCGTGTCGCCCACGCGCCGGCGCGACAACGCGCGCAGGCCCGGACCCACCACCTTGTAGAGGATCTCGATCCAGCCTTCGGCCGCGTTCACGCGCTGGATCGACAGCGGCCGGCGCATCGGCACGTCCGGATCGCAGGTCAGGTGCACGAAGCTGCCCGGCAGCGCGGCCTTCGCGCACTTCGGCGCGCTCACGCGCAGCACGAACTGATCGCCCGGCCAGGTCTCCTGCGCAACGACCGCGCCTTCCTCGAGATGGATGCTGCCGCGATGCGCGGGGTGCGTGCCGTGGCTGCGACCGGCTTCGTCCTGCGGCAACGCGCTCACGACCGGCCCTCGACCACCGCTTCGAGCACCGCCATGCGGACGGCGACGCCGTTGCGCACCTGGTCGCGGATCACGGACTGCGACCCGTCCGCCACGTCCGAGGCGATCTCGATGCCGCGGTTCATCGGCTGCGGGTGCATGACGATCGCATCGGGTTTCGCCTTCGCCAGCCGATCCGCGGACAGGCCGAACTTCGCGAAGTAGCGATCCGCATCCGGGATCTGCGCGGTCGCCATGCGTTCCTTCTGGATGCGCAGCATCATCACCACGTCGATGTCCGCGAGGCCGGTGTCCAGCGAGGTCGACCGCTCGCAGCCGGCGAATTCGCCGGCGTCGGGCATCAGCGCCTTCGGCGCGATGACGCGGATCTCGCCGACGCCGAGCGCCGTCAGCACGTGCCAGGCCGAGCGCGCGACGCGCGAATGTTTCACGTCGCCGACGATGGCCACCTTCAACCCGTCGAACTTCTGCTTCGTTTGCAGGATGGTCAGCGCGTCGAGCAGTCCCTGCGTGGGATGCGACACGCTGCCTTCGCCGGCGGACAACACGCTGACGTGCGGTTTCACGTGCGTCGCGACCATGCCGGGCACGCCGGCCTCCGCATCGCGGATCACGAACACGTCCACGTGGCAGGCCTCGAGCGTGTAGATGGTGTCGAGCATGCTCTCGCCCTTCACGCGCGAGGACAGCTGCACCTCGAGGTTCACGACGTCGGCGCCGAGCCGCTTCGCCGCCAGCTCGAACGACACGCGCGTGCGCGTCGACGGCTCGGTGAACAGGTTCGCGACGGTCACGCCGTCCAGCGTCCGCTTGATCACCGGCGCTTCACCGACGGGCTTCACGAACGTCTGCGCGCGCTCGAGCAGGGTCTCGATCTGCGCCTTGCTCATCCCTTCGAGCGTCAGCAGGTGACGCAGGCTTCCGTTGTTTCTGTTCTGTCCGGTCATGTCTTCGTTTCGAACCAGCGTTCCAGGATCACCGCGGCCGCGGCCGCGTCGATCGCCTCTTTCGTCACGCGTCGCCGGCGTTCGCCGCTGGCGCGCTCGCGCCGCAGGCGTTCCTCGGCATCCTGCGAGGACCAGCGTTCATCGACCAGGTCGACGGGTAACCCGCTGCGACGGGCGAGCTCGGTGGCGAATTGGCGCGCGGCGCCCGTCAGCGGGCTTTCCGAGCCGTCGGCATTATAGGGCTCGCCGACGGCGATTCGCGCCGGTCGTGTGTCCGCGAGGATGCGGTCGAGCCCCTGCCAGTCGGGACCGTGCGGTCCGTTGGCCAGCGCGGTACGGGGCTGGGCGGTGCGGGTCAGCGTGTCGCCGCTGGCGACGCCAATACGCTTGAACCCGAAGTCGACGGAGAGGATGACCTCGGGTCTGCCGTCAGGCATGACCGGAGAAAGAAGTGAGCTGGCCGGCCTCCACGCCGAGCAGCCGGAGCGACGCGAGCCAGCGCTCCTCGTAGGGCAGGTCGAAGATCACGCTCTCGTCGGCGGGCACCGAGAGCCAGGAGTTGTCGAGCATCTCCTTCTCGAGCTGCCCAGCTTCCCAGCCCGCGTAGCCCAGCGCGATGAACGCCTTTTCCGGGCCCGTGCCGCTGGCCATCGCGGCGAGCACGTCGCGCGAGGTGGTGACCTGGATCTGGTCGGAGATCTTGTGGGTCGAATCCCATTCGCCGCCCGGCCGGTGCAGCACGAAGCCGCGATCCTGGTGTACGGGGCCGCCGCGCAGGACGGGCAGGTCGGCGGCGCGCCGGTCGGTGGGCTCGATGTGCATCTGCTCGAACACTTCGGACAGGGTCATCGACAGGGGGCGGTTCAGGACGATGCCGAGGGCACCTTTCTCGCCGTGTTCGCAGATCAGGGAGACCGTCTGCGAAAAATTCGGATCGCTCAACTGGGGCATCGCGATCAGGATGTGATTCGAGAGCGTCGTGAAGCCTGCCATATGAGGCCGGATACTACTTTGAATCCGCTGGTGCGGTCACCGTCCCGCGCCTGACATTGCCGTGATCGAATTCCCACCCGTATGTGAAACGCAACAGACGGTAGTGGTTGGACAGTTCCTTCGGGAAGGGATCGAACGGGCTCGCGAGCTTCAATATGTCGACGACGGCCTGGTCGAGCTTGGCCGAGCCGCTCGAGTGGCGGATGGTCGCCGACTCGAGCGTGCCATCGGCGAGGATGACGACTTCGACGTCGGGGTTGCGCGTTCCCGGTGCGCGCCACGCGGCCTGGGGGAAGTTCATGGTGCCCAGGCGTTCGATCTTCGTACGCCAGCCGACGAGATACGGCGCCACCAGCGCCTCGCGCGTGTCAGGCGTCACCCACAACTCGTCGCGCTTCGGGCCGCGGACCTTCTGATCCTCGGCATCGTCGGCGCCGACGCGGTCGCGTTCGCTGTTGCCCTCGGCGAGCACGGGTATCTCGGTGCGTTCGGTGAGACTGGCCGGCGGCGCGAAATACATGATCTCGGGCATGGGCGTCGAGGTAGTTAGTACGCGGCCGTCGGCGGTCGCGAGCAGCGCGCCGGCGTCGTCGACCTCGGCGGTGCCGTCGACGCGGCCGTTGTTCGCCAGGTGCTCCGCGGCGGCGCGCGGCGTGCGCGCCTCTTCGAGATCGCGCGTGTTGCCGGAGCCGAGCTGCGTGCGTTGCGCGAGGTAGGTGGCGTGATCGTTGCGCCGCGCCTCGGGCACGTCGTCCGACACGATCAGCACCTCGAGGCCGGGCGCGCCCTGCTGGCTGCGGCCGGAACTGCCGAACGTGACGCCGACGATGATGATGCCGTGGACCAGCGCCGCCATGAACAGGGTGGTGGTCAGGCGGTCGCGCGTCGGCGCCACCCCTTCGCGCAGCTGGAGTGCGCGGGCGCTCATCTACCTGTCTTTGCGGGCGCCGATCCGGCGCTCGAGAGCGGCAATTACCATATCTCCGATATTGAGCCCGAATTGCTTGTCGAGTTCACGGATTCCCGTCGGACTCGTGACATTGATCTCGGTCACGAAGCCGCCGATCACGTCGATGCCGACGAACACCATGCCCTTCTCCGCGAGCGCCGGACCGATCTCGGCGGCGAGCCAGCGATCGCGCTCGGTGAGCTCGCGCCCCTTGCCGGTGGCGCCGGCGGCGAGATTGCCGCGGTTGTCGGTGGGCAACGGGATGCGGGCGAGGGCGTAGGGGACCGGCTGACCGTCGATCAGCAACACGCGCGAATCGCCGGTGGCGGCGATCTCCGGCAGATAGCGTTGCGCGATCGCGAAACGCTGGCCGTAGTCCGTCAGCGTCTCGATGATGACGGGCAGGTTCTTGTCGCCCGCCTCGGTGACGAAGATCGATTTGCCGCCCATGCCGTCGAGCGGCTTCACGACGATCTTGCCGTGCTCGGTTGCGAACGCGGTGATGTCCGACGCCGAACGCGAGATCAACGTCGGCGCGCAGCACTGCGGGAACCACGCGGTGAACACCTTCTCGTTCATGTCGCGCAGACCCTGCGGGCGGTTCGCGACGTAGGCGCCCTGGATCTCGGCGCGCTCGAGGATGTAGGTGGTGTAGATGTATTCGGCGTCGAACGGCGGATCCTTGCGCATGAACACGCAGTCGAAGTCGCCGAGCTTCATCAGCGTCGGCGCGCCGAGCTCGAACCACTTCTCGGGATTCGCGAACACCTTCAGCGCGCGTCCGCGTCCGTACGCGACGCCGTCGCGCAGGAAGAGGTCCGACTGCTCGAAATACGTGAGCTCCCAGCCACGCGCAGCGGCCGCAAGCAACATCGCAAGTGTGGAGTCCTTCGCAAATTTGATCTTCGCGATCGGATCCATCACGACCGCGAGACTAGTGGTTTTCGGCATCGACGACTCCAAGCTCAAAAACGTGACGGAACCGGCATAGCCGGGGGTATTCCTATATGTTAAAACGCCCCTGCTTGTTGAGCCGGGCCTTCTTATTAATAGGGTCCGGCGCGTCTCTTTTTGTTTGTCCAGGAGAGGTTTGCGTGTGAACGACACCAGCTCCCACCTCAAGGGTCTGAAGGTCCTCGTCATCGACGACAGCAAGACCATTCGCAAGACCGCTGAAACGCTGCTCGCCAAGGAAGGCTGTGAAGTCTATACGGCGGTGGATGGTTTCGATGCGCTCGCGAAGGTCGCCGATTACACCCCCGACATCGTGTTCGTCGACATCATGATGCCGCGACTCGACGGGTATCAGACCTGCTCGCTGATCAAACACAACAAGGTGTTCAAGTCGATTCCCGTGATCATGCTGTCGTCGAAGGACGGACTGTTCGATCGCGCCCGCGGGCGCATCGTGGGATCGGAGTACTACCTCACGAAGCCCTTCACGAAGGACGAACTGCTGTCCGCCATCGAGACGCACGTGGGTGCGAGGTGAGTATGGCCCTGATCCTGATCGTGGATGACTCCCCGACCGAAGTGCACGTCATGAAGAAGGCGCTGGAGAAGTCTGGCTACCAGACGGCCACCGCCCAGGACGGCGCGGAAGGCGTGCGCATGGCGCGCGAGATGACGCCCGATCTCATCTTCATGGACGTCGTGATGCCCGGCATCAACGGCTACCAGGCGACGCGCACGCTCGCCAACGATCCGAAGACGAAGACCATCCCCATCATCATGGTCACGTCGAAGGGCCAGGAGACGGACAAGATCTGGGGACTGCGCCAGGGCGCGGTCGACTACATGGTCAAGCCCGTGTCGCCCGACCAGCTCGTGGCGAAGGCGCAGGCGACGCTCGCCGCCTGACCCCTCCCGATGAACGAGACTTCCTCCCTCAAGAGCCTGCGCGATCGACCGTTCGAGCTGCTCGCCGAACTCGAGCGCCGGGGCCGCGCGGTCACCGCCGCGGCCGCGTCCGAGAATCCGGGCGCGCGCGAGTGGGTAGGCGTCGCGTTCCGCATGGCGGGCGAGTTGTATCTCGCCGCGCGTGAAGAAACCCGCGAGGTGCTCGCCGTGCCGACGGGCATGACGCGTGTGCCGGGCGCGAAGCCCTGGGTGAAGGGCATCGCGAACGTGCGCGGCCAGCTGCTGCCGATCCTCGATCTGCGCCAGTACCTGGGCTCGGGCGTCACGCCGAACTCGCGCAACGTGCGCGTGATTGTCGTCAACCACCGGGAAGTGCCCGCCGGCCTCGTCGTCGACGAAGTGCTCGGCTTCCGCCGCTTCTCCGAATCCGAATTTTCCGGTGACGCGCCGCCGACGGTGGTGCGTTGCGAACGATATCTCGCGGGGGCGTTCCGACGCGGTCCCGAACAATGGCCGGTATTGAGCCTGCGACAGCTGGTGGAGAGCCCGTCCTTCCAGGAGGCCGCGGCATGAACACCGAAGTGACGACAGGGTCCCGATCCTTGAAGAGCATGAACGGCCTCGCCACGGCGACGATCGTGCTGGTCGTGCTCGCCGCGCTGGTGTCGGTGGCCGGGTTCTTCCTGCATCTCGAGCTGCTGTTCCTCGTCGCCGCGGGCCTCGCGCTCGCCGGCGCCGTGCCGATGTTCCTGCTGTTCCAGCGCGTGCGCACCGTCGACAACGACATGCAGCATCGCGAGGCGCTGTCGCTCGCGCAGCGCAAGGAAACCGAACGCAACCAGCAGGCCATCCTGCGCCTGCTCGACGAACTCGCGCCGCTCGCGGATGGCGATCTCACCGTGCAGGCCACCGTGACGGAAGACATCACGGGCACGATCGCGGACTCCATCAACTACGCCATCGGCGTGTTGCGCGATCTCGTCAGCACGATCAACCAGTCGGCGATCCAGCTCGACGGCGCCACCCGCCAGACGCAGGCGCTGTCGGCGCACCTCGCGAAGGCGTCGAGCGCGCAGTCGAAGCAGATCACCGGCGCCACGGATTCCGCGGCGACCATGGCCGGCTCCACCGAGGCGATCTCGGGCAACGCCGAGCGCGCGTCGGACGTCGCGCGCCACTCGGTCGACGTCGCGCACAAGGGCGGTGACGCCGTGCGCCGCACGATCGACGGCATGAACACGATCCGCGAGACCATCCAGGAGACGAGCAAGCGCATCAAGCGCCTGGGCGAGTCCTCGCAGGAAATCGGCAACATCGTCGAGCTCATCAACGACATCGCCGAGCAGACGAACATCCTCGCGCTGAACGCGTCGATCCAGGCCTCGATGGCCGGCGACGCGGGCCGCGGCTTCGCCGTGGTCGCCGACGAGGTGCAGCGCCTCGCCGAGCGCGCCGCCGCCGCGACGCGCCAGATCGAAACGCTGGTCCGCGCCATCCAGGCCGATACGAACGAAGCCGTGGTCTCGATGGAACGCTCGACAACCGACGTGGTGGGCGGCGCGCTGCTCGCCGAGAACGCGGGCGCCGCGCTGGAAGAGATCGAGCAGGTCTCGAACCAGATCGCGAGCCTCGTGCAGAACATCTTCTCGAGCTCGCGCCAGCAGGTGACCGAGGCGCAGAAGATCGCGCGGAACATGCAGGTGCTCAAGGAGATCTCGACGCAGACCGCGGAATCGACCACGGCCACGTCGCAGAGCATCGCGAAGCTCGCGCAGTTGTCCGCCGCGATGCGCCAGTCCGCGTCCGGCTTCCGACTGCCCGGCGCCCCGGTGCCGCGCCAGGTCGCGGCCGCGGGCGCGGCGATCGCCGCCGCGGCGGCCGCCACCGGTATCAGCCCGCCACCCACGCCCGCCGCGAATTCCTCGACGCGGACGCGCACGGTGTCGCTGGCTTCGTGACACGGACGCTCACGCCCAGAGTTTTCATAGATGCCTGAAGTCGCTTCACAGACGCTCGATCTCGTCGGCCGCGAGCTGAACAACACGCTCGGCGAAGCGCGCACTGCGCTCGAGACCTTCGTCGAACAACCCGAGAACGTCGTGCTGCTGCAGCGTTGCGTCAGCGACCTGCACCAGGTGCGCGGCGTGTTGCGGCTGCTCGAGATCTTCGGCGCCGCGCTGCTCGCCGAGGAGATGGAGCAGGTCACGCAATACCTGCTGACGCCCGCGGCGCAGAAGAACCAGGCCGAAACGCTCGACGCCCTGATGCGCGCGATGGTCCAGCTGCCGAGCTACGTCGAACGCGTGCTCGCGGGTGGCCGCGATCTCGCCCTCGTCTTGCTGCCGCTGCTGAACGACCTGCGCGCCGTGCGCGGTTCGCCGCTGCTGTCCGAAGGCACGCTGCTGCTGCTGAACCTCAAGTCCGACCAGCAGGCCGCGCCGGTCGAGCCGGTCGCCGGCGAACCGCAGCTGTCGGTCGCGCAGTGGGCGCGCCGCCTGCGCACGCGCTTCCAGCTCGGCCTCGTCGGCTGGATCCGCGGCGAACGTCCCGAGCAGAATCTCGAGATCCTCGAAACCGTCGCGCACCAGCTCGAACAGGTCGCCACGAAGCAGGCCGTGTTCCAGTTGTGGTGGGTCGTCGGCGCCATCATCGAGGCGTTGCGCGAAGACGGTCTCGAAACGGGCGTGTCGATCAAGCGCCTGCTCGGACTGGCGGACCGCGAGATCCTCCAGCTCTACACGCAGGGCGAGGCGCGCTACGCGCAGAATCCGCCCGTCGAGCTGCTGAACAATCTCCTTTATTACGCCGCGCGCGCGACCAGTGATGGTCCGAAGGTGACGGCGGTGCGGGCGTCGTTCCGCCTCAACGAACTGCTGATGGTCGACGACTCCGTCGAACAGGAACGCGAAAACCTGTCGGCGCCGTCGGTCAAGCTGATGCACACCGTGTCGGCGGCCATCCGCGAGGACCTGGGCAAGGTCAAGGATGTCCTCGACATCTTCGTGCGTCGCGGCGGTCAGCCCGCCGAGCTCGAAGCGCAGGTCGGCATGCTGCGCAAGATCGGCGACACGCTCGGCGTGCTCGGCCTCGGCGAGCTGCGCCAGCTCGTGCTCGACGAGACGGGCCGTCTCGAAGCCATGGCCGCGGGCAAGACGGCTGCGGATCACGCCGCGCTGGTTCACATCGCCGCCACCTTGATCAACGTCGAGGATCGTCTCGACCGCGACCTCATCGGGTTGATCGTCCCGAAGGCGCCGGCGCAGGAAGCGGCCGAGGGTGACACGCCGGTCGACGCGGATTTCCAGCAGGTGCAGTCCGCCGTGCTGCGCGAGTGCAGCGTGAACCTGGTGCGCGTGAAGGAGGCCATCGCCTCGAATGTCGCCGGCACGCTGGACGTCGGCGCGCTCGACGCCTGGCCGGGACTCATCGCCGGCATCAAGGCCGGCCTGCTTATGCTCGGCAAGACGCGCGCGGTCGAGATCGTCGACGGCATCGCGAAGAACCTGAAGGAACTGCTGCAGCCCGGTGGCGCGGCGGTTCCGCCCAACTACCTCGACCGCCTGGCGGACGCGGTGGTGAGCCTCGAGTACTACATGGAGACGCTGCAGGCCGGCCGCACGGATCCCTGGTACATGCTCGACAACGCGCAGACCTGTCTGCAGGCGCTGTCGCAGATGCCGAAGCGCGTGGTGCCGACGGTGCCGCCGCTGGGCCCCGAGGCGTACGCCGCCACGGTGCTGCTGGCCGACGCGGGCGCCACGGCGCGCGCACACGCGCTGCAGGCCGGCGTGGTGCCGGCAGGCATGGAAGGCGCGCCGACGCTGCACAAATCCGCGCAGCCGCCGATCGGCGCGAAGCCCGCGCAGGTCGACCCCGAGCTGCTCGCTCTCTATATAGAAGAGGCGCGCGAGGAAGTCGCGCGCATCACGAAGCTGTTCCCCGCCTGGGAGCAGAACCCGCTCGAGGCCGAGGCGCTGATCGGCGTGCGCCGCGCGTTCCACACGTTGAAGGGTTCCGGCCGCATGGTCGGCGCCACGGACATCAGCGAGTTCGCGTGGGCCATCGAGAACCTGCTGAACAAGATCATCGAGAACACGCTGCAGCGTTCGCCGGCCATCGTCGGCACGATCCGCGATGCGGTGGCCGTGTGCGGCGAGCTGATCAACGCGCTCGAGGCCGGCCAGGCCGCGCCGTCGCGCGCGCAGGACATCGTCGATCGCGCGCATGCGCTGGCGGCGAATCGCGGTCCCGGCGCCGCGCCCGCGGTGGTCGATCTCGAACGCACGATGGATACGCGCCGCGACGACGTCGTCGCCGCGACCGGTCGCGTGCCCACGCTGCATCCGCCGGCGCCGGTGGCGCAGCCGGCGCCTGCCATGGTTGCGCCGGTCCGTGCGCCCGCGCCGGCCCCGGTGGCCTCGCCGTCATACACACCCCAGGCCGTCGCCGCCGAGGCGGCCGTGGCGGATGCCGGTGCCGGGATAGAAGTCGTGGAGGACTGGTCGCTGAACCAGGACGAGGGCGGCGGCGAGGAAATCGTCCTGTCCGCGCCCGAGGAAGAACCGAGCACGGACCTGCAGCTGCGCGACATCTACAGCCGCGAGACGCAGGTCAACATCGCGGCCGTGCTGCGTTACGTGAACGCCGAACGTTCGCGGCCGTCGCCGCACGTCGTCAGCGAAGAGGCGTATCGCGCGTGCCATACGTTGTCGGGCAGCTCGCGCATGGCCGAAGCGCGCCACGGCATCCGGCTCACGGCGCCGCTCGAGCACTGGGTGCGAAAGGCGTTCGACAGCGGCATCGGCCTCGAAGCGCGCGATCTCGATCTGCTCGCCGACTGCATGGGCGCCATGCAGAGTGTCGCCGCGCATCTCGACGAATCCACCGGCTTCTTCCAGTCGCACGGCGCGCTGCTGGCGCGCATCGAAACGGCGACGGAAGAGTGCGAACAACGAATCATCGCCGCGGCGCGTGCCGCCGAACTGGCGAATGCTCCCGCGCCCGCTCCGGCTCCCGTCGCGCCGGTGGTCGCGGCACCCCCCGCGTCCTTTCCGGCCGCGCCGGTCGTAACACCCGCAGCGGCTGCCGCGCCCGCGGCCGACGTCGTCGAGGACGTGCTGACGGACTTCGACCAGGAGATCGCCGGCATCTTCACCGACGAGGCCGTCGAGCTGATCGACGCCTCGCAGAATGCGCTGGCCCAGTGGAACGAGAATCGCAGCAGCGTCGACGGCCTCGACGCGTTGAAGCGCCCATTGCACACGTTGAAGGGCGGCGCCCGCATGGCCGGCCTGATCCCGATGGGCGATCTCTCGCACGAGCTCGAGACGCTGTTCATGCAGATCGACAGCGGCGTGGTTGCGCCCGACGATCGCGCGTTCGGTCTCGCGCAGTCGGCGCTCGACGAGCTGGCGCGCATGCGCGAGTCCGTCAGTGCGGGCAAGGGTGTACCCACGGCGCGCGGGTTGATCGCGAAGATTCATGCGCTGGGGACGCCGGGATCGGCGGTGAGCACCGCCGCCGCCGCGGCGCCTGCGCCGGCGCCTGCGCCGGTGTCGCCGCCCGTCGTCGCCGCGCCGGCGCCCGTGCCCGCGCCCGTGCCGCCGCCGGTGATCACCCCGGCGCCCGCGCCGATCTCGTTCATCTCTCCGCCGGCGTTCGAGCCCGAACCCGAGTTCACGCTCGACCCGGAGTCGCTGGTCGATCCCGAGCCGCCGGCCGCGCCGCCGCCGAAGGCCGCACCGCCGGTGCTGACCGCGGTGCCGACGCCGCCGAAGTCCGAACCGCCGGTGCTCGCGCCCGTCTGGGCGCCGGAAGATCAGCCGGCTCCCGGCCGGTCCGCGTCGCCGGAGAAGGAACCGACGTCCATCGTGATGCGCGCGCCCGCGAAGGAGCCGATCTCCGCCGGCTTCCGCCGCGAGGATGGCGATGCGCCGCTCGTACCGCCGGGCGCCGTGCCGCCGGGCCGCGAACCGACGGCGCCGTCCGATCGTCCCGAGCTCGCGCGCGTCGACGCCGAGCTGCTCGACACGCTGCTGAACAACGCCGGCGAAGCGAGCATCGCGCGCGCGCGACTCGAACAGCAGATCGGCTCCATCGATTTCAACGTGGGCGAGCTGTCGCGCACGGTCACGCGCCTCAAGGAACAGCTGCGCAAGCTGGAACTCGAAACCGAAGCGCAGATCCTGCATCGCTACGAAGAGGAAGGTAAGGAGCGCAGCGAGTTCGACCCGCTCGAGCTCGACCGTTACTCCTCGATCCAGCAGTTCTCGCGCGCGCTGGCGGAAACCGCCAACGACGTCGGTTCGATCCAGGGCCTGCTCGAGAACCTCACGAAGGACACGCAGAACCTGCTGACGCAGCAGGCGCGCACGATCACCGAATTGCAGAACGGCCTGATGCGCACGCGCATGGTGCCGTTCCAGCGCCACGTGCAGCGCCTCGCGCGCATCGTGCGCCAGGCCGCGACGGACACCGGCAAGAAGGCGGAGCTGAACATCGAGGGCGCCTCCGGCGAGCTCGACCGCCAGGTGCTGGAGCGCATGATGCCGCCGTTCGAGCACATGCTGCGCAACGCGGTCGCGCACGGCATCGAGAAGCCCGACGACCGCCGCAAGGCCGGCAAGAACGAGAGCGGCACGATCACCATCGCGCTGCATCGCGAAGGCTCCGAGGTCGTGGTCGAGGTGTCCGACGACGGCGCCGGCATGAACCTGAAGGCGATCCGCGACAAGGGCATCTCGCTCGGCATGGTCCGCGCGGATCAGCAGCTCTCGGACGAAGACATCATCCAGCTGATCCTCGAGCCCGGGTTCTCGACCGCGGGCGCGGTGAGCACGTTGTCCGGCCGCGGCGTCGGCATGGACGTGGTGGCCAACGAGATCAAGAAGCTCGGCGGCGCGCTGCACATGGAGACGAAGCCGGGCCAGGGCTCGCGCTTCACGATCCGCCTGCCGCTGACGCTGGCGATCAGCCATGCGCTGGTGCTGCGCGCGAACGACGAGTTCTACGCGCTGCCGCTGCCGACCGTCGAAGGCGTCGTGCGCCTGTCGCGGTCGGAGGTCGAGGCGCATCTCGGCGCCGAGGCGCCGCCGTTCGATTACGGCGGGCAGAAGTACAAGTTCCAGCACCTCGCGTTCTACGTGGGTCGCGAGCCCGGTCCGCTGCCGGATGGCGACGTGACCGTGCCGGTGATCCTGGTGCGCGCGGGTGAGCATTCGACGGGTCTCGTCACCGACGAGCTGGTCGGCTCGCGGGAGATCGTCGTCAAGAGCGTGGGTCCGCAGATCGCGGCGATCCGCGGCATCTCCGGCGCCACGATCCTCGGCGACGGCCGCATCGTCATCATCCTCGACATCGGCGCGCTGGTGCGCACCGATTTCCGCGCGCGCACGGAGCCAGTCATGCCGCGGGAGAAGACGGATACGCGCTCGGTGGCGCTGGTCGTCGACGACTCGATCACCGTGCGCCGCGTCACTCAACGATTGTTGGAACGCAACGGGATGCGCGTGTTGACTGCGCGCGACGGCGTCGACGCGATGGAAATGCTCCAGGAGCACACGCCGGACATCATCCTGCTCGACATCGAGATGCCGCGCATGGATGGATACGAAGTGGCGACGCAGGTGCGCGCGGATGCGCGGCTCTCGGGCATCCCGATCATCATGATCACGTCGCGCGTCGGCGAGAAACACCGCGCGCGCGCCATCGAGATCGGCGTCGACGACTATCTCGGCAAGCCGTACCAGGAAGCGCAGCTGCTCGAGGCGATCGAGCCGCTGATCGCGCGTCGGCGCGAGGCGCATCTGCGTGAAGCGAATTAGTTAGAAGGACCGCGTCATGGTCGAGCGCATATCCGAAATCTACAGCCTGCTGGTGCCGTTGCTCGACGGGCGCCTGATCATCCCGCGTTCGTGCGTCGCGGAGGTCGTGGGCTTCACGACGCCGTCGGAGATGCCGGGCGCGCCGCCGTGGTATCTCGGCATGTTCGCCTGGGGCAGCCGGCAGGTGCCGCTGATCTCGTTCGAAGGCATGTGCGGGCAGACGATCCCGCCGCTGACCGGGCGAACGCGCGTGGTGGTGTTGTTCGCGCTGGGCTCGCAGGTCGAAGGCGGTTACTACGGCATGGTGTCGCAGGGCTTCCCGCAGCTCGTGCGCGTGAGCGCGGACATCCTGCGGCCGGATCCGACGAAGACGTTCCCGGAGCGGACGCCGATCATCTCGCAGGTGCGGATGATCAACGAAGCGCCGTGGATTCCGGATCTGGAGCGGATCGAAGAGATGATCTCCGAGGAGACGTCGGTACTGGCGGAGTAGGGGACATTCCTCGTTTCCGCCGGCGAAGCCGGCAAAAGGGGACAGTCCGTTTCAGGACTGTCCCCTTTTGCCAGGAAACGAGGAATGTCCCCATTCGCCGCTGCGTCGGTAGAACCGACTCTAACTCCTGTCCGGCGGCGACCTCACCATCGTCTTGAGCAGATGCTCCAGCGTCGCTGCCATATCTTCGCAGCGCCCCGAATGAACGGGCGACGTCTGGATGATCGTGCTGCGCGGCGCCACCAGCCAGTCGAAGCGCTCGCGTTTGGATAGTTTGCCGAGCGGACCCGCGTCCTCACCACCGGCGCAGATCCGGCCGATGCTCGCGAGGTGGCGGCGCACGGCATCGACGTCGACCGTCGCATCGAGTGCGCGCAGGCGCGCCTCGTCGAGCTCGACGCGCGACTCGAGCACGTCCTGCACCTGGCACCACACGATCACGCCGGCGTTCACGAATTCCTGCCGCTCGACGCGCGGCACCACGCGGATCACCGCGTAATCGTAGGTGTCAGCCGCGGGCACGCAAAGCCTCCGTCAGGAAAGGGCGCGGCCCGGCGAGCCGGCGCGTGAAGTGATCGACGTACGCCTCGCGGGCGGCGCCCGCCGTCCCGAATGCGCCGCCGGCCAGCCACTCGTCGGGAACCTGCGCGACGACGTCGCGCACGATCGCCGGCGTGAGCTTCGCCGCCAGCTCCGCATCGACTTCCTGCAGGGCCGACGCCTCTCCCAGCAAAACGTGGTCGCGGATCAGCGCGAACGCGTCCTGGCTGCGGTCTTCGCCCTTCCAGCCGTGATGGAAGTACAACGCGGCGCCGTGATCGATGAGCCACAGCTGCCGGTGCCACATGAGCATGTTCGCATTGCGCGCGGTGCGATCGACGTTGCTGCACAAAGCGTCGAACCAGACGATGGACGACGCGAGCCGCGCGTCGGGCCGGTCGACCACCGGGTCGAACGTGACCGAGCCGGGTAGATAGTCGAACGCGAGGTTGAGCCCGGCGCTGGACTTGATCAGGTGCTGGATCTCCGGATCGGGCTCGGTGCGCGCGAGCTCCGCATCCAGCGTGACGAACGCGATCTCCGGCAGCCGCAGTCCGGCGGCGCGCGCCAGTTCGCCGACGATCAGCTCGGCCGTCAGCACCTTCGGTCCCTGCCCGGCGCCGCGGAACTTGAGCACGTACAGTCCCGCGTCGTCGGCCTCGACGATGGCCGGCAGCGAGCCGCCTTCGCGCAGCGGTGTCACGTAACGCGTGGCCTGGATGGTGCGCAGGGTCACTTGTCGTCCCAGTGGAAGCGGTGCATGAGCCGATGCAGCAGCGGCGTGAACAGCAGCCCCGCCGTGACGATGAACACGAGGCCGGCGTACAGCGCGAAGAGCCCGGCGAACAGCTTGCCACCCGCCGTCACGGGCACGCTCACCGGGCCCATGCCGCCCAACAGCATGGCGCTGTTGAGGAAGCCGTCGAGCACGTCGAGATGTTCGAAGTGGCAGTAACCGACGATGCCGACGCCCAGCGACACGAGGATGATCGCGGCCGCGATCCCGAAGTGCAGCAGCAGGCGTCGCGCGAAACGCGGGCGCGACAGCGGCGGCTCGGTCTTCTTTTCGTACCTCATGCGAAATCTCCGGCGATTGCCTGCAACGTCGCCAGCGCCGCGAGGCCCGCCGTCTCGGTGCGCAGGATGCGCGGACCGAGGCGGCAGCCGACGAAACCGTTGGCGCGCGCGAACCGGGATTCACTGTCCGCGATGCCGCCTTCCGGCCCGATCAGCAGTACCAGCGGCCGGCCGCGCGTGCGCTGCGCGAACGCCGTCAGCGTCTCCTCGCCGTCGGCCGACAGCAGGAATCGCGCGGCCTCCGCCGGCAACGCGGCGACGGCATCGCCGAGGCCGCGCGGCTCGCTGACGTCCGGCACGACGTTGCGGCCGCATTGCTCGCAGGCCGACGTGACGATGCCCTGCCAGTGATCGCGCTTGCGGTCCTTCTGCTTCGCCTCGACGCGCACGACCGAGCGCTCCGCGAGCACTGGCACTATCCGCGTGACGCCGAGCTCCGTCGCTTTCTGCACGATCAGATCCATCCTCTCGCCGCGCGCAATGCCCTGCAGCAGCGTGATGTCGAGCGGGGATTCGCGCTCGGCCGCGACCTGCGCCGTGATCCGCGCGCCGACCTGCTTGCCGGCGCGCGCGCCGAGCGTCGCCGCGTATTCGCCGCCGCGCCCGTCGAACAGCACCAGCGGCGTGCCCGGCTCCAGTCGCAACACCCGCACCAGGTGTTCGCCGGCCTGCGGCGGCAGCGCGACGTCGGCGCCGACCGCGAGCGGGCCGGGCACGTGGATGCGCGTCACGCGCATGCGAGCTCCACGCCTTCGGTGGCGATCTTCGCCAGCGTGTCGATCTCGTCCGGCGTGATCACGTACGGCGGCATGAAGTAAAGGGTGGTGCCGAGCGGCCGGATCAGCGCGCCGCGCTCGAGCGCGTGGCGGTAGATGCGCAGGCCGCGGCGTTCGGTCCACGGCCACGGCGTGCGCGTTTTCGGATCCTTCATCAGCTCGATGGCGAGGATCATGCCGCACTGGCGGATCTCGGCGACGTGCGGATGATCGGCGAGGTGCGCCACGCTGGCGCCCAGGTGCCGGGCCAGCGCGCGGTTGCGCTCGATCACGGGCTCGTCGCGGAAGATCGCGAGCGTCGCGTTGGCGGCGGCGCAGGCCAGCGGGTTGCCGGTATAGCTGTGCGAATGCAGGAACGCGTTCAGCTTCGTGTATTCGTCGTAGAACGCGGCGTACACGGCGTCGCCGGTCAGCACGACGGACAACGGCAGGTAGCCGCCGGTCAGGCCTTTCGACAGACACAGATAGTCCGGCGTGATGCCGGCCTGTTCGCAGGCGAACATCGTGCCGGTGCGCCCGAAACCGACGGCGATCTCGTCCGCGATCAGGTGCACGCCGTACTTGGTGCAGGCGGCGCGCAGTAGTTTGAGGTATTCGGGGTCGTACATGCGCATGCCGCCGGCGCATTGCACCAGCGGCTCGACGATGACCGCGGCCACCTCGCCATGATTCCGTTCGAGCGCGGCTTCCATTGCGGCGAACATCCGGCGCGCATGGTCGGCAGCCGTGACGCCGGGCTCGCGCGCGAACGCGTCCGGGGACGGCACCGTGATCACGTCCATCAGCAGCGGCTGGTAGATGGACTTGTAGAGCTCGACGTTGCCGACCGCCAGCGCCCCCAGCGTCTCGCCGTGGTAGCTGTTCGCCAGCGTGATGAACCGCGTCTTGCGCGGCTGGCCGCAGTTGCGCCAGAAGTGGAAGCTCATCTTCACCGCGACTTCGATGGCGGCCGAGCCGTTGTCGGCGAAGAACACGCGGTTCAGGCCGCGCGGCGCGATGCGCACCAGCTCCTCGGCCAGCGTGACGGCGGGCTCGTGCGTGAAGCCGGCGAAGATCACGTGCTCGAGCCGCTCCAGCTGCCCGGCGACGGCGGCGCCGATGCGCGCGTTCGCATGGCCGAAGAGATTCACCCACCACGAGCTGATGCCGTCGATGTAACGCTTGCCCGCCTGGTCCTCCAGCCACACGCCGCGGCCCGCGCGCAGCGGGATCATCGGCACGGACTCGTGGTCCTTCATCTGCGTGCACGGGTGCCAGACGTGCGCGAGATCGCGGCGTACCCAGTCGGCAGGTGCGGTGGATGGCGTGTCGGCGGCGGACATCGTTGACTATTGTGTCACGCACGTATGGCAAGATGCGCGCGAGGTTCCGCATGCGCGTCGATGTCAGTACCGGCCTGTTGGTCGGCGTCAAACAGGTGTTGTCGCCGCACTTCAACGCGCGGCCCGCGGGCGTCGCGCCGGACCTCATCGTCATCCACGGGATCAGCCTGCCGCCCGGCGAGTTCGGCGGGCCGTGGATCGAGCGGCTGTTCACCGGCAACCTGCCGCCCGACGCGCATCCGTATTTCGCCGGCATCGTCGGCTCGCGCGTGTCCGCACACGTGGTGATCCGGCGCGATGGCCGGCCCGTGCAGTTCGTGCCGTTCGGCGAGCGCGCCTGGCACGCGGGGCAGTCGTCGTGGCAGGGCCGCGATGCCTGCAACGACTACTCGATCGGCATCGAGTGCGAAGGCGCGGACGACGTGCCGTACGAGGATGCGCAGTACGAGACGTTGCGCGCGTTGCTGCCGAAGTTGTTAGAGGCCTATCCGGCGATCACGCGCGAGCGGATCGTCGGGCACTCCGACATCGCGCCGGGGCGGAAGACGGATCCGGGGCCCGCGTTCGATTGGGCGCGGATCCGCTGAGATCCCGGCAGCGGGAACATTCCTCGATTCCCCGCTGCGTAAAGAGGCGCGGTCCGGAAAGAGCCTTCGCCACATGACTGTCCCCTTTTGCCAGAAAACGGGGACTGTCCCCATCAGCGCCCGCGGTCGTGGCGCCAGAGGACTTCGGAGCCGTTCTCGTGCCGTGCCAGGACGCGGGCGATCACGAACAAGAGGTCGGAAAGCCGGTTCAGGTACTTCGGCACCTCGGCGTTGACCTGCTCCGACCCGGCCAGCGTCCACACGCGGCGCTCCGCGCGTCGCGTCACGGTACGCGCGAGATGGCAGGCCGCGGCCCCCGGACCGCCGCCGGGCAGGATGAAATCCTTGAGCGCCGGCAGCGGATCGTTGAAGCGGTCGAGCGCCTGCTCGAGCGCGGCGATGCGCTCGGCCTTGATCACCGACGTGCCGGGGATGCAGAGCTCGCCGCCGAGATCGAACAGGTCGTGCTGGATCTCGACCAGGCATTGCGTCACGTCGGCGGGCAGGCCGGGCACCGCGAGCACGAGGCCGATGGTGCTGTTCGCCTCGTCGACGGTGCCGTAGGCCTCGACGCGGGCATCGTCCTTGCGGACGCGATGCCCGTCGCCGAGACCGGTGGAGCCGTCATCGCCGGTGCGGGTGTAGATCCTGCTCAGACGATTGCCCATGACGTTTCTCCGCCCATCCTTCGAGGGTCATTCGAAGCTGTAGCGTACTCCGATCGTGTACGCGCGGCCGCGCGTGCGGTAACCCGCGGCCTGCGTGTAGTCCTCGTCGAACGCGTTCTCGAGGCGGCCCTGCAGCGTCAGCGCCGACGTCGCGCGCCAGCGCACGGTCGCATTGACCAGCGTGTACGAGTCGAGCGTGACGGCGGGGAAACCGAAGTCCTTGCGATTGCCGAAGTGCGCCACGTCGATGCCGAGGTCGATCGGGCCCACGTCGCGATCCACCGCCAGGAACGCGGACTCGCGCGCGCGGCGCAGCAGGCGTTCGTCGGTCGTCTCGTCGCGCGGGTCCTGCAACGTCAGCTCGGCACGCGCGCGCCAGCCGGCATTCGCGTATTCATAACCCAGCTCGCCGCCCTTGATGCGCGCGCGGTCGACGTTCTCGTTCTGCCCGTCGAACGTCACGAAATCCGTCACGACGAAGTTGATGAGATCGCGGATGCGGTTGTCGAACGCGGACACCCACACATGCTGATGCGCGCCGAGTTTCTGGCGCACGGTCAGCTCGACCTGCCGCGACACCTCGGGATCGAGATCGGGATTGCCGCCGAAGCCGAAGCGGTCGGTGCTGTCCGGCGCGCGGAACGCCTTGCCGGCCGCCAGCGTGACGCGGGTGCCCGACTCGAACGCCGCGCCGATCTCCGCGTTGTACGTCAGCTCGCTGCCGAACGTCTCGTGATCGACGCCGCCGAGCGCGGCGCGCGCCGTGAAGATGCCGGCCGTGAACTGGTCCTGCACGAAGCCCTGCGTGACGCCGGTGTTCTCGTCGAACGCCGTGCCGAAGGAGTTCGCGATCGTGTCCTCGTCGCTGCGCTGCACGCCGAACGACACGAGGTGGCCGCCGACCTCGGGCAGGTCGACCTGCGCCTCGTAGCTGGTGCGGCGCGTGTGCGCGAAGTCGAAGCCGGCGAAGTTCGCCTGCAGCTGGTCGATGTCGTCGCGCGCCTGCGCGACGGTGCCGCGCACGTTGAGGCCGTTCGCGGCGTGGAAGTCCGCTTCCACGGAATAAACGCTGTTCACGTAGTCCTGCGACGCATCCGCGTACGGCGGAGTCGCGAACGTCTGCGACGAATATTCGGTGCGGCCCGCGGCGCGCCAGCCGCGCGCGCGCAGCGTCAGCGCGTCCGTGGCGTCGAACTCGACCGACGCACGGCCGGTGACGTTGCGCCAGCCGCGATCCGAATCGTCGGCGACGAAGACGGGCATGCCGTCGCTCTCGCCGTAGCTGCCGCCGACGCCGAAGCGCAGCTGGTCGCCCGCCGCGATCGATGCATCGCCGTAGTACTGGCGGGTGTCGTCCGTGCCGAAGCTGGTGCCGGCGCTGCCGCCGGACTTCTGTTCGCCGTTCGCCGCGCCGCGGGTGAACAGCTGCACGACGCCGCCGATGGCGTCCGTGCCGTACAGCGCCGAGCGCGGGCCCTTCACGATCTCGATGCGTTCGAGCGATTCGGGCGAGATGTTCTGCAGCGCGGCGCTGCCGATGGTGCCCGGATTGATGCGCACGCCGTCGAGCAGCACCACGGTGTGGTTGCTGTCGGTGCCGCGCGTGAACAAGGAAGTCTGCTGACCGGGGCCGCCGGTGCGCGCGATCTCGAGGCCCGCGTGCTGCTGCAGCAGCTCGCTGACGTCGCTGGCGAGCGAGCGCTCGATGTCGTTGCGCGTGATGACGATGACCGGCGAGCCGATCGCGTCGACGGGCACGGGCGTGCGCGTCGCGGTGACGATGGTTTCCTCGAGGTCGTCCTGCGCGAACGCGGGAACGGAGAGCGCGGCAGTGACGGCGAGCGCCACGCGCGAAAAACGGAATCGACGATTCATGTTAGTTAGCCTTCCCATGCACGCCCGCATGGCCGATGCGTTGAACGCCCGGCAGACGCGAGGGGAGGGAAAAGCCGACACGGCCGTCCCGGCGCCCGCCGCACCTGCTGGGAATGTGCCGATCGGCCGGTCTCCGGACTCCCGAACTGGAGCCTGGCGGCTCCGACACATCGCCTTCCCGGACTCGCGTCCAGTGGCCATTGATGCGCTTGCGTTCGATTACCGTTGCGGGGGCAGTGCTGGCATCGCCGTCTCTCGCGGCTCACCAGCTTCCCGTAACCTTTCGGCGGCGCGGACTCTAACGGGATTCGCCGCGAATTGACAGCTCGGCGGCCCCTCCCGCAGGCTTCGGGCCGCCATGCAAAACGCCCAAAATTCCTTGGAAAACAACTCCCGTGAACTCGCGGCCGCGCTCGACGCGGCCCGCGCCGCTGCCGACGTCATCCGCGGCTTCTACCAGCGAAACGTGAAGATCGAGGTGAAGGCGGACAAGACGCCGGTCACCGAGGCCGACGTCCGTTCCGAAGAGACGATCCGCGACATCCTCACGAAGCGCTTTCCGTCGTACGGCTTCTACGGCGAGGAGACCGGCAAGTCCGACATGGACGCCGAGAGCGTGTGGCTGGTCGATCCGATCGACGGCACGAAATCCTTCGTGCGCGAGTGTCCGTTCTTCTCCACGCAGATCGCGCTGATGCGCGGCGGGAAGTTCGTGCTCGGCGTGTCGATGGCGCCGGCGTACGACGAGCTCGCCTGGGCGGAGCGCGGCCGCGGCGCGTTCCTCAACGGCAAGCGCATCGAGGTCGGCAAGGTGTCGGCGCTCGACGCCGCCATCGTCTCGACCGGCAACCTAAAGACGCTGGCGGCGTCGCCGGCCTGGTCACGTTTCGGCGGGTTGTTGGGGAAGATCAGCCGCATCCGCGGCTACGGCGACTTCGTGCACTACCACCTGCTGGCGCGCGGCGCGCTCGACGTCGTGATCGAATCCGACGTGAACATCCTCGACATCGCCGCGTTGACCGTGATCGTCGAAGAGGCCGGCGGACGCTTCACGGACCTCACGGGCGGCCCGGTGGGGCTGGCGACGACGACCGTGCTGGCGACGAACGGCGCGATGCATCAACCGATCCTCGACACGATCCGCTTCGGGAGCTGAACCGTGGGCGTGTTCCTGCGCTGGGGCATCTTCGGGATCCTCGCGGTGGCCGCGCTGATCTACGCCTTCAATGCGCTCGAACACATCGCGGATGCGCGGCGGCAGAAAACCCTGGAAAACACGGTGAATCCGGCCAGCCCGGCGCCGGCGGCGGCGCCCGCCGGCGAGCCCGCGGTCGCGGTGGCCGCGCCCGCGCGCCCGGTGCAGGCCGCGGACGACGTGCCCGAACGTTGCCGAGTGGAGATCGAGATCGCGCAGCGCGCGGCGCAGTCGCGCAGCATCGGCGAGCCGCTCGACCGGCTGTTGCGCATCCAGGAGATCGCCTGGCAGGAAGACGCGAAGCGCCGCGAGCGCCTGACCGCGCTGGCCACCGACTGGTACAACCGCGCGAGCCCCATCGATGCGGCCCGGCTGCGCGCGGACGTGCTGCACGACTGTCTCGACGTCAAGCCATGACGACGACGCGTCGCTCGCCGACGCGCGTCTCGACGAAGTCCACGCCGTAGAGCGCGCCGAGGCGCGCCGCGTCCAGCGACGCGATCGGCAGCAACTCCGCATCGGTTCCCGACAGCAGGCACGCGCGGTCGGCGAAGCGCAGCGCGAGATTCGGATCGTGCAGGCTGGCGATGACGATGTCGCCGCCGCGCGCGAGCGCCCGCAGGTGTTCGAGCACCGCGAGCTGCTGCGCGGGGTCCAGGTGGTTGGTCGGCTCGTCGAGCAGGTAGATGGACGGCGCCTGCACCAGCAGGCGCGCGATGGCCGTGCGGCGCTGCTCGCCGCCGGACAACGTGCCGAGCTCGCGTGCCACGAGCGGGCCGATGCCGACGCGCGCCAACGCCTCTTGCACGCGCGCGGCATCCGCCGCACCCGGTGCCTCGAGCAAACCGAGATGCGCGAACCGGCCCAGCAGCACGGATTCGGCGACGACACCCTGCGGCGCCGCGTCCGGGTCCTGCGGCAGGAATCCGAGCCGGCGCGCGATGTCGCGTCGCGCCAGCGACGGCAACGGCTCCCCGTCGATCCGCACCTGGCCGCGCGCCGGCGCGTGCAGCCCGGCCAGCGTGCGCAGCAGCAGCGACTTGCCCGTGCCGTTGCCGCCGAGCAGCGCGATGAATTCACCGGCTTGCACCGTGCCGGAGACGGCCGGGATCAGGGTGCGGCCGGGCACGTCGATGCCGAGTCCGTCGAGCTCGAGGCGCGGCGCGCCGCTCATGGATCGGGCCAGCGGATCTCGGTCGCCGTGGCCTGGCCGACCACGACGTCGCGCAACGAGTCCGGCATCTCGAAGTCGCCGCGCGCGACCGCACGGCGGCCGGCCATGATCTCGGTCAACGGCTGCGGCAGCAGCGGCTGGCGGCCGGGCTCCGCGTAGCCGATGGGATAGAGCGGCTCGAGCGTCGCGAAGTCGTATTTGTCGGTGGCGCCGAGCGTGTGCAGGATCTCGTGCGCGATGACGACGTTGTTCTGCGGCGTCATGCCGTTCTCGGCGAACGCGTGCACGACGCCGACCAGGCCTTTCTGCAAGCCCACCGAGTGCGGCACGGCCTGCGTGAACGCCGGATCGTGGAACAACACGAAGATCCGGATCTGCGGCGGCGGGCGTCCGGCCGGGTGCGAATTGCGGCGCGCGTACAGGCGCAGTTTCAGCGACGCGACGGCGCGCGACAGCAGGCCCGCATCGGGCTCGACCGCGGGCGGTTTCTCGGACACGACCGGATACAGGTCGACGCGCACCGGCCGCGCCAGCGTGACGCCGTGCCGATGTGCCTCGTCGTTCAGGAAACGCTCGATGTCGGCGATGTCGCCCGCGTCGAGCTTCGCGAGCCAGGACGCGGTGCCGGGATTGCCATCCGCGTCGATCGGGAACACGCCGATCCACAGCGTCTCGTCCCAGTCCGTCGTGCTCAGGCGGTCGTACCAGTTCGAATACGCGGCGATGCCGAGCGCCAGCAGCAGGAACGCGATGCGGACGTTGCGCCAGAACGTCGGCCGCGGCGGCGGCGTGGCGGCACGGCGTTTCAAGGCTGCAGGCGCGTGGCCGACCAGGGGCCGGGAGCGAAGCCGTCGCCGCCGGTAGTTAGCGTGCGCGTCCAGCGCGCGCGTTCGTGGATGCGCGCGGCGCCTTCGACCCACAGTTCGACCGCGTCGGCCCAGACGTAGTAGCCGCCCCAGAACGACGGCCGCGGGATCACGACCGGCGGATGATCGTTGATGTTCTCGCCCGTCGGGCGCGGCGCGCCGAACCGGTCGGCCGCCGCGTCGACGGCGCCGTTCAGCTGCCCGCGCGACGTGAGCGGCTGGCTCTGCGCGCTGGCCCACGCACCGAGCCGCCGCTGCCAGTTGCGCGATTCGAAATAGGCATCGCTCTCGGCCGCCGGCGCCTTGACGACGATGCCCTCGATGCGCACCTGGCGATGCGCGTGATCCCAATGCAGGACCAGCGCGGCGCGCGGGTTGTTCGCGAGCTCGCGGCCCTTGCGCGAATCGTAGTTGGTGACGAACGAGACACGCCCGTTCACCACGTCGAATTCCTTGGCGAGCACGACGCGCGCCGACGGAATGCCGTCAGCGCTGGCAGTGGCCAGGACCATCGCATCGGGGTTTGGCTGCTGGCGGGCGGCCAGTGCGGTGGCGAGCCAGGCGCTGGCGAGCGCCATCGGCTCGGTGGGCAAGGGGTCGGGCAGCAGGTCGTTGTAGATCTCCATGGCCGATATGTTATCCGTGCGGCGCGCCTCCTTGCAGTCGCGCGGCGCACCCCGTAAAACTGGCACCGGACGTTGAAAGACAAGGTGTTTTCATGAGCTCGCTCGAAGACCTGCGCCGCAGGATCAACGAACTCGACCGACAGATACTGGAGCTGGTGGGCCAGCGGCAGGAGACCAGCCGCGAGATCGCGCGGGCCAAGCGCGCCACCGGCTACGCGACGCGCGACTACAACCGCGAGCGCGACGTGCTGATGGCGGCGCGCGAGACGGGCAAGCAGTACGGCGTGTCGCCGCAGGTGGCGGAGAACATCCTGCGCCTGCTGATCCGTTCGTCTCTAACTACCCAGGAGCAGGCGAGCGTCGCCGCGCAGGGCGCCGGTTCCGGCCGCACCGCGCTGGTCATCGGCGGCGCCGGCAAGATCGGCCGCTGGTTCGCCGAGTTCATGGCGTCGCAGGGATTCGCGGTGCAGGTGGCCGACCCGGCCGGCGCGCCCGGCGGGTTCGAACACGTCGCCGACTGGAAGACCTCGCCGCTGACGCACGATTTCATCGTCGTCGCGACACCGCTGGGGCAGACGGACAAGATCCTGCGCGAGATCGCGATGCGCCGGCCGAAGGGCGTGATCTTCGACGTGGGCTCGCTGAAGTCGCCGCTGCGCGGCGGCCTGAACACACTGAAATCGCATGGCTGCCGCGTCACGTCGCTGCACCCGATGTTCGGTCCGGACACGGAGCTGCTGTCGGGCCGCCACGTGATCTTCGTCGAGGCCGGTTCGCCCGAGGCGACGCAGGCGGCGCGCGACCTGTTCGCGTCGACGATGGTCGAGCAGGTGGTGATGTCGCTGGACGACCACGACCGGCTCATCGCCTACGTGCTCGGACTGTCGCACGCGTTGAACATCGCGTTCTTCACGGCGCTGGCGGAGAGTGGCGAGGCCGCGCCGAAGCTCGCCAAGCTGTCTTCGACCACGTTCGACTCGCAGCTCGACGTGGCGTCGAAGGTGGCGCAGGAGAGCCCGGAGCTCTACTTCGAGATCCAGGCGCTGAACGACTACGGCGCGGAGTCGCTCGAGGCGCTGGCGCAGGCCGTGGAGCGGCTGCGCTCGGCGGTTCTGTCGCAGGACTTCCCCGCGTTCGACTCGCTGATGCGCCGCGGCCGCGAATACCTCGAAGACCGGCGGTCGGTCACGGAGCGGCGTGCGTGACCCGCTCGTCGCGCGATCCTTATTCAGGGACGGCCGAGGAACTGCGCGAACGCCTGCGGGCGCTGACCGAAGAGGTGCAGCGCAACGAGCTGCTGCTCAAGAAAACGCAGGACCGCGAAGTCGAACTCCTGCGCGCGCACTCGCTCGGCGAGTTGTTCGACCGCGTGGTCACGGGACTGCGCGACGCGTACGGGCTCGATCTCGTGACGTTGTCGCTGTTCGATCCCCAGCACGAGCTGCGGCACCTGTCCGGTAGCGAGACGTTGACGAGCAGCGTCATCGAGGACGTGCGTTTCATCGATGCCGTGTCGCCGCTGGCGCCGAAGCTCGTGCAGTTCGATCGTCCGTGGCTCGGGCCCTACGACCCGGCGGAGCACGACCTGCTGGTGCCGCCGTCGCTGGGCCGCGGCAGCGTCGCGCTGATACCGCTGCCGCGGGACAACCGCGCCATCGGCGTCATCACGTTCGGCAGCCGCGAGGCCCGGCGTTTCACCAGCGACCTCGCCGCGGACTTCCTCGCACATCTCGGCGTCGTGGTGGCGATCAGCCTGGAAAACGCGGTGAATCGTGCGCGCCTGGTGCGCAGCGGCGTCACGGATTTCCTGACCGGCTGGCACAACCGGCGGTATTTCCACAATCGCCTGCGCGAGGAGCTGGCGCGGTCGGAACGCACGAACAAACCATTGGCGTGCCTGATGATCGACGTCGACCACTTCAAGGAGATCAACGACCGGTTCGGTCACCTGGCGGGTGACGAGGCGTTGAAGGAGGTCGCGCGGCGTGCGGAGGGCGAGATCCGCGCCGGTGACACGGGCGCGCGTTTCGGCGGCGACGAGTTCGCGATCCTGCTGGCGGGCGCGGAGGCGCCGGCGGCGGTGAAGCTGGCCGAGCGCATCCACCATGCGGTCGGCGCGACGCCGATCCGCGTGCACGGTGGCGCGCACGTGACGGTGACGTTGTCGGTGGGGCTCGCCACGGCGAAGCCGCAGCCGCGTTCGCACGACTACAAGGCGCTGGCGGAGCGTTTGATCGCGGAGGCCGACGCAGCGTTGTATCGCGCGAAGAGCGCGGGGCGGAACCGGGTCGAGGTCGCCACCCACGTCATCGGGTAGACAGGGGGATTGGCCCCAAAAGTCGATTTGGGGCCAATCCCCATCCCTACCGCCGCTCCAGTCTGCGCAGCAGGAACAGGAACACCGGCACACCCAGCAGCGCCATCACCGCGCCCACCGGCAATTGCCGGGGCGCGGCCGCGGTCCGCGCGACCAGGTCCGCGGCGGCTAACAAGGTGCCGCCGGCCAGCGCCGCCGCAGGCACGACGACGCGATGCGACGCGGTCGCGAATGCCAGGCGCACGAGATGCGGGATCACGAGGCCGACGAACCCGATCGTGCCCCCCTGGATCACCGCGCCCGCGGTCAGCGCGCCGGCCAGGATCACGATCACCACGCGCCAGCGCGACAGGTCGAGGCCGAGGCTCTGCGCCGTGGTTTCGCCCGTCGCGATGACGTCGAGCGGTCGCGCGATCAGCGACATCGCCAGCGTGGCTAACAAGGCGCCGCCGGCCATCGACCACGGACGAGCGGCCCAGCCGAGATCGCCGGCCAGCCAGAACATCATGCCGCGCAGCTGTCCGTCGTCGGCCAGCACCAGCACGAGCGTCACGCCGGCGCCGCACGCCGCCGCGACCACGACGCCGGTCAGCAGCACGCGCACGGTGCCACCGCCGCGCGCCAGCGCGAGGACCAGCAGCGTCGTCGCCATCGCGCCCGCGGCCGCCGCGCTCTGCACGAGCCACAAGGACGCGCCGGCCAGCAGCGCGAGCAACGCGCCCACCGACGAGCCGCCGGAGACGCCGAGCACGTAGGAATCCGCGAGTGGATTGCGGAACAACGCCTGCAGCAGCACCCCCGCGAGCGCGAGCAACGCGCCGATGGCGAACGCCGACAGCAGCCGCGGCACGCGCAGCTCCAGCACCACCGTGCGCGCCGGTTCCGCCAGATCGCCGAACAACGCCGCGACCGCCGGCCGCACGCCGATGTGCGTCGAGCCGGCGACCAGGCTCGCGACCGCGATCGTGGCCGCGACGATGGCCAGCAGGCCGAACCTGGTGGCGGTGAACGTGGAGTTGCGCGGCGAAATCACGGCGCATCATACAAAACGCGCGCCTTGTTCGGCCGCGTGGCACCCGGTAAAACGTCCGCATGAGCGACTGGATCGACGCGGAGGGGTATCGCGCCAATGTCGGCATCGTGTTGATGCGCGACAACGGCGAGGTATTCCTCGGTCAGCGCACCGGCGCGCGCGGCTGGCAGTTTCCCCAGGGCGGCATCCGCCAGGGCGAGCAGATCGAACAGGCGCTGTTCCGCGAATTGCTCGAGGAGATCGGGCTCGCGCGCGCGCACGTCACCGTGGCCGGGTCCACCGCGGACTGGATCCGCTACCGGTTGCCGAAGCGATACGTGCGCCGCGGTCGCGGGCCGCTGTGCATCGGGCAGAAGCAGCGCTGGTACCTGCTGAAGCTCGCGGTGCCGGAGCGCGACGTCGAGTTCAGCTTCACGCACACCGACGAACCGGAGTTCGACGGCTGGCGCTGGGCAAACTACTGGGAGCCGGTGCGCGAGGTCATCTACTTCAAGCGGCCGGTGTACGTGCAGATGCTCGAGGAGCTGGCGAAGATCGCGTTTCCGGCCGGCGCACCCCCGAAGCCCGAGTGGTGGGGCGCGGAAACCGCGACCGCCGCCGCCGGGGACTGAGCGCCGATGCCGGGCCTGCCGCCGAAACTGGTCGTCACCACCTACGCGCCGACGCGCCGCTGGATCACGATCGTCCTGCTCGTGTTGCTGATCGCCGGCGGCGTCTACGGCATGTTCGAATTCGGCCGCTACAGCGCCGGCTTCGACGCGGTTTCGGCGCTCAAGCAGCGTCGCGCGCTGCGCGCCGAGATCGAGGCCGGCGAGGCGACGATCTCGGACCTGCGCGCCAAGGTGGCGCAGCTAGAATCCTCGACCGTAGGGCAGACCCGGGAGCGCGAGGAGGTGCAACGCACGATCGGCGAGCTGCAGGCCCAGGTGGCCCGGGCCAACCAGGAATTGGCCTTTTTCCGCGGGATAGTCACCCAAAATGCGAACTCGTCCGAGGTAAAAATCCAGCAGGCGCGTATGGTGGCCACGGCTACGGCAAACAAGTTTCGAATCCGCGTGACGCTGGTCCAGCCCATGAAGCCGGACACGGTGGTCAGCGGCGTCGTCGTCTTGTCGGTCGACGGCGAGGTCGATGGCAAGCCCGGACGTGCGGATTTCGCGACACTCTCGGGCGGCAAGCGGCGTGAGATACCCTTCACCTTTCGTTATCTCGAGAACATCGAAGAGGAAATCACCATGCCCCCGGGCATGAAACCCGAACAGCTTCTCGTCGAGGTCCGTTCGAGCCGTCGCGGTTCCGCGCCGGTCCAGCAGTCCTACGTCTGGAGCGTAGATCCGCAGTAGCGGGTCGGGTGCGGCTCATGTTCGGACGACGCAAGCAGACGTCCATGCGCATCGACACGCTCGTCGGCAAGACGGCGCATCTCAAGGGTGACCTCGTCTTCTCCGGCGGCCTGCATCTCGATGGCCGCGTCGACGGCAACGTCATCAGCATCGCGGAGGACGGTGGCGCGCTGTCGGTCAGCGAGACCGGCTTCATCGAGGGCCGCGTCGAGGTCACGAACATCATCATGAACGGCACCGTCAACGGCGACATGGTCGCGCGCGAACGGCTGGTGCTGGGCGGCAAGGCCAGGGTGAACGGCAACGTCCATTACGGCGTGATTGAAATGGCGCCGGGCGCCGTCATAACGGGAAAACTGATCCCCCTGCTGACGGACAAGTCCGCGACCGCGGGCAACGGCGAGCCGGCGGTCGAGCCGGTCGCGGAAACCGCGTCCGACGCGGATTCCGCGGTTGCGGCCGCAAAGTCCCGCGCGTAGTGTGCCAAACATGATCGATACCGAAACGCTGACGTTCACCGACGCCGCCGCCCGCAAGGTCGGCGCCCTCATCGAGGGTGAAGGCAACCCCAACCTCAAGCTGCGTGTGTTCGTGCAGGGCGGTGGTTGCTCGGGCATGCAATACGGCTTCGAGTTCGACGAGACGGAGCAGGAGGGCGACACCTGCGTCGAGAATCTCGGCGTGAAACTCCTGATCGACCCGATGAGCATCCAGTACCTGACGGGCGCGGAGATCGACTACCGCGAAGGCCTGGACGGCGCGCAGTTCGTGATCCGCAATCCGAACGCGCAAACAACCTGCGGCTGCGGTTCCTCCTTCTCGGCCTGACGCTCCAATCTTGACGCGACGCGCCTCGAAGTCCGTCCCGGACGTCCTCGCCGCCGTCGATCTCGGTTCCAACAGCTTCCACATGGTGGTCGCGCGGCACACGCACGGCCAGCTCGTCATCCTCGATCGCCTGCGCGAGATGGTGCGTCTCGGCGCCGGGCTCGAGTCCGATGGCCGCCTGAACAAGGACGTCGCGGCGCGGGCCATCGCCTGTCTCGAACGCTTCGGCCAGCGGCTGCGCGACATGCGGCCGGACAGCGTGCGCGTGGTCGGCACGAACGCGCTGCGGCGCGCGAAGCGGGCGGAGGCGTTCATCGAACGCGCGCGCGAAGCGCTCGGCCACCCCATCGAAATCGTCTCCGGCATCGAGGAGGCGCGCCTGATCTATTCGGGTGTCGCCCACACGAGCCCGGCCGGACCGGGGCGACGACTCGTGTGCGACATCGGCGGCGGCAGCACCGAGATCATCATCGGGGAAGGACTCGAGCCGCTGGAGCTCGAGAGCCTGCAGATGGGCTGCGTGCGCATCAGCGAGGCGTTCTTCGCGGACGGCCGGTTGTCGCAGAAGCGCATGCAACGCGCGCGCGTCGCGGCGCGCCAGGCGATCGAGCCTTACCAGGCCGCCTTCCGCCGGCGCGGCTGGGACGAGGCGGTCGGCAGCTCGGGCACGGTACGCGCGATCGGCGACAGCATCCGCGAGCTGGATCCCACGGCGGTCGACATCGGCGCGGACGGCCTCGAGCGAATCATCCACGAGCTCTCGGAGATCGAGCACATCCGCGATCTCAGGCTCAGCGCATTGACCGACGACCGCAAGCTGTCGTTCGCCGGCGGGGTCGCGGTGCTCGCGGAAGTGTTCGAGCAGCTCGGCATCGAATCGATGAAGGTGGCCGAGGGCGCGATGCGCGAGGGGCTGTTGTACGACCTCGTCGGCCGTTACACGGACGAGGATGCGCGCGAGAGCACCGTGCGCAGCATGCAACAGCGTTATCACGTGGACCTGGCCCAGGCCGACCGCGTGGAGTCGACCGCGGTGAAGTTCCTCGAGCAGGTCGAGCAGATCTGGCCGCTCGCGGATCCGGCGACGGAGCAGATCCTGCGCTGGGCCGCGCGGCTGCACGAGATCGGTCTCGACGTGGCGCACAGCGGTTATCACCGTCACGGCGCCTATCTGCTCGCCAACGCCGACATGGCCGGATTTCCGCGCGAGGAACAGAAACTGCTGGCGATCATGGTCGGCAGCCATCGGCGCAAACCCGCGATCGAGGAGGCCGACAATCTCGCGCCGCCCTGGGACGAGCGGGCGCCCCCGATGACGCTGTTGCTGCGACTCGCGGTGCTGTTGCACCGGGGTCGGAGCACCGTTGCGTTGCCGGACATCCGCTTGACCGCGCGCGCGGACTCGCTCGAAGTGCGTTTTCCGGCGGGCTGGCTCGACGATCACCCGTTGACGGTCGCGGATCTGCAGCTGGAGATCGAGAACCTGAAGACGGTGGGCGTCCGCCTGCGCGTATTCAGCGCGAAATAGCCGCGCCCCGGAGCGTCATGGCGCGATGACCGGCGCGCTGCCAGCCGAGTAGCGGCCCAGCAGAGTGGCCTGCGCGTCGATCACTTCCTCGGCGCCGTGCGAGGTGCGCGTGTAGGTACCGTCGCGGCCCAACGACCACGACTGCACGTTGTCCGACAGATAGAGATTCAGGTCGCGCAGGATGCGCTCGCGATGCGACTGCTCGCGCACCGGGAACGCGACCTCGACGCGGCGGAAGAAATTGCGCTCCATCCAGTCGGCGCTGGCGAGGTACAGCTCGCTGGTGTCGGTTTTCGAGTCGCGGTCGCCGCGGCCGGCTTCGTTCGGGCCATCGTCGTTCAGAAAGTAGAAGACGCGCGAATGTTCGAGGAAGCGGCCGATGACCGAGCGGACGCGGATGTTGTCGGAAACACCGGGAATTCCCGGCCGCAGCGCGCACAACCCGCGGATCACGAGGTCGATCTGCACGCCGGCACGCGAAGCGCGGTACAACGCCTCGATCGCCGCCGGATCGACCAGCGAGTTCATCTTCGCGATGATCCGCGCCGGCCGGCCGGCTGCCGCGTGATCGGCCTCGCGGCCTATCTTCTCGACCACCGCCTCGTGCAGGCCGAACGGCGACTGCAGGAGTTTCGTGAGCCGCGGCGTCTGCGTGAGGCTGGTCAGCTGCAGGAACAGCTCGTGGACGTCCTGGCCCACTTCGGCGTTGCAAGTGAAGAGGCTGTAGTCGGTGTAGCCACGCGCCGTGCGCGGGTGGTAGTTGCCGGTGCCGAGATGGCAGTAGCGGCGCAGGCCGTCAGTCTCGCGGCGCACGACCATCGACATCTTGGCGTGCGTCTTGAAGCCGACGACGCCGTACATGACGTGCGCGCCCGCTTCCTGCAGGCGGTTGGACAGTTCGATGTTCGCTTCCTCGTCGAAACGCGCACGCAGTTCGACGATGACGGTGACGTCCTTGCCGGAGTTCGCCGCGGCGACCAGTGCGTCGACGATCGGCGATTCGTTGCCGGTGCGGTACAGCGTCTGCTTGATCGCGAGCACGCGCGGATCTGCGGCGGCGGCGCGCAGGAAATCCATCACCGGGCCGAAGCTGTGGAACGGATGGTGCAGCAACACGTCCTTCTGCCGGATCACGGCGAAGAGATCCGTGGAACCGGCGACGCGGCGCGGCAGTCCGGGCGTGAAGATCGGGAATTTCAGGTCGGGACGCTGCACGAGATCGTAGATGGCCGCGAGCCGGTTGAGGTTCACCGGCCCCGTGACCTCGTAGAAATCGACCTCGCTGAGCGTGAACTGGCGCATCAGGAACGAATCGAGATCGGGCGGGCAGTCATGCGAAACCTCGAGCCGCACGGCGGCGCCGTAGCGGCGATGCGCCAGCTCGCCCTCGAGCGCGCGCCGCAGGTCGTCGACTTCCTCGTCGTCGACGAACAAGTCGCTGTTGCGCGTGACGCGGAACTGGTAGCAACCGAGCACGTCCATGCCCGAGAAGAGCTTGGACACGAAGTGCTGCACGATCCCGGTCAACAGCACGAAGCGCTTGCGCCCGCCGTCCTCGGGCAACGCGACGACACGCGGCAGCGAGCGCGGCGCCTGCACGACGGCGAGTCCCGTGTCGCGGCCGAACGCATCCTCGCCGGCGAGGCGCACGATGAAGTTGAGGCTCTTGTTCTGGATGCGCGGAAACGGCCGCGCCGGATCGAGGCCGAGCGGCGACAGCACCGGTTCGATCTCGCGTTCGAAGTACTGCTCGAGCCAGCGCTGCGTGTCGTCGTCCCAGTTTTCCCGGGCCAGTAGTTCGATGCCGTGATTGCGCAGCGCGGGCAGAAGCACTTCGTTGAGGCAGTGATATTGCGCATCGACGAGATTGCGTGCGCGCTCGTGGATGGCCTCGAGCTGTTCGGAGATGGACAGGCCGTCGGGGCCGGGCTGGTCGGAACCGAGCTCCAGTCGCTGCTTGAGGCCGGCAACGCGGATCTCGAAGAACTCGTCGAGGTTGCTCGACGAAATGCACAGGAATTTCAGCCGCTCCAGCAGCGGCATCTTTTCGTCGAGCGCCTGGGCGAGCACGCGCCCGTTGAATTCGAGCAGCGACAGCTCGCGGTTGATGTAGTGCTCGGGAGAGCGGAGATCCGGCTGATCCATGACGTGCGTTCTGGTTAGGACGTCATTCGACCACAACGGCGGCCGGGGGAATGTGACAGTTGCGGCCTGTTCAGCGGGCGACGAGCACCGGGCCGGCAGGCAGATCGAGCAGGTTGACGAGATCGGCGGTCGAGGCCAGGAAGCGGTCTTGGTCGTCGCTAGAGATCGGCGCCGCATCCGGCAGCGGAACCGTCTGCGGATTCTTGTGTACGCCACGTACGCGGTATTCGTAGTGCAGGTGCGGGCCGGTGGCGAGACCGGTCTGGCCGACGTAGGCGACGACCTGTCCGAGCTCCACGCGCTGGCCGCGGCGCAGGTTCTTCGCGAAGCGCGACAGGTGACCGTAGACCGTGACGACGCCCGAACCGTGCTCGAGCTCGAGCACATTGCCGTAGCCGCCCTGCTGACCGAGGAATTTCACGCGGCCTTCGCCGGCCGCGCGCACGGGCGTGCCGACCGGCGCCGCGTAGTCGACGCCCTTGTGCGCACGGATGCGGTTGAGGATGGGATGTTTGCGCGCCGAGTTGAAACGCGAGCTGATGCGCGAGAACTCGACCGGCGTGCGGATGAATGCCTTGCGCAGGCTGCGGCCGTCGGGCGAGTAGTACTCGCCGTGTCCCTGCGCGTCGACGTAGCGTACGGCGCGATATTCGCGGCCGTCGTTCACGAACTTCGCCGCGAGGATGTTGCCGCTGCGCAGCGGCACGCCATCCTGCGACAGTTCCTCGTAGACGACCGTGAAGCGGTCGCCGGCCTGGATGTCGAGCACGAAGTCGATGTCGTACTGGAAGATCTCGGCCAGCTCGAACGCGACGCGTTCGGGTAGTTCGGCGTCGGCGGCCGCCTGGAACAGCGAGCTGTCGATCGTCGCGGTCGCCGTGCGCGTGCGCGTCTCGAGCGGATTCTCGAGCACGTCGGAGACGAAACCGGTTTCGTCGCGCGTGACCTTGAGTGTTTCGCTGTCGGAGAGCTTGCGTTCGAGGCCGACGAGCTCACCGCCGCGATGCATGAAGCGCAGCAACTCGCCCGGACGCAGCTTGTCGACCTGGCTGCGCAGCTCCGGGAGATTGCGCAGTGTGGCGAGGTCCGACAGGTTGAGCTCGAAACGGCGGAACAGCCGGTCCATGGTGTCGTTGCGATTCACCACGACTTCGATCGTGGAAAACGCGAGGCTCGCTTCCTGCGGTGCGGGCGAATCCGCGACCACGGGTGCCGGCGCCGGTTGCGCCGCGACGACGGTGACGTCGTCCGGGCGCGGCATGGCGACGAGCGCGCCTACGACGGCGAGCAAGCCGATTTGCAATGCGACAGCCGTCCGCCTGGACAGCCCCGGAATGGTGGACTTGATGAAGATCGGCACGATCTATACAACGTAACCGACGGATCGACAAAGGGTCAATCGCGGTTTCGGACAGCTGTGAACACCGTTTCCTTTGTCCGCGATTCCCTAATAACAAACCGAAGGGCCGACGACGAGAGATGAACGAAGAAGTGCAGACCCCCGAATTGAAGACGCAGATCGCCGAGCTGATGCGCGGAACCGCGGAAGTGCTGGTCGAGGCCGAGCTTGTAAAAAAGTTAACGCGCGGGAAACCGTTGCGCATCAAGGCGGGTTTCGATCCTACGGCGCCCGACCTGCACCTCGGCCATACGGTGCTCATCAACAAGATGCGCCAGTTCCAGAATTTCGGTCACGAGGTCACGTTCCTGATCGGCGATTTCACCGGGATGATCGGCGATCCGACCGGCCGGAATGCGACGCGGCCGCCGCTGACGCGGGAGCAGGTCGAGGCGAACGCGCAGACGTACCAGGAGCAGATCTTCAAGATCCTCGATCGGGAGAAAACGCGAGTCGACTTCAATTCGCGATGGTTCGGCGAGATGAGTGCGTCGGGCCTGATCGAGATCGCCGGCCGGCACACCGTCGCGCGCATGCTGGAGCGCGACGACTTCTCGAAGCGGTACCGCGGCGGGCAGCCGATCGCGATCCACGAATTCCTGTACCCGCTGGTGCAGGGCTACGACTCGGTCGCATTGAAGAGCGACGTGGAGCTCGGCGGTACCGATCAGAAGTTCAACTTGCTCGTGGGTCGACAGTTGCAGGAGACGTACGGCCAGGAGCCGCAGATCGTCATGACGATGCCGCTGCTCGAAGGCCTCGACGGCGTGAACAAGATGTCGAAATCGCTCGGCAATTACGTCGGTATCAACGAACCGGGCGACATCCAGTTCGGAAAGCTGATGTCGATCTCGGACGACCTGATGTGGCGCTATTTCGAGTTGTTGTCGTTCCGGCCGCTCGCCGAAATCGGCGCGTTGCGTGCCGCCATCGCGGAAGGTCGCAATCCGCGGGACGTGAAATTCGAGCTGGGAGTGGAGATCGTGGACCGCTTCCATGGCGCCGGCGCTGGTGCGCGCGCGCGAGACGCGTTCATCGCGAGATTCCAGCAGGGCCACGTGCCCGAGAAGATAGATCGCGTAAATCTAACTACCGACGGCACGCCGCAGCGCCTGGCAAACGTGCTCAAGAGCGCAGGCCTCGTCGCCAGTACATCCGACGGCAACCGCATGATCGACCAGGGCGCAGTCCGCATCGGGAAAACCGCAGAAAGCCTCGAAAAAGTCGCCGGCCGCGACCATTCCCTAGGTCCGGGGACCCATCTGCTGCAGGTCGGAAAGCACAAATTCCGCTGGGTGACGCTCGAAACGGGGTGAGTCGGGCATTGCTGGTCAAGATTTGACCATGCCGGGAGCGCGCGGCTGGGTGAAATTAGCCCTTCCGTCAGAGACTTAGGAAGATTCTGACGGATCACATGACAACGCGTTGACAGACGGGAAAGCCTCCCTATAATGCGCCCCCTCACGCACCGACGGCCCCTGCGGTTCTCGCAGCGGGAAAGAAAGTGTCTGAATACAAAGGTTGACGGAATGAGGTTCACGCCTATAATTCCGCCCCCTTCTGCGACCCTCAGCGACCGCAGTGCTGTCTAAAAATTTGCAGGTAATTTGTGTGGGGACTCGCGTCGATGACTCTTTGGAGTGCATTAACCGAGTACCAAATGTCCAGAAGATGGACTGTAAAAAGTCCAGCGTATGGGCTTGGATACTCCTTCAATTGAAGATCGCAATCTTTAAGTGAAGAGTTTGATCCTGGCTCAGATTGAACGCTGGCGGCGTGCCTAACACATGCAAGTCGAGCGGTAACAGGTGTAGCAATACATGCTGACG
>Ga0335075_10000636_pt1 | contig 60456 bp, 58 predicted proteins | sample Lox_Sample_24_FD_206723 | JGI IMG/M metagenome (GOLD analysis project Ga0335075, IMG submission 206723) | Soil microbial communities from Loxahatchee National Wildlife Refuge, Florida, United States - Lox_Sample_2.4 | ecosystem: Environmental > Terrestrial > Soil > Wetlands | place: USA...
CTGCAACTCCGCCAGCTGCAACTCCGCCAGCTGCAACTCCGCCAGCTGCAACTCCGCCAGCTGCAACTCCGCCAGCTGCAACTCCGCCAGCTGCAACTCCGCCAGCTACAACTCCGCGCGAGCCTCCTCGATCTGTCTAAAGAGGCCGTGCGCGCCGTTGGCCTCGGCGATCGCGCGGGCCTCCTCGATCAGCGCGAGCGCATCGTCGCGGCGGCCTTGGCCGATCGCGACATAGGTCAGCCCGACCAGGTTCGCGGCCACGCCGGGCATGGCGCCCATCTCACGCCGCAGCCGCGTCGACTCCTCCAGGTGCGCCCTTGCCGTCTCGAGCCGCCCGGCGAAATGCTCCGCGATCCCCAGGTGCCGCAGTGCCTCTGACATGGTTACCGCGTCTCCCGCCTGCGTCGCCAGCTCGAGTGACCGTCGCAGAACGGGCACCGCAACCTCGTCGTCCCGTCGCACGACCTGGTGACAGCAGCCAACCCAGAACAACGCCTCGCCCTCGCCCCGCACATCACCGCGCGCTCGGTACAGCTGCGCCGCCTGCTCGAACAACTCAAGCTCCCGCGGATCCTCCCGGGCCTGCTTCGAGTCGTCGGCTCGGTGGTGGAGGAACCAGCCATGGATAACGCACCCCCTGGCCATGGCCAGATCGGCCTCGACGCCATCAAGTTCCCGCTCCGCCGCGGTCAGCGCTCCCGCATCGCCCTCGAACAGCGCCCGCTTGTACAGCGCCCGTGACCTTCCGATCCGCTCATCCGCGCCCATTTTCGCGCCCCGTTCCGTACGCCGCCCGACCCCCGATTAGGTTACTAGTCTTCTTCCGAGCCGGAATTCGTTCGGCAGCAGGTAGCTCCGCGCGGCACAGTGAACCCGTGAACGACCGAGGACTGAACGACGACGGAACGATCGCGCGCGAAGGCGCGCTCGACCGGGTACCGGCCGCCTTCACCCCCGTCGTCGACGCCGCCCGCGTCCAGATCATGGGGGCGTTCGGCACGCGGCTACACAGCGCCTACCTGTACGGCAGCATTCCGCGCGGCACCGCGATACCGGGCGTGTCCGACCTGGACATGCTGATCGTCCTGCGCGATCAGTCGGCCGACGCCGATCGTGCCACCGCCAAGGCCATCGAGGCTGCGCTGGACGGGTCGTTCCCCCAGATCAACGGGGCGGGCCTGGTGCTGTCCAGCGTTGACGCCTCGCTCAGCGAGCTCGAACGGTATGACGGCGGCTTCTTCGTCGCCTGCCTGTGCACCCCGCTGCTCGGCGACGACCTGGCCGGGCAACTGCCTCACTACCGTCCCACTAGCCTCCTCGCCCGGGAGACCAACGGCGACCTCGCGCTGGTCCTGCCGCGCTGGCGCGCCCGCTCCGCCGAGGCCACGACGGAGGGCGAGCGCCGGACCATCAGCCGGTTCGTCGGCCGTCGGCTGGTCCGCACCGGGTTCACCCTGATCATGCCACGCTGGGGCGGATGGACCAGCGACCTGGATCAGTCGGCCGAGTTGTTCGGCACCTACTATCCCGGGCGCGCCGCGCAGATGCGCACCGCTGCGGCCACTGCCCGCACCCCGTCGGCCGATCCCGCCAACCTCGGCATGCTCATCGACGACCTTGGCCCCTGGCTCGCCGCCGAATACACCACCGTCCACGGCCAGAAGGCCCCGCGCCCCTGACCCAGCGCGCCCCTGACCCGGGAGCCCTTAACCCGGGGTCACCGCAGGAACCAGCCGCCGGGGCGAGCGGGTCCTGGCCGCCTCGGCCGTGTGCCGCGGATCGCGCCCCGTAGGCGGAAGCTGCCGCTCAGGCGCCGGGCGCAAGGATGCCTGGACGTCGGGGGCCGAGGGGGGTCCCTGCGCGGCCCGGCCGCCAGAGCGCTGGACGGCCCAGGACAGCAGCGTCAGCAGCGCGGCCAGCAACCCGGCCACGAACAAACCGGTCATGCCCACCAGGACCACGCCGACAGCAGCCGGTGCGTTGCCCACGACCAACTCCACCACGACGAAGGCCATGCTCACGCCGGCGCCCGCGGCGCTGACGCGGGCTACCGCCTTGGGCCGCAGGATCGTGCCAGGTTGCCGGGCCGGCTCGGGCAATGGCGGGGCGCTTGCCGGCTCGGCGGGGATGTCGGCGGTGAGGGCGGACAGGTCCGCGTAGGTCCGCGACGCGAGCGCCTGGCCGACCCGCAGGTCGAACTCGTCTTTGGCCAGTCGCTCCTGAGTGAAGGCGACCTTGAGCACCTCGATCGCCCGCTCGCGGTCGGCTCGGGAGGCTCGCAACTGGCCTGACGCGCCCGCGGTGTCGTCATCGCGCCTTGCCGTCATCGGTGCCTCCCGTAAGCACGACCTACCGGAAGCGTAGCGCAGTCAGTTGTCACGGTCTCCGGGACGCGGTTGACACCGGAGCAGGCCCATCGGTACATTACTCAAGTAGTGAACCAAGGAACTACGGAAGGATCCGGACTCTTGCAGGAGATGGCCGGCCTCGACGAGGGTGCCCCGCTGTTCGTCCAGATTGCCGAGCGGCTAGCCGACGAGATCGCGGACGGGGCGTTGGCCGAGGGCGACCGCGTGCCCTCGACCAACGAGCTGGCTGCCTACTACCGGATCAACCCGGCCACCGCGGCAAAGGGGATCAGCATGCTGACCGACGACGGGTTGCTTGAGAAACGCCGGGGCATCGGGATGTTCGTCGCGGCCGGGGCCAAGGCACGACTGCTGGCCGAGCGCCGCAAGCGCTTCGCCGAGCGCTATGTGGAGCCGCTGGTCGCCGAGGCCGGCCGGCTCGGGATAAACGCCGATGAGCTGATCGCTCTGATCCGCGAATCCAGCTACATGCAGAAAGGCACGGGGATATGACGCCAGCGATCTCGGCGGCCGGGCTGTCCCGCCGCTACCGCGGCCAGCTCGCCCTGGACAACATCAGCTTCGACATCGAGCCCGGGACGATCACCGGCCTGCTCGGCCGCAACGGCGCGGGCAAGACCACGCTCCTGCGCATCCTCGCCGGGCACGAGCTCGCGTCGGCCGGCACGGTCGCCGTGCTCGGCGCCTGCCCGTTCGAGAACGAGAAGGTGCTGCGCCGGACGGTGTTCGTCCGCGAGGACCAGTCCTACCCGGACATGAGGGTCCGGCAGGCGGTGGAGATGGCGTCCTGGCTCTACCCCGACTGGGACGGCGACCTGGCCGGGTCGCTGCTTGAGGAATTCGAGCTGCCGCCGAGCCGGAGGGTCGCCAAGCTCTCGCGCGGAATGCGATCGGCGCTTGGCATCGTGATCGGCCTGGCCGCCCGGGCCGAGGTGACCTTTTTCGACGAGCCCTACGCCGGGCTCGACCCGGTGGCCCGGCAGCTGTTCTATGACCGGCTGCTGGCCGACTATGCCGAGCACCCCCGGACCGTGCTGCTGTCTACCCACCTGATCGACGAGGCCGCGGGGTTGCTGGAGCGAGTGCTCGTGATCGACCGGGGCCGGATCGTCTTCAACACCGCAGCCGACGACCTGCGCGGCGCCGCGACCAGTGTCAGCGGCCCGGCCATCGCCGTCGCGGAGTTCACCGCCGGGCGTTCGGTCTGGGACCGCAGGCGGATCGCCTCACAGGAGACGGTGGTCGTGGCCGGGGCCTTGAACGAGACCGACCGGGCCCGGGCCGCCGCGCTGCACCTGCACCTGGAACCGCTGACGCTGCAACAAGTGGTGGTCCGCACGGCGGCCACACCGCAGGCCAGCCCGCAAGAAAGGACAAGCGCATGAATACCTGGACCAGCATCGCGCGTTACCAGGTGTCCACCCCCAGGTGGGGCATCACACTCCTTCCCTGGCTGATCTTGACACTCAATTTCCTGATCGCCTTGGTCATCTTGACCGAAACCCCGGCGGCCGGCCACGGTCAGCCCCGCTACACCGGGGCGCTGGCCAGCATCTACGTCGTGCTCATCATCGTCGGGGCGCTGAGCATTTCCCAGAAGCTGCCGCTCGCGCTGGCCCTCGGCCTGAGCCGGCGCGCCTTCTACGCCGGGACCGCGCTGCTCTGCCTGGCCGTCGCCGCCCTCTACGGGCTGGCGCTGACCGCGCTGCAGCTCATCGAGCGGGCCAGCGGCGGCTGGGGGCTGAACCTACACTTCTTCCGGGTGCCGTATCTCCTGGCCGGCCCGTGGTACCTTACCTGGCTCACCTCGTTCGTCGGCCTGACCCTGGTGCTCGCCTGGGGCATGTGGTTCGGGATCGTCTACCGGCGCTGGAACGTGGCCGGACTGCTCATCTTCATCGCCGCTCAGGTCGTGGCGGTGGCCGTCGTATTGCTGATCATCGGCGCGGCGGACGCCTGGACCAGCGTCGCCGGCTTCTTCACCACGCTGACCATCGAAGGGCTGACCGGCCTGCTCGCCGTGCTGGCCATGGCACTGCTCGGCGGCGGGTACGCCACCATGCGCCGGCTCACCGTCTGACCAGGCTTCCGGCCAGCCACAAAGGCAGGGGGAAGGGAGAGGCCGCCGTCATGGGAGTGACAATCCTGCGGAACGCGTCGGTGCTCGACCCGGAGAAAGCAGAACTGGCGCCTGGGCAGTCCGTCGTGGTCGATGGCAGCCGGATCGCGGACCTCGGGCCGGGCCTGTCCGGCCCTGGTGACGCGCTGATCCTCGACGCGGGCGGCAAGACGGTGATGCCGGGCCTGATCGACGCGCACACCCATCCGGCGATCGTCGATGACGACCTGTTCGCCATGGCGGAATGGCCGCCGGCCTACGTGGCGGCGCGGGCCGGGCGGGCGCTGGCCGGAATGCTCGAGCGCGGTTTCACCACCATCCGCGATGTCGGCGGCGGCGACGTCGGGCTGGCCCGGGCCGTCGAGGAGGGCTACTTCACCGGGCCGCGGATCCGCTACGGAGGCAAGCAGCTTACCCAGACCGGGGGAGCGGGCGACTGGCGGGCGCCAAGCCGCCGGGTGTACGACGACAACTACTACGCCCCGGCCATCGGGGTCATCTGCGACGGGGTTCCCGAGGTCCGCCGCGCGGTGCGGGAGGAGGTGCGGCGCGGCGCGCATCACATCAAGGTCTACCTCAGCGGCGCGGTCGATTCCCCGAGCGACCGGGTCGACTCCACCCAGTTCTCACTGGAGGAACTGCGGGCGATCGTGGAGGAAGCCACGGCCGCCAACATCTACGTCACCGGACACGCCTACACCTCGCGGGCCATCGACCGCGGGCTCGAGTGCGGCGTGCGCTGCATAGAGCACGGCAACCTGATGGAAGCCCGCAGCATCCCGCTGTTCAAGAAGTACGGAGCGTTCTACGTGCCCACGATCGTGACCTACCACTGCCTGGCCCGCAAGTCCCGCGACGGGGCGCTGCCCGAGGACATCGCAGGCAAGCTGGCCGAAGTGATCGGCGGGGCGATGCACGCCCTGGCCATGGCCCACGAGGCCGGCATCCCGATCGTCTACGGTACCGACCTGTTCGCCGACATGCACGATCACCAGCTCGAGGAGTTCATAATCCGCTCCGAGGTCCAGCCCCCGGCCGACCTGATCAGGTCCGCCACAAGCACGGCGGCGCGGCTGCTGCAACTCGAGGGAAAGGTGGGCGTGGTCGCGCCCGGCGCGTTCGCCGACCTGCTGGTCATCGACGGTAACCCGCTGGAGGACATCCGGGTGCTCACCACGCCCGACCGGACCCTCAGGCTCATCATGAAGGAAGGCCAGATCTACAAGAACGAGCTGGCACGATGACTCACATGCCCGCCGTCCGCAGCTTCCAGGCCGGGGACGCTCCTTCGGTCATGGCCATCATCCGCGGCCTTCCTGACTACTTCACCGACGATGTGCCCGACAAGGTCGAGCGCGACGCGGCCAGCCACCAGGCCTGGGTCATCACCGAGTCACGGACGGTGGCTGGCTTCGCCGTAGCGGCCAGGAAATCTCCCGGCGGCGCGGAGATCCTGTGGATCGGCGTCGACGCCGCCAGGCGCGGCCGCGGGCACGGAACCAGGCTGCTCGGCCACGTCCTTGACCACCTGGCCGCCGCCGGGGTCAGCGTTGTGGAGGCCAAGACCCTGGACCGTTCGTCCGGCTACCGCCCCTATGAGCGCACCCGCGCCTTCTGGGAACGCAACGGCTTCGTCCACATCGACACGATCGACCCGTTGCCCGGCTGGCGGCCAGGCAACCCGGCCGCAATCTACGTAGCCGCAGTCCGGTCAACGCGATGACGAGGGTAGCCGCTGCGCCAGACCGCGTATTCGGGGCATAGCGGCCGACCGGTTTCTGGCCGGCTGATCCACAGCCGAAGCAGGTGCCGCTGACGTGCCGGGTCCTCGGCGTCGTCGGCGAATGCCGTGCGGTTGTGCACGGTCACGAAGTTGTTGACGAACTGCAGGTCGCCCGTCTGGAGTTGCATGCCAAGAGCGACACCTGGTCTCTTCGGCAGCGAGTCGAAATACATCAGGCAGGAGACCTCATCCGCGGTGAGCCTGGGCACCTCGGGAAAGCGCATGGCTGACATCACCCGGCCGGTCCTGACGGTCGCCGAGAGCGCTCCCCCGAAGTAGCTGTAAAGCGGCTCCAGATACCAGCCGGGTGATCCTGGCGGTTCCTCGCTGCGCCAGTCGGTCGGGAAGTTCTTGTTGAGTATTGACAGGTATTCGGGCTGCTCATTCACGACGAAGTTGTAAAGCAGCCCGGAACTGGCCACGAAGCTCTCCCCGCCGTAGAGTGCGGGGCGCAGGCACATCAGGCCCACGAAGTCCGTGGAGTCCGTGTGGAATCCCAGGTCTTCATTGGTTGCGTACGCTCGCTCGTACGGGTCCCGCCTGCCGAGGTCGCGTATATGGCCTATCAGGTCGCGTTTGCGGTTTTGCGACACGAGGTTACCCATGTGTCGAGCCATTCCCCAATAGATAATTGTGGCGGCGTCCACGCTGAACCTGTCGTAGATGGGCAGCCCGCGTAGCAGAACGAACCCCAGACCATATTCCAGCCGTTCCACGATGTCATCGATCCGCTCCCGGAAATGAAGAAGCGGGAAATCTTCTGCCCGGATATCCGTGACGTCCTTATAATGCTTTTTGGAAACATGCGCGAGCGCTCGCTCGAAATCAGCGAAGTCTTCTTCGGCGAAACGAATCATCCAGCGGCCGCCGTCGGCGAGTTCCTCGCCTCGCCACACATTCGGAGCCGATACCGGCTCGGTGAGGATCTCGGTCACCGAAGACGCTCCTTCGCCGCGTACGCCGCTCCCGCACTCGATTCTATGGCCGCGTACCTAGAATTTTTCCGAACGGACCGTGGTGCTTCATCACCCGCAAGGCGTTAACCCATCCTGTATAAGCGCCGGCCGTGGCCCTCGCGCTCGGCGCGCGGCTCACGCCCCTAGACGACCATGCGGGGGTTATCTATGGGGGTATACATAGGGTCATATCTCGTGCTACGGTTGTCCAAGTCCGGTGTCCGAAGGGAGGCGGCCGTGCCGAAGATCAACGTGTACCTGCCCGACGATCTCGCCGAGGCGGTCAAGGAGGCCGGCGTGCCGGTCTCGGCCATCTGCCAGGGAGCGCTTGAGCAGGCTGTCCGGCGGCTGACCACGATCAGGCAGCTCGTGGCGTCCGACCTTGATGTCGACACGCTGGGATCCAGGCTCCCGCGTTTCACAGAAAAGGCACGGACCGCGTTCAGGCTGGCGGCCGAGCAGGCACGCGCGGCGGGCGAGCCCCTCATAGGAACAGAGCAACTCCTGGGCGGCCTGCTCGCCGAGGGCAGCAACCTGGCCTTGCCTGTGCTGCATGCCATGGACATCGAGACCGGTGCCGTCAAAGCGGAACTTGACCGGGCTGCCGCCGGGCCGCACGCGGGCGGACACGATGCCGAACGGCGGATCAGCGGACCGCTCGGCGCCGCGCTTGTCGGTGCCGTCGCCGCGGCGAATGCGCTCGGGCACAACTACGTCGGCTGCGAGCACCTGCTGCTCGGGCTCATATCGGAGCCGGACGGCGCAGGCGGGCAGGTACTGCGCGGCCTCGGCGCCGATGAACGGCAGGCCAGGCGAACGGTCACCGCCATGGTGGCCGGGATCGAGTACTGGCAGGCACGGCCGCAAGGCCGGGGCCCTGGCGTGGCCGCCTCCAGCAGCGGACTTGCCGCATCGGGGACCGCGGCCAGGGCGCTGGCCGAAGCCATCAAGCGGGAACTCCAGCCGTTCGCGGACCGGCTGGCCAGCATCGAGCAACGCCTGTCGGTGCCGCCGTCTGGGTAGCGGGAAATTCAGCCCTGCGCGCCGCGCGGCGGCCTGCGCAGGATCAAGTGCGCGAGCTGGCCAAGCTGCCGGTACGGGTCGGTGGCGCCGAGGTGTTCTTCGACGTCGAGGAGCGCGGCCAATTCCCGGGGATCGGTCGGCGGCGGGGGGTCGAGTTCGGCCGCATCGACGGCGATCCGCACGCCATACCAGTTCTCAAGCTCGAGCCCGCAGGCGGCGGCGGTACTCGTGAGCGCGTCGAGGGAATCGGCACGCGCCGGTGCGCCGATCTCGTTCACGTAGCGCATGTCTCGCCCCTCGGCCCGGGCCAGGTCGTGTTCGTCGAACGCGGCGAGGGCGGCACGCCAGTCCTGACGGGCCGCCGGGCGCCACACCGCGGACGTCGTGGTGCGCGCCGCGAGGGCGAGAAACCCGCCCGGCCCGACGTGCGCCGCGAGTTCGGCCATGACCGGCCCGCTGGCCTGCAGGTACATAAGCACACCAAGCAGCAGCACCGCGTCGTACGTCTCGCCGCCGGTCACCGGGTCCAGGCTGCCGACCGAGCCGGCGCGCAATCTGACGCGATCCCGCACTTCGGCCCGCTCGGCATCAAGCGCGGCCGAGAAGGCGGCGCGCATGTCCGCGTCGGGCTCGACCGCGAGAATTTGATGGCCCGCGCGGGCCAGCCGGATGGCCTGCGTCCCCTGGCCCGCGCCCACGTCGAGAATCCGGGCGGGAGGCGCTGGCAGGTGCCTGTCCAGCTGACGTGAGATCATCTCCTGCCGGACGACATTGCGCACCTTGTCCAGCCGGCCCAGCCAGACCGGACGGCCATCGGCGAACGTGCTGTCAGGGACGTCGTCGCCGCCCGCCAGGTCTCGAGCGGTCACCCAAGTGACATTACCTGCACAGCGGCGAATCCTCAGGGTGGCCCGGCCAAAAGCTCATGGCCGCGGCCTTGACGCGGCGGCGGGCCGCCGCGGGCACCGTGGAGCATGTTGCGGCCGGGCCTCCAGGGTGCGGCCGCGGCCATCGAATCTTGGCCAGCGCTGAAGGAGCGATCACCATGCCTCACCCGCCGCTTACCACTTCCTACTGGCCGGCCGACACCAGCGCGCCGGTGCTTGACACCACGATTGGCGGCATCCTGCGCGCCGCGGCCCAGCGTGCCCCCGGCCAGCCTGCGCTGATAGCCGGTGATCCCAGCCCGGCTCGGCGGCGGCAATGGAGCTACGATCAGATGCTGGCCGAGGCCGAGCGCGCCGCGCATGCGCTGCTGGCGCGTTTCCAGCCGGGCGACCCGGTCGCGGTGTGGTCCGGCAACTGCCCAGAATGGGTGCTGCTTGAGTTTGCCGCCGGCCTGGCCGGGCTGACCCTGGTGACGGTCAACCCGGCCTACCAGGCCGACGAACTCGCGCACGTGCTTGGGCATTCGGGCGCGCGCGGGATCTTCCTCGGTGCCGGATACCGCGGCAACTCGTTGCCTGCGATCCTGGCCCAGGTGCGCGATCGGTTGCCCCGGCTGCGCGAGGTGATCCCGCTGGACGAGTGGGACCGCTTCTGCGCATCGCCAGACGGCGAGAGGCTGCCGGAGGTCGATCCGGCGAGTCCGGCGCAGGTCCTGTACACCTCGGGTACGACCGGCCACCCCAAGGCCGCCGTGCTCACCCACCGGGGGCTGACCAACAACGCGCGCCTGGCCGCCGAGGCCATCGGCATGCGGTCCGGGGAAACCGCGGTGAATCCGATGCCGCTGTTCCACGTCGCGGGCTGCGGGCTGCTCACCCTCGGCCTGACCCAGACCCTCGGCACGCACGTGCTCTTGCCCCACTTCGATCCGGGGCTGGCGCTCGAGCTGGCCGAGACCTACCGCAGCGCGTTGATCGGCGGTGTGCCGACCATGCTGACCGCGCTGCTCAATCATCCTTTCCGCGCCCGACGTGACCTGTCCAGCCTGAGATACGCGCTCAGCGGCGGCGCGACCGTCCCGGCCGACCTGGTGCGCCAGGTCGAGGCCGCCTTCGGAGTGCCGATGGTGATCACCTTCGCGCAGACCGAGTCGAGCTGCTCCATCACCATGACCAAGGCCAGCGACACGGCCGCCGACCGCGCGGAAACACTCGGCCGCCCGCTGCCGCAGACCGAGGTCAAGATCACCGACACCAGGACCGGGCAGACCGCCCGCTGCGGAACCGTCGGCGAGATCTGCACCCGCGGCTACCTGGTGATGGATGGCTATCTGGGCGACCCGGAGGCCACCAGCGCGGCAATCGACAGTGACGGTTGGCTGCACACCGGCGACCTGGGATCCATGGACTCCCGGGGCTACTGCCGCATCGAGGGCCGGATCAAGGAGATGATCATCCGGGGCGGCGAGAACATCTACCCGAAGGAGATCGAGGCGGTCCTGCTCAGCCACCCAGCGGTCACCGCGGCCGCCGTCGTCGGAATCGCCGACCGGTTCTGGGGCGAGGTGGTAGGCGCGGCCATCAGCACATCAGACGCCGCCCCGCCCACCGAGGCAGAGCTCGCCGGATTCTGCCGCGCCCGGCTCGCCGCCTACAAGATCCCGGTCCGCTGGCTATTTACCAGCTCCTTTCCGCTGACCGCCACCGGCAAGGTCCGCAAAGACGTGCTCAGCGCCAAGTTCGCCGACGCGAACGTCCGGTAAGCACGCGCGGCAAAGCGATGGGCAACAGCGATTCGGGCTACCAGTTCGCCAGCAGCGACGAGCTGGCACGCCTTGAGGTGCAAGGCAGCGCGCTCGGCCCGGCCACGCGGATAATCCTCGGTGCGGCGGGCATACGGCCCGGCATGCGGGTGCTTGACCTGGGCTGCGGCGTCGGGGACGTGGCTTTCGTGGCCGCGGAACTGGTTGGACCTGATGGCCGCGTGGTCGGCGTCGACCGCTGGCCCGAGGCAATTGCCCGGGCTCGTTTGCGGGCCGGACAAGCCGGCCTGGCACAGGTGCAGTTCGTGGAAGGCGACATCCGCGAACCAGTGCCAGGCGGCCCTTTCGATGCGATCGTCGGGCGGCTGGTCCTGATGCACCTGGCCGATCCGGTCACCGTGTTGCGGCGGCAGGCAACGGTGCTGCGCGCCGGCGGCCTGGTGGTGCCGATAGAGCACGATATTCACACCACTCGGTCGCTGCCGCCGACTCCGCTGGTAGCCCAGACAGTAGCTTGGGTGATCGAGGCGTTCGACAAGACCGGGGTCTCTGCGATCGGCCCGCGTCTGTGGGGTGTGCTCCGGGACGCGGGACTGCGCCCGCTGGGGATGATCGGGGTCCAGCCGCACTTCGGACCAGACGATCCCGCCGCCATCGCGCTCGCGGAGGGGGTCGTCCGGGCCGTCGCGCCGCTGCTCGAGCGCGCCGGGATAGTCACCGCCGAGGAGATCGGCGTGGAGACGTTCGGGCAACGGCTCCAGGACGAGCTGCAAACAAACTCGGCCGTGCTTGCTCCTGCCATTCTGCTCGGCGCGTGGGCGACAACTAACCCGTAATAACATGCGGTGCCACCCGGCCCGGGTTGCGGAGCTCAGGGGATCAGGACGGTTTTGCCGGCCAGCCGCCCGGCGATGGCTTCATCGTGAACGGCGGCCAGGTCGGTCACCGGCCGCCGCCGGGCGACGTCGATCTCCAGGTCACCGGCGTCGACGCGGGTGACCAGCCCCGCGAGCTGGGCGGCGTCGCTGCGCGCGAAGACGGACACCACCCGAACCCCGCGCCCGGGGTCGTCGAGGTCGGGGAAGGTGGTGCTGACGAAGGCTCCGCCGTCGGCGGTCAGGCCCGCCAGCCGCGCCGTCTCCTCCGGACCGGTGCGCACCAGGTTCAGCACCGCGTCGAACTGCTGCCCGGCCACCGCCTGCGGGAGCGGGGTGGCGGCGTAGTCGACGATGCGATCCGCACCGTAGGAGCGAAGGCGGTCGGTGCTGCGGGCGTTGCCGGTCGCGGTTACCTTCGCTCCGGCCTGCCTGGCCAACTGGACGGCGTACCCGCCGACGGCGCCGCTCGCACCGTTGATCAGTATGCTCTGCCCCGCCTTCAGCCCGGCGTGCTCGAACAGCGACTGCCACGCTGCCAGGCCGGCCGACGGCAGTGCCGCGGCGTCGGCCAGCTCGCCCGCGCGGGGTGCGGCGGCCAACGCATCGGCGGGCACCGCGACGTACTCGGCCGCCGCACCGGGCGCGGTGATCGGCAGGAACGCCACCACCGGTTGCCCGGCACTCCAGCCGTTCACGCCCTGGCCGACCTCGGTGATAACACCGGCCATGTCGTAGTTCGGGATGTGCGGGAACGCCACAGGGAACACCTGCTGCACAAAGCCCCCTCGGATCGCGACGTCGAGCGGGTTGAATGCGGTGCCGGCCACCTTCACCACCACCTGCCCCGGCCCCGCCACAGGACGGTCGGCGTCCTCGTAGACCAGGACGCCGCTGTCGCCGTATGAGTGGTAACGCACTGCCTTCATCATCTCTCCTCATCCAGGTACTTCGAACTTGAAGCACATACGGGAACGATAACCTGCTTCGAGTTCGAAGCAATAGCCATCTGGCCGGTGATGATCGTCACATTGCTTTGAGTTCGCAGCATGTAGCGTGAGGAAATGACCGACAGCCAGCTCGACGCCATCGCCGGCCCCGAGGGCGTTGCGGCGCTCGATCCCCAGGAGCAGGGCGCCTACTTCGTGCTCATGGAAGCGGTCAGCCTGCTCCAGCACCAAGTTGAGCAGGAGCTACGCGCCGAGGGTGGCATCAGCTATGTCCAGTTCCAGCTCCTCGCTCACCTCAACGACGCCCACGGCCCGCTGACCATGACCGAACTGGCTGACGGCGTCGTCTACAGCCGCAGCGGCCTGACCTATCAGGCCGGCCTGCTGGAAAGGGCCGGCCTCATCGCCCGTGCCCCTAGCCCCGAAGACGATCGCGCCACCCTCGTCTCGATCACCACCGCCGGGCGGGCCCTGTTCGGCCAGGTCCTGCCCGGCCACGTGGAGGTCGTCCGCCGCCTGCTGTTCGACCCGCTTACCGGCGACGACGTGGGCCACCTCCGCGACATCATGACCCGCGTCCGCGACCACATGCGCACCCAGCCACCCCGCTCCGCCGCCACCCGCAAACGCCGCCACAACCCCGCCACCACGCAGGACTGAACCGCAACGCCGGAGCCGCCCGCTGGTGTTGATATCGGCGTCGATGCCGGACAAGCGGAGGGTCTCGCTGGCGCCGGTGAGCACGCTGGCGCCCTCGGGTATCAGGTCCTTGACGCGGATACGGGCGGCGGCGGCGTTGTCGAGGATCTCGGCGGTAAAACCGTGTGACCTCAGCGCAGCGGCCGCCTGCTCCAGACGCTGGGCGGGCGCCGGGTCGGCGAACCGTGTGGCCGGAATCGAGGTGGTCATGGTGCCTCCCGGGCTGGTCATGGTGCCTCCCGGGCTGGTCATGGTGCCTCCCGGGCTGGTCATGGTGCCTCCCGGGCTGGTCATGGTGCCTCCCGGGCTGGTCATGGTGCCTCCCGGGCTGGTCATGGTGTGCCGGATGATGCGTTCGTCCGACTAGTTCGACAACGCGGCCCGCTGAAATGTGAAGCGACGCCCCATTTCCCACTCCGGTGCGCTGCTAAGGCGTCGACGCCGAACTGGCGGCACAGGTCCTCGAGCTCGTCGTTGCTCAGCCCGCCCAGCCCGGCAGCGTCGAGGATCGCCGCCGCGGCCTTCTCGTGGCCGGCGCTGATCTCGCGCAGCGCCTCGGCGGCGACGACGGCGTCATCGAGGGTGTATCTGCGCTCCATGGGTGACTCGCTGTGGGTGAATCTCCGGTCGGCGGGCTTTGCGGCGAGGCGGGCATCAGGGCCTCAATCACGGTTGCTTCCCCGCTGATCAGTGAGCTGAATCGAATCTAGCATCTTGCGTTTATCGCATGCATGTTCGATCATGGCAAGATGGTTCAAGATCATCTGCGCCCTCAACCCGACCGGCTGCTCATGGCGAAGCTGGACGGCATCATCTGGCGGCACGCTCGCTGGCACGAGCCGGCCCAAGAGGAAACGGACGCCGCAGTAGCCGAGCTCAGGGAACTCGTGGCCGACCGCCCCGACCTGCTCGCCGAAGCGGCGGGCGTCCTGCTCGGCTTTCACGAGGGCGGACTGGACGAGCCGCGGGCCAAAGCCGCGGCCAGCTTCTGCGTGGCGGCCGGCGCCGATGTCGGCCAAGTCGCGTGGTGGACCGAGGAAGGCCGCCGCCGGGCCTCCGAAGCGCGGCTGCCTCCGTTCAGCCGACCGGGTCGTGCGCCTTCGCGCCGCACATACTGACCGGCTGCAAATTCATCATCCGTGACCCGGATGCGCTGAGTAGGTTGTTATGGGCGTCGGGTCGATTCCGCCGCAGTGAGCGTCGCGCGCCATGGCGCAGTCCGTTGCGCCGAGAGGAGCTGGATGAGCCGGGTCACGGATTCTCCGGCCGGGATGTGCCCGGCAGACATCGGGCGCGTGCGCCAGCTCGGTGATCCGCAGGTGTCGCCGGACGGGGGCACGGTGGCTTTCACCGTGACCGATCCCGACCTGGAGGGCAATCGGTATGCGCACAGGATCTGGATGGTGCCTGCGCGCGGGACTGGAGCCAGCTCGCGGCCGTTCACCGGCCCAGGGTCTGAGCAGCTGCCCCGGTGGTCACCGGACGGCCGTCGGCTGGCCTTTGCCGTGACCGGCGACGACGGCCGGTCGCAAATCTGCGTCCTTCCCGTAACCGACGGCGGTGAGCGGCTGGTTGTATGCCGCACGGAAGGACCCGTTACCGAGTTGCAGTGGGCCCCGGACGGTCAAGCGCTTGCCTTTGCCGCCCGCGATCCCGACCCGGCGCGTTACGGCCGCGACGGGGAGCAGCGCCGTGACAAGGACATGCCGCCACGGCGCATCAGCGGCTTGCTCTACCGGTTCAACCAGGCAGGCTGGACGGTGGACCGCCCGTCTCGCGTCTTCGTCGTCGCTGCGGACGCGTCAGCTCCGGCCCGAGCGATCACGCCCGGGCCGTTCGAGGCGGCAGGCCTGTCATGGTCACCGGACTCGCGGACTGTGGCGTTCGCGTCGGGGCGGCATGAACAGCGGGACCTAGACCTGGCCGTCGATCTGTGGGTGGTCCCGGCCGATGGCAGCGGAACGCCCAGCCGCGTCGCCGGCGGCGGGCCGGCCTACTCGCTGCCGTCATGGTCGCCGGATGGGAGTCGGCTGGCTTGTTATGTCAATCCCACCCCGCTGCAGAGCCCCCGGCACCACCAGGTTTCCGTCATCGATACGGCGGGCGGAAAGGAGCAAGTGCTGACGGCCAGCCTGGACCGCAACTGCGCGCCGTTCGGCATCGCGCGGCCGCCCGTATGGGTCGGTGACCGGCTGCTGTTCGGCGTGGAGGACCACGGCAACGTGCATCTTTACCTGGTTGGCGCCGACGGCGCCGAGCTTCCGGTGCAACTGGCCGGCGGTGAGCGGTGGATAAGCGATTGGCACTGGGCGGGCGGCACGCTGGCCTACGTGGCCGGCTCGCCTGTGTCAGCCGGCGAACTGACGGCGCAGGACCTGCCCGCCGGCGAGCCGGCCTTTACGAGCGACCCCCGAACCGCCGAACCGGCGGAACGGGCGCTGACCAGCTTGACGCGGCCGTTCGCCGACGCGGTCAACCTCGCCTCCCCGCAACGGTTCACCGCCCGGTCGGCGGACGGCAGCGAGGTGGAATGCTGGGCCATCGCGCCCGTCGGCGCGGCTGCGGGGAAACGGTACCCGGCCCTGCTCAATGTGCACGGCGGCCCGTTCACGCAGTACGGCAACCGCTTTGTGGACGATTTCCAGTTGCAGGCCGCCGCCGGCTTCGGCGTCTTGTACTGCAATCCGCGCGGCAGCGCCGGCTACAGCGAAAAGTGGGGCCGGGCCATCCGCGGCCCCGAGTGCGCGCAGGATCCGGGCACCGGCTGGGGCGGAGTGGACTACGCGGACGTGATGGCCTGCGTGGAAACCGCCTGCCAGCGCTTCGACTGGATCGACCCCAGCCGGGTCGGCATTCTCGGCGGCTCCTACGGCGGTTTCATGACTTCGTGGGCAATAGGGCACACGAGCCGGTTCCGGGCCGCCTGCTCCGAGCGCGCCTGCAACAACCTGCTCACGATGGAATACAGCGCCGATATCCCCGGCTTCATCCGCAGCTACGTGGGCCCGGACCATCTCACCGATCCCGGCGCCTACCTGCGGCACTCGCCGGTCAGCTACGTCCGCGACATGTCCGCCCCGCTGCTCATCCTGCATTCCGAAGACGATCTGCGCTGCCCGATCGGCCAGGCCGAGGAGCTGTTCGTCGCGCTGCGCCTGCTCGGCCGCAACCCGGTCATGTACCGCTTCCCCGGCGAGAACCACGAGCTGACCCGCTCCGGGGCGCCACAGCACCGCGTCACCCGGGCCGAGTTGATCCTGGCCTGGTTCCGGGAGCACCTGCAGGCGCCGTCAGCCGATGAAGGTCCGGTCGGCCACGAAACGGCAACCGCTCCACCGGTTCCAGGCCTGTGATGTGGCCCAAATGCGTCTCCGTACCCGTCCGACAGCGCCGATAGGATCGCGCTGTGCAGGTTCAGGTGCCGCGCCTCTGGCCGCCGCGGGTCAGCACGGCAGCCGGCCGAATCGGCCAGCTGACCCGATATGGCCGGCTCCGCGCGTGGGTCATGGCCAACCGGCTGTTTGCGCTAGCCCTGGCCGCTGGGACCATCCTCCGGCTGGTCGCCGTTCTCGGCTACCCGGGAGCCCTGTACTTCGCTGGTGACTCCTACTACTACCTGGGCGCCGCGCTCCGGCTGACACCCGACCGCAGCAAGTCCACGGGTTACTCGCTGTTCCTGAGGGTGCTTGAGCCCTTCCACAGCCTGACCATGGTCACGATCGTGCAACATCTGATGGGCCTGGCCATCGCCGTCGTGATCTACGCGCTGCTGAGGCGGGCCCGGGTGCCGAGGCTCTGGGCCGCCGTGGCCACGTTGCCCGTCCTGCTCAACAGCTTCCAGGTGGAGCTTGAGCACATGGTGATGGCCGACACGCTGTTCATGTTCCTGCTGGTGACCGCGGCGGCCTTGCTGCTCTGGCCCGGGCGGCCGTCCTGGTGGGCCGTGCTGCTGGCCGGACTGCTCACCGGATACGCCATCACCGTGTGGACCGGTGGCTTGCTGATGCCGTTCGTGTTCGCAGGCTTCCTCATCATCCGGCGGAAGGGCTGGCGCAGCCTCGCCGCCATCGTGGCCGGATGCGCCGTGCCGGTCGTGGCCTACGGCCTGTGGTTCCACTCCCAGACCGGTGACTACAACCTGACCGATTCCGGTGGCTTCTACCTGTGGGGCCGGGTGTCGTCGTTCGCCGAGTGCTCCCGGATCAATCCGCCGGCCGACGAGCGCATACTGTGCCTGTCGCAGCCGCCGTCCCGGCGCGAGCCGCCGGGCGACCTGGTCTGGCATGAACCGCAGGTGACACAGGCGCTGCCAGGTGGCCCGGTCAGCGCGAAGAGCAACGCGCTTATGGAAAACTTCGCGGTCCGCGCCATCGAGGCCCAGCCGCTCAGCTACGCGCACGTCATCTTTGACGGCCTCGTCCTGGCCGTCGAGCCTGTCCACCACCCGTACCCAAGTGTCGGCACCGTCTACGACTACTACTTCCACACCAAGCCGCAGACCGTGCCAGACTCCTCGATTCTCGGCTCCACCGCACCACAGGACATCCGGGCCTATGGCCACGCGAGCATCAGCCGGGTCGTCGAGCCATTCGCCCGTGCCATGGCGGCCTACCAGCGGGTGTTCTGGCTGTACGGGCCGCTGTTCGGGCTGATCATGATCCTCGGGCTAGGCGGGTTCGTGCGGATCACCCGGCGTGACGGCTGGCGTGTCAGCACCCAGCGGCGGCGAGATGGGCCGTCGATGATGCCCTGGGTGGCAGCCGTTGTCCTCCTCGTCACTCCGATCGCGATCGCCGACTTTGACTACAGGTACCTGCTCCCCGTCGTCCCGTTCGCCTGCCTGGCGGCGGGGCTCGCGTTCGCCGCGCCGGCTATCCGGCCCGTGCCGAAGAATCCGCAGCCGTCCGCCCCAGAGGCGGTGCCTGCGGCGCGCAGACCGTGACTGGCGCGCCGCAAGCGGTCGATCAGGCTGACCCGTACTTGCCGTCGCAGACTGCGCAAAGAGGGTTGTGCCCATCGGCGTGCAGCTCGTGAAATACATGCTGCATCTGCTCTACGGCGCGAGCTGGCCGGCCCGGAGGCCCGGGTAGCCCGGGCAGTTCACGTCCGACGCCGCCCTGCGTGCCGGTAGTCACGGTAGTCACGGTAGTCACGGTGGTCACGGTGGTCAGCGGCCGGCTTTGACCGGCCGTCGCCGTAACCGGCGCGGGCTCGGTGCCGGGCGCCAGCCGTGGCTCCCGTCGCCTGGCCGCAACCCGGAGCGCAACCGTCGCCACCGCGGCGAAGACGACGATCGCCAGCGAAACGTTGGGCGCAGTCCGGTTCTTCATAGCGAGCCTCCTCAGTCAGGAACTGCGGGTCCCGGCAGGCTTCGGCGGCCCCGTACTCACTGCGGTGCACGGGCCCCCGAGTCGCTGGCCGCTGGCACGGCACGGCGGCGCTCATCGGGTCGATTCCGTTTTCATGCTCGGTGAAGACGCCCGGCATGCTTGACGCGCCACTCTCACAGGGCCGTCAGTTGACAGGCACTGGAGTGATGAAAATCGTCACCGGAACCGATTATGGAGCGTGATCAGGCAGGCGGCCTGCTTTAGCGGAGCCCGCCGCCAGCCTGGCCCGGGCCAGCGCCTTGGCTCGGACCACGTCGGGGTCCCGTGGGTCAGCTGGGAGGTCCTGCGACCACGGCCGCTCGCGCCGGATCTTAGGCCTGCCAGCAAGGATGCGTTTCATGTCCTCGCCAGCCCCCGCCTCCGCAGGCCGTCGCCAAGCCGCCCCTGCCGTCTTCGGACCCCGTCTTGCGCGGGCCCTGGCCGAGCGGCGAACACCTCACCGACCACCGCGCGAGCCCAGCGCATTCGCTCCACCGCGGCCTCCGGGTGATCGCCGAACTCCTGGGCGACCAGCTCGACACACCCCCGGCCGCCATAGGCACGCTGGGCCGCTACGACGGCCTTGCGGACTTGACCCGGACTGGGTCTATCCGAGCGCTGCAACACCGACGCGAACAGGGCCTCGGCCCTGACCGCGCTGGTGCCGCGATGGTAGATCGCTAGCTGCATTCTCAGCCCCCTGACTGGATTGCCCCGTTACATACAACTCTATGGAACGTGGCAACTGGCTTCGTCCGCCAGATGGATGACTTTCACCAGCCCATACACCCCGCGGCGTAGCCTCGCCAGGCTACTAGCTGGCGGAAAGGCTTGCCCGCGGCCTGGCCGAGGGTGCACCGTCAGGAACGGCTGAGGTCGATCCAGAAGCGGTCTTCCCCTCGCCGCCGACCGTCCGGCACGCCGCCGTTGGCCAGGATCACCCGGCGCGACGGCTCGTTATCGACGGCACACGTCAGCAGTACCCGGTCTAGTCCCAGCTGGCGGCAGTGGGTCAGCCCGGCGGCCAGCATCCGTGTCGCATGCCCTTGCCGTCGCCATGGCGCCACCACGTGGTATCCAACATGGCCGCCCGCCTCGGCCAATTCCGGGGTAAGCCGGTGGCGGATAACGAGCGTTCCCAGGTAGTACTCGCCCGAGACGTACCAGAAGATCGTGCTTGGAACGCTCCAGCGGACCTGCACCCCTCGCCGGGCCGCAACAAATCCGGCGAAGTCCTCGCTGGCCGCTTCGAGCCACTTCGTCGGCGTCCCGCGCAGAAGGCAGTCCGCCTGCTCTCCGACGAGATAGGAGACCCGGACATCCTGCGTTGGCCACACCAGCTGAGGCGGCTCGGCAAGACGAATCACCGAGCCAAGTCTGTACGACACCGAACCTGATGTCACCTCGAATACCCGCATGCACATTCACGCGGTCGGAATTTCACGGTTCGTGGCGGAGAGCGAGCCTTTCCGGATTCTAGGCATTAAGGTCAGCTCATCCTGCTATGGTCGGCGTGCCCTATCTTGTCGTAACTGCCGGGAGGGTTACCCTATGCGTTTGTCCAGAGCGACTTCCGCCCGGCTGGTGGCCGCTGTTGCTGCCGTGCTGACCGTCGTCATCGCCAGCGCCGTCGCAGGTAGCGCCGTCGCGCTCGGCGGCACCGTCGCCAACGCCGGCAGCGCAAGCCACACGAGCGATCCGGGCACGTTGATCGTGCACCCGACAGTGCGCGATGTCCGCGGCGCGTTCATGGCGCCGGTCCCGTTCAGCGACGCACAGTGCGAGGCCGTCCTCAGGATCGATTGCTACGTTCCCGACCAGATTGAGGCGGCATATAACCTGCCTGCTCTCTACTCCCGCGACATCACCGGCAAGGGCCAGACCATCGTGGTCGTGGATGCGTTCGGATCACCGGCGATCGCCGATGACCTGCTGCAGTTCGACCAGTATCTGGGCCTGGGCACGCCGCCGCTGCGTATCGTCAAGGTCGGGAACGTGCCGGCCTTCGACTCCAGCAACGCCGACATGGTCGGCTGGGCCGGGGAGACCACGCTTGACGTGGAGTACGCACACGCTGGCGCGCCGGGCGCGAAGATCGTGCTGGTAGAGGTGGCCAATGACGACTTGCAGTCTCTCGCGCTCGCTGTCAGGTACGCGGTCGAGCACAGGCTTGGCGACGTGATCAGCCTGAGCTGGGGGGAGACCGAGCAGGCTCTCGGGCGGGAGTTCGTCAGCTCGTACAGCTCCATCTTCAGCCAGGCCGCCAGCAGCCACATCACGATCGTCGCCTCCTCCGGCGACAGCGGTGCGGCCGGTCAGGACGAGAACGGCAACTATTACCCCTACCCAGTCACAAGCTGGCCGGCCACCAGCCCGTTCGTGACGGCCGTCGGCGGCACCCGGCTCAACCTGAATGCCAGCGGCGTTCGCAACGGTCCCGACACGGCCTGGAACGATACATACAGCACCGCGGTGAACGACTTTTTCTTCGGCAACGACGGCCCGAACCCGCTGGCCAGCGGTGGCGGGAAGTCCGCTTACTACGGCAGGCCCGGCTATCAGAACGGCGTGCGCAACGTCACAGGCAACCAGCGCGGCATCCCGGACATCTCGATGAGCGCATCGTGCAGCGTCGCGGTGAACGTCTTCGAGACATATACCGGCGGCCAAGGCGGCTGGACCGCGTCCTGCGGCACCAGCGAATCGGCGCCGATGTTCGCGGCCATTGTCGCGCTCGCCGACCAGGTGGCTGGCCGTCCGCTCGGGCTGATCAACCCGGCACTGTACGCACTCAGCGCAAAGCACGCACCGGGGATCGTTCCGGTGGCATCCGGCAACAACACCGTCTCGTTCTCGGGCGGAACGGTGCACGGCTACTCGGTCCGGCACAGCTACAACCTGGTCACCGGGCTCGGCACCGTCAACGGACAGTACCTCGTCCCAGAACTCGCGCACTCCGCATAGCACGTCGGCGATACCATGACGGAAAGCATTTGACGGTGCCGGTTTAACCTTAGCCGGTGCAGATCTATGGCGGACGAGGTGACATTGCATTCCCATAAGGTAGCGTTCTACGCCGATATCTTTTATAACTCTCCTCTTTCTCCCTCCTACTGGATTCCGCCCACGAACCTGGATGTGGAGGCGATACTGCTCGGCGGTGATATCCACTACTCGCCGGCTCACCTCGGCGAGATGCTGAGGTCGATCCGGGGAACGCAGCCCGATACAACGGTGATCATCGTGGTGCCGGGTAACGGCGAGTACGCCTACCAGGAACTCATCGAATCGCGTCGGCAGTATCGCGCTGCCGTCGAGGCCGTCCCCAATACGGTGTTCCTCGATGACAATGTCGCCGCGTTGCCGTGTGGCCTGACCGTTATAGGGTCGACCCTGTGGTCACATGTACCCGATGGCGAGATCGATAGCTACGGCCAGATGCTCGCCGCCGAGGGCGTGGAGGGCGTTGACGGCATCCGCCTGGGGGATCGCCCCCTGACCCTGCGAGACACCAATGAGCTGCACAGTAAGGCGTGCTCTTTCATCGAGGGGCAGCTGCGGAGCCTGTCCCGGGCAGAACGCGACACGACGATTGTCTGCACCCACTTCTGGCCGACATTGCAACCGTGGACGGCCCAGGACGCCAAGCGGGAGCCGTTGCACCACATGATTGGGTCGGACCTCGACGCGCTGATAGCCGAATGCGGCCCGAGGCTGTGGTTGTGCGGGCATGCGCACACCACCCATCAGGTAACAATCGGGACGACGCAGATCTCCTCCAATCCGCGGGCGGGCGACGGTCCGCGGAATGTCAATCCGGACTTCCAGGAGTCCAATGTCGTCCAACTGTGAGGGTCGGAATAGAGTCGCAGATACCCATATACATCTTCGTAGTCTGGCCGGGACGTCGACCGGGCGTCACCGCGACATCCTGCCGCAAACGGGAGGATCATGGCGAACCAGCAGCCGCCGGGCCCGTTCGGGCCTGATGTGGCGGTCACGCACATCCTGGTGGTCACCGACCCCGCGCGGTCGCGGGATTTCTGGGTCGACGTTTTGGGCGCCGAACTGTACCGCGAGTACGGCGGGACCAGCGTGGTGCTGCGATTCGCTGGCACCTGGCTGTTGCTGGTCAGCGGGGGCGGCCCGACCGCGGACAAGCCCACGGTCGTCTTCCAGCCGCCGGCCGACGCCGATCTGGTCAGTCACGCGATGACGCTGCGCGTGGCTGACTGCCAGGCAGCCTATGAGGAGCTGCGGTCCAGAGGCGCCGCGTTCCTCACCCCGCCGCACGACTGGGGCTCTGAAATCCGCTGCTTCCTGCGAGACCCGGACGGCCACCTTGTAGAGATCAGCCAGTCAAAAGCCAGCTGACAGGGGCAAATGGGTGAGGTGTAGTGGTCAGGCCTAGATACGGCGGCTTCGGCAACGACGCCGAGCACATCGACGCCTGAGGGCATCCCGGGCACTGCGATTGAGGCCCGATTCTCTCGCCCCCAGTGCGAGGCGGTTCGGGCTTTCGGAGGGCTCCGCGGTGCCTCAGCGGGCCAGCAGGGGGATGAGGACCTGGGCGTCTGGGGTACCCCAGCCGGTGACGGGATCCCAGCCGGGTCCGGCCTGGTAGCCGGTGATCGTTACCCCGTTGAGGACCACTGTGTTGTTGCCGGTGGTGATGTCGTGGAACGCCTTGTGGTACAGCGGGCCGCGGGCGATCCGGTAGATGGCGGGGTTGACGAAGCCGAGCGGGTGGCCGGCCTCCTGGTCGGCCAGGGCGATCAGGCCGGCCCAGAACGGCGCGGCGGCGCTGGTGCCGCTGAGCCCGATGAGCTGATATCTGCCGCCTGGCACGCTGAAGGCGAACGCCATGCCGGTGAGGCCCGACGCGTCCCCGGCGACGTCCGGCACGCCCCGGGTGGTGCCGATGCCGGGCACGCCGTCCTGGTAGGCGGGCCTGGCGAACAGGTGGCTGAACCCGCCACCGGACGCGGACGGCCCGCCATCCCGGGTGTTCCAGGCGGTCTCGCTGAGGTACGCGCCGGTGACCGGGTTCGCGGTCAAGGCGGTGCCGCCGGCGGCGAGCACGAGCGGATCGGACGCGGGCAGGCTGACCTGCTTGACCGGGGTGGTCGCGCCGTTGCCGATCGCGCCGTAGTCTCCCGACGCGACCACGACGGTGACATGACGAGCGGCGGCGTACTCCAGCGCCGAGTTCATTGTCGCCACCTCCGCGCTGGTAAAGGAGCCCTCACCCAGGTTGAAGTCCTGGCCGATGCCGCTTTGGGAGATCACCTGGCCGTTGCGGGCGGCCATCCGCACCGCCGCGGCCCACGTGGCAGCGAACTTGGCCGGGGTGCTCACGTCCGCCGGGTCGACCAGAAGCTCGCGGATGGTGGCGTCCGGGGCGACCGCGTGCACAAGCTCGGTGTCTGCCACCTCCTCCACGTCGGCCAGCCACGGCGAGGCAGACGCGCCCGCCAGGGCCGTTCGGATGACCTGGATCCGGGCCGGGGGTAGGCCGAACCGGCTGTCGAAGTCCGCCAGGTCCTGCCGGATGTCGGTGACTGCCGGGGGCAGCCCCGGTTCCGCCGGGGGCTCCGGCATCGTTTCGGCCTCCTCGGGCAGCACCACGGTGACGCCGCGGCCGTCGATCCCGCGATCCAGCAGTGGCTGGATGCCGTAGGCGGCCCGGAACTGCCGGGGTGCGTAACACGGTGGCTGTGAGGCCAGGCAGTCACCCGGCACGGCACCAGGCCGGCTGGGCGTCGCCGCCGCTGTCGCGCTGCCGCGAGGCGCCTGATAGGTCGCCGGCTCTGCCGAGACAGAGCCGTTAGACGATGGGGCACTGCCGCTGGTGCATGCCGTGGGCAACACCGCGACGGCTACCACGACCGCCAGGGCTCCCGCGCGCCGCGGGCCCCTGCTACCACCTGGCCTGCCGTTCGTCGCGGCCTCCTCAGTAAAGCCGAAACGGGACATCGTCTCTTTCTCCTGCTCTCCCACCCCAAGCTGTTGTACAGAACGGCAGGTCACAGCGCGGCAACGGAAAAAGTTGCCTGGCTGTTACCTGCGACCTGCGATCCTGTGGTCGGGCGGCTGGCCGACATACCACGAGGCGCGGAAGCGGATTTGCGATGCGAGTTCTGATAGCCGAAGACGACGAGTACCTGGCCAGGACGGTGGCCGCCGGGCTTCGCCGGGAGGGGATGGCCGTTGACGTGGCCCTCGACGGCGACGCGGCCCTGGAGCATGCGGCGGTCAACCGGTATGACGTGGTGGTACTGGACCGGGACCTGCCCGGCACGCACGGCGACGACGTCTGCCGGGCCCTTGCCGCGGGCAGATCCGAAAGCCGGGTGCTGATGCTCACCGCGGCCAGGTCGCTCCAGGAACGGGTCGAGGGCCTCGACCTGGGCGCCGATGACTACCTGCCCAAGCCGTTCTATTTCGCGGAGCTGACAGCCCGCATCCGGGCACTGGGCCGCCGCGCCGCCGCCTCGCTGCCCGCCACCCTCATCTACGGCGACCTGAGCCTGGACCCGGCACGCCGGGTCGCGGTCCGCGCCGGGCGGCGGCTGCCGCTGACCCGCAAGGAACTGGCCGTGCTGGAATGCCTGCTCGCCGCGGACGGGCGGCCGGTCCCGGCTGAGGAACTGCTCGAACGCGCGTGGGACGAAGAGGCCGACCCGTTCACCAAGGCCGTCAAGACCACCATCGGCCGGCTCCGGGCCAAGCTCGGCGACCCGCCGGTGATCCAGACCATCCGGGACAGCGGCTACCGCATCGGAGAACCCTGATGCGCACCCCCGACCGTTGCCCCGGCCCGCCGCGCCGACTGCGGCTGCCCCGCCGCACCGCCCGGCTGCGACTGACCGTCTTGTACGGCACGGCGACGTTCCTGGCCTGCGGCACGCCGGTGCTCGCTTTTACCTACGTGCTCTACGGCCTGCTCGACGGCCTGCTCGACCGGCACACGACACAAACCGTGCTCCGCCTCCCCAAGCGAGGCAAAGTAGTCCCCGTCGCCGCCGTCCAGCAGGCGGAGGCGGCGATCCACGTGGCGGGTCTGGGGCAGGTCGGCTTGGACAGGCAGCAGCTGCCGATCGTCTCCGGCATCACCCTGGTGGTCATCGCGGTGGCCGCAGCCGCGATCGGCTGGATCATCGCCGGCCGGGTGCTGCGCCCGCTGCGCACGATCACCGATGCCGCCCGGCGGATCTCCGCCAGCAGCCTGCACGAGCGGCTGGCCCTGCCAGGACCCGACGACGAGCTCAAGGAACTCGGCGACACCCTTGACGGCCTGTTCGCGCGGCTGGAGGCCTCCTTCGACGCCCAGCGGCGGTTCGCCGCCAACGCCTCCCACGAGCTGCGCACCCCGCTGACCCGCGAACGCGCCCTGCTGGAGGTCACCCTGGCCGACCCGGCCGCCACCACCAGCACCTGGCAGGCCGTCAGCCGGGACCTGCTCGCCTTCAACGCCGAGCAGGAACGCCTCATCGAGGCGCTGCTCACCCTGGCCAGCAGCGAAGCCGGCCCTGGCGAGCACGAGTTCGCGGACCTGGCCGCCATCACCAGTGAAGCCCTGGCCGTCCCCCGCCCCGAGATCAGCCGCCTGTGCCTGCACGTCCACGCCGACCTCCAGCCCGCCACCCTCGACGGCGACCCCCTGCTAGTCCAGCAGCTGGTGACCAATCTGGTCGACAACGCCGTCCAGTACAACATCCCGGGCGGAGACATCCAGATCACCACCGGGACCAGCCCCGCCGGCGTCGTCCTGTCGGTGACCAACTCCGGGCAGGTCATCCCGCCCGCCGAAGTCGACCGCCTGTTCCAGCCCTTCCAGCAGCTCGGCCCGCGCCGCGCCCGCCGCGACGGCGGCCACGGGCTGGGCCTGTCCATCGTCCGCGCCATCGCTACCGCCCACGGCGCCACCATCACCGCCCGGCCCCGGCCCGGCGGCGGCCTGGCCATCGACGTCACCTTCCACCCGTCCACCAGATCACAGGCCTGGTGCACATCCCGCGACCTTGCCTCGGGGATCACTCAGAGCAATCTCACGATAACCACATCCCGATTAACTTCAAAGGCCCTGACATCCATCCAGTCACCTATGTTGAGTCGACCGCTGGGCCGCCCGGCGGATCACGGTGGAAGGGGTGGACGCCTCAGCCGCGATGGCCGACCGAGCCGGCCTGCGGCTCGCCGAACGCCATGCCGACTGGGACCGGCGTCCATTCACTTCGGCCAGCGACGGCCACGTCTCCGTTTATCGGCGAGCCTGACGACCTCAGACCACCCAGTGACCCGCGGCGGTCGGAAGCCCATCTGCTGGCTCACCCTGGGCTCACCGTTGACCAGTAAGAAAGACTGATTGAGCAGTCCACAAGAAGCGGGCTTCGGCCGTCTGGTCAGGTTTCCGCCCAGGTGACGACGGACGGTGATGGTCATGGAGGAGCAACCGGATACCTTGTCGTTCGGGCGGCAGCGCCGCAGCGCCCGGCGGCACGGGCCTGGCCGCGGTGGCTGGATCGCGGCCTTCGTGCTCGTTGTCCTGCTGGGCAGCCTGGTCGTGACCGTTCAGCTCGCGCTGCTTGTGGCACACCGGGATGACACCATCAACGATCTACGCGCCGCTTTGCGTGATGTTCGTCACGCGGCACCTGCCACCGCGGCGCTGCCGACCGTTTCCGCCAGCGCCATGTTCACGCTTCCCGATGTGGGTGGCGGCTCGTTTTCCGTGATCGCGGCCGCGGTCCGCCCCTATCGTGGCTCGGCCCCGCTTACCTGGCTGTTCATATACGGTCGGCACGCCATACCGGGCCAGCGTTATGGCGTGATCCAGGACACCTGCGGAGGCGAGTACGTCGCTGCGTACGACTTGGCGGACGCCACCGCGGACCGGGAGGGTGATCTCACGATCGTTGCGCCCAACGTCGACATCAGCCCTCGGGCGTCCGATGTCTGGATCCTGTTGTTCCGGTGGGAAGACGGCGCACCGCTTGGCGGTGTCCAAGGTCCGCTGACTGGCAGCGGCGCAAAGACTTTTCGGTCCACACCACGGTGCTGAGCGACCACACTGAACTACCCCGATGTTGAGGTGGACGGGCTGCCAGCGTCAGAGCCCCGCAACCGGCGGGCTGGCCCAGCGCACCTCGCCATCATGGACGACCGTGGTAGGGGACAGCCCCGCAGCGTGGGCGACCCGCTGGGAGGCCAGGTGGCCAGGGTGGATATGGGCGATGACGGTCCATCCGTCCGCCTGCAGCACGGCGACGAGGCTGCGCGCGGCTTCCTTGGCGTAGCCGCGGCCTTGTGCGGCCCGCACTACGACCCAGGCGACCTCGGCCGGGCCGGCCGCTGAGCCGCCCGCGGGCAGTGTCGCCTGCACCGTTCCGGCCGCCTCGCCGGTGGCACGCACACGTAGCACCCAGTTGCCCCACATCTGGCCACCGTCGGGCGGGCGGCGCGCCGCCAGCCGGGCATAGCGGGCGGTCAGTGCGGCCGCGGACAACGGCGCGCCGCCAGTGAACTCATGCAGCCGGGGGTCATCAAGCAGCGGCGCGAGTTCGGCGGCGTGGACCACGGTCAGTGGCTCCAGGCTCAATCGCTCAGTGCGCCAGCCGCGGTCAAGGTCGATCACCTATAGACCATAGATGCGGTCAGCCCTGGCTGGGCGCATGCCTTGATGCGGAATTCGCCAAGGCTTGCGTTGAGTTCGGGGCGGGTGTTTCTTGGGTTGATCCCTGATCGCCCTGCATCTGGGCAGAAATCGGTTCAGGATCCAGTCCCGGCGCTGGCCGGGATGGTAGGCCGAGGCCAGCGGCTTGCCGACCACGCCCTCCAGGCCGTGGGCGAGGCTGGCGGCCTGGACGTCGGCCGCCCCGCCTCGGTACCACGGCAGGTCCGGACCGGATCAGTGTCCAGGCCGAGCCCGGTCAGCCGCTCGCGCCGTGCGGTGTACGGCAGGCCCAGCAGCAGCTCACCGCCGGCCTGCAGCAGGTCGAACAGGTACAGCTGGACCGGGACGGCAGACAGTGGCCGACCGGCCGGGCGGCGGATGTGCATGCGGGACTGCAGCAGCCCGAAGTCCGGGCGCCCGCCGCGGATCGCGATGACCTCTCCGTCTACATGACTAACGGCACCGACGCCAAGCTGGTATCGGCCGCGTTCGGGATCCATCCCCAGGCAGCCACCCACTACCTCGCCGGCCACGTCGATGACGGCCGGCTGCACAGCACAGGTCCAGACGATGCTGGCCCCCAGTGATTCCTGGCCGCTTGCGGCCGGCTCGCGCCCTCATGGGTTTTGCTGTGTGACTCCGCGGCGGATCAGTTCGGCCCGGGAGGTGATGCTGAGCTTGCTGAAGATCTTGTGCAGGTGGTAGTCGATGGTGCGCGGGCTCAGGAACAGCTGGGCGGCGATGTCGCGGTTGGTCAGTCCGTCGGCCACGAGCCCGGCGATTTTGAGTTCCTGCGGGGTGAGCTGGCCGAGGGTAGGGAGGGTGCGTTTGCGGGCGGTCTCGCCGGTGGCGCGTAGTTCCGTTTCGGCGCGTTGCGCCCAGGGGGGTGTGCCGAGGGTGTGGAACAGGTCGGCAGCGGCGCGCAGGTGGGCGCGTGCCTGGGTGCGTTTCCGCTCGCGGCGCAGCCACTCGCCGTAGAGCAGCTCGGTCCGGCCGCGTTCGAAGGGTGCCAGCGCGCGGCCGAGTTCTATCGCCTCGGTGAAGGCCGCGTCCGGCGGGCGGGTGCCAAGCAGCGCCTCACAGCGTGCGAGCACGGACTTGCGGGCGCCCTCTGGGAACTGTTCGGCCCGGGATCGGATGTGGGCAAGCGGCGCGCTGGTGAGCTCGCGGGGCTGGCCTGCCCGCAGGATCGCTTCGATCGCATCTGCGTCGGGGTTGGAGACGACGGCGACGCTGGGCGGCAGCTCCGGCCAGTCCCTCGCGCAGATCGCCAGCAAGATGGAGGCTGCGTCGGCGGGCCTCCCGACGGTCAGGGCAAGCAGCCCGGTGGCCGCCTGGGCGGCCACGGTGAGCAGGATGTCACCGCGGGCGTGCGCGTGCTCGAGCACTTGGCTGGCGTGCCGGCGCGCGTCCGCTTCGCGTCCCCAGACCGCCTCGGCGCATGCCATCGTGTTGAGATGCCAGCCCCAGCCGTGGCCCAGGTCGGCGGACAGCAGGTAGCCCTCTTCGGCCGCCGCGTAGGCCTGGGTGAAGCTGCTGTTGCGCAGCAGTTCCCGGGCCTGCTGGTTGAGAGCGGCCGGCAGCAGGCTGAGCAGCCCTTGCGCCCGGGCGAGAGCGGCGGCCCGGGCCGCGAACCGCAGGCTGGCCCCGATGTCGGCATCCAGCCACGCGGCGTTGACGGCCCACAGCTGCGCCACCGGGTCGTTATCGAACTCGGCGGCCAGGGCCAGCGCCTGGGCGAAGGCCGCGCGCCCGCCACAAGGGTCGCCGCCGAACAGGGCCGCGATCCCGGTGACCACCCAGCGGCTGAGCTGATCCCGCCTGGTCGTGCCCGCGGTGTCCGATACCCGGGCGCTGATAACTGCCAGCCTGGCCAGGTCGCGTGTGTCGGCGGCGCCTTCCGCGGCCTCGTGCAGCACCTCTAGTGTCAGCGAGGGGTCGTCGCTGGCGTCCGCGGCTTCGAGCTGTGTGGTGACCGCGCGGGCGATGCTGCCGCAGCTAGCCTCGATGACTCCGCTAAGGTGCAGCAACCGGGCACGATGATGCGCGCTGGCCAGCGGGAAGGCGCGGGCGACCAGCGCCCGGGACCGCCCGGCCTGCCCGGCGTCCCATGCGGCCTGGGCGGCAGCGGCAAGGCGTGGCACCACCCGGTACTGGTCAGCTGTCAGTGCCGCGGCGCGCTCGAACGCGGTGGCCGCAGACGCGTGGCCCGCGCGCTGCTGCGCCCGCCGGGCGGACGCCTCCAGCGCCGCCGCGACCTGCTCGTCGCCGGTGAGCGCGGCCATGGCCTGGTGCCAGATACGGCGATCGGCATCCTGGTCACCACGCAGCGCGTCGGCGAGTGCGGCGTGGGCGCGCTGACGCTGGCGGAGCGGGGCCCCTTCGTACAAGACCGAGCGCACCAGCGGATGCCGGAATGTGAGCACCCCGCCGGCTGCGCGGATCAGCCCGGCGGTTTCCGCGGGGTCAAGCGCACCGGCGGGAAGCTTCAACCGTTCCGCAGCGCCCAGCACCGCCGTGACGTCGCCGGTATCGTCAGCAGCGGCTAGCAGCAGCGCAAGGCGAGTAGGCGCGGGCAACACCTCGACGCGGTCGGAGAAGATGCGTCGCAGGCGTGGCGTGAGCGGGATTGCCTCCGGCAGCGGCGCCCGCCCGCCAAGCTGTGCGGTCGTCAGTCCGCCAGGCAACTCGAGCAGCGCCAGCGGGTTCCCATTGGCGTCGGCCAGCAGCCGGTTGCGGACAGCGGGTGCGATGCCGGGCGCGGCGCAGTCCAGCAGCTGCCCGGCGGCGGGTTCGGGCAGGCTGCCGAGATACATTTCCGGCAAGCCCTGGGACCGGAACTGGCGCAGCTCGCCCTCGCGCGCCGCGAACAGGATCGCCACGCGCTCGGCGCGCAGCCGCCGGGCGGTGAACACCAGCGCACCAGCCGACGGGCTGTCTATCCACTGTGCGTCATCGACCAGGCACAGGACCGGATGATCTTCCGCAGCGGCGGCGATGAGGCCAAGCACCGCCGCCGAGACGAAAAGCCGGTCCGGGCGCGGCGACGGTGCCAGCCCGAGCGCCCCGGCCAGTGCCTGCCGCTGTGGTCCGGGCAGTTGGTCAAGCTCGCCCAAGATGGGACGCAGCAGACCATGCAGCCCGGCGAAGGCGAGATCGGACTCGGCCTCCACGCCCCCGGCACGCAGCACAGTCGCCGACCCTGCCGCTTGGGCGGCGTACTCAAGCAGCGCCGTCTTGCCGATCCCCGGCTCGCCCAGCACCACGAGACAGCCGCCCTCGCCGTTGCGGGCGTTCCGGATCAGCCGCTCGATCTGGCCGCAGTCGCGCTCACGGCCGATCAAGGCTGTACTTGGCTCCTTCACATCCAGGCCATCACCCAGCAAACGGACATCAGCGACGCCACAGCCTGGGTCTCAGGCCGGTTCCGCTGGCAGCCGCCACCATCGGTAAAGCGTAGCGGCCACCGCTCACGGCCCGCCCACCCCGCTTACCCGGCGACCCGCCGGCAGCGGCGGACGGCTGGGTAGCCGACTGGTGATCTCGCAGATTCGAGCAGACTGCCGCCTGCGCCAGCATTGCTAGGCGCCGGAACCTCACCAACTGGAAAACAAGGCGGAGGCAGAAATGAGTAAGCTCGGCGATGAGCCGGCCGGCCGTACCGTGGTCGCCAACATCTCCCTGTCCCTCGACGGCGGGGTGAACGGGCCCGGCGGCGACTACGACATGAGCTGGATCGTTCCCCACGCCGTGACCGACGGGGCTCGCGAGCACATGGTGAAAGTCACCAGCCCGGTCACCACGGCGCTGCTGGGCCGGAAGAACTACCAGGGCTTCGCCTCCTACTGGCCCGCGGTGGCGACAACCCTAACGCCGACCCACGGGACCGCACCTTCGCGCAATGGCTCAACGCGGTGGAGAAGGTTGTGTTCTCCGCCACTCTGCGAGAGGCTGACTGGCCCAACTCGCGCATCGTCGCCGATGATCCGGCCGCGGAGGTGCGCCGCCTTCGCAAGCAGCAGGGAGGCGACATCATCGTCATGGCCAGCGCCAGCGTCATCCGCAATCTGCTGGCGGCCGGCGAGCTGGACCGGCTCAGCATTACGCTATGCCCGGCACTCGCCGGCGGCGGCGCCCGCCTGTTCGGCGATGACCTGCCCGGCTCGGCCTGGTCACTGGCGGAAGCCACGGTCACTGACAGCGGCGCAATCTGCCTGCTCTACGAGCGGAAGCCGCCCGCGTGGCGGCGCCAGATCACAAGCTCGCGGCGGCGGCGAGAGCCAGGCGTTGCGGGTCCCCGCCAGGCCGCGAGGCCCGCCAGCACCTCTGGAGACCCCGGTGCCCAAGATTGTGGTGCTCAACAGGATGCACCTTGACGAATGGCTATCCGATCAGGTGGCCGAGGTACTCCAAAGCCTGGCCGGCCACCGCGATGTCCTTGGCTTTACGCGGGAAGCACCAGGCCCGGGCTGGAAGCCGCAACGCGGGTACGACGCCAACATAACCGATTGCTTTCCCGGCAATCCCCGCGGGAACCGAGAACAGCGAGACGCCTGGCAGGTAACCCGGCTAGCACGGAAAGCAGACCTGATCCTAGACATACACGGGACCCGGAATCCGGCTGAGAATTTCCCTTTCTACGGCCCGGCGGGCCGCTCCAGCCGGCTCGTCAAGGGCACCGCCTCGCTCCTCGGCTGCGAGCATTCGGTCATCATAGAAGCCCCCCACCCGGCCGGGGTGCTGCACAACTATGTTGGATGGGACCTGGGCCCCGGCAGCTCTCTCATCGAGGCGCTGCCGGGCTTGCTCGCGGCTCTCGCCAAGGGCTGGATGCCTCCCATCCGGCCGATGGCGGAATACCAAGTCATCGATGCAATCCAAGAGGCAGACGCCCTGCGGGCGGGACTGCAACCCGAATACCCGCCATTTATGCGTCTGCCAGACAGAGCCATTCGCACCCTTGGCCTGCCCGCACCCGCATACGCCTTCAGCTGGGACGCGAACCTCTACTCTCAAGCCGGCTACTGGGGAGAGATAGCGGCACCCTACCGCGATCATCCTGCAAGCCGCCGGCCAACCCGGGAGCGCGCCGAACTGGCCCACCTGAGCGTCGTCAATGGTTCGTGCAGCCGGCTTCATTGCTGGAAAGCGAGCTTCCTGGCCGGCCTGCCAGGCGAGGCGACCGATACCCATATTCCGCTTCTCCGCAACCTCACCGTACACCGATAAGCAAAGAGCACAGCTAGGAGGTACATCAGATGAGCAAGGTAATCGCCGGGTTTTCGATGTCACTGGACGGCTTCGTCGCCGACCCGGATGACGGGGTTGAAGACGTCTTCAGGTGGTATTCGGCGGGCGGCACGGACGCCGAGGTCATGATCGGCGACCAGGCGATCGGGATGTCGCGGGAAGCCGCGGAGTTCATCGAGGAAGCCGGCCGGGGTGCCGGGGTGCTGGTGACCGCGCGGCGGACCTTCGACCTCGCGCACGCGTGGGGCGGCAAGCACCCGATGGACGTGCCGGTGGTCGTGGTGACCCACACGGTCCCCCAGGAATGGGCCAGCCGCGAAGGATCCCCGTTCACGTTCGTCACCGACGGAGGAGTCCCGAAGGCCATCGACGTAGCCCGCCAGATCGCAGGCGACAAGGACATCGTGCTCGGCGCTCCCAGCGTCACGCAGAAGTGCCTGCAACTCGGGCTGCTGGATGGCATCCACATCGACCTGGCGCCGGTCGTGCTCGGGCGCGGGATCCGGCTCTTCGATCACCTGACCAGGCCGGTCGAACTCCTCGTCACCGAAGCTTCCGGGAACCCGCACGTCACGCACATCACCTACCGAGTCATCAAGTAGCCGCAAGTCCCCGGCTCATCCACCGAGGATGAAGCCCAGTGCGCGAACCCGGCACCGTCACCCGCCATCAACTGAGCGACCAGCCAGCAAGGCTGACCGCGATGAGAATCTTGATGGCGTATTCGTGGTTCACCTCGCCCGCCCGCCGCGAGCGGGCGAGGTGACAGCCCAGCCATGAACATGTGAATTTCCGGCGTCACCTGACACAGGTTCGCGCGAACATGTGCGATTTCACACAGGCACCGGAATTTGCGAGCCGCCCGGATCTGCGCGTTTTGGCGTTCTTGCGCTCAGTAGAGACGCTAGGCGTCTCGGGCGGGCTCGCCGTGGCTTGCGTTGGCGCGGCCTCGGCCCCAGTAGGCCTTGGGTGACATCTGGTCCTGGCCTAGCCCTCGCCCGGCCAGGACCTCCCGCAGCCGGGACACGACCGTCGCCTCGCCGAACAAGTAGGCCTGGCCCCGTCCGGGCGGCAACTCGATCTCGGCTGCCTCGGCGGCCAGGGCCGACGGGTCACCGGCGGGCGCGCCCATGCGGTGCAGCCAGGAGATGCGGATGGTCCCCCTGGTCGCCAGGTCCTGCTCGTCGCTCTCCTCGGGGATCTCCAACACAAGCGTGGCCGGGCGATCGGGCCGAAGCGCCTCAGCCATCGCAAATATTGCCGGCAGCGCTGACTCATCGCCCATGAACAGGTGCCAGTCGGCCGTAGCTGACGTGGTGATCTTCCCACGCGGCCCGATGCCCTCGATCCTGTCGCCAGGCTGGGCCGACCGCACCCAGCGCTCGCCGGGACCGTCGCCGTGCAGCACGATGTCGAGCGTGAGCAGCCGCGCGGCCGCGTCAAGCTGACGGATTGTGTAGCGCCGTCGTACCGGACGGTTGCCTTCGGCCGCTACCAGCAGCATCACGTCCTGGCCCGGCAGGAAGCCGAACCCGTCGAGCTGCGGGGTCGTCAGCCTCAGCCGCTGCATGTGGGGGGTGAGCCGGGCTGAGTCGACGACCTCGAAGTCCAGCCGGGTCGTGTTGGCGAGCGGCCCGGTCAGCTGCGCGAACGGATCGTCCAGCGCCGCGCGAGCCGATTCCTGCAGTGCGTCAGCCATCAGAAGGCCAGCCTTTCCTCTTATTGCCCGGGCGCCGAGACGGCGCGGGTGCCGCGCCGCTGACTCGCCTTCACCGCGAACGTCGGCCCAGCCCGATGCCACGGATCAACGCTGCCCGACGTCCTCTGCTTCCCGGCCGGGTGGGGCGGCGGTGACGAATCGACCAAGCCTCCCCGTTCCAGCCACCTGGAAATCAGGGTTGGAACCGCTATCCGGGGAGGTCGAGGGCGGCGCGGATGATGCTGTCGGTGTCGATGCCGTTGTACTGATAGAGATCCTCGATCGACCCGGACTGGCCGAACTGAGACACGCCGAGGGCGGCGTGCGGGACGTGGTTGATGGTGGCCAGGAAGGCCAGCGTGTGCGGGTGCCCGTCCAGGACGGTCACCAGCGGGGTGGCCCGGGCCGCTGGGAACGCCTGGTCCAGGATCCACGTCTCCGCCAGTGCGTCGGGACCCTGTCGGGCGCGCAGGGCCCGGAACAGCAAGCCAGGGCTGGTGATCACGACCACGTCGGCGGGCGCCCCGAGCTCGGCGAGCCGTTCCGCGGCGGCCAGCGCCTCGGGCACGACCGCGCCCATGGCCGCGATCGTGACCCTTGGCCCGCCGGCGGTGCGGCGCAGCGGGTAGGCGCCGGCTACGACCTGGCGGCGGCGGCGTTCCCTGGCCGCGGGATCAGCGGGCACGCCGGCCAGCTTCTGGTTGACCGGCCGGGTGGACAGGCGCAGGTAGGCAGCGCTGCCATCGGGGCGGCCGAGCCGGGCCAGGCTGGCCAGCAGGCACCACTCGGTGTCGGCGGCGAAGGCCGGCTCGTAGCTGACGCAGCCCGGCTGCTCGATCCCGATGGACGGGGTGGTGATGGACTGGTGCGCCCCGCCCTCAGGCGCCAAGGTGACGCCGGACGGGGTGCCGACCAGGATGGACTGGCCGCCGGCGTAGATCCCGAACGACCACGGCTCCAGCGCCCGCTCCACGAACGGGTCGTAGAGGACCCCGACCGGCAGCAGCGGCTGGCCCCACCGGCTCCAGGTGGCGCCGAGCTCGCCGATCAGGCCGACCAGGTTGGTCTCGGCGATGCCGAGCTCGATGTGCTGCCCGGTCGGTTTCTCCCGCCAGTGCAGGATCGTCTCGGCGTCGTCGGCGAACCAGTCGGTCCGCTCGCGGGCCGACCACACGCCGACCTTGTTCACCCATCCGCCCAGGTTGGTGCTTGAGCTGACGTCCGGGCTGACGGTCACCACCCGCGCGGCCGCCTGCGGCGCATCGCGGCTAAGGTCAAGCAGCGCCCGGCCCAGCGCCGCCTGGGTGGTAGCCAAGCCGGCCGGTGTTCGGCCGAGGTCTACCGGAACGGGGGGCGGGGCATGCCTGGCCACCATGGGCCGCTCGAGCCGCCGGGCGGTCTGCGCACACAGCCGGGCCGCCTGGCTGCCGTCGGCGAAGCGGCGCCACGGCTGGTCGGCGTCGGCGCCCAGGTGTACCGCGAGCTCTCGCATCTGCTCGGCGGTCAGCAGCGCGGAGTGGTTCTGTGGATGCCCCTCGATGGGTAGGCCGTACCCCTTGATGGTGTAGGCCAGGATCAGGGTGGGCCGGTCGTCCTCGATGGCCCGGTAGGCCTCGTCAAGCGCGGTCAGGTCGTGACCGCCGAGGTTGCGGATCGCGGCGGCCAGCGCCGCGTCGTCCAGGTCGGCGATGAGCGCGGCTATAGGCTCATCGCCGCCGGGCAGCCGCCGGCGCAGCTCGGCCGGGTCGCAGCGCAGCAGCCGCTGGTATTCGGGGTTGGGCATGGCGTCGATCCGGCGCCGCAGCGCATCGCCGCCAGGCCGGGCGAACAATGCCTCAAGCAGCCGACCGTACTTTAGCGTGATGACCTGCCAGCCGGCCGCGGTGAACATGCCGCGCAGCCGGTCGGTGGCGATCAGGGGTACCACGCGGTCCAGCGACTGCCGGTTTACATCCACGACCCAGACGACCTCGCCCAGCTCGGCCACGCCGGGATCGACGATGGCCTCCCACACCGCGCCTTCGTCGAGTTCGGCGTCGCCGAGAAGCGAGTACTGGCGGCCGTGGCTTTCGGTGCCCTGGAAGTGGCTCCTCAGGTACCTGCGGGCAACCGCACCCCAGATCGGCGCCGTCGCGCCGATGCCTACCGAGCCGGTGGAGTAGTCCACCGGATCGGGGTCCTTGACCCGGCTGGGGTAACTCTGCAGGCCACGGTAAGCGCGCAGCGTCGGCAGGTACGACTCGTCCAGCTCGCCAAGCAGGTAATTGATCGCGTGCAGGACGGGCGAGGCGTGCGGCTTGACCGACACCCGGTCGGCCGCCCGCAGGTGCCCGAACCACAACGAGGTCATGATCGACACCATCGACGCGGACGAGGCCTGATGGCCGCCGACCTTCATCCCCGCGGGGTTAGGCCGGACCCGGTTCGCGTGATGGATGATCGCCGTGGACAGCCACAGCACCTGGCGCTCGATCTGGCCCAGCGCGCCGGGGCCGATAGCTTCGGCCTGCGGCTGGGTCTGAGTCATTGTCGGTCGCCCCTTCCCATTCGTGACATCCCTGCCCGGTCACCCGCCGCGGTGGCTGGCGCTTCCGATGAGGGGACCCGGCGGGCGCGGGTTGGGCCGCGGACCACACCGCGATCAGTTCACCGCCGGGCCCGCCCGCCGTCAGGGAACAAGGTAGTCAACCGTGGCGCCGGCGGCTTCGTATGTGGGGGTGGCTCGCTGGTCCAGGCTCAGCAGCGTGGCCTGGTGCTCGACCGCGGTGAACGCGATCAGGGCGTCGTAGGCGGGACCGCCGAGGTTCTCATACCATATAGATACCATCAGCTGGGACGCGGGTGCCTGCTCGATGTTCATGGCAGCTTGCCCGGTCGCGCTGGTTGATGTCCGGTCGCGGCCGCCTGTGTGCCGGAGTGTCTGCCGCCGCAGGCCGGTTAATATCGCCGGATGAGCGATGAGCTGTTCGTTCCGGAAGACTTCGCGGTACCCGACGGGCTCATGGCTGGGGAATTCCGGCTGGCCCCGCTCGGGCCGCAGCACAACCAGGCCGATTACGCCGCCTGGACGGCCAGCATCGACCACATCCGGGCGACGCCGGGGTTCCCGGATGGCAGCTGGCCGCGCGAGATGTCCATGAGTGACAACCTCCGCGACCTGGAGCGGCACGCACAAGATTTCGCCGCGCGCCGCGGGTTCACCTACACGGTGCTCAGCACCGGCACCGGGGACGTCATCGGGTGCGTGTACATCTACCCGGCCAGCGGCCATGAGCCTGGCAGCGGCGCGGAGGACCGGCGGCACGCTTCGGTCCAATCCTGGGTACGCGCCGACTGCGCCGCGCTTGATCCGGTCCTCCACGACGCGGTCCTCGCGTGGATGGAACGCGACTGGCCATTTGACTCGATCGAGTATGCTCCGCGGACCTGACCCGCGCCCGCCGCCGCCGCGCTGGCCGCCGGGCTCGGGGTGAGCAGGACCGTCATCAACGGGGCGTACGGTAGTCGGCTCCGCTCTGGTCGTGTACCACCACTTGGTCGTGCACGATCATTACCGGCCGTTGCGATCGGGACGCGACGTCTGCGGCGACGCTTCCGGCCAGCCGGCCGCCGAGTCCGGCCCGGCGGTGGGAGCCGAGGACGATGAGGCTGGCGTCGTGATCGTCGGCGGTGTCGATGACCGCCTTGCCGGCGGGCGTTCCCTGAACCGCCAGGGGCTGTGCCCGGAATCCGGCCGCCTGGGCCAGCGCCGCCCCGTGGGCCGCCGTCTGCTCGGCGGCCTGTCCGACATCGCCGGCGCACGCCGCGTCGAACTGGGCCCCGGGTTCGGGGATGAAGCCTACGTTGAACGTCCGCCAGACGGTGAGCACGAGCGCGTCGCGACCGGCGGGGAGTTGGCGGCCGGCTTCGGCGATCGCGGCCATGGCCAGCCGGGAGCCGTCGTAGCCGAACAACACAGGGCCAACGGGCTCCCGCTCGCGAGCCGCGTGCCGACGGGGAAGCCCGGCCGACGCCGTAACGAGGCGTCCACCGCTGGACAAGGCGGCAGCTGCGGCCGTCCTGGCCAGCGTCGGCAGCGCGGCGCCCGGCCGCAGCGCGGCCAGCAGCGGCGGGGACTCCCATGCCGGTTCCTGCCCGCCCATCCACCGCTCAAGCGTCGGAGCCGGCGGCCGCACCCGGCCGAGCAGGTACAGCAGAACGCCGACGACTGCCCCGCCGACCGACAGCCCGAAGCAGATCCAAAGAGCGGCGCTCATGGCCGGGCTTGGAAGGCCTGTCAGCGTGACCGCGAAGTGCAGCAGGATCGGCGCGATCAGGAACGCCGCCAGGGCCCGCAGCAGTTCGAGTATTGCGAAAACGCGCTGTATGGAGGCCGAGCGCAGCGAGAATCCAGCCAAGAACAGCGCCGGAACGACCGATGCGCCGATGCCGATGCCGACCAGCGCGGAGCCGGCCACAGTGAGAGCGGAGTCCGGCGCGATGGCAGAACGGAGAACCACGATCCCGACGGCCAGGATCGCCATCCCGATCAGGGCGTAGTAGTGGATCAAGCGCGTGCTGAACACCACCCCGAACACGATCGCCGTGACAACGGCCGCAGCCAGCTCCGGGACGAATAGCAGACCCAGACGCAGTGGCGTGTAATGCGGCGCCAGCACGGTCGCCGTCAGCGCGATCGCCGAGGTCGCCGCCGCGGCCGCGCACATCGCGACCACGATCCCGGTCACCGGGATCGTGCTGGCCAGGCTGCGCAAGATGAGCAGGGGATGACTGGCACGGTATTCGTACACCACCAAGGCCACGATCAGTGCCAGCCCGACGAGCAGGGGAATCACGGCGACCGGGTCGAGGAACCTGTGCGTGAGCAGCTCCGCGGCACCCCAGAACGCCGCCACCGAACCGGTCGCGGCCAGCCCGATGGCGGCGGGGTCGCGCGGGGCGCTGAGGTCGGCGGGCGGCGCGTCCGAGAACGTCAGCAGGGACATCACCAGCCCGGCGAAGGCGATGCCCGCCACGATCCAGAACAGCGGTCGCCAAGCGTGGAACGAGGCCTGGGCCCCGCCGATGAGCGGCCCCGCCGCGACCGCGCCGAAGATACACAGGTTGAAGATCACCGCCGTCGAGCGCAGCTTGGACACCGGGTAGCCCAGGACAAGTGGCGGCGTCGCGGCGATGAGCAGCAGGCTTGTGCACAGGCCCTGCAACACGTGTCCGACGATGAACATCGCCGGCCCCGTCGCGGCGGCCGCGAGCACCGACCCGATCACCAGCAAGCTGGCGTAAACCACCATCATCCTGCGTTGCGGCCGGCGCTGGGCGATCTGCACCGCCAAGACCGTCCCGACCGCATAGCCGGCGTTGGCCAGACCGTAGCCGAGGTTGATCGTCTGCGTACTCACGTGCAGCTGCGACGCGATGATCGGCGTGAGCGGCAGCAGGGCGGACGACAAGCCCAGGTAGGGAACCAGGAACAGGACCACCATCGCCGCCGTCGGGCCATAGCGGCCGGCCAGCGGGCCGGGCCGTATCGGCTCCGGCCGCTCACTCCCCGGCCCAGGACGCCTGCGTCTGGACATCGAAACTCCTATGACTGGTGTGCTTTGTGTGTCGATTCCCCGTCGCCTGGCCTCGCCACCGACATGCCCGCCAGTTCAGTTGTCTTGCTGAATGCCATCGCGTCCTCCCTTCCCTGATCGCAGCCTCGAATCCCCGGGGTGAGTAGGCCTCACCCGGCCGGGGTGATTGCGGGTCGGGATACGCGATTCCTCCGCACCACCGGCCAGGCTGGTCACCGGTACGGGCACGGCGCGCCACTGCCCGTTCGGGAAAATTGGAGTTTTCTATATCCCGAACGGGCCGTGGAGCTTGTCGCCGTCGTCCCGAGTCAGCCTTCTGCCAGCCGTGGTAGCCCTACGAGCAGCGGAGGAGGATGCGGTCAGCGAACGCGGGCGACCGTGTACCACAGCTGTGTGGTACACTATCCAGGTGGAGGTACCGGCGGTTATCGAGCGGATCGGCGAGCTCCTCGATGACAGTGAGCTAGGGACATCCAACACCTCGATGAGGATCCCGACAGCCCTCAGAGACGCCGCAGCGCTTGCGGTCGTGGAACTTGGCATAGCACCATCTGCTACTGCTCTGACAACTGCCGCACTGCGGGCGACACTTGAGGCGGTCGTCATGCAGGCTGCCCTGGATGATCACTACGAGCAGCATCCGCAAGCGCGCCCTGACCTCGGTGACCTGGCTATCGCGGCCGCAGAACTTGACGGCCATCCACTGGCGGGCCAGCCTGCGCGCCTGCGTCAGGCAGCCGCCGAGATCGCAAGGAATCATCCTGACGCCGACCCCGATGACGTGCTGCTTTGGGCTGAGGCTCGGGCGCTCCCCGCGGCATGATGCGCCTCGTCGTCCTGGATAACGAGGCCGTCCAGGCCCTCAAGGATCCGGCTCATCCCAAGCATCGCCACGTTGTCAGTCACGCCCAGGTCGTGGCAAGCCGCAAGCGCCGCGCCGTCGCCATACAGGTGGTGGTACCAACGGCAGTCCGCGTCGAGGCCGGCTGGGATCGGACCTCTCCTGCGTGGGTCTTCCCGAACCGCCTGCGGATCGCAGACAGCCCGCTGGATACGGCCGACGCCAGCACCGCGGCGGGCATCCGCAACGAGACCGGCGTCTCCGTAGCCGATTCGCACATAGGCGCCGTCATCCAGTCAGCGCAGCGCGACCGTATCACCGTCGTAACCAGCGAGCCCGATGACATGCGGCTAGTGGCCAGGGACAAGAACATCACGGTAGCCGCTATCTGAACACTGCGGTTGCGGCACCTGACCGGCCGCGCTGGGACGCTGATTCCCGATTTCTGTATTCAGCGGGGCAGCCTCAGGTAGCGAATCGGGACCATCCGGAAGGTCTCGTAGTCGGCTTTCTCGATGGCCAAAAAGGACTCTTCATAGACATAGAGCGGGCGACGGGAATCGAACCCGCATGACCAGCTTGGAAGGCTGGAGCTCTGCCATTGAGCTACGCCCGCAGCAGCCGCCCCGGCACGGAGCGGCTGTCACTGCGTAGCGTACCGTCTCGGGCCCGGTGGGGCGCCACGGCCGCCGTCTACGCCGCTGGCGCCGATGCCTTCAGCGAGAACATCAGCGGCACCCGCGGCTGCCCGGGGGGAAACCGGTACGTCCCGTCCTCCCGCCGTAGCAGCATCTCGAACCGGCCGAACGCCTCGGCGTCATGCTCATGCAAGAACGCCACCCGCAGCCCGGCCTCGACCAAGGCCGTGACCACCTCGCCCAGGCCGTGCTGGAACTCCACCTGCCGGGTGTGCTCGAGCGCCGGTCCGTCCGTGTAGGAATACGGATAGTCCTCAACCTGGGGCGAGGAATCGAAATAGTCCCGCACCACAGCCAGGCCCAAAGCGCCCGAAGCGCCCGAAGCGCCCAGAGCCCCCGAAGCGCCCAGAGCCCCCGGCCCATCCTCGAGCACCTGCGCAAACGGATGCCCCTCCACCAGATACAAGAACCCCCCGGGCTCGAGCAGCCCGGCCGCCACCCGGGCCCAGCCCCGGATGTCCGGCAACCACACCAGCGCCCCGGTCCCGGTGTACACGATGTCGAACTTCCGCCCGCCGAACGCCGCCACCGCGTCGTACACGTCAGATACCACGAACTCGGCCGCAAGCCCCAGCTCGCGAGCCAGCGACGAAGCAGCCGAGATCGCGGGCGCGGAGAAGTCCAGCCCGCTGACCACCGCGCCAAGCCGGGCCCACGACAGCGTGTCAAGCCCGATGTGGCACTGTAGGTGGACAAGCGAAAGACCAGCCACGTCACCGACCTCGGCCACCTCGAACGGCCGCAGGCTCGACGCCCCGCCCCGGAATCCCGCCAGATCGTAGAACGAACTCCCCAGATGCACCGGTACCCGGTCGTCCCAGTTCGCCCGGTTCAGCGCCCGCCAGTCGACCCCGTCATCCTCCACCCCCGCAGCGTAACCGTTCGAGGGCTCCTCGCGTCCCCGCCACGATCACCATGGCCAGGCCGGGCACGCCCGTGGCGGTCGAGATCGGCGTCCACGAACATCCTGGCCAGCTCCGCCCGTCGCCAGACCCGACGCCTACCAGATGCCGAATCCCCCAGAAGGTTGCACGCCGACCCCGGCTGAACTGAAACCGTGTCCCCCCGGTACGTTCGTTGTTACCCGGAGACACAGCGAAGGAGAACACGCAGCCATGGCGGAAGCATCAGCGCAGATAGGCGTCACCGGGCTCGGCGTGATGGGCCGCAACCTGGCCCGCAACTTCGCCCGCCACGGCTACACCGTGGCCCTGCACAACCGAACGGCCTCCCGCGTCACCGACACCGTCGACCAGTTCGGCCACGAGGGCAAATTCGTCGCGACCCAAAGCCCGCAGGAGTTCGTGCAAGCCCTGGAACGCCCGCGACGAGTCCTCATCATGGTCAACGCGGGCGCGGCCACCGACGCGGTGATCGACGAGTTCGCCCCGCTGCTCGAGCCGGGCGACATGCTCATCGACGGCGGCAACGCCCACTTCCACGACACCCGCCGCCGCGAGGCCGCCCTGCGCGAAAGCGACCTTCACTTCGTCGGCATGGGCGTCTCAGGCGGCGAGGAGGGCGCGCTGCTCGGCCCGTCGATCATGCCAGGCGGCTCAGTGCAGTCCTACGAAGCCCTCGGCCCGATGCTCGAGACGATAAGCGCCCACGTCGACGGAACCCCATGCTGCACCCACATCGGGCCGGACGGCGCAGGCCACTTCGTCAAGATGGTGCACAACGGCATCGAGTACGCCGACATGCAGCTCATTGCCGAGGCATACGACCTGCTCCGGCACGCCATCGGCCTCACGCCGGCGCAGGCCGCGGAGACGTTCAGGACATGGAACGGCGGAAGGCTCGATTCCTACCTGATCGAGATCACGGCCGAGGTTCTCGCCCACACCGACCAGAAAACCGGAAAGCCCTTCGTCGACATCGTCCTTGACCAGGCCGAGCAGAAGGGCACCGGCCGGTGGACCGTGCAGGACGCGCTCGACCTTGGCGTCCCGGTCAGCGGCATCGCCGAGGCGGTGTTCGCCCGCTCCCTGTCCGGCCACGCCGACCTTCGCCACGCCGCCCGCGACCTGCCGGGCCCGCGGCGGAACCCGACGCAGGGCAACCCGACGCAGGGCAACCCGACGCAGCCAGCCGAGTTCGCCGACCAGATCGAGCAGGCCCTGTACGCCTCCAAGCTGGTTTCCTACGCGCAGGGCTGGAACATGATGGACGTGGGCAGCCGCGAGTACGACTGGCGCGTCGACCTGGGGAAGATCGCCACCATCTGGCGCGGCGGATGCATCATCAGGGCCAAGTTCCTCGACCGGATCCGCGCCGCCTACCAGGCCAACCCGCAGTTGCCCACGCTGCTGACCGACGCCGACTTCGCGGCCGAGCTCGAGCGGGCCCAGGACGCCTGGCGCAACGTGGTCGCCACCGCGGTCCGCCTCGGCATCCCCGCTCCCGGCTTCTCCGCCGCCCTGGCCTACTACGACGCGCTGCGGGCCGAGCGCCTCCCGGCCGCCCTCATCCAGGGCCTGCGCGACTACTTCGGCGCGCACACCTACCGCCGCACTGACCGTGACGGCGTCTTCCACACGCTCTGGGCACAGGACCGCTCAGAGGAATCCCGTTAAACCTTTTTATTGGGCCGAACGTTCCGTCCTGCGTGCCCTCGCCCCGCCTCAAGCACCCCTAAAGAGCAGCGTCCTTAAACGCAGCGTCCTTAAAGGCAGCACCCTTTAATGGCAGCGGCTCGGGAGGGCATTCGAACCAGGTCACCGTGCCTGTCCCGTTGCGGGAGTAGTCCCACCTCAGCGAGTAGGCCTCGACCAGCCGCAGGCCGCGTCCCGTCTCAGCCAGGTCGTCGTCGCGGCGCAGGGCGGGAGCGGTCGGGCCGCCGTCATCGCGGACTTCGACGCGGACGCGGTCGGCCGTGGCGCGTACGGTGACGGTGATGAGGCCGCCGTCCAGGCGCGAGTTGCTGTGATTGACGCTGTTGGTCACGAGTTCTGAGGTCAGCAGCGCCACTCGCTCCGCCCCCGGATGGCCAAGCCCGAGCACCCGCCGGACGAACGTCCGTGCCGCCGAAACCTGCTCAGGCCGGCCGAAGATCACCAGCCGGTGCCATGCGTCCTGCTCTGCCGTCATCACCTGGGCAGTCTTGGCCGGGGGTGGCCAATAATGACTAGGCGCAAGATCAGGGAGCGGATTGGCCATTGGTCATCCTTCGCGCCGATACTGACCTAGATGATGTTCAGCACAGTTTTCAGGAACATCCCGAGTATCTATCAGTATTAGCCGAGGCGCAATGACTTTCGGCGGCATTGCCAGGTTCAGCCTGTTTTGCGCCCGACCCCAACCCACATCGCCGACGCCGCAGCGGTGATACCCGGGTCCGGGTGCCACTCGGTAATTTGCACGACTCCCGGTTCCACCAGGTCAAGCCCGTCCAGCAGCGCGGCGACCTCGTCGTGGGTGCGCAGCGTGACGGTCTCGGCCAGGCGCGAATTCAGCCGGTTAGCCATCTCGGCTATCTGGCCGCCGTGCACGTCGCTGGCCAGGTGCGTGATCGCGAGGCAACTGCCGGCCGGTAGCGGCGCCATGAGCTGGTGTATGAGCCTGCGCGGGTCGTCGGCGTCGCTGAAGAAGTGCAGGATGCCGAACAGCATGACCGCCACGGGATGCGAGAAGTCGAGGATCGTGCCCGCCTCGCGGAGGATCGGCTGAGGGTCGTTTAGGTCCCCGTAGGCGTACTTGACCGTGCCCTCCGGCGTGCCGCGCAGCAACTGGTGCGCGTGCGCTAGCACCACCGGGTCCTTGTCGACGTACACGACGCGGGCGTCCGCTGTCTCCCGCTGCGCCACCTCGTGCACGTTGTTTTCCTTGGGTATGCCGGTGCCGATGTCGAGGAACTGCGTGATGCCGGCCTCGCGCACGCAGTACCGGACCAGGCGGCCCAGGGTCGCGCGGTGGTCGCGGACCCCGGCGCGCGCGCCCTCGATCCCGCCCGGCCGGGCCGCGTAGGCGCGCTCGGCCAGTTCGCGGTCGACCTTGAAGTTGGCCCGGCCGCCGAGCAGGTAGTCATAGACGCGGGCCGCGTGCGCGACGGAGGTGTCGATCTCGGCCGGCTCAGCGGTACCGGCAGGAGAGTCGTGGGCCCCGTTGCTCGTCACAGCCCTTCCTCCTGCCGCCTGCGCTGCTCCCCGGCCCCCACGATACGAAATCGCCAAACGTCCCCATTATCTTGCCGTCCGCCCCGCCCCCGCAACACTGCCTTCGCAACACCGCCCTCGCAACACTGCCTTCGCAACCCGCGAATCTTGCCACGCAACAGGCCTTCTCCCGCGTATCGTGAATGTGCAAGCTTCCGGACTGTTCAGATATGACCGGCAGTCCAGTTTCGGGGACAGAACGGAAAACCGGGAGGGAAGCCCATGAGAGACGAGAAGTTCGCCGGCTGGCGCAAGTCCAGGCACAGCGGTGACGGCAACAGCTGTGTCGAAGTGGCCGCCGCGCGCGCGCCGCGTCCCCGGATCGGGGTCCGCGACTCCAAGCGCCAAGGCCGCGGCCCAGTCCTCGAGTTCAGCACCACCGCCTGGCAGGAGTTCCTCACCCGCCTGAAGGCCTAACCCGCCGCCAGCCCCGGCCGACCCGCGCCCAGCCCCGGCCGGCCCGCCCCCCTGCCCCGGCCGACCCGCCCCGGCCTCACGCCGCCCTGCGCCTCCCCGCCGGCCGCGCGCATTCTCCCACGCCTCCCCGCCTTCGGGGCTTGTGATCATCAGTGTGCGAATCAATAATTAGGACGTTCACCGATCTGGCACAGCACTCGACCATGGTCACACGCCGGTCCTGGGAGGACGTGGATGATCAGCCCCTACGTGCGCCGGCTGCGTCTGGCGACCGAGGTGCGAGCGCTGCGGGCCGAGGCACAACTGACCGCTGATCAGCTCGGCAAGCGAATCGGCAGGTCAAGGGCTGACATCTCGCGCCTGGAAAACGGTCACGTGGTGGACCAGGCCGACATCATCGCCATCCTGGACGCGGTCGGGGTCGACGGCGATCGGTGGACCCAGATCGTGACCATCGCCCGGGAGGCGGGGGAGCGCGGCTGGTGGGAGTCCAACAAGGCGATGGGCGACCGGCAGGCGCTATACGCGAACCTCGAGGCGGGCGCGGCCACCATCTGCGAGTACCAGCAGACCTTCGTGCCCGGGCTGCTCCAGATCCCCGAGTTCGTCCGCGCCCGGGCCGAGGCCGACGTCACGCTTAAGCCCCGCAACCCCAACGCGGACGGCGTCGTGGTCGGCCGGGTTGGCCGTCAGCGGATGCTCCGCCGGCCCGGCGGCCCCACCTACGAGGTGATCGTGGACGAGGTGGCGATCAGCCGCCTGGCCGCGCCGCCCGAGGTGATCAAAAAGCAGCTGTATCACCTGGCCACCACCGTGAACAGCGATCCGAAGGTTACCCTGCGGGTGCTTCCGGTACGGGCCAGGATTGCCGACTACGCCGTCCCGCGGTGCGCGTTTTCCATGTACACCTATCCCGACCCCGACGATCCGGGCGTGGTGGCCATCGACACCGTGACCTCCGACCTGATCCTCACCGACCCGGCCGAGGTTCAGCCCTACACGGAGCTCTACCGGCGGCTGCGCGAGGCCGCTCTCTCCGCCGACGACAGCCTCGACCTTCTCACCCAAGCCGCGGCCGACCTCCCGGACGACTAGACAACCCGGCCATCAGCCTTACTCAAGCGGCTGCCTGGCCACCGTCGAAGGCTCACGCCCAGCGAATAGCCAGCCGCCGATCGCGGCGACCAGCGGCGGCCCGATCAGCAGGATCAGGATGTCGCTTGGCGGCACGCCGCCGGCCGTGGCGGTCAGGCCGCTGTGCGTCCAGGCCATCCCGGCGATCACCGCGCCGGCCATGCCGAGGATGGCGCCGAGCAGGCCGAGCGCGGCCGCGGTAGCGGCGGTGATCGCTCGCCGGGTCGCGCCGTCGGGGCGGCCAGCACGCCGAGCGCGATCACGATGCCGAGCGCGATGGCCGCGTCGGTGAAGTCGTGGAGGCTCGGGTTATAGGTCGCGGTCCGGATCTGCACCTCGTTGGCGTTCCCGAATTGCCGTACGGCGCTGAGTTGCGCCGAGGTGAGCGGGGCGGGGGCCTGGAACCAGCCACCCGAACAGCTGAGTCCGCATGCGCCTGGACCGTGGCAGGCTCTTGCCCGTAGGTCTTCGACACACCGCGCAGCTCAAGCACGCTCACCGCGCTCCTGCCCTGTCCCGGCAGGCTCATCGCCTGACCCCAAGCCGCCGAAGCTGCGGAGCCGGAGCCGGGGCGGAAGCAGGCCGGGGCGGCTCGGCGGCGGCCCGCGCCAGGCGCACCTCCGCGGCGTCCAGCCACCGGATCACCGCGTCCAGCCGGAACAGCTCGGCATCCACCACCAGCGCCAGGCTGAGGTCATCGCGGGCCTCGCCCTCCTTCAGCCGCGTCCACTGCTGCATCAGCTCCAGCAGGAATACGCGGTGCGCCTGGATCACCTCATGCCCTTCGGTGCCCGGCATCCGCGCCGCCACCAGCACCTTCATCACCAACTCGTCGCGGGGCGGCGAGGTCAGGTCCGGCGGCGTGCGCAGCCAGTCGGCCAGCGCCTGCCTGCCGTCGGCGGTGATCCGGAACCGCTTCTGCCCCGTCTTCTCCCGGCCGTCCTGGCCGGTGTCGTCGGATTCGGCCAGCCCGTCGCGCTCCAGCCGGCCGAGCGTCTTGTACACCTGGCCGACGTTCAGCGGCCACACTTCGCCGGTCCCGGCCTCGAACTCCTCGCGCAGCTGCAGCCCGTACTTCGGCCCCTCCGACAGCAGCGCGAGCAGCACGTGCGGAACGCTCATGACTTCTCAATGCCCGACATTATGCCCAGCATAATATCCGGCATACTCCAGCCGGGGCAAGATCTGCTTCGCCCAGCCGGATGCGTGCGGCGTCCCGGGCTCGACGCGGCTGTGATGCACCACAGCCGTACGCGGGTGTCGGCTGGGGGAAAACTCAGCCCGGCCCGCGCCCGCTTGACATCCGGGAGCGAGTCCTAAACTGTGTCACTCACGATGACCCCACAAGACCACGCCGCCGTCGCGCCACCCGCCTCTTCGCCCGCTCCGCCGCCTGCGTCCTCGCCCGCCGCGCCGCCTGTGTCCTCGCCTGGGTCGCCATCCCGGCATCTCGTCGCCCGCTCCGCCGAGGCCAGGTTCCTCGGCCCACCCGAGTGGGCGCCGTCAGCCGTCGGCGCTCGGAGATGGTCGGCCGTAGACGACCAAATCGGCGCGCAGGTCGGAGCGGTGCACACCGGGTTCGGCATCTGCGAGCTCGAGCCGGGCGGGAGCCTGCCCGGGCACGTGCACTCGTTCGAGCAGTCCTTCTTCATCCTGGACGGGGAGGTCGTCCTGACCACCCCGGGGGGCTCGTTCCTGTTCGGCCCGGACGATTACGGACTCATCCCGATCGGCGTGCCGCACGCGTGGCAGAACGAGGGCGGCGTCACCGCCCGGTGGGCCGACATGCTGGCACCGCAGCCGCGGCGACGTCACCACGGGGACACGATACGGGTGGACCTGGGGCGGGAAGCACCGGCCGTTCGGCCCGTACTTAAAGATCCGAGGACGCGGTCGTTCGGCCATATCGCGGCGGCCAGCATGAGCGGGCCGTCGCCCGATGAGGTCAGCATGCGCACCGCCCGCCTGGTGTACAGCGGCATCACGGTGAAGATGATGGTAGACACCGACCTGGGGGCTCAGCTGCAGACGATGTTCATGGTGCAGTACGAGGCGGACGGGGTGGCCGGGGCACATGATCATCCGTTCGAGGAAACCTACCTGATCCTGGCGGGCGCGACCAACGCGACCTTCGACGGCCAGCCGTACCGGCTGGAACGGGGCGACATCGCGTGGGCGGGCGCAGGGTGCGTGCACTCGTTCCGCAACGCGGGCAGCGAGCCGGTGCGCTGGCTGGAGACGCAGGCGCCACAGCCGCCGGCCCGTCATTCTTACCGGTTCGCAGGAGAGTGGGATCGCCTGCGCGAGATCGCAGCGAAGGAGACCCGCAGCCCATGAGCAGCGTTCTGATCGTCGGCGGCACCGCAGGCATCGGCCTGGAGCTTGCCAGGTACTACGCCGATCGCGGTGACCGCGTCACGGTGACCGGCCGCGACGCCACCCGGGCGGCGGCCGCGGCCAAAGAGGTGGGCGGCGATACCACCGGCCTGGCGCTCGACCTGGCCGCGCCCAAGGACATCGCCCCGGCGCTGGCCGGGCTCGGCACCGTGGACAGCCTGGTCCTGTCCGCGATTGAGCGCGACGCCAACACCGTAGCCGACTACGACATCGACCTGGCGCTACGCCTGGTGACGCTCAAGCTCGTCGGCTACACCGAGGTGGTACACACGCTGCGGACCAGGATCGCCCCCCGCGGCGCGATCGTGATCTTCGGCGGGCTGGCCAAGGAGCGGCCATACCCCGGGTCGACGACGGTGAGCACCGTGAACGGCGGCGTGTCCACGCTCGTGCACTCGCTGGTGGTGGAGCTCGCGCCGATCCGGGTCAACGCGATACACCCCGGCATCGTCGGCGACAGCCCCTACTGGCGCGACCGCGACCTCAGCCACGTGGTCGCCCGCACCCCGTGCGGGGTGCTGGCCTGCATGGCCGACATCGTGGACGCGGTGGCGTTCCTGCTCCGCAACCAGGCGGTAAACGGCGTCAACCTCTACGTCGACGGCGGCTGGATGCTTGGCTGAGGTTCCGGCTCTGAGGTTCGGACACTGGCGAGTCACTGCTTGGTGGCGGGCATTGACTGCAGCCAGACCACGCCAGGGCCAGACAGCACGGCGCAGGGATAGCCGCTGCTCCGGCTCGAGATCCCCGGGACCTGGGTGACCTGGATTGCGACCGTGCTCGAGAACATGCCGACGTGCCCGGGATGGGCGCGCAGCGACTGGCCCGCGGTCAGCTCACGCCGCACCACGTCGCCGGCCAGCCCCACCCAGGCCCGTCCGGAACCGCCAATCCGGCACAGCGCCAGCCCATGCTCGGCCGGGATGCTGGGCCCGGCCCCAACCTCCACGCCGGGCGTCCTGGCCATCAAGTCGGATGGGCGAAACAGGTAACCCTCGTCCCGGAGGCCAAGCTCCACGCTGACGATGTCGCTGGGCCGCTGCGACGCGAACGCGACAACGCCCGGTTCGCCCGTGGCCGTGTAGACACACATCTCGATCTCGCCCAAGACACGCTCGCCCGAGACGCGTTCGCTCGAGACACGTTCGTCCAAGGCTCTTTCGTCCAAGACACTTTCGTTCAGGACGGCCATCTCGATCGAATCGGTCATCCAGGCGAATCGGCTGGCCTCGCCGGTGACGCTTTCGCCCGGGTCAAGCAGGATCGACAGCATTGGCTGGGCTTGGCCAAGCAGTTGATCCCGCATGCCCGCCCTCCCCAGTAAATGCTTCCACCGCGCCCTACCACCCCCTAAACCCAATCAGGCGCGGCGGAAGCATGTACGGGTCTTTTTTATGGGAGGGGACAGGTCGGGCGAATCCCGCAATCCATACATGTTGCCGACCTCTTAAGCAACATAGGCCACATGTGTCACTGAGGTCACGGGAATCACGGCGAGGGAGCGGTAAGTTGGCCCGGCGCTATAACATCGCGCGGTTGGCCGGCTGAGCCAGCCCGTGTTCCACGGCGTAGCGGGCGGCGTCGACCCTGCCGCCGAGTCCGAGCTTGCGGTAGATGGTGGCTAGGTGCCGTTCCACGGTGCCCGGGCTCAGGTAAAGCCGCGCCGCGATCTCCTTGTTGCTCAGGCCGTCGGCCAGGAGTCGCAGCACTTCGGCCTGGCGGGCGGTCAGGTTACCAGGGAACGGGCCCGTCTTGCCGTCGCCTGTCTCCGCCAGGGCCGCGGCTACCTCGGCCATGAGCTGCCGGTTCGCGATCTGATCGGCCAGCGCCTCCGCCGTGCGGAGCTGCCGGGCCGCCTCGTCCGCCTGGCCGAGCTGGTAGCGGACGCGGCCCAGGCCGATCATCGCCTCGACCGCAGCGTTTGTGTTGCCGGCCGCCTGGCACGCGGCCAACGTGGCCTCGTAAAGCCCGGCCGCCTGCCCCCAGTTCCGTTGCCTGGCCGCGAGGTGGCCCTGGTTGCACAGCACGAGCGCGACGAGTGGAGGCTGGTCCGTGGCCAGCTCGGCGGCCTCGGCCAACGCTGCCCGGGACGCCTGCCACCGGCCGGCCCTGGTCAGCGCCTCGGCCAGGTTGATCAGGCCGATCGTGATCGAATGTGGCTCCCCGAGCTGGCGCTTGATGACAAGGTTCTGCTCGAGTAGCTCCGTGGCCCGGTCGAGATTCCCGTCGTCGAGCTCGACCAGGGCCATGTTGTTGATCGCCATGGCTAGCCTGGCCCGGTCGCCGGCCGCGGCCCGCAGGTCAAGCGCGATCTGGAAGCTGCGCCTGGCCTCGGCCAGTTCGCCCAGGTACCGCTGTGCCCCGCCGAGCGCGGTGGCCGCGAGGGCCAGATCCGCCCCCCCGATCGGTTCGAAGATGCTAAGCGCCCGCCTGGCCAGGCGGGCGGCCTCCGCGTAGTCGTCGTTCTCCACGGCCAACACGGCGGCCGCGCACAGGGCCCGGCCGATCTTCGGGCCTTCCTCCGCCGCCCGCCCGGGGTGCTCGTCGGCCGCGGTGAGGAACTTGCCAAGCCAACCCCGGCCGGCCGACAGCCGGCCGCTGATCAGCCACCAGCGCCCCATGGCGGCACCGACCTCCAGGCCAAGATCGATCTCGCCGTTGTCGAGCGCCCACTGCAGCATCGCGCGCAGGTCGTCTACTGCCGACGCCAGCCGGTCGGCCCAACGACCCGCATCCGGCCCGGCCAGGGAGCTCGTGCTCTGGGTGGCCACCTCGGCGAAATGCATGGCGTGTCGGCGGTGGGCCTGCCGCGCTTCGCCCGCCTCCTGCAGTCGTACGGTCGCGAACTCGCGAATGGCCTCGACCATGCTGAACCGATTCTGCTCGGGGCCGCGGGTGACCACCAGCCAGGACGCGTCCACCAGCCCGCGGACGGCGCCCGCCGCCTCCTGCTCGCTGACCTCAGTCACTGCCTGGGCATCGGCCAGGCTAAACGGCGTGTTGAACAAGCTGAGCAGCCGCAGGGTCTGCTGTTGGCCGGGCCGGAGCAGGTCGTAACTGGCGCGCAGCACATCGGCCAGCTTCCTGCTACCCGGGGGGCCGGGCGCGTCGTACTCAAGCAGCGCGACCCGCTGCTGCAAGATCTCGCGGACCGACAGCGTCCCGACCCAGCCGGCGATCAGCTCGATGGCCAACGGCAGGCCGCCGAGCCTGCGACAGAGTTCGCCGACCGCGTGCGGCGGTACGTCGGCCGCGGAGAAGCCAGGCAGCCGTTCGCTGGCCCTGGCGATGAACAGCCGGACCGCGTCCGAGGCCGCGATTTCGGGCGCGCTCGCGGCGAGCGAGGGACAGTCAAGCGGGGGGACAGCCCAGCACACCTCGCCCGAAACCCCGAGCACGACCCGGCTGGTGACCATGATGCGCAGGTCAGGGGCCGCCGCCAGGAACTCCCCGGCCAGCCCGGCCACCTCCTCGCGGTAGTGTTCGGCGCCGTCGAGCAGCAGCAGTCCGGGACGTCCCCTGAGTGTGGCCAGCGCCGACTCGCGCCAGGACACGCCCGGCCGTTCGCGCAGGCCCAGGCGCGAGGCAAGCACCGAGATAACCGGCCGGGGCGGCTGGATCGCATCGAGCGACACGAACACCACGTTGCCGCCGCGGCCGCCCGTCGCCGCCCAGCGCCGCGCGACCTCGACGGCCAGCCGGGTCTTGCCGACCCCGCCTGGCCCGGTCAGGTTGATCAGCCGCGACCGCGTGAGCAGTTCGGATAGCGCGGCCAGCTCCCGCTGGCGGCCGACGAAGCTGGATTGCGCGATCGGCAGCCGGGCCGCCTGCTCTTCGGCCGGCGTCTGCTCTTCGGCCGGCGTCTGCTCTTCGGCCGGCGCCTGCCCGTGGGCCGGCGCCTGCCCGTGGGCCGCAGCCGGTTCGGAGGCCGGCCGTTGCCCTCGGCCGTCGCCTGATCGCGCCGAGCCCTCCAGCTCCGCGATGGCCGCTCTGGCGTGTGCTGACGGCTGCGATCGTCCGGTCTCCCACCGGTTCACGGTCGCGAACGACACGCTGAGCCGGCGGGCCAGCTGCTCCTGGCTGAGCCCGAGCCGGGCGCGCAGCAGCCGTAGCCGCGCCGCGAGCGGAACCGCCTCCGGCGGCTCGCTGTTCACCCATGTAGCGTACGGCTTGTCGGCCGTTTCTGGATTGCCGGGAAGCTCACCGTAATATACGGCGGTCGTCCAGCCGGGCGACCGCTACGACCCGATCTTGGCCAGGGCCTGGTCGAAGTCGTCGATCAGGTCCTGCGTGCCCTCGATGCCGCAGCTCACCCGGATCAGGTCGGCGGTAATGCCCAGTCGTTCCCGGTCCTCGGGCCGCATCCCGGCATGCGACGTCGTGGCCGGGCGGGTGATCAGCGTCTCCACGCCGCCCAGGCTGGGGGCCACGTAGGGCAGGCGGACCGCGTCAAGCAGTGCCTGCGCCGCTGCCTCGCCGCCGCGTAGCCGCAGGCTCAGCATCCCGCCGAACCCGGACAGCAGCGCGGCGGCGTGCGTGTGGTCGGGATGCGATGCGAGCCCGGGGTAGTTGACGGCGGCGACCTCGGGATGCCCGGCCAGGAAGTCGGCCAGCGCCATGGCGTTGTCATTTTGCGCCCGAACCCGCAGCGCGAGCGTCTTGATGCCCCGAGCGAGCAGGAAACCGGAGTTCGGGTCAAGACTTCCGCCGTAGTGGTTGAGCGTATGGCGGACCCGGTCGATGAGTTCGGCCCTGCCCATGACGCAGCCGCCCACCAGGTCGGAGTGGCCGCCCAGGTACTTGGTAGCGCTGTGGAAGACCAGGTCGAAGCCGGCCGCCAGCGGCCGGAAGTTCACCGGTGAGGCGAAGGTGTTGTCGATCACGGTGACCAGGCCCTCGCGGCGGGCGAAGTCGACGATCTCAGGGAGCAGCCCGACCCGCATCAGCGGGTTGGTGATCGTCTCGACCAGGAACACCTTGGTCTGCGGAGTCCGCGCCGCGGCCCAGTCCTGCGGCCGTCCCGTGTCGACGAAGCTGTAGTGCCAGCCGAGGTCGGCCGCGTGGTTGGTGAGGAAATCGTGGGTGCCGCCGTACAGGCAGTCGCTGGCTAGCAGGTGGTCCCCCGCGCGCATCAGTCCGAGGAGCGTGGTCGTCACCGCCGCCATGCCGGACGCGGTGGCGACGGCGGCCTCCGCGTCCTCGAGCGCGGCCAGCTTGTCATGCAGGTACCGCTGCGACGGCGTCGAGCTCAGCCGGATGTACGGGATGTCGTGGTATCCGGTGCCCGGCTCTACCGAGTACACCGTGCCCTGATAGATAGGGAACACCACCGAGCCCTCTGGCCCGGGTCGCCGTTCCCCGCCGTGCACGGCCAGGGTTTCCATCGATTCGCTGCGAGCGTGCACGCAGACCTCCTTGTCGCGTTTTCCGGTACCTACCATGGTCGCGCTGCGCGGCGATCACCGAATTCAGGCCTACCAGACGTGCGGGAGGAGCCGCGGTCTGCCTTGGACGTATTCGCTGTAGCCGGGAAGGCTTGCGGTGAGCTCGCGCTCCTCGGCGTTAATGCGCGCCGTTATGCCGGCGAGCGGCATGAGCACGCATGTAGCGATGGAGGCGGCGTTGCCGGTGGCCAGCCCGATGCCGATCATCTCCAGCCACTGGCCGGCGTAGGAGGGGTGTCGCAGCCAGCGGTACGGGCCCGTGCTGATGACGGTCTGGCCGGGCTGGACCAGCACGTGCCCTACGAAGTACCGGCCCAGGGTGAAGATCGCCCACTGCCGCAGCGCGACGCCGGTGCCGGTCGCGGTCACGCCGACGACGAGGCAAGGCTTGGCCCACTTGGGCCCCAACCCTGCCCGGGGCAGGCAGGCGGCCTCGGCGAGCGCGGCGATGCCCGCGGGCCACCAGGTGAGCGCGAGCAGCCGCACCGAGACCGGATCGCGGTCGGAGCCGGAGCTGACGAGGGAGCGATCTACTCCGCGACGTCGCTGGCGCGCTATCTCCACGCCCTCCAGGACGCCGACCAGTGCAAGCAACGCGGCCGGCAGCAGAAGGCGGCGCAGGGTCATCGGCACCAGCCGAGTATCTCGCAGGTGGGTTTCTGGCGGACAGCACGCGCCACCGTCCGTTCGGCCAAAGAACCGGAGCCGCTGGCCGAAGGCGATACCGCCGCAGAGGTTGGCGCGGTGGCTAGGATCATCCTCACGTTCGGCACTACCGTCCGAGGCGCTCCCGTGGGGCGCTGCGAGACCTGATCGTGGGGTGGCTGGGAAACAGATGTCGGGGGGTAAAGAACAGGAAAGGTCCAGGCTGCGCGGCGTGGCCGCGGTCGTCTGGCTGCTCGAGCACGCGCAGGACCTGGTGTCGGTGATCGTCGGAGTGGTCCTGCTCGCGCTGGCCGGGGCCGAGCTCGTATCCGGCATCGTCGATTTCTTCACCGGGGTGCGGAAGATCGGGTTCGATCCGGCCGGCATCAACCTGCTCTACCGGGTGCTGCTCGTCTTCATCCTGGTCGAGATCGTGCACACGGTCGTTCTGTCGCTGCGCTCTCATCACCTGGTTGCCGAGCCGTTCATCGTCGTCGGACTGGTCGCTGTCATCAGGAAGATCCTCGTAGTGCTGAGCGGGTCGGGCACGATCCCCACCGAGGAACTGGCTTTGCTTACCGCGATGATCTTCGTGTTCGTCGCCGCGCTAATCGCTTTGACGTGGTTCGACCGCCGGGGCAAGACCCCCGGGTCCAACCAGACCGAATGAGGTATCCGGGGAGCGGGCGACCGTCGAAGACGACCGCGAGGGTCCGGCGCTGAAGCTTTGCGTCCTAGCCGGTAGGGAGCGCGTCCCGGCAGGTGCTGACGAGCAGCGTCCCCGGCCGCATCTACAGGCCTGGGGTGCCGCAGACTCTAGTCGTGGGCCGTGTTGCGGTGCGGGAAGGTTCGTTTTCGTCGTCTTCTGCCGCATTGGTCCCAGTAGCGTGGAGGATCCGGCTCGTACGGAGGGTTGTGGCAACTGGGATTGCCCGGATACTCCGTACGAGCCCGATCCTCCGCGAGAATCGGAGGAGGAAGTCCGGGTGGCGTGGTGCTGGCCGCGTTGTGTGACTGGAGTGACGGCTGCGGCGCCGGGGCCAGCCCGCGGCGGCCGGGTCTCGGCACTGGCCGGGATGATCACAAGTTCGTCGTGGCTTGGATGGTCAACCGGCCGGCTGAGCGAGTGTTTGGCACCGTTGGCGTGGTCCCCGCTACAGGGCCTGTGTGCCCCTGGCCCCATTCAGCCTCCGCGACCAGCCAGACACGGCGGGGCGAACCGCTACACTCACCTCAGGACGGGCTGTAGCGCAGTTTGGCTAGCGCGCCGCGTTTGGGTCGCGGAGGCCGCCGGTTCGAATCCGGCCAGCCCGACAACGCCAGCCCGTCGACGCCAGCCCGTCGACACGGGCTCCGATGCGCGCCCGCCAATGCGGGCCGGCCCAAACGAGCTCGCCGACGCGCGGCCCGGCCGAAGCGGGCCTAGCCGACGCGCGGCCCGGCCGAAGCGGGCCTAGCCGACACCCGGCGGGCCACGCACGCCGAGTCGGCTATGCCGGGCTGCTCAGCCGCTCGCCGCTGGCCAGCACGCTGAGCAGCGCCCGGACCGACTCCGTCACCGGCTTGAGCGTCTCGTCGTCCGGTAGCTCTATCCCGGCTGGCACAGCCGTCCCCTTGATGGCCGCGTCGCTGACCGCGTCCAGCGCCGCACACAACCGCCGAACCCCCGAGTCGGGCACGCTGGCGCCGCGGCTGACCGCGAGCGACACCGCGGTGACCGCGTCCACGACCTGTTCCAGCGCGACCACAGCAGGCCAGAACGCTGTCGCGGTGTGGCTGATCGAGGGCGGTTCGGACATCGTGCGCTGGAATTCAACCCGCATGTCTCCCAGGGTCCGGTACACCGACCGCAGCCGCCGCGCCCGCGCCGCGGCCGAGGCCACACCCGAAGCAGGCGCCGGACCAGGCGCGGCACCCGAAGCAGGCGCCGAAGCCGAGGCGCCCGAAGCCCCCAGTGCCTCTTCCATGTACCCGCAGACATCAAGCGCCGCCTGCCCGAACTGCCGTGGCAGGTGCGCATACCAGCTCATCGGCCACGGGGCGAACCCGACAAGCAGCACGATCGCGCAGCCGATCACCGTGTCTATCAGGCGGTCCTCCGCCAGCCGCCAGCCCGCCGGCTGCAGCACGTCGATGAGCACGACCACCAGCGGGGTCAGGAACGTGGCGAGCAGCCCGTAGTTCGTGTCGCGGCCGTACGGCAGCAGCGCCGCCAGCAAGCCGAACGGGATCAGCAGCCACTCGCCGTGAATCAGCGCGAGAAGCACTGCCCCGAGGACGGCCCCGACGATCGTGCCGATGCCCCGCTGGAGGGCCCGCGCGAACACCGAGCCGTAGTCCGGCTTGAGCACGATCGCCACGGTCAGCGGCACCCAGTACGACCGCTGCAGCGGCAGCACGTCGCTGAACACCCCGGCCACGCCCATGCACGCCATCAGTCGCAGCGCGAACATGCGGCTGGACCGGCCCCCGACCGCCCTGACCGCCCGGTTGAACATCCCGCTGCGCCGCGAGGCCGCAGAGCCAGCGGGCGCCTCCGCTTCCAGCTCCTCGCGGGTCTGTTCCCCGGGCGACCAGTCACGGGACAGCACCCGGGCCGCGCCCGCCATCGCGTCGCGCAGCGCCAGCGCCCCCGGGCTGGAGTCCCAGGCGGCCGGGATCGCAGGCGGCTTGGACCCGCTCCTGATCGACTCCGCCAGCCGCGCCACCGTGTCTATGACCAGCGGCGGCGGCCGGTCCCCGTCAACGCCCAGCGTCGTCGCCGCCTGGGCCAGGAGGTTGCCTACATTCAGCGCGGCGACCAGGCGCATGACCGCCCGGCTCCGCCCCGCCGCGACCGCCCGGGCGGTGAGTATCTGGTCGTAGGCGGTGCCGATCGCGCTGGTCACGGCCTGCCGCCTGGCGGTGAGGCCGTCGGTGCCGATCGCGCCGAGTTGGTCGGCCACCGCCTGGTAGACCGCAGCCACGACGCGTTGTTGCTGGCCGTGCGGGGACAGCAGCCAGCCGGGGAGGATCAGCACCACCGCCCAGACCACGCCGACCAGGAACCCGAGCGCGGTATGCCACACCGGCCGCAGCCCGCCCAGCGGACTGAGGCCCAACGTGGTGTACACCAGCAGCTGCAGGCCGGTCTGCGAGCCGAGTTCGCCCAGCGAGCTCATCAACGCGGACACACCCGCGACCACGACCAGGGCGATCACCGCGATCCAGCCGCGGTGGTGGATCAGGGACCCGACGGTCAGCCCTACCGCGCCGCCGAACACCCCGACCGAGCTAACCCGCTTGACCCGCGCCAGGTATGCCCCGCCCCGGTCGGTCATCGTGCCAAGCAGCCCGCCTATGGCCGGCAGCAGGCCGATCGTCGGGTCGCCTACCCCGAATGCCACCGCGAGCGGCACGCAGATGGCCAGCGCCCCCCGGAGCATGTCCGGCCACGGCGGCGGAGCGGGCTTCGGCCGGACCAGCTCAGCCAGCCAGTCAGGCACGATCGCGGCCCGCACCGCCGCGACCCCCTGCCTGAACAGGGCCAGGCTCCGTTCGTCACTGATCGCCGCACCTCCTCGCCGTTCAGTTTCTACCGAACGGACCATTGGTGACAGCCATCCGCCCCCGCACACGCCTCCAGTGAGCGGCAGCTTGCGCGGCAGCGTTGCGCGGAAGGGTAAAAGCAGCGTGAGCGGCAGCCGCTAGCGGCAGCGGGCGGGTGGTTCGTGCAGCGAGGCGGCCGATGTG
>Ga0335075_10000637_pt1 | contig 60375 bp, 55 predicted proteins | sample Lox_Sample_24_FD_206723 | JGI IMG/M metagenome (GOLD analysis project Ga0335075, IMG submission 206723) | Soil microbial communities from Loxahatchee National Wildlife Refuge, Florida, United States - Lox_Sample_2.4 | ecosystem: Environmental > Terrestrial > Soil > Wetlands | place: USA...
ACGCGGCCACCACGTCAGCCACGAAGACCAGGTAGAGCACCATGACCATGAGCCCTTCCCCGCACCGGAGACCGCCCCGGTAGCCGGTGAAGATCACGGTCGCGGCCGTAATGCCGAACAGCCACTGTACCGTCAGTACCGTGGACGCTGCCGGGGCCGCGATTCCCGCAATGAGTGCGGGCAGGGTCACGCTGACCAGGAAGTTCAGTGTGTTGGAGTTGAACGACTCGCTCACTACGGCGGACCCGCGCCCCCCGCAGGGCCAGGTGGTCATCAGGAACGTCGTCCGGTCCGGTGCCCAGTCCGGCGTGGGCAGCCGAGCTAGGACTTCGGCCTCCGCGAACCCCTTGATGGAGGTTGTCGGACCGATGACGGACTCAGCACCTCGATCGCAACCCCATGGTTCTGCCACCGTTCGCGGAGACCCTCGCGATACACCCCATCCTGAGACCCAAGCCCGGTGCATGTCCGACACGAAACAGGCTAACGCTGCCCCTCGGCCACGCTCGTAAAGCGACCATCCACTAGGGCGAACGTTGCCGGCTACGGCACCAGCCCGTGGACTGGCCCGGCGAGGCGGCCGGGCGCGAGGGCGTCAGCCCGAGAGCGGGGTGGCCGTGGGCGATGGCGGCGGGGACGGCTGCGCCACCGGGGATGGCGAAAGCAGCGGGAACGCCTGCTGGTCGGCCAGGGCAATCGCCATGTCGCCGGCGGCGTTCGGGTGCATCGGGGCCTGGTCGGTTGGGCCCTGCACCCACGGGTCGGCGGTACACAGCTCGTGTCCGGTGAACCGCGGGGTGGCGACGCCGAAGCCGAACAGGCTGGCGCCCTGCTGCAACACCTTGTTCAGCTGGGCGAGCCGGGCCAGCAGCGCCTTGGCCTTTGCCGGGGTCATCCCGTACTGCTGCAGGCAGCCGACCTTGCTGCCGAACGGGGAGTAGTACTGGTTGATCAGCACCGCCGGGTGCGCGGGCAGCTGCTCGAGGTTGCTCAGCAGCTGGTAGTAGTTCCTGGTGAATGTGCCGAGGAGCTGGCTGAAGTAGGCGTCGGTCACCTTGTCGTCGCAGACGGTTGACGCCGCGCACAGCCGGGTCATCACCGACCAGTCCAGGTCGTCGGCCCCGACGCTGACGATCACCACCTTGGCGTGCGTGGCCGCTGCGGCCTGCGGCAGCTGCGGCGGTGCGACCTGCCCGCTGTAAAGCACCTCGGGGCCGAGCAGCCCGTTCTCGATCGTCGCGCTGCCGCACGCCACGTTGAGCACCGTCCACTGGTTGGCGGCCGCCAGGTCCGACGCGTAGGACTCGGGCGATCGGCCGCAGGCCTTGTCCAGGGCGGTCGGGTTCGGACCCCACGGCAGCCCCCAGCCCGAGGCGGTCGAGTCACCGATCACGACGGCCTGCACCCCCGGCTGTGCCGGGGCGGCCGTCGGCGTGGTCCCGGTGACCGGGTTAACGCCGACCAGGTCATCGAGTGTCTTGACGCCGCGCAGCACCCGTGGTGTCCCGGACGCGGTCAATGCGATCCCGCCCACGTTCACCACCGCGACGACCGCCACCCCGGCCGCCACCAGCTTCCAGATCTTCGGCCGCCTGCGGACCGCGCCCACGGCGACGAGCAGGATCACCGCGAAGCCGCAGGCGATGAGCGTCTCCCAGATGAAGTAGTGCTCCCAGCCGGCCGCAAGCTGCCGGCTAAGCGCGAGCTTCACCTGGGAGGCCCCTTTGGCTTGCAGTGTCTGGATCACCTTGGAGTTGATCGTGACGCGCTGAAGCACCAGCTTCGGGCGGATCGGGCCGGGGAAATCCGGATTCGTCGTCATGACCTGGCCGAACAGGTCGAGTTCGCCTGGTCCGCTCAGGCTCGCGCTCGGCAAGGTCGCACCGACCTGCGCCGTCTGCCCGGCCGCCGATACGGTCTGCAGCGGCGCGATCCTGAGTGCGAGCCAGATCGCCCCGGCGGCCACCAGCGCGAAGGTGACCACGTAGAACACCGCGGCCCGGATCAGGCGTCCTAGCCCTGACGACCAGGGGCGGCGCGCCATCCACGGGGTCCGAGTACCTTGCAAGAGTCGCGAAATGTTCTATCTCTCCTATGCTGCAGCTGGTCAGGCTACCCGCCGGCCCGCGGCCTAACATTCTCGGCGACCTTTTTTGGTGCCGTCGATCGCGGGCTGCCGGGGCTTGACCCCACCAGCGGTGCGACGGCTCGCACGCTCCCGCTGGCCATTGAAGTTCAGGCGGGCAGCGCCTTTATCGGCGCACTGAGCTTTAAGGTTCGGGGTATTTTTCCCTCGGCCGGCAGGCCTGGGCCGAATACAGCGTGATCTTTTTTAGCGGTCAGCTCCTGGACGCGGAGCAGAGGGGCGCGTTCGCGTCCCGGCTCGGCGAGATCCGGGTGCGCCAGGAAGTGCGCAAGGAGCCCGAGCAGACCAAGGCGATCGGCGAGGGCTGACACCGACATGACGTGCCCCGACAAGCCACCCAAGGCCACAAACCTGTACTGCCAGAAGGTACCGCCGTGACTCGGCCCGCCACGGCTCCGCAATCGTCGCGGCCAACGACGAAGTCCCCGGGACTGACGGTCCGCACCTCATCGCCGATTTCCTCGACGACGCCGGTGTACTCGTGGCTCATTGGGCCTGGCTGCGTTACCGGGCCGGTGCCGCAGCCAGGCCCGCAGGTCCGACCGCATACGCAAGAGGCGACCAGGCGGATGACCGCATCGGCGGGGTGGGTGATTTGCGGTCCTCGCGGTCCTCGACGCGCACGTCGCCCGGACCATAGATGACTGCTCCGCGCCTGATGGTGGGTCCTCTCAGCTTGTTTCGGCGACCGCGGCGGCCCTTTGTGCTGCTCGCGGGTTACGCGCTCCAGCCAGGTAGCGCCGTCGCCGCCGTCCTCAGTGACCTTGTATAGCGCGATGTGGACCATGAAGGCGTCCGGGGCGGCGCTGTGCCAGTGCTCCTCGCCCGGTGGGGTGTAGGCGACCTGCCCGGGCCACGATGACCTTCCCGTTACGGTGCCCAGCAGGGCGATCCCTTCGGTGATGTACAGGGTCTGGCCGACCGCGTGGGGGGAACGTCGCGCACTAGGAGGACTTCTGCGCGACGGCGCCAAAGACCGGATCCGGCAGTCCGCGTACCTCACGGGGCTGCCGTGAGCAGTCAGTCCTCCCCGGCGGCATCGCCGCCGGGGAGCAGCACGCACGACCGCCCTCAGCTCATCACCCGGCAGCAGACTGCCACTCTGGCCAGGTGCATCGCGCAACGGTGAATCGCGCTGTGGAAGGCAGCTGTGCTCGCAGCGACCGCACTGCTCCGCGGCGGCTCGGCACCGGATTTAAGTCGTGGTCCGATCATAATCGAAGTTTATGTCGTGCCACGATGGTTAGAGGTAGCTGGTGACGGACCACGGTCCAGCTATCAGGCGGAGGTTCTGATGGAGCAAAACGCACGCACGGTTGATCCCGCTGTTGCGGTGGAGCGCTTGCAGGTGCTGGGGTACGAGGTTCCCGTTGACGGTCCTGCTGGGTGGGAGAGCGACGGCACGCTGCGGTGGGATTCCACGACGATCATTATGGTGCTCGCCTCCGCGGGCGGGCAGACTGGTGTCGGGTACACCTACGGCGACGCCGCGGTCGCCCAGATGATCGACTCCAAGCTGGCCGGCGTGGCCCTGGGGTCGGACGCGCTGACTCCCCCGGCAACCTGGTACTCGATGTTCGCGCAGCTCCGCAACACCGGTCGCCCCGGTGCCGGGGCGATGGCTGTGTCCGCCGTGGACATCGCCCTGTGGGACCTGCGCGCGCGGGTGCTGGGCCGTCCGCTGTTCCAGACACTGCCCGCGTTCCATGATCAGGTTCCGGTCTACGGCAGCGGGGGATTCACCAACTACCCGCTCGACCGGCTCGCCCGCCAGCTCGCGGGGTGGGTGGAACAGGGCATCCCCCGGGTGAAGATGAAGACCTCGCGTCACCCCGGTGACGACCCGGCCCGGCTCGCCGCGGCCCGCAAGGCCATCGGCGACGAGCCGCAGCTGTTCACTGACGCCAACGGCGCCTACAGCCGCAAGGAGGCGCTCGCCTGGGCCCGGCGGTTCCGCGACGATTTTGGCGTCACCTGGCTGGAAGAACCGGTCTCGTCGGAGGACGTCGAAGGCCTGGCGCTGCTGCGGGCAGCCGGGCCGCCCGGCCTCGACATAGCGGCCGGCGAGTACGGCTTCCTGCTATCCGATTTCGGCCGCCTGCTAGACGCGGGGGCTGTCGACTGCCTGCAGGCCGACGTCACCCGCTGTGGCGGGATCACCGGCCTGCTGCAGGCCGCCGGCCTGGCGGCCGCCCGCCAGATGGACCTGTCCGCGCACTGCGCGCCCGCGGTCTCCGCTCACGCTTTCTGCGCCGTGGAGCGGCTGCGGCACCTGGAGTACTTCCACGACCACGTCCGGATCGAGGCCATGCTTTTCGACGGCGCGCCGGCTCCGGTGGACGGCGCGCTGCGGCCCGACCCGTCCGCCCCCGGCCTCGGACTCGAGCTGCGGACCGCCGACGCGGCCGGATTCCAGATTCACCACAGTGACCATCCGTGCCGGTAGCACCTGACCGCCGACCGACGCCGCCGGCAGCGCCTGCCACGCCGCTCAACCACCAAGAACTGGTGCCCCGCCGCCCGGGTGGGCGCCGCACCGCACAAAGAAGGGAAACACAGATGGCTGGACAGAAAGTCGCTGACTACGTGCTTGAACGGCTGCTGGCCTGGGACGTGGACAAGGTCTTCGGCTACCCCGGAGACGGCATTAACGGGCTGCTGGCCGCCTGGGGCCGGGCCGGCAACCAGCCGAAGTTCGTCCAGGCGCGGCACGAGGAGATGGCGGCGTTCGAGGCCGTCGGGTACGCGAAGTTCACCGGCCAGGTCGGGGTGTGCGCCGCGACGTCGGGTCCGGGCGCGGTGCACCTGCTCAACGGGCTGTACGACGCCAAGCTCGACCACGTGCCGGTGGTGGCCATCGTCGGGCAGACCAACCGCTCGGCCATGGGCGGCTCCTACCAGCAGGAAGTTGACCTGCTCAGCCTGTACAAGGACGTCGCCAGCGAGTACGTGCAGATGGTGACCGTGCCCGAGCAGCTGCCCAACGTGCTGGACCGGGCGATCCGGGTCGCGCTGACCGAGCGAGCCCCGACCGCGCTCATCATCCCGGCCGACGTGCAGGAACTCGAGTACTCGGCGCCGGAGCACGCGTTCAAGATGGTGCCGTCCAGCCTGGGGATCAGCCAGCCCACGGCAGTCCCCGGCGACGAGGCCATCGGCCGTGCCGCCGACGTGCTGAACGCCGGGTCGCGGGTCGCCATCCTGGCCGGCCAGGGCGCCCGGGGCGCCCACGCCGAGGTCGAACAGGTCGCCGAGGTCCTCGGCGCGGGCGTGGCCAAGCCGCTGCTCGGCAAGGACGTCCTGCCGGACGAGCTGCCGTACGTCACCGGGGCGATCGGGCTGCTCGGCACCCGGCCCAGCTACGAGCTGATGCGCGACTGCGACACCCTGCTGACCGTCGGGTCCAGCTTCCCCTACACCCAGTTCCTGCCCGACTTCGGCCAGGCCCGGGCGGTGCAGATCGACATCGACGGCCGGATGGTCGGGATGCGCTACCCCTACGAGGTCAACCTGGTCGGCGACGCCGCCGCCACCCTGCGCGCGCTCATCCCGCGGCTGCACCGCCAGGACGACCGTTCCTGGCGCGAGACCGTCGAGGGCAATGTCGCCCGCTGGTGGGAAGTCATGGCGGCCGAGGCGATGGTAGACGCCGACCCGGTCAACCCGCTGCGGCTGTTCCACGAGCTGTCGCTCCGGCTACCCCAGGACGCGATCGTGGCGGCCGACTCCGGGTCCTCGGCCAACTGGTACGCACGCCAGCTGAAGTTCCGCGGGAACGTGCGCGGCTCGCTGTCGGGCAACCTGGCCACCATGGGACCGGGTGTCCCCTACGGCATCGGGGCCAAGTTCGGTCATCCCGGCCGCCCGGTGATCGTGTTCGAAGGCGACGGGGCCATGCAGATGAACGGCCTGGCCGAGCTGATCACCATCAAGCGCTACTGGCGGGAGTGGTCCGACCCGCGGTTGATCGTCGCGGTGCTGCACAACGACGACCTCAACCAGGTGACCTGGGAGATGCGCGCCATGGAGGGCGCCCCGAAGTTCACCGAGTCCCAGTCGCTGCCCGACGTCGACTACGCGGCCTTCGCCGCCGGCCTCGGCTTCGAGGCCATCGCGGTCGACAAGCCGGACCAGATCGGGGAGGCCTGGGACCGGGCGCTGAGCGCCGGACGGCCGGCCCTGCTGGACGTGCGGACCGACCCCAGCGTGCCCCCGATCCCGCCGCACGCCACCTTCGAGCAGGTGAAGGATTCCGCCGAAGCCATGCTCAAGGGCGACGAGGACCGGCGCAACGTCGTGATCGAAGGCGTCAAGACCAAGGCCCAGGAACTCCTCCCGCACCGCGACGGAGCAACCAATGAGTGACGTCGGCGCCCAGAGCCTTGAACAGCAGTTCCCGCCGCACGTACTACGGGAGTACGCGCTGCTGGCCGACGGCGAGCGGGGCGCGCTGGTGGGACCGCGCGGCGACATCGCCTGGATGTGCGCCCCGCGATGGCATTCGGACGCTGCCTTCTCCACCCTGATCGGGGGCGGCGGGTGCTATGCCGTCACCCCGGCCAGCCCGCGCTTCGTCTGGGGCGGCTACTACGAGGACGGGTCGCTGATCTGGCGCAGCCGCTGGATCACCGCCGACGGCATCATCGAATGCCGCGAGGCGCTGGCCTATCCCGGGGACGCCGGGACGGCGGTGCTGTTGCGCCGAGTCCAGGCGACGGACACGCCGGCCCGCGTCCGGGTCCAGCTGGACGTGCGCGCCGGATTCGGCCACCACAAGATGACCCGCCTGCAGCGCGGCACCGCCGCCTGGACCGGCCGGACCGGGCCGCTGTACCTGCGCTGGTCGGGCGGCGAGGCGGCGAGAGGCGGCCCGGACGGGCGGCTTGAGCTAACGCTAACGGTCGCCCCGGGCGACTGGCACGACTTCGTCCTCGAGCTATCGGACCATCCTCTCCCGAGCGAGCAGGTAGCTGCCGACGTCGCCTGGGAAGCTACCGAGGCGGCGTGGCAGCGGGAGCTGCCTTCCTTCCAGACCAGCCTGGCGCCCCGCGCCTCCCGGCACAGCTACGCCGTGCTCGCGGGGCTGACCAGCGGCAGCGGCGCGATGGTGGCGGCCGCGACCATGTCACTGCCCGAGCGGGCCGAGGCCGGCCGCAACTACGACTACCGCTACGCCTGGATCCGCGACCAGTGCTACGCCGGGCAGGCCGTGGCTGCCGACGGCCCGCACCGCCTGCTCGACGATGCCGTCTCCTTCGTCGCCGCCCGCCTGCTCGATGACGGCCCCGGCCTCAAGCCCGCCTACACGGTCACCGGCGGCGCGGTGCCCGACGAGCACACCCTGTCCGGGCTGGCGGGCTACCCGGGCGGGTCGGACAAGGTCGGCAACTGGGTGAACAAGCAGTTCCAGCTGGACGCTCTCGGTGAGGCGCTGCTGCTGTTCGCCGCGGCCGCCCGCCACGACCGCCTTGACAGCTGGCAGTGGCAGGCGGCCGAGACCGCGGTCGCCGCGATCGAGGCCCGCCGCGACGATCCCGACGCCGGGGTGTGGGAGCTCAACGACAAGCGGTGGGCCCATTCCCGGCTGATGTGCGTGGCCGGGCTGCGCGCGATCGCCGGGGCGGCGGCGAGCAAGCAGGCCGGGGAATGGGAGGCGCTGGCCGATTCCATCCTGGCCGGCGTATCCCGGGACTGCCTCCACCCGACCGGCCGCTGGCAGCGGGCCGCCGACGACGACCGGACGGACGCGGCGCTGCTGCTGCCCGCCATCCGCGGCGCCACCACGGCGGACGATCCGCGCGCCCTGGCCACCCTGCGCGCGGTGGAGGAGGACCTCGCCCGGGACGGCTACCTCTACCGGTTCCGGCACGATCAGCGACCGCTGCACGAGGCCGAAGGCGCGTTCGTGCTGTGCGGGTTCCTCATGGCCTTGGCCCTTCACCAGCAGGGCCGCGAACGCGAGGCAGTGGGCTGGTTCGAGCGGAACCACGCCGCGTGCGGGCCGCCCGCGCTGCTCACCGAGGAGTTCGACGTCATCCAGCGGCAACTGCGCGGCAACATACCGCAAGCCTTCGTCCACGCGCTGCTCCTCGAATCCGCCGCGAGCCTGGCCCGGCCCTGGGGAAAGCCGTGAAGACCGCGAAGCAGGCACCCGCGCGCGCGGACGAGGGACCGGAGCGCCCGCTTCTCGCGGCCCGCATGGTGCTGGGAAGCGGATACCTCGCCTGGTCCGTGCTGGCCGCCAGGCGGCAGTACGGTCCGGCGGCCGTCCGTACGGTGACCGGGGTTCTCGGGGCCAGGCAGCTCGCCCAGGCCCTGCTCACCGCCGACCGTCCGGCCCGGGCGGTGCTGGCGCTCGGCGCCGAGGTCGACCTGGCCCACAGCGCCAGCATGATCGCGCTCGGTCTGCTATCCGGCCGGTGGCGGACGGCCGCGTTCACAGACGCGCTGCTGGCCGGGTCATTCGCCGTGGCGGGCATCGCCTGCGCCAGAAGCCGGCCCGCAGGGGATGCCTCGGCACCGGGCTCCGGGCCGTTCGCGCACTGGCGTGACAAGTGCGCGGAAGGTCTCGCCCGCTACCTGGCGGCTTCATGGCTGTCAGGCCCGAAGTCATCCCCCGTCACCCGCGCCCGATCGATAAACCAGTAACAGAAAGGGATGACATCTTGACAGCTCGCAAAGTGGCAGTGATCACCGGGGCGTCGGCGGGGGTCGGCCGGGCCACCGTCCGCGCCTTCGCCGACCATGGATTCGATATCGCGCTTATTGCCCGCGGCCAAGCGGGCCTGGACGCGGCCGCCGCCGAGGTAACAGCGGCCGGCGGCCGGGCGCTGTGCCTGCCAGCCGACGTCAGCCAATTCGACCAGGTTGACGACGCGGCAGCGCAGACTGAACAGGAACTCGGGCCGATCGACGTCTGGGTCAACGATGCCATGACCACAGTGTTCGCCCCGGCCTGGGACATCAAGGCCGCCGACTTCCAGCGCGCGGTGGAGGTCACGTTCCTCGGCCAGGTCTGGGGAACGATGGCTGCCCTGGCCCGGATGCGGCCGCGTGACCGGGGCAACATCGTGAACGTCGGCTCGGCCCTGGGCATCATCGGGATCCCGCTGCAGTCCGCCTACTGCGCGTCCAAGTTCGCCTGCCGCGGATTCTTCGAGTCCACCCGGGCCGAACTGCTGCACGAGGACAGCCACGTGCAGCTGAGCATGGTGTACCTGCCCGCGGTCAACACGCCTCAGTTCGACTGGTGCGCCACCACCCTCGATCGCCACCCCCAGCCCGTGCCGCCCATCTACCAGCCCGAGCTGATCGCGAAGTTCATCCTCGAGGCCGCGCTGACCGGGCGCCGCGAGAAGGTCATCGGGTCCTGGAACAAGATCCTGGTGCTCGCCGGGCGCATGTTCCCGGGCCTGGGCAACCAGTACGCCTCTCGGGGCGCGTGGTCCACCCAGCTCACCAGCGAGCACATCTCCGCCGACCGCCCGGTCAACCTCTACGAGCCCGCCGACGCCGAAGAGGACCACGGCGCCCGCGGCCAGTTCGACCATATGGCCGGCGGCTTCCTCGACCCGTCCTACCTGAAGACCCTGCCGACCACCGCCAGGACCTTCGTCACCGCGCTGGCCCGGGACCTGGCCGACAAGCGGCGCCGGATCACGCTGCCGCCCCGCCCTCGGCCCAGCATCCCGCTGACCCAGAAACGGTGAGCGGGCAAGGCGGTTTCGTGACCGGCGGGCCGCTGCCCGGCAGGGCGTCAAGGAGGCTATGTGATGACCGGGAGAGTGGCGTTCCTGAGCGGTGCGGCCGCCGGACAGCGCGTCGGCGAAGGCGATCCATTTCGTGACGGCCTTGTCGTGATGCTCGCGCTGACCACGGGCGTGCTGGCCGCCTTCGTCGCCGCGCTCGCCGCCGTGGTGACGGCCTCGCTGCCTGCGGCGGTGCGGCGGGCCAGGCCGTTACTGGCCTGTCCTGGTCTGGCCGGGCTGCCCGGGAAGAAGCTCGGCCAGTGTGGTGGCGAGCTTACGCAGTTCGGCCAGGTGCGCCTCGGTCAGCTCAGTGACCAGATGGTCGCCTTCCTCGGTGAGCTCCACGCGGACAACCCGGGCATCCTGCTCGTCCTGCCGCCGCCGGACGAATCCGCCGGCTTCCGCCCGGTCCACGAGGCCCACCGTGCTGTGGCTTTGCAACAGCAGATAGTCGGCGAGTTCTCCGACCGACGGCGATTGCGGACCAGGGTGCCCCTTGATCGCCACGAGCAGTTGATGCTGGGCCGCGGTGAGGCCCACGGAACCCGCCTGCTCCTCGCTCCACCGCAGGAAACGCCGCAGTGTCACGCGGAAGCGCAGGTTGTTCCTGAAATCATCGCCTGTCGGGTGAATGGGACCCTCTTCTCGCCGCTCGCAGCAAGAGATCGTATCGCGATACGCACGGTCCGGCGCTGCCACATTCACTATATCGTGCTACGATTATATCGCGTCGCGATCTTGAGGGCTGTCCCTGATGCGGAATGGAGGCCGGCCCGGTGATTGTGTCGCAGGCTGTGCGGGCAGTCGCCGCAGAGGACCTCGTGGTCGACGTGGGGCTCTGGGGCGAGATCGACGTCACCAGCGTCCCGACGCTCTCCCGGTACTTGGGGCGGATCCTGGACCGCAGGCCCCGCGGCCTGGTCTTCACCTCACCGGGGTCCGGTATCTCGACTGCGCCGCCGCCAGGACGATCGTCGGCACCGGGCGCGTGTTGCCTGTCGGCCAGCGTCCCTTGCTGCGCCATCCCCGTCCCATGGTGCAGAGGCTGCTGTCGATAACCGGGCTCGACGAGCGATGCATCGTCGAGCCAGACGTTCAGTAACCGGCTCGCCGTCAGCTCCTGCGTCCACCCTGCCCAGGATCAGTAGGGGCCGTACTCGGTGAATACCCTCCGGGTGATAATCCTGGGCCGACGTCGCGGCCCGACCAGAGGGTGAACCGCTGCCCGCCGGCGAGGAATTCGGGCGCCTCGTCATCGGTCACCGTGATCGTCACCTCGGCGTGGTCGCCCGGGTACAGCGGCTCCTCGTCGTCCCAGCACATGTCAGCGGGGATGATCGGGGTCCCGCCGGGACTGCGCAGCCGGGCGGCCCGCACCATGAGCGCATGGGTGTGGTTCAGGAATCGTCGCGCCAACGGCCGTGATGGTCGCGAGGTGAGTGAGGAGTCCGTCCCCGCGGGGGTCGAGCGCGATCAGCGGGCGAAATCTCATCTGCCTCAATTTCATCACCCGCCACGGCGCGAACAACACCTGCACAATGCAAGTATTGATAGCTACAATACTCTGCCGGGGACGGGCGCGGTAATGCAAGCAGCCAGACCGGGGACTGCTGGAATGGCACCGCCAGGAGACGGCGGCGAGCCGGAGCTTGCGCCCGAGACCGCGGCCGTGCTGCAGGCGGCAACCCGCATACTCCCCGGCGTGGCGCTGCGAAGCCTGGAGACCCTGGACTCCGGAGTGACGCTGCCCCAGTTCCGCCTGCCGGCCGGCCTGGGACCGGTGACCCGCCTCGGCCGGTAAGAGCCGCCCCCTCCCGTTCTGAAAATATGTCGTACCACGAGTTTTTTTCGGCGCTCAGGGTAGCGGCACTGACATGTCTGCTGTATCCATGGTTACCCGCCGGGCGGTCCCGGATGTCCTGCGGGAAATGTTCGGCCGGCAGAACAGGTTCATCACCCTCATCGCGGTTCTCGCCGCGCTGGGCGGGTTCCTGTTCGGCTACGACACGGGAGTCGTGGGCGGAGCCGCGCCGTACATCAAGAAGTCGCTCGGCATCGGCTCGTTCGGCGAGTCGTGGGTGGTCGGCTCGCTGCTGCTCGGCGCCATCGCGGGCGCGTTCCTTTCCGGCAGGCTGGCCGATCTCCTCAGCCGCAAGTGGACCAAGTTCGTGGCGGGGATCATCTACACAGCCGCGGCGCTCGGGTCCGCGTTCGCCCCGACGGTCGTGACGTTGTGCGCCGCCAGGTTCGTGCTGGGCATCGCGGTGGGAACGGCGTCTTTCGTGGCGCCGATGTACATCTCCGAGCATTCCCCGGCCCGGCTGCGGGGCGGCATGACGGCGTTCAACCAGGTCATGATCACGTTCGGCATCCTGGTCGCCTACCTCGCGGATTATGCGCTGTCGGGGTTCAGCCACAACTGGCGGTGGATGTTCGGCTTCGGCGCGGTGCCCGGCATCTGCCTGGCGGTCGCCATGGCCTTCGTCCCCCACACGCCCCGCTGGCTCGTGCAGCGCGGCCGGGACGACGAAGCCCGGTCCGTGCTTGCCCGCAGCAGGCCGGAGCAGGAGATCGACGACGAGATCGAGGGGATCAGGAAGGCCGCGCAATCCCAGCACGCGTTCCGGTTCCGCCAGCTTTTCGGACCGCGGCTGCGGATGCTGCTGCTCGTCGGCGCCGGCATGGCGATGTTCCAGCAGATCCTCGGCATCAACACGGTCATCTATTTCGGGGCGACCATCTTGAAGTTCACCGGCTACACCACGAGCACGTCGGTGTACGAGGCGGTCTATCTCGGCATCATCAACATGGTCGGCGCCCTCGTCGCGCTGCTGCTGCTCGACAAGGTGGGCCGCCGGCCGCTGATGATCACCGGAACCACCGGCAACGTGCTCACGCTCATCGGGCTCGGCTGGTTCTTCCACACCAGCAGCGCCTTCCAGCACGCTAACCCTGGCATCGCGCTCGGCCTGATCATGACATACCTGCTGTTCTTCGAAATCAGCCTAGGCCCGATCTTCTGGGTGATGATCGCCGAGATCTACCCGCTCCGGTCCCGCGCCAAGGCCATGGCCGCCGCGACGATGGTCAACTGGACGTTCAACTTCCTCATCTCTTACTTCTTCCTGCAGATGACCCAGGACATCAGCAAGGCCGGCACCTTCTGGCTGTATGCCGGGTTCGGCGTCCTGGCCGTCATCTTCTTCGCCTGGAAGCTGCCGGAGACCAAGGACCGCAGCCTGGAGGACATCGAGCGGCAAGTCCGCGGCAAGGAGTGAGGGCCATGACGCCTGGCGAGACCTTTTCCCTGCTCCGGGTGGCGAAGCCGCCCGTAATCGGGCCGGCATGACGCCGTCGCGTTCGTCAGTGGCCAGCAGCATCCGCTTCGGCCTCGTCCAGCAGCCGGGCGAGGGTGAAGGCAGCCCATTGCCGGCCGAGCAGGCGGCGGCCCTCTGGGGTTGCCTGGCCCAGCACCGGGAGGAGGGCGTTGTGGTCGGCCTCGCAGTGACGGATGGCAGCTAGCCAGGCATCGGTCACTGCTCTTAGCCATCGGGCGGATCCGGTCGATGACAGCCGCGCCTCGGCCAGTGCTTCGCGGATGTCAAAGTGGTCAACGGCGGATGGCGGTAGCGCGCCCCCGGGCGGCTTGGCGGCAGCGATGGCGGGGTAGCAAATTTCTTGCTCGGCATCCAGGTGGGTGGCCAGCAGGCGGGTGAGTGCGGCCCAGGTCTCGCCGAGCATGTGTCTGCGGGCGCCGGCCGTGTGCTGCCGTTCACCGGTAAGCTGGGGCAGGCTGGTGAACAGCCCCAGGAGCTTGTCATGATCACCGCTGATCAGGTCGATGACGTCTGCCTCCGGCATAGCGCCCGGGTCGGCGGGCCAGACGGGCATCCAGGATCCGTCTGACATGCAGCCGCAGCCGTCCCGGTGTGCGGCCAAGTACCCGGCGGCGGCCGGGGCAGGCAGGCGGAACGTGCCCGTGAACTCTATCGGGGCGTCGGAGTAGAGCAGGGCGGTAATGTGCAGCAGTGAGTCGGGCGGGTGGTGCGCGACGACGCGCGCGCCGGGATGGCGCCAGGTGAGCGCGATCAGCTCGCGGGCGCACGCGACGTCGATGAACTGCAGGGCCGCCAGTTCCAGGTGGAGCTCGCCGGTGTCGTCGGCGGGCAGCGCGGCAAGCGCGGCGCGCAATTTGTCCCTGGTGTTCAGGTCGGCCTCGCCGGCGAGGAGCAGCCCGCGGCAGCCTGGCAGCGGGCGGATGATGAGCGTGCCGGCGCGCAACAGGCAGCAGTCATGCATATGCCATCTCTCTTCAAATCCTGCTCATGTCTTTCCGAATATCAGCATTGCGCCTATAATAGCAAGATGTGAAGGAGACTTGAAGAGGAGATGAGGAATATATCTGGTGTTGACGTCTTCACGTCGCTAGGCGGTGAGGAACTGCCGGCGGACCAGCCCGGCAAGCCCGCGCCGGGGGATGTTCCGGTGTACAGCATCAGCGCGGTGGCCCGGATGCTGGATGTCCCGGTGGCTACGTTGCGGACCTGGGAGGACCGGTACGGGCAGGTGGTGCCCCCCCGTAATGCCAGCGGGCACCGGCTGTTCACCCGGAATCAGGTGGAGCAGCTGCGGTTCGTCCGCGCGCAGATGAGCCAGGGTGCCAGCGCGGCTGACGGGCACCGGCTGCTGGCCGAGCGGACGGCCAGCGGCGCGCCGCTGGCCGCTTCCCCGCCGCGGCCCGCGCCCCGGCTATTGATCCAGCTCGCCGAGTCCGACCCCTACGCGGCCGAATTCGAGGAGTACTTCCTTAAGACCGAAGGGTTCGAGGTCGAGGTCGCGCTGAGCGAGGATGCCGCCCGGGAGGCGTTCGCCGCCGCTGTCCCCGCGGTGGTGATCGTCGAGGTGCTGATCTCCGGCGGGACCGGGCTGGAACTGTGCCGGTTCTTCCGCCAGCAGGACGGCATGGCGATCGTGGTGGTGTCGGCGCTGGAGGCCATGGACGCGGCGGTCGACGCGGGCGCCGATGCGTTCTTGCGCAAGCCGCTGGATCCGCTGCAGCTGGTGTCCACGGTCCGGGATCTGCTCCGGTCCAGTGCCCTGGTCACCCGGTAGGAGCAGGCGGTGAACGACGACCGGCTGCGCAGCGGACACCAGCCACTGGACGAGGTTCTGGGCGGCGGCCTGCCGGGCAACGGGATCAGCATCATCATGGGGCTGCCGGGCACCGGCAAGACGATCATCGCCCAGCAGTATGCCTTCCGCAACGCCCGCCCGGACCGGCCCGCGGTCTATTTCTCCACCCTGTCCGAGCCGCTGGAGAAGATCATCCGGTTCGGCCAGACCTTGGAGTTCTTCGACGCCGCCGCGATCGGCCGGTCGGTGTTCTATGAGGACCTGGGCCAGGTAGCCAGCCGTGACGGGCTCACCGGAGTGGGCGATCACATCGCCGCGGTCCTCAAACAGCGGCGCCCCGGGCTGGTCATCATCGACAGCTTCAAGGCCCTGCGGGTTCTGGCTGACGGCGACGCGGCATTCCGCGCCTTCTTGCATCAGCTGGCCGGCCGGCTCACCGCCTTCCCGGCGGCGTCGCTGTGGGTGGGCGAATACGACTCCGGCGAGGCGGCGACCTCGCCCGAATTCGCCGTGGCTGATGCGATCGTCGAATTGGCCGTCGTCCCGCTGGGCCAGCGGGAAAAGCGCTTCCTGCACGTGCGGAAGCTGCGCGGCAGCGGCTTCTTGTCCGGTCGGCACGGCTACCGCCTCACCGCCGAGGGCCTGCGCCTGTTCCCCCGGCTGGCCGACATTCCCGCCGCCAGCGGATACCGGCTTGATGGCCGCCGGATCACCACCGGGATCCCCGGCCTGGACACGATGCTGGACGGCGGGCTGTGGCCAGGGTCGGCCACCATGGTCGCGGGACCGTCCGGGTCCGGCAAGACCATCACGGGATTGCATTTCATCTACGGCGGAGCCGAGCACGGCGAGCCCGGCATCATCGCTACCTTGCAGGAAAACGCCAGCCAGCTGAACCGGATGCGCACCGGCCTGGGCTGGCCGGCTGTCAGCCCGGCGGTCGAGATCATGTATCACTCCCCGGTCGACATCTACATCGACGAATGGGTGCACGAGCTGCTGGAAGCCGTCGAACGCACCCAGGCGCGCCGGGTCGTCATCGACAGCCTGCTGGACCTGCAGATGGCGGCCATCGACGAAACCCGCTTCCGCGAGTTCATGTATTCCGTGGTTCAGCGGTTCTCCCGGCAGGGAGTAACCCTGCTCAGCACCTATGAGACATCCGCCCTGCGCAGCGACGGCGGGGTGTCAGAACTCGCTGTCTCGCACCTGGCCGACAACGTGATCACCTTCACCTATGACCGCGACCACGGCGTCATGAGACGGTCCCTGGCCGTCGTCAAGGCCAGGGCCAGCAGCCACGACGCGGCCATCCGCCAGTTCAGCATCGGCGCCGGCGGCATCAGCCTCTCCGACATCGCCACCCCGGGCAAAGACCAGTCACCGGCGACCACCCGGCACCGGGACGACCGGAACAGGGCTGAACGCTGACAGCCGGGGCAGCCCGAGCCGCCCGGCATGGCGAGAGGCGGCGGAGGCGGCGGTCACTCCTGCCGCTCGTCCAGCCGGTCCAGCAGGTCGCCGGCCACCTTCTCGATCTCGTCGTGGTCGTTCTGCTACGCGCGCTGTTTGGCGTGGATGAGGGCGGACCGGTTGACCCTTCTCGAAGTCCCGTAGGGGGAAGCCGTAGCGGTCCTTGGTCTCCTCCGAGGCCTCAGTGTCGATGCCCAGGTGCCAGCGGCCGTAGCCGTCATAGCCCTCGCGCGCGATCTCCTTGTTGCCCTCGGCCGCGTCCGGCGCGGCCTCACCCCAGCCGGTCTCGGCGTCGACGGCGCCCTCATCGATCAGCCGCCGGGCCTGCTTCACTGCGCCTGGTTCACCCTGTAGTCATGCCGTCGGCCCTACTCGCTGACAGCCGTCCCGAACTGCCGCTGACAAAGACGGGCACCGCGTCCCAAGTTCACGCACGCGGGCGGCGCCTGCTTGTCGCCGCGGCCGCGCGCTGCCCTGGCGGGTCACCGCCGCGATAGCCGGCCTTGTGGTCCCGGCCGGCCTGGCGGCCGCGGTCCTGTGCCGGGCCCTCATTCCTGCGTGGTAACGGTCATGGTTACCGACGATGAGGTCGGCGAGTACTTCGGCGCGGGGCAGGACTTGACCCTATGGTCCGATGGCGAAGTGGGTTTTGGCACCATCTCCCGCAAAAGCTACACAGAGCACAGCTTGTCCTGACGCCAGCCTCCGGGGCCCGCGGCCCCGGGCCTGACCTGTCGGTGTCGTGCAGCAGGATCGTGCCTCCGCTCCCGGCCGCCGGCAGCCGTCCGGTCATCCGAAATGCCCCGCGAGGCGCCGGTACAGCGACGAGGGGGTGGCGCGCACCGCGCACGGCAGCCGCAGCCAGCCCGGCAGGTAAACCTCCGCCCGCCGGGCGGCCGCGGCCGCACAGATCGCGGCGGCTACCTGCTCCGGCGGCGCGAGCCGCGGCATCGACCGGTGGCACGGTTCGCCGCGGCGTACGAAGAACGGTGTGTCCACCGCCCCCACGACGACGTGCGTAATCCCACGCCGGTGCCGCGCAGTTCGAATCGCAGCGCTTCGGCAAACGCGCCGAGGCCGGCCTTCGATGCCGAGTAAACGGCCTCCTCGCGCACCCCGACCGACCCGGCGATGGAGCCCACTAGGACGACATGACCACGGGCGCGGACGATCATGCCCGGCAGCAGCGCCCGCACGAGGCGGACGACCGACACAGGTTCACCGTCAGGACCTCCTCCGCCGTTGCCTCTGGCATCGACGCGAACTGGATGCTCGTCCGTGCCTGGGACCGCCTGACGCAGGTGCTCGGTGTGCACATGGCGGCCGAAGAGCAAATCTGCTACCTGCCCATGCGCCAGTCCGGATCGGTCCCGGCAAGATGGCGGCTGGGTGCGGTCGCTGATCATGATGACATCCGTGAGGCGATCGGCGAAAATTTACGTCGTATCACGACTTAACTGTATGCTTACAGGTAGGAGACATCAGGGAAGAGGCCGACCTCTGGAGGACAGCGATGACGGGCCAGCAGCCGATCCGCGCGTCAGACCGGGACAGGGAGCACACAGCGGACATGCTTCGCGACGCGTACGCGGTGGGCTGCCTGGACGGCAGCGAGCTGGAGCAGCGGAGCGGACTGGCGTACGCCGCCAGGACGCTGGACGACCTGCAGTCGCTGACCGCGGACCTCCCCGCCTGGCTACTGGAGCGCCCCGTGCCCGGCCAGTACGGCTTCAGGCCCCCGCCGCAGCGCAATGCTCCCCTATTGCCGTGGGGGCTCGGGGCCGCACTCGCCGGGTTGTGCATCGTCGCCGTGTCCGTGGCGTGGGCGCCGCTGGCGGTGATCCCGCTCGTGGTGCTGTGCCTGCTGATGCTGGTGCGCGGCTCCCGATGGCCGCCGCGTCCCCCGCACCGCCACTGACCGAGTCAACCGGTCCCGCTGCCCTCTGTGCTGCGCCCGGCGCCGTAGGCCCGGCAGAACCGCGCGACAGCCGCGGCAGGTCGTCGGCGGCGATGCCGTCTCACGCCGCGGGCCGGCTGCGCATCCTCGCCGCTGTCTGCGCCTCGTCGATGGCCTCGGCGGACGCGGTGGCGGTGGCGACGTCCCGCGGATAGGTGCGCAGCCCGGCCAGGGCGAGCAGGCCGGCGATCAGCAGCGGGATGAGGAACACCAGGAAGGTGTACTCCAGGGCGGTTGCCTGCGCGGCCGATGCCGGGCCGCCGGTGCCGCCGCCGGACTCGCCGCCCGAGGCCGAGCCCGGGCCGCCGAAGACGTACTGCGACAGGTAGCCGAACAAGAGCGGCGCCGCCGCCTCCGCGGTGGAGCGCAGCGCCGTGCGCACCCCTTCGGCACGGCCCCACAGCCGGGGGTGGATGATATCCAGCCGGGCGGCGTCCAGCGGCGGGTTCGGTGCCCCGAGCAGGAAGCCGCCGAGGATGAGCAGCGGCAGCGCGATGGCGACCGTCTGCGTGGCGATGGCTGGGGCGAGCACCGGGGTGAGCGCTAGCAGGCAGGCCGCGGGCACGAGCACCCGGGCCCGGATATGGCCGCGCCGCAACAGCCGGTCGGCGAAGCGGCCGCCCGCGTAGACGCCGGCCAGCGCGCCGGCGCCGATGACCACGATCAGGGTGGTGGCGGTGGGCTTGCTGATCCCGTAGTGGCCGGTCGCGAAGATAATGGCGAACGCGCGGAGCCCGGCGAAGAAGAAGTAGCCGAGCGCCGACGCGATGATGATCACCACGTTGGTCCGTACCCGCAGGACATACCGGATCGCCCACCATATCGAGCGGCCGGTCGGGTCCTCCCGTAGCACGAGTTCTTCCTGCGGTGGCACGTCGGTGTGCCGGAGAACGCGTGCGGCCAGCCCGTCCTGGTCCGCGCCGTCACTCTCGTCGCGGGCGCCGGCGCCCGGCTCGCCGCGTGCCGCGACGTCATGCTCGTCGCGGATCTCGGTCGCCCCCACGGCGAGGCTACTCAAGCCGCCGCGCGCGGGCTCGGGCATCCGCCACACCACCCAGGCGAGCGCCAGGCTCGGCACGGCCAGCCACCAGAACGCGGCGCGCCAGGTGGTCACGGCGGACAGGTCGCCCGAGACGATATAGCCGAACCCGCTCCCGGCCAGGTCACCGCCGAGGATCAGGCCGTACATCCGGGCGCGGTCGGCGGCCGGGAAGTAGTCGCCGGTCAGCGACGCGATAGCCGGCCCCGTCGTCGCGGTCGCCACGCCGAGCGCCACCCGGGCCAGCAGCAGCCACAAGTAGGAGGGGGCGAGGCCGGACACCACCGTGGCGACGGCCCATATCGCGATGCTGCCGCCGAGCAGACGGGTACGGCGGGTGCGGTCGGTCAGGATGCCGGCCGGGATGGTGAACGCCGCCCCGACCAGGCCGACCACGGTGAGCAGCAGCCCGATCTGGGTGGTGCCGACGTGGAAGGCGTTCTCCAGGTTGCTCGCGGTCGACCCGATCGTACCGGTGTCCGCGCCGTTGAGCGCGAGCACGGCCGCCAGGGTCAGCGCCACCCGCGCCCGGGCCGGGCCACCGGCCGCGTCCACGGCGGCCGTGCGCACGCGCCGCAGCGACCGCCGGGCGACGCCCGCGCCAGGGAGTCCCCCCTGCCCCGGCATCAGCGCTCCGCGCTTCGGGTAGAGCTGCGGGCCGGATCATCGTCCGGCTGTTCCCGCCGCGCCGGCTCAGCGGACAGCAGGGGGGACCGGGCCAGCATTAGCACGGCGCCGGCTATGACCAGGCCGCCGGCGACCGCCAGGGCCATGAACCACCCGGTCCTGACCTGCTCGCGGAAGACCAGCACGCCCCACAGGATCGACACGATCGGGTCGGTCAGGGTAAGGCCGGGCTGGGCGGCGACCAGCCGTCCGGCGTTCATCGCGGACTGGACGAGGAACATCGCGCCGACGCCCGTGGCGATCATCGCGTACAGCTGCCAGCTGGTGAACAGGGCGCCGAAGCCGCGGGAGTAGGCGGTGGTCATGCCCTTCATCAGGGCCGCGGTCAGGCCGAAGCCGGCGCCCGCCGCGACCGCGAGCACGGCGGCCTGCAACGCGCTGCTCTGGCCGCTGTGCGGACCGCGACCCGCGGGCCCGCGGCGGCCCCAGGCAACCATCGCGGCCACGAATGCCACGTTGACGCCGATGCCGATCGCCCAGACATACCAGCGGACGTCCTGCGTGCGGCCACCCGACGGCGACAGCGCATACAGCATCACGGCCAGTCCGCCCGCCATCGCCGTCGCCGCGCCCCATTCCCGGCGGTGCAGCCGGGAATGGAAGACCCGGGTGGCGAGCAGCAGCGTGGCGGGCAGCTCGATGACCAGGATGGGCTCGACGACCGCCAGCGCGCCGCTGCCAAGCGCGGCGGCCTGGAGCACGAACCCGACGGTGATCGCGAGCACTCCGCCGAACCACACCGGCTCGTGCAGCAGGCTCCAGATCAGCCGCAGGCTGAGATTCTCACCTTGCGAGACCTGGCGGTCGGCCTTGCGCTGCAGGACCGATGAGGTGGCATTGGCGCACGCCGCGAGCACGGCCAACAGGTAGGTCATGAGCCGGCCGTGGGCGTCACCAGTGTGCGGCCGTCCGGGACGCCTTCCGGGCGGCCGCCGCGACCGCGACCAGCCCGGCAGGCAAGGCGCGCCTGCCGGTGCGCGCGTCCGCGATCTGCGTCTTGCAGGAGAACCCGTCGGCCGCAACCAGGGTGTCGTCCGGCGCGTCCCGCACCGCCGGCAGCAGCGCCTGCTCGCCGCAGTCCATGGAGATCTTGTTCTTGCCCTTCTCGAATCCCCACGACCCCGCCAGTCCGCAGCACCCGCCTTTTAGTTTCGTAACGGACAGTCCTGTCTCTTCCAGCAGCCGTTGCTCCGGTGCGGTGCCGCCCGTGGCCCGGTGATGACAGTGCCCCCACAGCAGCGCGCTGCCCTCCAGCGCCCGGGCGACATTGAACCCCTTCTCGGGCAGCAGCTCGTCCAGGTTGTAGCCGGACACCCGGCGCGGGACCTCGGCCACGGAGGGGTAGCGGGCGCGGATCTGGTCCGCATAGCGGTCCCGCAGGGTGCGCAGGGCAGCGTAGATCTCGCCCTTGCGGCCGCCCTTGGCGATGATCTTGTCCAGGCGGTCTTCCTCGCCGTTGCCGACCCAGAACCTGGCGCCGTCGTAGCTGACCACCTCGAGCGCGTGCACGTTGTCGGACGTCCGCGGGCCGGGTCCGTACAGCTGCGCCTGCACGGAGTGGATGCCGCACGAGTCGTTGCCGATGTTGCCGCCGATCACGCAGCGCGAGTGCGAGGACGGGTCGGGGCCGAACACCAGGCCGTCCTCGCCGGTGTGCCGGTTCAGCTCCTCGTTGATCACCCCCGGCTCGCAGGTGACCAGCCGGCGCTTCGCGTCGGTCGCGCCGACGCCGGTCAGGTACTTGGAGTGGTCGATCACGACCGCGTAGTTGACCGTTTCCCCGGACAGGCTGGTGCCGCCGCCGCGGTTCAGCACCGGCGCGCCGAGCCGGCGGCAGACCCGGTGCGCCGCCACCACGTCGTCCAGCGTCCTCGGCACGACCACGCCGATCGGGACCTGCCGGAAGTTAGACGCATCGTTGGCGTACATCGCCAGCGTCCCGGGGTCGAACCGCACCTCGCCCTTGACCGCCCGGCGCAGCGCCTTCTTGAGCCCGATGACGTCGATCGTGATCCTGGCGCGCGGCGGGCCTGGGATCGCCGGGTCGGTCTCGGCGGGAACCTCCCGCACCGTCATGCTCGGCTCCTTCCGTAGACGCGGAACCGTTCCAGATGCCTCCACTTCACCTCGAGGCCGAGGCCGGGACGGCCGGGATCGGGCCGCAGCATCCCGCCCGCCGGGCCCAGCGTGCCGTCGAACGCGATGCCTGCCGCAGGCGCGGCACGGCGCCGAACGCGTGCGCGCTCACGGCCGGCGCGCAGTGCCCGCACGAAGACGACCTGCAGCTGTGGCTGTCCGCGCACCGCGGGCCGGTGCTGGCGGGGACCGGCGAGCGGCGGCAGGCCCGGGTGCCTACAGTTCCGCCGTGTGCCCCGGATCACCGGACTCGCGTGCCGCCGCCGGTGACGCGCCCAGCCCGACCCTGGCAGTCCGGTGGAACTGCCTGCGGGCGGCGGCACAGGCGACCGCGGCCCGGCGGCCGATGGCGGTCAGGCAAGCAGCCAGGCCGGCGATCGCGCCGGCCAGGATGGCCAGGGTACGCCGGAGGCGGCTGCCCGGCGGGTGGACCTGCTCGCGGCTGGCGATGGCCTCGTCGGCAGTGAGCCGGGCGAAGATCGCGAGCATCGCAGCTGTGTGCGGCGCCGACCGGCGCAGCCCCCGTTCGATAGCGCGCAACTGCCAGAACTGCCGGAACGGAGTTCCCATGACCCGTCTCCTCGGTCGTACCGTACATCGTATCGCGATATAATTACTACCCGGGACGGCTCAGTTATGCGGAGTCCGGGGAAGAATTTCGTCGAGCCCGAGGCGACGGGCAGTTGATTTCCCGCCGCCACCGCCGGCGCAGCGCTGCTCGGCCCGGGTGTGGCCGCCTACACAGCCGCGCTGATCAGTAACACCGCCGTGCCCGCCTGGCACGACGGCTACCGCGAGATGCCGTTCTTGTTCACCGGCTCCGGCATGATGGCCGCGGCCGGCCTCGGCCTGGTCACCGCGGTGCTGCCGGGAAGCGGTCCTGACGAGACCGAGCCCGCCCGGAACCTGGCGCTACTCGGCGCGGCCATGGAGCTGGCGGCGTCCGAGCGGATGGAGCACCGCATCGGCATGGTCGCTGAGCCTTACTCCGCGGGCCGGGCGGCAGGTACATAAAAGCAGGAAAGGCGCGATGCTGAGCCGGCGCAGCCGGGTCGCCGCAGCAGTTTCCGGCGCAGCTCTCCTCGCCGCCTCCGCGGCTACCCGCTGGGGCATCTACCACGCCGGGATGGCATCCGCCGGGGATCCCAAGTACACCGTCGTCCCGCAGCGCGAGCGGCTGAACCAGCGGCCGCGGCCCAACGGGGCCGGGGGAAACCGCCGTGACCGCCGTGACCACCCCCTGACGTGCCTCCGCTCTGGCTGACCGCACTGTCGTGGGCCGCGCTCGCGGTTGCGTTCGCGAGCGAGGCCTCAGCCTGCGTAAGGGCCTCATCGAGGCTGTCAAGGCCGACGTCGCCTCGCTGACCGCGTTCGAGGTCGGGCTGTTCGGCTGGATGGCGCTGATGACCTTCGTGTTCTTTCCCGGCTCGCACCACCTGCGTCCGGACAGCCCGGTGTACTGGTTCCTGATGCAGATCGGGATGATCGCAGGGCTCTTTACCGCCTGGCCGGTCAACGCCTGGCTGATCCGCGCGGGCGTCAAGGAGGCTATGTGATGACCGGGAGAGTGGCGTTCCTGAGCGGTGCGGCCGCCGGACAGCGCGTCGGCGAAGGCGATCCATTTCGTGACGGCCTTGTCGTGATGCTCGCGCTGACCACGGGCGTGCTGGCCGCCTTCGTCGCCGCGCTCGCCGCCGTGGTGACGGCCTCGCTGCCTGCGGCGGTGCGGCGGGCCAGGCCGTTACTGGCCTGTCCTGGTCTGGCCGGGCTGCCCGGGAAGAAGCTCGGCCAGTGTGGTGGCGAGCTTACGCAGTTCGGCCAGGTGCGCCTCGGTCAGCTCAGTGACCAGATGGTCGCCTTCCTCGGTGAGCTCCACGCGGACAACCCGGGCATCCTGCTCGTCCTGCCGCCGCCGGACGAATCCGCCGGCTTCCGCCCGGTCCACGAGGCCCACCGTGCTGTGGCTTTGCAACAGCAGATAGTCGGCGAGTTCTCCGACCGACGGCGATTGCGGACCAGGGTGCCCCTTGATCGCCACGAGCAGTTGATGCTGGGCCGCGGTGAGGCCCACGGAACCCGCCTGCTCCTCGCTCCACCGCAGGAAACGCCGCAGTGTCACGCGGAAGCGCAGGTTGTTCCTGAAATCATCGCCTGTCGGGTGAATGGGACCCTCTTCTCGCCGCTCGCAGCAAGAGATCGTATCGCGATACGCACGGTCCGGCGCGGCATCCTCGATCGTATCGTGCTACGATTATATCGTGTCACGACTTTTTCGAGCGCTTATCCGTAGCGCGGAAGGGAGTCCGATCCGGTGATCGTGTCGCAGGCTGCGCATTCCCCGGCCGCCGGGAACGCTGTGATCGATGTGATGCTCGTTGGGGAGATCGATGTCACTAATGTCCCGTCGCTTTCCCGCTACCTACAGCGGATTCTGGACCGGAGCGCTAGTGGGCTGAGCTTCGACCTCACCGGGGTCCGGTTCCTCGACTGCGCCGCCGCCCAGGCAATCGTCGGCACCGGGCGCATGCTCCCCGACGGCCAGCGCCCAGTACTGCGCCATCCTCGCCCTGTGGTGCGCAGGCTGCTGTCGGTGACGGGCCTTGACGCGCAGTGCTTGGTGGAACCGGTTGATGCCTCGTTCAGCGGCCAGAGGCGGGACGCTCGCCGCCAGCGGCGTCCTGGCGCCCTGACGCCGTCTTCCGCCACGGAGGCTAGCGGGCTGACGCGCCCGCCACTTAAAAAAGTCGTATCGCGATATTTTTTCGCTCCGTGAGTTTATTGGTCGTGGCGCGAGGTAACTGAGGGTCGTACCCCGACATCAAGGAGGTTTCACATGGCAACGGATCCGCGTGCCGGACGCATTGGTGACGGGCACGCACATCGCACGTGGGAAGACCTGGTGACGGCGGAGGACCACGCGGGCTGGATAGCCCGCAGCCGGGTCTTCCTCACGCCGATCGCCCCCCCGTCGATCATGGGCCTGTTCGGCTTCGTGATCGGCACGGTCATGCTCGGGGCGTTCCAGGCCGGCTGGTACGGCGACGCCAGCACGCCGCTGATCATCTGGCCGCTCGCGATGTTCGCGGGCGGCATCATGCAAGGGGTCGCCGCGGTGGCCAGCCTGCGCGCCAGGGACGGCATCGCCGTGGCGGTGCACACCGCGTGGGCGAGTTTCTGGGTCGGCTGGGGCACCCTCCAGATCCTGGTAACGGTGGGCCTCCTGCCCGCCATCCCGCTAGGCGCGGCCAGCGCGTCGTTCGCGTTCTGGTTCATCGTTCTGACCCTGGTGACCTTCTGGGGAGCGGTCGGCGCGCTCGCGCAGAACATGCTGCTGTTCTTCACGCTCGGGGTGCTGACCGCGGCCAGCGCGGTGACCGCGGCCGGCTTCTACGCCGGCAGCCTGACCACCGTCAATGTAGGCGGCTGGCTGTTCGTGATCTCCGCCGCGGCGGCGTGGCTGCTCGGTGGCGCGATGGTGCTCGAGGGCTCCTTCGGCCGCAGCATCATTCCGGTCGGGAAGTGGTCGAAGCACGCCAACGTGCCTGGTGCGAAGGTCACCGACCCGATCGAGTACCCGGCCGGCATGCCTGGCGTCCGGGTTGGCCAGTAATCGGACTCGGGTGTGCCTGGCCTGCCGGACTGACACGGCAGGCCAGGCACGCTGGGAGGTGTTTGTCATGGGCCTCGCACCCCGGGAGCGGGAGACGCTGGCCGCGATCGAGAACCAGCTCCGGACGAAAGACCCCGGGCTCGAGTCCATGTTCCGAGTCTTCGGCAATAGGGATCCCCGCGGCCGGCGACAGCCCCGGATGTCCATATCACCATGCGTGGCGCGCCTCGGGCCAGGCAACATGATCATCCTGCTAGCCACGATCGTGACGCTGCTCATCACGTGTGCCGTCGTGCCCGCGCTGCTGGCTTAGCGGCGACACCAGAAAGAGCTCGTCTTGCGAATCTTTCCCTACCCTCGGGGTAAACGCTCCGCCATGCCGACGGAATCCATGGTCACCCGCGGGACGGTCCCTGGCGCCCGGCGGGAACAGCAAGCCTCCGGGGAAGCGTGATGGCGCCGCCGGGCGTCCCTCCTCAGGCAGTTACCGCGCACCGCGGGCCGCGAGCCGATGTTATCGAGCTGATCATGGCAGACCACCGGCGGGTCCGCCGTCTCCGTGAGGTGCTGGAGGACGCTGTCCGCCGCGGCCCTGCCGTTGGCTCCTGGTGGGCGCTGGTCGAACTCTGGATACGGCTGGCGGACTTGCTCGAAGCCCACATGGCGGCCGAAGAGGAGATCTGCTACCTCCCCATGTCCCGGTCGGGCTCGGTCTCGCCGGAGCGGCGGCGAGACGCGACAGCTGACCATGGCGACATCCGTGAGGCGATCGGCGAGGCGAGGCTGCAGCTGGCCGGCTCGGCAGTGTGGTGGGCCGCGGCCAGGGCCGTGCTGGCGGCCAGCGGCGACCACTTCGATCGCGAGGAACATGACATGCTGGCAGCCTGGCTGCCTAGCCTGACGATGAGCAAGCGCCTCGAACTCGGGAGCCAGTGGCTGACCTTCATCAGGGCGCGGCGGCTGGAGACGATTCCGGTGCGGCACGCGGCGGTGCTCGCGTGCTGGCGAGGTGCCGGGCCCTTCTTCCCTTATACCGAGGTGCATCCGGAAAATTTATATCGTATCGCGATTTAACTACGCGCTAACAGGTAAGGAATATAAGGAGCAGAAAGACCAGCGTTAAGAGGACAGCGATGACGGGCCAGCAGTGTCGATGACCCCGTGGCCTGAGTGACTGGAGGTCCGACTGGGAGGGCCCGGTGGGTGGGCCTGACCGGAGAAGACCTGAAGCCGGGCTAGCCAGGGAGCGCCGGAGGTGGAGCTGACTCCGGGTCTGGCGGCGAGCGGTGCGGAGTGAGCCTGAGTCTGGGGTTGGCGTCGAGCGCCGAGGGTGAGCCTGAGCCTGGCGTTGGCGCTTTGCGAGCAGGACCTGGAGGGGAGGTCGCGCCCCCGAGGCTAGGTCGTGCGGAGTCTCGACCAGGCGTCGCCGCCAACCGCCAGCAGCAAGATGATGCCGAGGGTGATCTGCTCGTAGAGCGGGTTCCAGCCGAGTAGCGTGAAGCCGTTGCCGATCATCGCGATGAACAGCACGCCGATCACCGTCCGCCAGATCGCGCCCTCGCCGCCCAGGATCGACGTGCCGCCGACCACGATGCCGGCCAGCACGGTGAACGTCAGGGCCGTGCCGCCGTTCGATGACGACGCGGACAGCACCCGGGCGGAGTCGATGATGCCGCCGAGGGCGGCCGCGCCGCCGCTTATCGCGAACGTCACCAGCTTGATCCACTGCACCCGGACGCCGGCCAGCCTGGACGCCTCGGCGTTCGATCCCGCCGCGTACATGTACCGGCCCGCGATCGTCCGCGACAGCACGACCCCGAGGATGATGACCACGCCGATCATCGTCCACGCCGCGGTCGTCACGTCGAGGAACTGCGTACGCGCGAAGTTCGCGTACCCGGTCGCCGAGAAGTTGGTGATCAGGTTCCCGCCGGTGATCAGCGCCGCGCCGCCGGTGATCACGAACGACGTCGCCAGCGTGGCGATCAGCGAGTTGATCCTGAAGAACGTCGTGATCACGCCGTTGGCCGCGCCGACGGCGAGGCCGATGAGGACGCCCACGAGGATCGCGGCCACCGGGTTGCCGGAGATCGCCATCTTCATCGCGATCACCTGGCACAGCGCGTACGTCGCGCCGACCGACAGGTCGATCCCGCCGCCGATCAGCACCATCGTCCCTGCCGCGGCGATGATCAGGGTCGCGGACTGCTGGTCGAGGATCTCCAGCAGGTTGGTCTTGCCGTAGAAGGTCGACCCTTTCCAGATCGCCAGGACGATGAACAGCAGGATGAACGGGTAGATGATCCCGCCTTCGCGCGCCTTGTCGAGGAACTCCGACCGCGGCATCCTGATGATGCCCGCGGGCGTCGCGGCCTGCGGCTGGCTCATGGAGTCACGCACCTCTTTCGGTTCCGAACGCGGCGCCGAGGATCGCCGCCTCGGTCACCCCGTCGCCGGTGAGCTCCGCGGCGATCCGGCCGCCGCGCATGACGAGCACGCGGTGCGCCAGGCCGAGGATTTCTTCGACGTCAGAGGAGATCAGCAGGACGCCGAGCCCGCCGCCGGTCAGCGCGGCCAGCAGCTCGTAGATCGCCCGCTTGGCGCCCACGTCGACGCCCCTGGTCGGCTCGTCGGCGATCAGCACCCGCGGGTCGCGCAGCAGCGACCTGCCGAACAAGAGCTTCTGCTGGTTGCCGCCGGACAGCGCAGTGGCGGGCGCATTCGGGCTGGCGCCGCGGACGTCCACCCGCGTCAGCATCTCCCGCACCCGGCGCCGCTCAGGACCGCGCCGGACCATCCCGGCGCGGCTGACCTGCGCGAGGCTGGACAGGGTGACGTTCTCCGTCACCGGGCGGTCGAGCAGCAGGCCTTGTTCCTTGCGGGACTCAGGGATCATCGCCAGCCCGAACCGCAGCGCGGTCCGCGGCGTCCCTGTCACAGTCAGCTCCTTGCCCTCGGAGACGACGCTGACCGTCCCGGCCGCGACCCGGTTCGCCCGGTAGATCGCGCGGGCGACCTCTGAACGGCCAGCGCCGACCAGCCCGGCCAGCCCGAGGACCTCCCCCGCGCGCAGTTCGAACGAGACGCCGGCCACCCCCGGCGCGACCAGGTCGCGGACCGAGAGCACCACCGGGGCGTCCGCCGCGACGGCGTGCCTGGCGGGGAACGTCGCGTCCAGCGACCGGCCGAGCATCGCCGCCATCAGCGACTCCTCGCTCTGCCCGGCGGCGGGCACGGTCTGGACCAGGCGGCCGTCGCGCAGGATCGTCACCTGGTCGGCCAGCTCGAGTACCTCGCCGAGGAAGTGCGAGACCAGCACCACCGTCGTGCCCGAGCCGGCGAGCTGGCGGATGACCGCGTGCAGCGCCTCGACGTCGGGCCGCGACAGCGCGGCCGTCGGCTCGTCCATCACGATGAGCTGGGCGTTGCGGCTCAGCGCGCGGAGGATCTCCACCTTCTGCTGGTCGGCGGTCCGCAGCGACCCGGCGTTGGCGTCGGCGTCAAGCTCGAAGCCGACGGACGCGGCCAGCTCGCGGTACTTGCGGCGCAGCTCGCGGCGCCGCTGGAAGCCCGCCTGCCGGGGCTCGACGCCGAGGAAGACGTTCTGCTCGACGGTCAGCGACGGCACGATCGCCAGCTCCTGGGCGATCAGGATGACGCCGCGGGCGATCGCGTCCCGCGGCGAGTGGAACCTGACCGGCTCGCCGTCCAGCAGCAGCTGGCCGCTGTCCGGCGCGTGCGCCCCCGCGATGATCTTCCCCAGCGTGGACTTGCCCGCCCCGTTCTCCCCGACCAGCGCGTGGATCGAGCCGCGCCTGACGGTCAGGCTGACGCCCTCCAGGGCGCGCGTTCCGCCGAAGGACTTGGAAATGTCCTTCAGCTCGACATGCGCGCCCCGGAGGGATGGTTCGGCATCCGGCACGGTCAGCCTGTCCACTCACCGGTGAACTGGCTGGCCGTCGCCTTGGTGACGATGCCGTTGTTCGGCTCCTGGGCTACCGGGTTGATGGCCCCGCTCACCTTGCCGGTCTGGATGGCTTCCACCAGCGCCTGGACGGCGAGCCGGCCCTCGCTGGCCGGCGCCTGGGCGACGTCGGAGAACCAGGCGCCGGACGCCACGCCGGAGATCGCGGCGTCGCTCGCGCCGTAACCGACGAGCAGGACCTGGCCGGTCTTGTGCGCGGTCTGCAGCGCCACCGTGGCGCCCTCCATGCCCTGGTCGGACCCCGTGATCACGTTGAGGCCCGGCTGCGCCTGCAGCATGGTCTGCGTGGCGGACTCACCGTCGGTGGGCGTGAAGAAGGACTGGCCGTTGGTGACGACGTCGACCGGGCTGCCCTTGATCGCCGCGCTGAACCCGCTGTAGATGGCCGTGTCCAGCGACGACGCCTTGATGTCGTACAGGTAGCCGACCTTGCACGGGCTCAGGTGCTTCGACGCGCAGGCCGCGACGACCTGCTGGCCGAGCTGGGTCCCGATCGTGGTCGGCACGAACGTCACGTTGGCCGACAGGCCCGTGACCTGCGGCGCGTCCGTGCTCAGGCTCGGGCCGAGGATCTGGTCCATGTTGACGACCTTGATCCCCTTGGCGATCGCCTGCTGGACCAGCGAGACGAGGCCGGTGCTGACGATCGGCTGCGTGATGATGCCGTTGTACTGGCCGGAGCTGATGACGGTCTGCAGCTGGTTGTACTGGGTCTGCGGGTTGTTGTCCGCGTCGAACACCTTCAGCGTCGCGCCGTCGGTCTGCGCCACGGCCTGGGCCGCGGCGAGCATCGGGGCGTCGTAGGTGTTGTCCACGGCGAACGACAGGTACGCGATGTTCATCGCCTTCTTGGCCGCCGCGGCGGTCGCCGACGCGGAGGATGACGATGACGTCGACGTGCTGCTGCTACTGCTACTGCTGCTGCAGGCAGCGAGCGCGAGCGCCGCTGCGGCGAAGGCCGCCGCGGCGGCACTGCGGCGGAGGCACCGCGTTGCCGGGATAGATAGCACGGCTAAACTCCTTTGTGCTCGCTCACTGGGAGGTGGGTTAGCGGTTAGGCCGGTGGACCGGGTGCCAGCCCGGTCCACCGGTTTTCTGGGCGCCAGAGGCGGCTTCTGTACAACGGACTAATGTCCGCAACACGGTCACTTGAGCTTGATCGGAAGCGTGTCTGTTTCTGCGGCGGGTGTCAAGGGCAAACGTTCGCAGGACGCCCAAATGAGATAAGCGGTATACCGGACAGTTGTCCGATAGACGGACAGCCGCTGGTTGAGGAGGCGGAGGTCAGGGAGTTAGCACGGATCCGTTCTGGATAATGGGAACGGAGGCGGCGCTAACGGGACACCTCTGAGCGATCCTCGGCCCACAGCGTGTGGAAGGCTCCCTCCCGATCGGTGCGGTGGTAGGTGTGCGCGCCGAAGTAGTCGCGCAGGCCCTGCACCAGCGCCGCGGGCAGCCGCCGGGCGCGCAGCGCGTCGTAGTAGGCGAGCGCGGCCGAGAAGCCGGGGACGGGGACGCCGATCCGCACCGCGGTGGCGACCACCTCGCGCCAGGCGTCCTGGGCATCGCCGATCTCCTTGGCGAAATCCGGGTCGGCGAGCAGCGTGGTCAGCGTCGGGTTCGCCTCGTAGGCGGTGCGGATCCGGTCGAGGAACTTCGCGCGGATGATGCAGCCACCGCGCCAGATCGTGGCCATCGCGGCCAGGTCGATGCCCCAGTCGTACTCCGCGCTGCCCGCGGCGATCATGTTCCAGCCCTGCGCGTAGGACACCAGCTTGGAGGCGTAGAGCGCCTGCTCCACCAGGTCGGGGAACTGGTCGCTGACGCCGGTGCCCGGCGTCGGGCCGGCTAGCTGGCGGGCGGCGGTGCGCAGGTCGGCGTGCCCGGACAGCGACCTGGCGAACACCGCCTCGGCGATGCCGTTGACCGGGACGCCCAGGTCCAGGGCGTCCTGCACGGTCCAGCGGCCAGTGCCCTTCTGCTCGGCCTGGTCGAGCACGATGTCCACGAACGACTTGCCGGTCTCCGCGTCGGTGTGCGCCAGGACCTCGGCGGTGATCTGGATGAGGTAGGAGTCGAGGCGGCCTTCGTTCCATGTCCTGAAGATCTCGGCGATTTGCTGCGGCTGGTACCCGGCGGCGTTTCGCAACAGGTCGTAGGCTTCGGCGATGAGCTGCATGTCGGCGTACTCAATGCCGTTGTGCACCATCTTCACGAAATGGCCTGCTCCGTCCGGCCCCACGTGCGTGCAGCACGGCGTGCCGTCTACCTGCGCCGCGATGGTCTCGAGCATGGGGCCGAGGTCGCGGTAGGCCTGCGCTGACCCGCCCGGCATGATCGACGGGCCGTTGAGCGCGCCCTCCTCGCCGCCTGACACGCCCATGCCGACGAAGTGGATCTTGCTTTCCTTGAGGTTCGCTTCCCGGCGGCGGGTGTCCTTGAAGTGCGCGTTGCCGCCGTCGATGAGCATGTCGCCCGGCTCGAGCAGCGGGGCGAACTCGTCGATCACCGCGTCGGTGGCCGGGCCGGCGTTCACCATGATGACGATCCGCCGTGGGCGCTCGAGGGAGCTGACGAACTCCTCCGCCGTGCGGCCGGGGACGAAGGTGCCCTCGTGGCCGAAGTGCTGCATCACGTCGTCGGTCCTGGACGTGGTGCGGTTGTGCAGGGCCGTCGCGAAGCCGTGGCGGGCGAAGTTCCTGGCGAGGTTGCGGCCCATCACGCCGAGTCCCGTGACGCCAATCTGTGCCTGTGCCTGTGCCTGCGGCTGCGGCTGCGGTTGCGGCTGCGGTTGCGCGGGTGTCGCGGAGGACATGTTCCGGTGTCTCCTCTATGCGTCCTTGCTGCCTGTGTGCGGTGACCTGCTGCGTGCATGGCGTGCCTGTGCACATTCGATCACGAGACGGGATGAGAGCTGACGAGAGGGGCGACGACAGGGGCGCATGGGGCGCAATGGCCCCGCTGTCTGGTGGCGGCCGCAGCGCTCCTCATGATCACGAAAGAAAAACCTCCTATGCGCGTCCTTTTCTTTCGTGATCATGGAATTGGCCTGATGGACGAGGCGCGGGGCCGGCGTGGGTGCGGGCAGCGGACCGGAACCGGTACCCTACCTGTGACGGCCTGCCTGGTGTGCTGGCGCGCGAAGGCGCGTTGCCGACTGGCAGTTCGTGCGGGCGTAGCTCAATGGTAGAGCCCCAGCCTTCCAAGCTGGTCATGCGGGTTCGATTCCCGTCGCCCGCTCCGCTTTCTTCCAGCTCATCCATTATTTTCGAGCGTTTGCTCGGCTGATTGCCGCCTTCTGCCGTCTACTGGCTTCGAGTGACGCTCGTTGGAGCGTTTTCCCAGCTCAAAGACTCTTATAGGGCTGAGTTATGCTGGTATAGCGGGCTGGGTGGAGGCCCGTCGTCCTACCCAAATTTCTACCCAAGATCTGGGACCTGACCATGGCATATGTGGAACGCCGGGAGCGCAAGAAGGGTGTCCGGTACCGGGGCCTCTACAAGGCCGCGGACGGCCGCTACCGGTCCGCCGGGACGTTCAGCACCGAGGAACGAGCGCTCGCGGTCGCCGAAGAGGCTGAGCGGCACGCCGAGGTCGCTGGCGGTGCGGCAGGAGGCCTAGATCCCGCCATCCGCGCCAAACGGACGATCAAGGAGTACGCGCCACTATTCCTTCGGCATCATCAAGTTGAGGGAAATACCAAGGACACGTACGCGGACACGTTGCGGCTGCACGTGATCCCGTTCCTCGGCGGGTGCCGACTGGCGGAGACCGACCGGACGGTGGCGCGCAACTTCATAACTGCGCTGGTCGAAGCCGGGCGTTCGGCGAACACGATCCGACAGGCCAAGGTGGTGCTCGGCGCGATGTTCGGCATGGCGGTGGCGGACGGATACCTCGACTACAACCCGTTTCACGATGTGAAGATCCCCAAGGTGCCGGGGCGGCGCGCCATCAAGATCGCCACACAAGAGCAGTACCTGAAGGTGCGGAGTTGCCTGCCGACCAAGTCGGCTCAGGTCTTCTCCACGCTGCTGGTGTCCAGCGGGATCCGTTTCTGCGAGGCGATCGGGCTGCGGCCCGCGGACTTCGATTTCGAGGCGAGCATCCTGGAAGTGGCCAGGTCGGTGGTCAAGGTGTCCCGCCAGCATCATCCGCAAGGCAAGACGTTCCTGGTCCGCGACTACACCAAGAACGGCCAGACGCGCCGACTCAAGCTCGATAGCGCGGTGGTTGAGCTGGTGCGTGGACACGTAGCTCAGCATGGCACCGGCGAGATGGAGCTGATCTTCCCGGCGGAGCTGGTGGTGCCGCCTCGGCGGACCAAGCCGCGGCTGACGGAGGAGCAACTGCGCGCGCTGGGCAACTGTGAGCCGGTGGGTGGGCGGGTCTATGCGCACGGCACCATGGGCGGTTACACCCGCGCGAAGTGCCGGTGCGCGGGCTGCCGACAGTGGGCCCGGGACTACGGCCGCGAGAGGATGCGGGTCCGGCGTGCCGCTGCCTCAGGTGAGGTTCGGCGCCGATGGGAGAAGTCTCGCGATGCCGACGAGCCCTATCTGGACGAGCAGAGCTGGAACCGGATCTGGGCCAGCGCGGTCGTGGAGAGCGGGATCCCGTTTAAGCCGACTGCCTACCAGGTCCGGCATACTCATGCCTCCTGGCTGATCGACGCCGGAGAGAACCCGAAGGCCGTCATGCACCGGCTCGGCCAGGCCGACCTGCGCACGACCGCGCGATATGTGCATGTGCTTGACGAAACCGGAGAGTCAGCCGCCGAGCGGTTCGAGGGACTACTGCCACCGCTGTAGCCATCGGGCAGCGTCATAGCCAGGCCCGGAGGCATCACAGCCAGCGCCTTTCTGAGGAGCACAAGATTACTTGGCCTGCTGGCCGACTGAGGCGATGTTGATGCTGATAGCGCATCTTCGCTTCCACAAAGGCATTCTCTCTGGCCAGCGACTAGGATCATCCGCGCCCGTTCCCATTGCTTGCTCTTTCGTCGAGGTAACGGATGAGCGCTGATGGGCGGAACCGGAGTTGCTTGCCTAGCCGGATGGCCTCGAGTGCGCCGTTCTCTACAGCGTCGTAGAGCCAGCTTTTCTTTACCTTCAGCAGGGCGCATACGTCGTCCGGGGTGAGCAGGTCGAGGTCCCAGTACGGGCCTTCGGGGGGAAGAGGCCGCCCGCCGACGCCGTTCACGCTTCGGCCAGCGTTGATGGCTGCGGTTTCGCGGGTCACGGCTCGGCCTCCGGGTCAGTCTGCCTCCCGGGCTGGTACTCCGAAGAGCGGTCTGTGCGGGCGAGCTCGGGAGGCCTGTAGGTGGTGTCGTGGTCGATGGCGGTGCGGTAGGCCTGCTCGACCGCTCGCAGGCGGGCCGCGACCCGGGTTTCATGGGCGGCGATGGCCTGGCGGTTGCTGCGGCCGTAGGAGTCCTCGGGCAGGGTACGGCCGTACCGCTCGACCTCGCGGACGTGGGCCTCGCGCTCATCGGCATGAGCCGTGATGGCGAACATCGCGATATCGGCGGTGGCGGAATCCAGGACGAGGGTGACCGTGCGGCTGCCCGGGTCACGGCGGGCTAGGGCGATAAGCTCCTGACCGCTTGCGTCCGGCCGGGCGGCCTCGGGCGTGCCGCGGCCTTCCCTGGTTCTTTCGCGTAGGCCGGCGAGCATCGCGTCGGCTTGGTCGATCTGGTCGCAGATGGCGCCGAAATCGGTGCCGACCGGGCCGAGGTCGGTGCCGCGGGCGACCGTGTATTCCCTGAGCCTGGCGGCCGTTGACCGATGCTGGTAACTAGGAGAGCGGGCGTAGTTGGCTAGCTGTAGCTTCAGCGCTCTGGTAACTGTTCCGGACTGGGCGAATCTGATCAGGCCCCGGGCGAAATCTGGCGGCTGCTGCTGTGCTACCAGCCACAGGGCCATCCGCCGGGCGGTGACATGGTCGATGGCACCGCCCCGACTGTTTGCCGCCACGACGCCGTCGGCGATGAGGTCTTCATACAGGGAAAGGTCGCGGAGCGGCGCGCGCTCGGGCAGTCGGTGGCTGGCTCTTGCCGGAGGTCCAGTGGCGTTATCGGTCTCATACATCGGTCATACGGCGTTTCTGGCGGTCCGGGGAACTGGGTGAGCCGTCGGCAGGTGACGCGGCGAGTTCTGCTGATGGCGGTGGTGGGCCTGGCTGTTCAATCTGCTGCCTCGTGGCTGGGCTGCTGAGTGGCCGGTTCTTGCTTTGGGCTGATGCCACCGGGCGGCTGGGAGGCGCTGTCGATTGCTTCGGGTGCGGTCAGGCCGAGTTCCGCGGCCCAGCTCTGGATGGCTGGCCAGAGCGGGTGCCCGTCGTGGAGGTCATGCTCGGCGGCGGTGTCGGCCAGGGTCATGGCGGTGATGGCGGTGTTGCGGTCCAGGAGCCGGCCGGGCAGCCAGGACACGTCCCAGCCGTTCCGGTCCGGTGAGTGCCGGGCGGTGCAGCCGCTGCGGTCACTGGTCATCGCGGTGTCGCTGATGGTCACGGTCATGGTTCGGCTTCCCGGTCGGGTTCAGGGTCGGGCCGGGGTTCGGGTTGGGGGTCTTCGCCGGCGTTCAGGGCGTCCATGAGGTTGAATCTGCTGTCCGGGTAGCGGTCCTTGACCCAGTCGGCGGCGGCGACGACGATCACGTACTCGGGGGGCCGGGTGCCGGGGGCGCGGCTGGGTTCGCTGTCCTTGCGCCGTTTCATGGCGTCGCCCGCCATGGCGGGCTGGCCAGGGCTGGCCGGTGGCGAATCACTGTCCGGCCTCCGGATCCGCGGCCGCGTAGCCGGACGCGCGCTGCCGGGTGGCGGAGGTGTCGGTGGCCTGGATCATCTGGCCGGCCAGGTGGTCGTAGGCGTCGGCGGCGTGCAGCCGCCACTGGCAGGTGGTGCAGGGCTGTTCGCCGCAGTCGCCGCAGGTGGCTGCCCGGTCGCGCTTGTATTCGGCGGCGTCGTCCAGGGCGGCCAGCAGGAGCTTGACCTGGCCGGCGGAGACCATGACGGCACCTGGGTCGGCCGGCTGGCGGCTGGTCATGTGTTCTTCCTTGCCTGGCGGGGTCGGGTGGGCGGGTGGATGTCGGGGGCGATGCCGGTGCCGGTGGCGGGTTTCCAGCCGCTGGCGGGGCGGTAGCCGGGGGTGTCGAGTTCGTCGTCGTCGAGGCCGGCGCCGGCGCACCAGTTGCCGGCGATCGCTTTGCGGCGGGCGGCGGTGGCTGCGGAGCGTTCGAAGCGGGTGCGTTCGGGGGCGCGTTTGTCCCACCAGGCGTCGTACAGGTCGGTGATCTGGTCGCGGAGCCGGGCGCTGACGGTGGGGGTGTCGCCGCGGACGAGGCGGCGGATGGTCATCTCGCGCACTCCCAGGGCGCGGGCGATGCGGGCCGAGCCGTGGCCCATGACGTGCAGGGCGCGCAGCCGCAGCCGGGACCCGCCGGCATCGATGCGGGCCCGGCGCAAGGTGCTGCTGCTGACCTTGGACAGGGCTCGTTCGGTGGCGGGGGTGGGCTGGCGGCGGCCGGTGCGCAGGCCGTGGACAGTGGCCGGGGCGAGTCCGGCGGCGGCGGCGATGGCCCGGTAGCTGCCGCCGCCGTCCTGGAGGCGGCGTATCTGATCGCGGATGTCGCCGGGAACCGTGCCGGGATCGCTGGAAGCGGCTGGGGCCGACCTGGCGGGGGGATGAGGGCGCGGGTTCATGTCAGCTGGCTCCTTCGGGCTGGCGGCCTGGGTCGGTGGGGGCGGCGTGGCGGGTGCGGCGGGCGGAGTTCAGGGTGCGGGTGATCTCGGGTTCTGGGAGGCCGGCCTGGCGGGCGGCGGCGGCCAGTTCGTTCAGGTCGGCGGCGGGGTCGGCGTCCAGGGCGCGGTTGGCGGCCCAGAACAGGCCGGCGTTGCGGTTGCCTTCGGGCTGGGATGCAACCCAGCGGGCCAGCCGGGTGATCCCGTAGCCGGGCAGCGGGCGGGTGGCTGGCTGCTGGTAGGCGCGTTCGGGTTCCAGCAGCCGGATGACGGCCTGCCAGTCCAGCCCGGCCTGGCCGTCGAGGGTCCTGATGCGCTCATAGGGCCTGCCGCGGACCTGGGATGGCGGAGCCAGCACGTAGCCGCCGGCGGACCGGAAGTCCAGGTGCTGCGCGGGGAGGTGGCCGTTGCGCTGGCGAGTGCCGGTGAAGTAGGCGTGCAGGCCGCCGCTGGGGGTGCGGACGTAGCCGCTGGCGCCGGTGAGCAGCCCGGCGGCTCGCAGCCGGGCGAAAGCGGCGAACCCGTTCCCGGCGGGGCCGTGCTGGTCGACGTCCAGGACGTCGGGCCCGGGGGCGCCGGTGGCGATGGCCAGGTTCCAGCCGCCCTGGCGGCCGAACCATTCGGTGATTCGCTGGGTGTCGGTGGTGGCGTCGAGGAAGCCGTGCCGGGTGGCCGGGATCTTCTGGCCGGGCAGGCAGGGGAACACGGGCCAGCCGCGGTCAGCGTAGGCCAGGGCCTGGCGGAGGGCCGGGTTGGTCATGGCGTGCTCCAGGTGTAACCGGCGGGCTGCCGGCGCGCGTGAGCGCAACCGGTGGTTTCGGTCATCAGCTGGGCAGCGAGGGCGGGCAGGATGCGGGCCTGGTATTCGGCCTGGGCCGACAGCAGGCTGGTGCTGCGGGCGGGCTGGAGGTATAGCGCCTCCCACAGCTGCCTGGCGATATCCAGCCCGTACAGGCACAGGTTGTGGGCCGGCCAGCAGGGGCCCAGGGTGGCGGCCAGGTGGCCGTAGCCGGGCCGGTACACCTGGTCGACCCAGGCCCGCAGCCCGGCGATTGCCGGTTTCCGTTCGGCGGGGGTGAGCGACTGCCAGGCTGGTGCCGGGCTGGGATGGTGACCGTCCTTGCCGCCGGCACCTGGTCCGCTGAGCCGGTCGGCTAGTTCGGTGACCTGGCGGTCCAGGGCCTCGAGCCGGGCCAGGGCCGCGGTGTCGTCGGCGAGCGTGCGGCCCGTCGTGGTGATCACGGCGGCGAGCTGGGTGAGCCGCTCGCCGGCCGCGGTGAAGTGGGCGGCTTCCCGGTGCTCGAGCTGGGTGAGCTGCTCGCGGCAGGCGGCGAGCTGGTCAAGGACGGCGGTCAGCGGGTCGGCGGTCATGGCCGGCCCCACAGGGATGAGGCGGCAGCAGCGGCGGGCCAGGCGGCAGTGTCGTCGCGGCTGTCTGGCCTGGGTTCGGTGGCCGGCCGGATCTGCTGAGGGGGAGCTGGCCGGGCCGGGCGGCGGCGGGCGCGGCGGTAGGCGGGGTTGTTCCAGGCGCGCGGCAGCCGGGCGATGACCGGGGCGCAGCCGCCGCGGATGACCAGCGCGAACCCGGCCGGCAGCTGCCGGATCATGTCGGGCGCGGCCACGTCGTGGCGGGTGGCGTGCTCCTGGCCGCGGACCTTCCACGACGCCTGCCCGCACAGCGTGCTGGCCGCTTGCAGCGTGGTGACATCGGTGATGCCGGGCAGGAAGATCTTCACCGAACAGGTGTCCAGCACGACCTGGCGGCCGTGATCGCCCCACCGCCCGGCCAGCTGCGCCTCACCGTGCACCACGGCGATGACCTGGATGCCCTTGCCGCCCGAATCCGACAACCACGTCGGCAGCGGGACCGGGCAGATCTGGGTCACCTCGTCCAGGCCCATCAGCAACGGCGGGTCCAGCCGCCCCGACGGCGACGCCTGCCCGGTCAGGGCGGCGGCATAGTGGATCTCGGTGGCCATCGCGGCGAACAGCGGAGCGACCGGCGCGTCCTCGGTGACCGCCTCGGCGACCATGTACAGGGTGCCGGCGTCGCGGAGGAACGCGCCGGTGTCGAACCCGTCGCCGGGGGCAGGCAGCACGGCGGCGGCCAGCGCCGGGTCGGCCATGAACGCCAGTGCCCGGGACATCACCATCCGGACGGTGGCGGTGGTCTTCTGCGCTTCGGAGCGCAGCTCGGCCAGCGTCAGCGCCCACTGCCGGGCCCCGGCGGCCAGCAGGATCCGCTCCGGGACGTGCGGGTCGGCGCCCGCTACCCAGGCGGCGACCGCCCGCATGTCATAGCCGGCCAGCGCGGCCGCGCAGAAGTAGCCGCGCAGGTAGTCACTGGCCTTGGCGGACCAGAACGTGCCGTCTTCCACGCCCTTCTGCGACACCGCGAACGCAAACGCGTCCGCGCGGCGCACCGCGGTCGCCGGGTCCTGGCAGCCGTCGACCGGGGACCAGCGGAACGTGGACGGCACGGCGCCGATGTGCTGCGGGTTGAACACCTGCACCGGGCCGCGCCCGGCCCGCACCGCGGCGGTCAGCGCGTAGATGTCGGCCTTGGTGGTGGTGGCGATGACCGGGCCGGGGTAGCGCAGGATGACATCAGCCAGGAACGCGGTCTTGAAGGTCCGCGGCGGCGCCATCACCAGCACGTGCTCTTCCAGCGGGACCCGCAGCCCGTGCCGCCAGTGCGCCCGCCCCAGAAACACCGAGCACTGACCCGGGGTCAGCAGCCGGTACCACCACGGCAGCGACCGGCGGATCCGCCCCGACCGGCGCAGCACCGCGAGACGGCCCCAGCGCAGCCACAGGCCGGCGATGGTGGCGAAGCCCTTGCCGGGGTGCAGCCGCAGGTGCAGCCGGGCGCGCAGGTGCCGGACCCGGTTGCCGGGCAGGTACCGGGCGGGCAGCAACGCCCACCGGAACGCTGCGGCGAACAGGAGCAGGACGGCCAGGGTGATGGCGTACTTGAGGATCATCGCGGGTCTCCTTCCTGGTGCTGGGCGGCCAGCACGGCGCGGCGCAGCGCGGCCCGCGCCGATCCGGTGTTCAGGCCGACCTGGGGCGCCAAGGCGGCGGAGGTCTTCGCCACCGCCCCCAGCGGGAGGGCGGCCAGCGGGCCGTGCCGTTCGGTAACCCGGGCCAGGAACCGGGCGGTCTTGGTCGCGCCGCGGGGACTGCTCCCCCGCGGCGCGGCGGCTGCCGACCCGGGTGCGGGGACGGGCCCGGCGGCCGGGGCCGGGCGGGCGGCGCGGCGGCCGGGGGCGACCGGGCATTCCTCCAGCACCCAGGCGCGGAACCCGGCTACCGTGGAGGCCGGGGCCATGCCCAGCCGCAGCAGCCACAACAGCAGCCCGTCGGCCATCGCCAGCAGGGTGGCTTCCTCGCCGGGCAGCCCGGCGGCTGGCTCGGAGTGGCGGGCGATCACCCAGACCCGGACGACGCCGATCAGCGTGTCGCTGGCCAGCGCGTAGGCGGCCGGCGGCATCGTCCAGACCGCCAGGTCCCGCCAGCCCGGCGCGGCCGCGATCACGTTCATGAACACGCTCGCGCCCGCCGCCGCCACATTCAGCACCCGCGCCCGGATCGCGTGCCGGCCGTGCAGCGCCAGCGCCACCCCCAGGCACGCGAACACCAGCGCGGCCGCGTCGGGGATCGCAGCCTCCAAGCCAGCGATCAGCGCCAGCCGCCGGGCAGCGTAAACCAGCCGGTACTGCGCGGTGAAGCTCACCGCAGCGGCAGCCGCGGCCAGCACACACAATCCCCCGGCGGCGCACTGCAGCCAGACACCGGGCCGGTCACGATCAGCACCTGCACGGCGAAGGACATAGGCGGCGATTTCGTCCGGGCTGTTCGCGTCATCCGCCAAAGGCACAGCCGAATCGGCCAGCGGGAGGTGAATGGGTGATTTCATTCCCTGGCCCTTTTCGGATTCACGGGCATGACAATTTCTCCTGGCGGAGAGGGGCATTGTGCAGGCTCACTTCTCTTCGCGGTCGCTGTGGCGGACGCCGACGCCCAGGAAGCTGCGGGTGAAAGCGTCCAGAACGGTCTCCGGCGCGTCATACAGCCGACGTGTGCGGTCGCGCTTATGGATGCCGACGACGAGCATGATGAAGACGATCGCTGCAATGACAGAAAGGAAAGCTGCTAGCGCGATGATCCATGCGTACAAGGCCATCGGGTCACTCCTTTTCCCGTAGCGGGAACCTGGTGATGTGACGTTAGGCCGAGGCGTAATGGCAACCCAATATCACGGTGATATATCACCGTGAGATATTCGAGAGAAAGCCCAGGAAGGAGACCATATAAAAAACCCCGGCAGAGCCGAGGAACGAGCGTCTGACGGCGCTGACGGCCCTGCCGGGGAGCTTGCCGGACTACCGCCGCCCGTTTGGGAGGGCACCTCGTACAGCTTTAGCAACGATCTAGCTAGAGGTCCGGTCACGATTATAGACGACCATATACGACACCACCATGCCGCGTACCTCCATCCGCATGTCCGCTGTTAGGACACGGTCAACATGAGCTGCGCGGTATCCGCCGTGTTCTGCGGGAGATATGCGTCGACCCTGGGCCTGGAGGAACGAGAACGTCACCGACGCCTGGAGCCGGGGGTCAGCACTAGGCAGAGTCTGGTGAACCGGACCGGTGGTGACCACGGGCCCGTTCGGAAGATCAACGGCAAAGGACCGTGTAGACAGTGTGCGTGTCATCGCGGAGCTGCCACGACCCACGTTCGTCAAAGCAGCGTGCCCGCAGTTACCCGCGCACGGATCACGCCGCGTCGCATCCCGCGCCATAGGCGAGCAAGATGCGGCAGTAGGAACAGCAGACGGGACAAGCTCATACGATGAGGTGTCTAGCTGGGCGTTCATATGAGTGCCGACGGATCGCGTCGGACGTCGCCCCGCTGACGGCATGCGGTATTCTAGGCCGCTCGCAACGGCCCGGAGTTGGCATTGGCGGCAGCGGCCGCCTCGGCTCGGATGGCGGCGATTAGGGCACTGGCCCGGTCGCGTCCGATCCGCAGCTGACCGCGGAGAGTGTCACGCGAGATGGGCTTGCCGGTCGTGGCGCGGTGCGCGGCGTCGAGATCGCGCGCCTGGGCGAGCAGGGCGCCAGGAAACACCGGGGAGTGAGCGATTGAGGGCTGAGCTTCCGGCAGTTCTGGCACGGGTGAGCAGACAATGTAGATCTGGCGGAGCAGCCACGGGCCGACCTCGCTCCAGCCGATCAGCAGCGCCGGGCCGACCGCATCGACCAGGGCAGTGCCGAACTGCCGGTGCCCGAGGGCGCCGGCCGTGTTGAGGACGAGCGTCAGGATGCCGCAAAACCGCAGCATGTACCTGGCCTTGGCGAGCTGGCTGTCGGCGTAGCCATGCAGGGACAGGAAGCGGATCGCCGTGAGCAGCCCGACCACGCTGAGGTCGACGGCCGGGGCGACTAGCCAGGCGATCCACGCGGTGATGCCGAGATCGAGACATAGCTGGGTGACATTACCGAGCGAAAACGCGAAACTCATAACGACGATCGCAGCGGTGATGACGGTGACCGCGCGACGGGTCAGCGCCTCGCCGGGAAGCGGGCAACGGGCCTCATCGGAAGCGGAAGCAGAGGTACGCACAATTCATCCCTTGCTCTGGTGATGAATCCTCGAGCCTGGTCAAGCGGATGGCGTTCTCAGCGCGGGTCCATGGCGCCGCAGCCCGCTGACCCTGGGCCTGTTATCACCGCTTCGTGATGGCGCGGTGGTACAGGCAACGGGTGGTCTCAGGCGTCTGCCAGCCCGCGTAGCAGCAGCGCGGACTGCGCGGGGCTGAGCGCGAATGCCCGCAGCTGCTCGAGTACGCGGGCGTGGATGGCGAGGTCGGCCTGGCTTTCAAGGCACACTCCCCCGCTGGCGCCGCCCAGGTGCACGACACCGAGCCCGGGCACCTGGTCGAAGCCGAGCATTGCCAGCGACCCGACCCCGGCGGCCGCGTGCGCCCCGCTGCTGAACGGCAGGATCTGCACGGTTACCGTGCCGCTGTCGCCGCTGATCCCGGCGAGCAGGCCGAGCTGCCCGTCCATGACGTCCCGGCCGCCGACCTCCTGGTGCAGCGCCGCCTCCCCGATGATCAGGTGGATGTCGGGCTTGCGCTCGCCGAGGATCGCCTTCTGCCGGGCCAGCACCGCCGCGACAGTCCTTTCCCGTGCGTCACTGCCGACAAGGCCGGGGTCGGCTTCGGCCAGCTCTCGCGCATAGGCCGGGGTCTGCAGCAACGCGGGGATCCGTTGCGGCTCGTAGGCCGAGATCTTCGTGGCGAACGCCTCGAGGATCAGGTAGTCCTGCCAGGCGCCCGGCAGCACGTCGGTGTATGCGTGGTGCCAGCCGGACGGATCACGCCGGGCTGCCAGGGCGGTCAGGATTTTCTGCTGTTCGTCGCCGATGCCGTATTCGGCCAGCAGCTCGCGCAGTTCCTTGCCGCGGATGCCGCGCTGGCCGGTTTCGATCCTGCTGATCTTAGAGCGGTCGCATTCCAGGGTCCGGGCAGCGTCGTCGAGCGTGTAGCCCAGGTTCTCCCGGTAGCGGCGGAGGGCAGCGCCCACGAGCCGTCGCCGAACTGGAGGTGTTGTGACCATGGTGAGTCACCCTTCGGTAGGAGATGTGCTGGAGGAGCCGGGGGTTGCCGCCCATCCGACTATCTTTAATGTACTCGTTCATTATTGCCGATATCAAGCTGTCGCCAACTGCCTTTTTACGCGAGGCCTGGTCAGGGCCGGAGAATAGCCCTCGCAGCGTGGATGATCCGCTCGGCAGTGCGCTGGCTGACATTCCACTCGGCAGCGAGTTCCGCCGATGACGGCACGGCACCGGACCGGAGCTCGGCGAGGACACGGGCGAGCCGCTCATCTCCCGCGTACGGGTGCGGCTTCGCGGGAGCGCCGGGAGTGCCCGGCTTGTGACCGCCTCCCATGCCTTCACGGCGGTCGGCCGCGGCCCACACAGTCGATCTCTTCCACAGCGGGACCGGACGGCCCCTGGCGGCCCTCCCGTACGCGTCGGGCTCGGGGAAGTAGCCGAGACGGCGGTTGGCGTGGATCACGTCACGGCCGGAATAGCGCAACATGCGGGCGGCTTCCGCAGCGTCGACCAGGTCGTCCGGGTCACCGGTCCGGTCGACCCGGGTCAGCGACTCGACCTTGCCCCGCAGGTGCGCCTCATGCCAGGCGGCCCACTCATCCTCATACCAGTAGTCCGTCCGGCCGATCCGCCCGGCCTTCTCCGGATGCCCCGTCCTGGCCCGGTCCCGGTACCAGCCATCGACCGTGGCCCGCGGGACGCCGCGCGCCGCCATGTCGACACGGCTGATCACCGGGCGCCCGTTGATGGCCGGAATGAGAACTACCTCCTCAGCTAGCCGCGCCCGCTGACGCGGCCTTGAAGCGACCTTCGACCTGAGCTCGACCGGGGCCGACCCGGGCATCGTAGTCCCCCGGCAGTCGCATCACCAGGTGGCGCCGGGCTTGACCATCTAGAATCCCGGGCAAGTCCTGCGGCGTTAATGCCTTCTTCGGTGGGCGTGCTGGGCGTCGCGGGGCCAGGCGGCCGGACGGGACCTTTGCCGAGGCGCTGTCCGCAGTGCTGCCCTCCGGGGCGGGCCCCCCGGCCGCCGCTCTCTGTCGGCGCGGGTCGGGTCGTGCGTGGGTCGCCGCGAGTCGAGGACGACCCCGACCTCACCCAGTCCGATGGTCTTCTGCTGCATCATGGCCCGAATGAGTGAGTAGAACACCTGCTCAGGCGGGTGGTACGACCCGGGCCGAGCCATGATGGGTCAGCCTCTGTAGTCCCCGCGCCGCAGCCGAATTCGCGACCTGGAAGGAGTCTTCGAACGATCACGGCGCAATCAGTCCTGCGACGTTGCCGTCTCGTCCTCCGCCGCGAGCAGTAGCAAGGGCCGATCTTCTGCATGCCATGCAGCAGGGTTTCGTCTGACGGGGTGGTGCTAGGTCTGGTTACCGCATTTCAGGGCGGCTTTGTTGTCTGGGGACGTCCGGCTCAGTCTGGCAAGATCTGGCGGCGTTGTCCTTAGTCTGGTCCTGGTTCGGCGTCCCGTCGAACTCGCCCTGAGGTGGCCTCGGCCACCAGGAAGGATGTCCTCATGCCTGCTACGCCTGGCCGGCGACGGCTGGTCGAAGGCCATGACGATTGGCAGGTCGGCGAACGCCGCTTCCTGTCTGAAGGCTCCATGTTCTACTCCCCGCCCCAGCCAGGCGCGCTAACCGTCACATGTCGAAGATCACTTACACCACAACGCAGGACGCCACCGGGCAGAGCGCGCGTAGCAGCCTGGCTCGGCTGGAACGGCATTCCGCGCTGTGGACGCGGGTCGGCGGCTATTTGAGCAGCGTTGGCACGGACTGGTACGGCATCATTGCCTGCCGTGAACGCAAAGAAGCGGAAGAAGGCGGCCCTCAAGCGGCGGCAGCAGCAGAAGCGGGTCGAAGCCAAGAGGGCTGATGCGCGGCAGAGTGTCAGCACGATGATTCCGCGGCCGCGAGTGACTGAGTACAACGAGGTGACGGTCGTTCCCTCCTTTTCTGGCGGAGTAGAAGCCGGGCCGCCGTCAGGATCGCCGGGCTCGTACGATGTGGTCTTCGTTCTCGGTGTTCCAGGAGTAAGCAGTGTCGCGGCGAGTGTCGACTTCGAGGGAATGCTAGGCGCAGGGGATTCCCTGCTGGAGGGCTCCGGTCTTCACATGGATCTCCCGTCCCCGGATGGGCCCTCGCGATATTCGGCGCGGGTTATTCCTAACTCCCACGGCCGCCTAGCCCAGGTCCGGCTGACGCTCACGGCCGGGAGTTTCTCGCTAGGCGAGAAGGAGGCGTTCGACGCGGTCATGCCCGTGCTCAGCAGGCTCGCTTTCGAGGCCGACACGCCGGTCGAGGTGACCGCCGTTTTGCTGACTGAGCAGGCCACGCAGGTGCGGAGACTCGGCGCGACACTCGTGGGTGCTGTCCAGCCCGCTCCGGTCTTCGCGGGAGATCTCGTACCGGAGCTGCGACCCCTCCTCGCCGCGTACCGTGAGGGACTGAACTCGAACTCGCCCATGTACCAGGCGCTGTCCTACTACAAGGTCATGGAAGGCGTGGCCGCGTACCACACGCAGCGAGTCCGTGCAGCCGCCAGGAACAAGACGCCGGTGCCGGCAGACCCGCTGGCCGGGCACATTCCGGATGCTCCGGAACAGCTCGCAGGCATGACGGAGTGGGCACGCGCCAACTTCGCGCCACACCTCGGGAAGAGCTTTGGCGAGATCAGGGAAGCCGTGAAAGGCACCATCCGCGATGCCATCGCGCACCTTACGCCGGGAAGGGACCTGCGCATCGCCGACTACTCTGCTGACATCCGGGCCTGCCGAGATATCACGCCGGTCCTGCGCTACATCGCAAGGGAAATGATCCGCGGCGAACTCGAGAGCCTGGTGGATTCCTCATCCTCCGCGAGCGCGCCGCCAGAGGCATAGCGCCAGCTTGAACCAACGAGCATGGCTCGTTGCGCTGCAGGGCGGTCATATGTGGCGGTTCGGGTTTCTAGCGGGAGCGGTGCTGGCGGCGGGCGATCCACGCTGCGGCGATCGACTCGTCGTCGCCGTCGGCGGGGATGAGCAGCCAGCCGGCACTGTACAGGGCCGCGCGGCGCCGGTGAACAGGACTAACGTCGCGATGATGACGCGGACGAGGGTGACGTCGGCGTTGAGGTAGCGGGCGATGCCGTCGGCCACGCCGGCCAGCACCTTGTCGTCAGCGGAGCGGCGCAGCTGGCCGGTTGCGGGCTGGCTGGTGACGGTGGACCGGGCGTCTGCGGTGGTTGCGTTTATGGTTCAAGGCTGCCGTCGGCGATCGCCGCCGTGGATCAGCCCTGGTCCACACCCTGGCGCGGACCTGAGAAGGCATCAGGATCATCCCCGACCGCGGCCAGGGGCGCCTCCATGGCCGATGTCCGCTACGGGTACTCCTGACCCGTGGAGGACGTCGGTGTTCCAGTCCGGCACCGGCGGCGCGGAACGCCGTGGCCATCACGGGAAATTCTAGATTTTGAGCACCGCATATCTAGGGACGGGCTAATCTGGCGTAGTTCTGACCGCGACGCTGATGCGATGCCTTGACCTGCTAATGAGGATCGTTCCGTATCTCTTCGGCGCTGGCGAGCTGCCTATCCAATTGGATTATGCGTGAATATTAACTGGCCCCCACAGGTGGTTCGGAGCTGGCAAGGAGCTCTTTACGACAGAAGCCCACGTGATGGGATCGACTGGGATCACGACCCGGTTCAGGAGGCGATCATAAGTCGGAGACTGCACGAATTGCGGGGACTAGTAGTCGGGCAAGTCGCAGAGATAGAGTCACTGTTGCTTCACATAACGTCCGAGATTAGAGATCGTCATACGGGGAGGCTGCCCGCACGCCAGAAGCGAAAAGGTGCGGGAGGAGCGCTAAGTGACCTTCGAATGTTGCTCCGGGTTCTAACTCTAGATGGCGAACTCGCAGGCCAGCTTGAGAAGATCGGACGGATAATCGATCGAAGGAACAGGCTCATGCATGGTCGGATACACATCGGCTTTAGTCGTCTAGGGCCACAAGCGCCGCTGGAGCCGGTAATATACTTGCTCTTTGAAAATGACGGAGATGACACTCTCGCATCATGTAATAACGACGAGAGCGGGAATGGCGCAGTTTCAACGTTCGATCCCGACGGCGAAGATGACTTCGAAGATCTGGAACTTGACGAGTTCGCGCTGAACAGCTACCTGAACGAGGCATACATAGCGCTCGATGCGGCACTCGATATCTGGGAGAAGGTTGACGAAGCACTTCCTGAAAGAAGCTTTACGAAGTAGCGGTTGAGGGATGAGTGCTACCGCAGGAGAAGAAACCCGCCGCGCGAGGTTCCAGACGGACCGGCCGAAACTACTGCTACTCTACTCGACCATTCAGTGTGCAATGGCCGGGCCATGATTGCCGCTTTCGTCTACAGCGGGCACCCCAGTGACGCTGCCATGCAGCCAACAGAGGTTCACGTCCGCCCGCAGTGCAGCATGAGGTCGCCCAAGAATACCGGCCGAGCGACGGCGCGAGATCCGGCCGAGCGTGCTTGGCGGGCGCAGATTAGCAGTGCAACGGTTCGCGCGTCCCGATCACTGTCTGTGACAGCTATCTGACTTGGCTTCTGATCAGACTCCCAGCCGCCTCTGTTGGTGCTAACGCGGTACGGTGAACACCGTGCATGCACCGCAAAGGGTCTTCTTGAGCCATACGTCCGAGTTGCGAAGGTACCCTCCAAGCCTCTCGTTCGTTGCCGCTGCTGAGCGGGCAGTCAGCCGTACCGGAAATACGTTCCTAGATATGGAGTATTTCTCCGCTCGGGAAGACAAACCGACGGAGTACGCCCGAGAACAGGTTCGCCGTGCCGATGTGTACGTTGGCATTATCGGGTTCCGATACGGCTCTCCGGTTCGGGACAACCCCGATCTTTCTTATACTGAGCTTGAGTTCAACATGGCTACGGAGCAAGGACTGCCGCGGCTGGTCTTCATGTTGGATCAGGACGCAGTCCTGCCGTTGCCGAAGAACTCCCTTTTGGATCCCCAGTACGAGAGACGGCAGCAAGAGTTTCGGAGACGGCTCAAGCAAACCGTAACGCCTAGTCTGGTGGCTGCACCGGAGCAACTGGAGACGCTCTTGTTCCAGGCGCTTTCGGAACTGCGGCACGGAACCGAGACTGAGCTCACAGGAGAACGGGGACCTCAACTCGACGTCACGGGGGGGATGAAAGCATTTGTATCGTATTCGCACAGGGACGAACGATACCTCCGGCGATTGGATGTCGCAATCTCGCAGCTTCGGCGCAATGGACTAATTTCCACCTGGCATGACAGGAAAATTCTTCCGGGCAAGGAATGGGATCGCCAGATCGACGAGAACCTGAAGGAATCGAATTTGGTTCTCATGCTGGTCAGTCCCGATTTCCTCGCCTCTGATTATGCCTACGGCCGGGAGATGTCGCTAGCCATGGAACGCCGCCGGTCTGGCTTGGCAATCGTAATTCCAATTATTCTGAGAGCCTCAGATTGGCCAAATAGTCCACTCGGTTCTTTGCAGGCGCTGCCCAGTAATGCACGGCCAGTATTGAGCTGGACTAATCGCGACGAGGCATGGCTTGACGTGGCGCAGGGACTTCGTCGACTAATTTCTGATCAAGAGTGAGCTATAGCACTTTTATTCTGTTTCATCGCACGAGCGCTGTGCGCCTAGGCAGTCCGACCTTCGGTCCGCGGCTCACTCTTCTACAGTCGTGGTCGGCCGGGCATGTCAACGGCATTCCGGGCCAGCGCCTGCAGATGATCTCTCACGGTTCCACCGCCGCTAGGACCTGACCCTGGCGCGCGAACCTGTCACCCCTCCCGTGCTGTAGCGGTGAAAGGGGCAACCGAATCGCCTAGTGAGGGTGAGGAGCCCACGGCCCGGCACGCGGCTGGTACGACCAGCTTGGAAGGCTCTCAATGTGACTTGCCTGAACTGCGTCTACGCTGATCAGGTGGTGTCTGTGCTGTCCGTGAGTGACTGTGATTCACCCTGTTGTACCGTCCTGACGGGCACGTAACGGACACTCTGGGAAGGCAGGTGAGTCACCTTACGGGACTCTTGACGCTGGTATCTGCTGGTCGGACGTCGCTCGACTGTCGGTCTAAAACTGACGGACATCGTTGACACCGGGGGTCTCTGAGCACTAGGAGACCCGTGTGAACGAACGAGAGCTTGACAGAAACGCCGCGCGGCGCCTGGCGATCATCCGCCACGCCCGCGAGGTGACCGGGAACGTGGCGATGACCTGCCGGTACTACGGGATCAGCCGGCAGGTCTTCTACACCTGGTACCGGCGGTATGAGACCGAGGGCCCGGCCGGGCTGCGGGACCGGTCCAGGCGGCCGGCGCACTGCCCGCACGAGACCCCGGCCGAGGTGGTCGAGAAGATCATCTACCTGCGGCAGAACTACCACTTCGGCCCGGCGGAGATCTCCATGTACCTCAAGCGCTACCACGACGTCCAGATCAGCAACTCCGGCGTCTGGCGAATCCTCAAGCGGCTGGACCTGAACAGGCTCCCGGCCTCCCAGCGGTACAAGCGCCACGACCGCAAGTGGAAGCGGTACGAAAAGCCGATGCCCGGCCACGCCGTGCAGGTCGACGTTAAGTTCATCGCCCCCTTGCCGAGTTCGAGCCGCAAGAAGTACTACCAGTTCACCGCCATCGATGACTGCGCCCGGCTGCGAGTGCTGCGGATCTACGACCGGCTGAACCAGAAGACCGCCATCCAGTTCGCTGACTTCCTGCTGGACAAGTTCCCGTTCCGGGTCGAGGTGATCCAGACGGATAACGGCTCCGAGTTCCAGACGGCGTTCCACTGGCACCTGGCCGACCGCGGCATCCGGCACGTTTACATCAAGCCCGCCACCCCGCGGCTGAACGGCAAGGTCGAGCGATCCCGCCGGATCGACGGCGAAGAGTTCTGCCGGCAGCTCAAGGGCGTCGTCATCGACGACACCCAGACCTTCAACGACAAACTCCAGGAATGGCAGGACTTCTACAACTACCATCGGCCGCACGGCGCCCTCGGCGGCCAGACGCCCTATGAACGCCTCCGGCAGAAGACAACCGCACGGACCTCCGAGTAAACGATCTACGTCAGCTGCACAGTCGAGCTATCGCGGCAGATGAGCAGCTAGATAAGGCGGTCGGGCTAGTGGCTCAGACAGTGTCAGCTCTGGAGTTCAGAGGTAGCGCTAATCGAAGAGACGGTGGCGTCGATCAGATCACGGATGAGGGCGTTGCCCTCGTCGTGGGCCGCCCGGAGGGTACGGGCCAGGTCGGCCAGGCGGCGAAAGGCTGCGCCACACGCCTGCTGATCCTCGATAGGCAGGATGGGGACGCGGACTCGGCGGGGATCGAATCGGGTGGTGTCGCCGAGAGTGCTGGCCATTCTTGCGGCCTGACGGCCGCCGTCGCTGCTAGAGAGCAGGCCAGCTAGGTACCAGGGATCGAGCACGGTGGAGTCCGGCCTGATGAGGACGACCGAGGAGGCCAGAACGGCGCCGACGTCCTGGCCCTGCGCCACCCGGGCGACGAGCTGGCGGGCGACGTTGGGAACGAGGACGTCGCCTTCGCGGACGCGGGGGCTGAGTACCTCGTCGTCGGGGACGTCGGCCTCCTCTGCCGGGGAGACTGCCCGGACCAGGTCGCGGCCGGTGATGATCGTCCGGCGGACCCTCGGGAGGCTGCTGTCCTCGATGACGGCGCGGGGTGCAGCCCGGCGGATGTAGAGCATGCCGCTCTGGGCCAGTCCCTCCAGGGACGACTCTCGGGCGGCAGAACCGCTGAGGGGGCGGTCGGGTGGGAGGTCGGGCAGCAGGTGCGGCAGTTCCGCGAGCAGAGCCTCGACTCTGGAGCGGTGGCGGGTCAGGAGGTCGACCGATACCCGCCCGGCCGGGACGGATGGCAGGTGGCGGCCCGGGGTGATGTCGACGTCATCGCCGAGGAGGTCGAGGACGGGAACAGGGGCAGCGACGGATCTCAGGTCGGCCCCGGCGTTAGCGTTGCCTGCGGCGTCGGCACTGCCAGGGTGGCTGGTGTCGCCGCTGTAGGTGGCCCAGGCGCGCTGGATGAGGGCGCGGACCTCATCCCAGGCCGGCCCTGTGTCGGATGGCCTGGCGCCGGAACGGGCCTGACCGGCGGAGGAGAACCCGGAGGCGTCGATCATGAGGACGGGGAGCGGGGAGTGCCCCTTCCCGGGCTTGACGAGGACCCAGACCTGGAGGGCGAGCGCGTTGTGGGCCGCCAGGCGGGGCGGCAGCGAGATGACAGCGCGGATCGCCCCCGTCTGCAGGAGCCTCGAGCGGATGCGCCGCCCAGAGGGGCGGGCGGCGGCGGCCGGCGGCATCAGCATCACGACCGAACCGCCGGGCCTGGTGTGCCAGAGGGCGTGCTGGACCCAGGCCAGCTCAGACTCCAGGCGAGGCGGGACGCCGTACTCCCAGCGGCCGAGGTCCCCGGCCGCGTCCTCCGCGCCCCAGTTGCGGTCCGCGAACGGCGGGTTGCACACGACGGCGTCGGCGGTGCCCCCGGCGTAGGCATCCGCGCGCAGCGAGTCCCCCCCGTGAACGTCGAAGGATGCGCCCCCGGAGAATGCGACCCGCAGGGCCGCGACGAGAGCCAGCGGCGCATCTGCCTCCTGGCCCTCCACCCGGTCGTAGCCGCGCATGGTCGCCGCCAGCAGGATGGTGCCGCTCCCGCAGGCGGGGTCGAGGATCCGCCGGGCACCAGGCGGGGCCAGGTCGAGCATGAGGTCCGCGAGCTCGGGCGGCGTCACGGCGAGTCCCGTGCGCGGACCTGGGTCGAGGACCCGGCCGCAAAGGTAACCGAAGACCTCCGGGGCGCTGGCCTCGCCGGCGGCCGAGACCACGGCCTCCAGCATGGTGATCTCTGGCATGCCGGCCTCCAGGCGCGGCAGGCGCCCGATCAGGTCGAGAAGGCCGCCGGCCACAGAGTCCCGGCCGGTGGGCAGCTCGCCGGAGCTGCCGTCATCGAAGACGAGGGACTGCGGCGCCCGCTCCATCAGCCTGATGATGCCGGACCGCCCGGCGAGGACTCCCGCAGCTTCCTGCGGGTGCTTACTCAGGTGAAAGAGCAGGATGCCAGCCGTGGCCAGCGCCTCCGTGAGGGACATGGTGTTGCGGGCCGACTCGAAGGTGCGCCAGAGCCGTTCGAGCGCCGGGATCTCCGGAGCCTTGCCCTGCGCCCGCAGCCACTCCTCCACGTCCGAGAGGCGAAACCGGGGGCTCTTCTCGGTGCCGGTGACCGGGCCCGGGAAGTCAGCGTGGCGGCGCCGCCAGTTGCTCACCGCGCTCGGCCGCACGCCCGCGATCCGCGCAATGTCCGACGCGGACACCTCCACCTGCTGCTCCACTAGTCGCTCGCCTCTCTCGGCACCATCCGGCTCACTGGACGCCATTCACAGCTCATCACTATACGGACGGCCTGGTCAAGCATTTCACACCGGTGGTTGCCTGGTTCCGCGCATTATGGTTGCATGAGTTCACACGACTCATATACCTTCTTCACGAGCAGGGAAACCGGCGCTCACGCCAATCCAATCAGCGGCGGGGTTCCCCAGGCGATCGCGATGGGATGAGGTGAAGTGCGGTGAGCGCAGGCTGGCCCGGCATGACCGGCCCTACCAACCGCGTGCGGGTGGGCACCCGCTCCGCCGGGGAGGGCACCTGCCCCGACTACCTCGCGGCGAAGGCGCACCCCGCCCTGTGGCCCGCCGCGCCATCCCGCGCGCGGAAGGAGAAGCTGGACACGTTCCCGCTCGGGATACTGAACGCGGCTCTTGACGAGATCGAGCGCAACGGCGCGACCATTGCCCAGGCCATCGACCTCGCGGTCGAGAAGGCGGCGCGTGAGGGGAAACGCCCGCATCCTGCAGCGCTGACCTGGGTCCGAGACGGAGCGGAACAGTACATCGCAGGTGCTGCCCGGCACCAGGGCCAGTTCCGGCCGGAATACCGTGCCGCGGTGCTGGTGCAGGACTACTGGGTGGCAAGGGAGGACCGCCGGACGAGCGGGGGGCGCCTCTGGGAGATGTACGCCTACGGCCGCCGGTACGAGTCTTCAGACGGCTCAGTCCGGGAAATCCGCCTCCTGCACTACGGGACCTTCGATCCCCGGCAGCCGGACGAAGAGCGCCAGGAGGCGCCGGGGCGGGACGCCGCAGAGGACCCGAAGCTCGCCGGGCGCGCGGCCCAGGAGGCCATCGCCGCCTACAGTGCGGCGTTCGGCGTCGCGGCGCCCTGGCCCCGGCGCTGGTCGGAGCCGTTCCAGCCCTCTCCGGTGTCGGCCCCGCCTGCCATGCCGGTCACCACAGTGCGAGTAGTCCAGGTGGGACTCGCCGACGGCGAGCACCACGTTGTCTTCGAGGGAACGCAGGATGAGGCGAAGCGCAGGTACGACGCCGATGCCGCTGGCCATGTCCGCAGGGCCGTCACCCGGGCACTCCCCCGGCCGGGCGGCGGGTGCGCGCAGTGCAAGCTGCGGACCGCGTGCGACGTCCTGGTGCGCCTCCCCAGGATCCTCGGGATTACCGATCCCGGGGCCCCGCCGCGTGCATGGTCGGCCACCAGCGGCCGGTACCACGGCAGGTGCCCGGCGCAGGCCCACCTCTACGGGCTGCACCTTCCCCGTGATCGCGAGTACAGCGAGAGCGCGAAGCGCGGGCAGGCGGTCCATGCCTGGCTCGGGCGGGCGCACGCCGGACCGGGTCGCGCATCTTGCACGACGGGGGACATCCCGGCGACAGCGGATGACTGGTCTGCCGGAGGGTGGCACGTCACCGGTGAGGAAGCGCGGCGCGGCGCGCTGATGCTGGCCAGCCATGCGGAGATGTGCCCGTTCCACCGGGCCGGCCAGCTAGGGGAGGTCTGGGTCGAGCCGCTGCTGACGGTGCACGACAGCGCCGCGAACGTCATCGTCACGGCGCGGCCCGACCTCCTCTACCAGGAGGACGGGTCCTGGGTCTGGCGCGAGACCAAGACCAAGGCCAAGCCGCTCACCCCGGGCACCGACCTGCTGGCGGAGTACCCGCAGCTCGCGCTCGGCATGATCCTGCTCGCCGAGAACCTGCTGGAGGGCAAGCCGGCGGGGCGGCGGGTGGAGGTCGAAATGCTCTACCCCGACTCCAGCGACATGAACCTGCTCGACCCGAACGATCACGCCCACCTCGCCCGCGCCCGCGAGGTGATCCACGATCTCGCCGCCCCCTGGCACACGGACGAGACCGCCGCCCCGCGGCCAGGCCCGGAGTGCCGGAAATGCCCGGTGCGCCGGTGGTGCCCGGACGCGCTGCCCTTGGCGGACGCCGGGCCGGCCCCAGACGGAGACGACGAAGAACAAGAGGAGGAGCCCGAATGACCAGGCAGGAGACGGCCGCCACGGCGGGACCCGCGCAGGCGGCCCCCGCTGGCCGTGGCCCACGGCCAGCGCCGGGGCTGGACGGCGTGACGCTGGTGCGGACGGTGGCCACCGCGCTGGTACGGCTCTCCCGGTGGCGGGACGTAGGGGACCGCGCGTACGCCGACGGAGTGCAGAGCGCCTACAACCACCTGGTCCTGCGGGCCGTCGCCTGCGGCGTCGAGCCGCCCGCGAGCGTGCCCGACATGGTGGCCTGGGCGGGCCGGACGCCGCTGGCCCAGTGGCCGACCGGGCTGTCCGCCGAGGCCCTCGCCGAGGCGGGACTCGGCGGCGGGGACTTCCTGGTGGACGCCGAGACCCGCACCCCGACGCAGTCCTGCTTCGAGTGGGCGATGACCGTACCGGACGTGCCCACCGAGCTGTTCGAGAACGCGGTGATCGACGAGGCGCTCGCGAGCTGCCGGGCGGCGGGCTCGCCGGAGGCCTACACCGCGTTCCGCAGGCTCCTGATCACCCGGCCGGTGCTCACCGCCGTCGCGCTCGCCGCGCTCGGCGCGGAACTGAACCTGGTGCCGGTGTACGAGCTGGTGCGCCGCTGCTACGAGGCCGTTCCCGCCGCCTACCGGGGACCCGGCGGCGCGTACCGCCTCTGCGGGCGGTGCGGCTGCGTGCTGATCCCGCTGCGGGACGGCGGGTTCCGCTGCGAGCTGGACCGCTGCCGGCACGATAGCCGGGAGGAACCCGCCCGGGTCGAGGCCGCACCCGGCGGGCTGCTTCAGGTGAGGCGGCCGCTGCGGCTCTTCGTCACCAGCCCGGGCCTGGCCGAGACCGAGCTGGAGTCGGCCCTGCGCGGCAAGGACGGAAGGCAGGCCGCCCCCGCGATCGGGATCGAGATGTGGCCGGCGTTCGATGCCTATGACCTGCGCTTCACCTTCGCCGACGGCACCGCGTGGGCGATCGACGTGAAGGACTGGGCCAGCCCGTCCCTGCTAGGAGCACGGACGCGGGCCTTCGCCGCCGCGCCGCCGCATGACCGGGCGCTGATCGTCATCCCCGCCTACCGGCTGCGCTGCCGCGAGGACTACAAGCGCGCCTTCGCGCACGCGCTGGACCCCGGCATACGGCGGCTCGTTGAGATCTGCACCGACGCCGACCTGGTGAAGCAGGCCAGGCGGCAGGCCCGCCGCGCCGCCGAGGCCGCCGAGAACGGAGGACGCTGACCATGCGCAGCGCCAACGGCTGGCAGCGCTCCCTGACCCGGCAGCTCGCCGACGCGTGGCCGGCTGACCTCAACCGGGACTTCCCGGCGGCGGCGATGCTCAGCGTCGAGCTGGGCCTCTACCTGCTGGCGCGGGTGCTGCCCGGCAGGCCCGCCCGGGACGCATGGACGCTGTTCGGCGGCTACCCCTACGCGGAGGCGGCCGGCCACGCGCGCAGCCCGGAAGAGCGGCTGGCGATCCGCCGCGCCCGGCACTACCTGTGGACGATGCGCCGCCGCCGGGTCTGGCTCTCCCTCCTGGATCAGTACGCCCGCGTCCCGGAGGAACTGCGCGGCTACCTGCTCGACAACCCCGACGCCGTCCCGGTGGACAGGGCCCCGGCCCGCGCCGCCGCGCGGTTCGGGAAGTTCGAGGAGCTGCTCTCCTCCCCGCCGGAGTTCGCCCGCCGGGACATCCCGCTCGCGAAGGCAGGTGAGTACTGGTTCCCGGTCCGGGACCGCAACCTCTCGGTCACCATCCCGCCCGAGCTGGGGGGCGGGCCGCCGGCCCCGACGCACGACCTGGCCGCCGGAGCGGCCGCCCAGGGCCAGTCGGCCCCGGTGACCTGGAACCAGCTCCAGGAGGCCGCGCAGGCGATGGACGAGGCCGAAGAACAGGCCGGGATCCTGGAGGCGAGCCGCAGCCAGTGGGCGGACCGGCTGGAGCGCGTCGAATTGCTCGTCCGGCAGCAGGACGGGTTTGCGCCGGGAGCGCCCCTGGACGTCAGCGGCCTGGTGCACATGGTGGGCATGGTGGGCGCGGGCAAGAGCACGCTCCGCGACATCCTCACCTACCACTACGTCACGGGCGGGCAGCCCCGTCGGCGGGTCACCATCGTAGTCGGCGACGTGGCGGAAGCGCTCACGGTGACCAGCACCTTCCGCCGGATCGGCATCGCGGCCGCCCCAATGCTTGGGCAGTCCACCCGCGAGCGGAACATCCGCCGGCTTCACCGGCGCCTGGCTACGGCAGGCGCGTCGGCGGTGATGGCCCACGACAGCCCCGGCTTCCGGTACCTGTCCAGCGCCTGCGCCCTCGACGCCCTGCGCGGGACGGAGGCGGACCGGGCGCTGCGGGTCGCGGACGCGCCCTGCACCACCTTGTACGAGCCGAGCGACGCCAGCGAGGAGGAAGAGCGGGGCCGCCCGCGCCGGCCGCCCCGGCGGGGCTGCCCGCTGTGGAGCAGGTGCCCCCGCTACCACGGCGCCCGCGACCTGGTGACAGCCCAGGTCTGGGTGGCGACCCCGGCCGCCCTGGTGCACAGCGCCGTCCCGCCGCACCAGGGCGGCGAGCGGATCCGCTACCTCGAGTTGGCCTGCCGGATGAGCGATCTGATCATCGTCGACGAGGCGGATCGGGTCCAAGCGCAGCTCGACATCGCCTTCGCGCCGTCGGCCACGCTGGTCGGCAGGTCCCCCGAGTCCTGGCTGGACGAGGTCCTCGTACACACGGTCACCGAGCTGTCGCGCCGGGGGCGGCTCCAGCTGTCGGCCCAGGAGACCGACGACTGGTGCAACGCCGTCAACACCGTCTCCGGCGCGGCGGACCGGCTGTATGGGCTGCTGACGAAGAACCAGTCCCTGCGCCGCTGGGTGACCGACGACTACTTCAGCCCCTTCACGCTGCACCAGCGGCTGCTGAGCGACTGGTTCCCTGAGATCAGCGAGGCCGAGAAGGAGAAAGACAAGGGCAACGGGGCGGGCATCGACGAGGCGGCGCTCGCCGTCATCGTCGCCGAGCGGGACCGGGTCAGCGCGATCCTCGACATCGTCCGCGACAGCCCGTTCCAGCCCGACGACAGCGACATGACTGACGATGGCCGGGCCGCCGCGGGCCTGATCCGGCTAACGCTGGAACTGCTGCACGCCTACGCCGGCGACGTGGCGCTCCGCGGTCGGCTCCGGGACGCGCTGCTGGCCCTGCTCCCGGCCCGGGTTCGGGACAGGATCGGGGACCAGGTGGCGGTCCACGCCCAGCGCCTGGAGTTCACCCTGATCCTGGCTGCCCTGCATACCCGGCTCGACTTCGTCACAGGCCTGTGGCCGGTCGTAGAGGCGGAGCTCAACCTGGACGTCACCTCGAACGTGCTGTCGCGCCGCCCCCCGCAGGACTACGAGCCGTTCACCCTGGAGTCCCCGATGGGCAACGTGCTGGGCTTCCAGTTCCGGCCGGACGAGGCGGGCGAGAGCGGGTCGCTGAGCTTCTTCCGGTGCAGCGGCGTCGGCCGCGAGCTGCTCCTCGGCCTACACACGATGCCCGCCGTGGACGGTCGGCCGGGGCCGGGCGTCCTGCTGATGTCCGCCACGAGCTGGGCCGGCACCTCCAGCCGTTACCACGTCCACGTCCCGGTCGGCGCGATCCTCCGTCCCCAGGCCGCCGAGGTCAAGGCGATCCTGGACACCAGCTTCCGGACGGAGTTCGTCTACGGCCTCGACGGGCAGGCGCTGCGCCTGTCGGGAATCGACCTGCAGGACCGCCAGGCGCGCATCCGGCAGATGCTGCGGGCGCTGGCCGAGCCCGAGGCCGAGCTGGCCGGAGCGACCAGCAAGCTGGCCGACGAGCTGGCCGACCTCGCGGCCACCGACCCCGACCGGTGCCGGATCCTCATCCTCACCGGCAGCTACGCCGAGGCCCACGACGCCGCCGACTACCTCAACGGCCTGCCCGAGTGGGTCGGACGGGTGACCACCCTCCTGTCCGATGACGCCGACTACGACGACGCCTGGGTCACGCTCCCCGGCGGCAGGCACGAGGCGGGTCGGCTCCGCCGCGGCGACGTCGCGTCGTTCGCCGCCACCGGCAGCGAGATCCTGGTGGCCCCGCTGCTGGCCGTTGAGCGTGGCCACAATATCGTGATCCCGGGCGGGAAGGCCGCTATCGGCACCGTCTACTTCCTCGCCCGCCCGCACCCCCGCCCCGACAGCCTCGACCTGGCGATCCAGGCCGTCAACGACTGGGCGGTCCGCTACGTCCGCGACGGCGGCTTCCGGCAGCTGGTCCGCGCCAGCGGCGGCCTGGACGCCGCCGGGCTGGCCTTCCGCCGCCAGGCGACCCGCCGCTGGCGGCGGTTCCTCACCCGGCGCATGTCGTGGAGCAGCCTCCCGCCCGATGAGAAGGACTCCGTCACCTGGGACCAGCTCGTCGTCATGTGGCAGGTGATCGGCCGCCTGGTCCGCGGCGGCGTCCCGGCCCGCGTCGTCTTCGTGGACGCCGCGTTCGCCCCGCGCGAGGCCAGCATGACCGGCGCGGACACCGCCGAGACCAGCCTCCTGGTCAGCATGCGCGACATCCTCGCCCCCTACTTCACCGACGCTCCCGGCACCGCCCCGGTCGACCGGTCCCTCGTCGATTACCTCTACCGGCCGCTCTACCAGGCCCTCGTCAATCTCGGCTAGCCGAAGGGAAAGCAGCGTGGCGTACAAGAAGATCGAGACATCGGCCTTCGTC
>Ga0335075_10000638_pt1 | contig 60363 bp, 50 predicted proteins | sample Lox_Sample_24_FD_206723 | JGI IMG/M metagenome (GOLD analysis project Ga0335075, IMG submission 206723) | Soil microbial communities from Loxahatchee National Wildlife Refuge, Florida, United States - Lox_Sample_2.4 | ecosystem: Environmental > Terrestrial > Soil > Wetlands | place: USA...
GGATCCACACCCGCCCTCACACCTCGCCAGAAACCCCGCCGTACCTCCCGCGGAACCTCAACCCCACGCGGCATCGCGCACCACCCATCACCCAGGTGTTGCGCTCACCCCTCGAGCGCGCCCAGACCAGTTGTCGCTTGCCACGGTGGGTACGCCGTGGGGAGTGCCCGCTCGTCTGCATACCGTGATGAATCAGCGGACTCCGGCTCCGGCCCCGAGAAACGACAAGGCCCCGGGGGGTTTCGCTGGCTCGCGCCGCTACGCCGTTGATCCCGGGGCTCTCTGTCGGTGCTGAACCCTACGCTCCCGAACCGACAGAGCCAACCGTCGAAAGGTCGATCGTGTCGCGGGAGCCGTGGGCGTTGTCGACCCTGCTCTCGCCTACGCGGATGGCGCCGTACCTCACCGCCGTCCGGGGCGGCGCTTGGGACGGCGGTTGGGACCAGGCCCTCGCGCTCTACGACTGGAACACCTCGGTCGGCGCCGCCTTCTTCGAGTCGATCCACTACCTCGAAGTCGGCCTGCGCAATGCCATGGACCAGACAGCCGGCGAGCGGCTGGCGCCAGACTGGCTCTCTCCCACGTCGCCGCTCCTGACGCCTCGCTCGCGCCGGGCCGTCTCGGTCGCCCAGGGTCACGCTGGAGGTGCGGGCGCCCCACGCGGCAAGGTCGTCGCGGAGCTTCCTTTCGGCTTCTGGTGGTCGCTCCTCGCCGACGAGTACAACCGCCGACTGTGGCAGCCCGCTCTGCGATTCGCGTTCGAGGGGCCGGTTCGTCGACGGACGCTCCACGCCGAGCTCGACGAGGTCCGGCGACTCCGCAACCGCATCGCGCACCACGAGCCCATCCACGCGCGGGCGCTGGTGGACGACTACGACCGTGTCGTCGACCTGGCCGGCCGGGTGGGGCGGGTCCTGAGCGACCACGTCGCTGCGACCTCACGTGTCCCGGCGCTGGTCGCGACGCACCCGCTCCGGCCGCCTCCTACGCTCGCCTGATGGACATTCGGACGCTGAACTTCGACGAGCTCGACGCGCGGACGGCGTACGACGTGTGGCGGCTGCGGCAAGACGTGTTCGTCGTCGAGCAGGAGTGCGCGTACCCCGACCTCGACGGGCGCGACACCGAGCCCGGGACCCGGCACCTGGTGGGGCGGCTCGACGGGGCCGTGGCCGGCTACGTGCGGGTGCTCGACGCCGACGGCGAGGAGCCGCGGGTCGGCCGGGTGGTGCTGGCCCGAGCCGCACGCGGGCGCGGGCTCGCCGATCCGCTGATGCGGACCGCGCTGGAGGTCGTCGGCGCGCGTCCCTCGGTGCTCGACGCCCAGGCGCCGCTGGCGGGCTGGTACGCCGGGTTCGGGTACGTCGCCGACGGGCCGGAGTTCCTCGAGGACGGCATCCCGCACCTGCGGATGGTGCGACCCGGCGGACCTCAGATGTAGAGGTTGTCGTGCTCCACGAGGAACGCCTGCAGCTCCTCGTGGCTCGGCTGCCAGCGGCCCTCGGCGATCTCGACCAGGCCCTCGAAGTACGCCTCGCGCGGCGCACCCGGGGCGAAGAGGATCAGCAGCGAGGCGTCCTCGCCGGACTCGTTGCGGAACCCGTGCACGCCGCCCTCGGGGACGTAGGCGAAGTCGCCGGGGCCGGAGTCGATCCACTCGGTGCCGTCGTACAGCCGCACGGTCCCGGACAGGACGAAGAACGACTCGCTGATGGTGCGGTGGAAGTGCGGCATGGCGCCGGACGGCTCGGGACCCATGTCCCAGCGGTAGAGCCCGAACCGGCCGTCGGTCTGCGCCCCGGTGGCGAGGTAGTGCGCGGCCCCGCCCGGCCGGGGCAGGTCCGGCGGCGTGCTCGCCGGGCGGAACCAGGCGCTGGGCTCCCCGGTCTCGCCGAGGTAGCGCGGGTCGGGGTACGACATGCCCCCGGAACCTACGCCGGTCAGGCCACCGCCGTGAAGACCACGCCCTCGGCGTCCTCGGTGCGCGTGGCGCGGCCCTGCGCGACCAGCAGCTCCAGGTGCGCCTTGGTCTCCATCGAGGCCATGCCCTGGCTGAAGACGTCGAGCTCGGTGTAGGCCCGGTCGTGGCGGGTCCACGGCAGGTCCTGGGCGACCACGTGGGCCGTCCGCGGACCGCCGGCCAGCGAGGCCAGGCTCAGGTCGAGCCGGTGGTCGTGGAAGGACAGCAGCTCGTCGACCCGCTGGTGCGAGGACGGGGCGACGGGGCCGTGCGCGGGCAGGATCCGCAGGTCGGGCAGCGCCCGCACCTTGGTCAGCGAGGCCATGAAGTCGCCGAGCGGCAGGGTCGCCGGCGGCGGCACCGTGAAGCCGATCGACGGGGTGATCGTGGGCAGCACGTGGTCGCCCGCGAACAGCACCCCCTCGGCCTGCTCGGCGAAGACGAAGTGGCCGGGCGTGTGCCCCGGCGTGTGGACGGCGTCGATCGTGCGGTCGCCGACCTCGATCCGGTGGTCGCCCTCGAGCCAGGTCGTCGGGAACGCCCACAGGCTCGGGTCGGGGGCCTCCTCGCTCCCGTGGCCCCATTGCTCGGCGACCTCGCGGGCCCCGGCCGTGACGAGTACGTCGATGAACGGGTTGCGGTCGAGGCTGTCGTCGTTGAGCAGTTCCAGCGCAGGCTTCTCACCGAGACCGAGCGCGACCTCCGCGCCGTACTCGTGGCCCAGGACGGTGGCCAGCGTGAAGTGGTCGCGGTGCACGTGGGTGACCAGGAACCGGCGGATGTCTCCGAAGCCGTAGCCGACCTCCTTCAGGCAGCGGTCGAGCAGCTGGCGCGCCTCGGTGATCGCCCAGCCGCCGTCGATCAGGGTCAGCCCGTCCGGCGTCTCGATGACGTAGACGTTGATCGCCTTCAACCCGTCCATCGGCAGCGGCAGCGGGATCCGGTGGATCCCCTCCGCGACCCGCCAGGCGCCCTCGGCGCTCCAGTGGGTCCCCGAGTCCGGGGAGATGGCGTGGGCGGTCGAGGTGGAATTGGTTGACGACGGCACGTATCCGACCCTAGATGACCGAGTCCGGTGCTCGTGCATGCGAGTGGCGTTCAGCGTGCGTGATGGGCGCCGCGGAGCGTGCGAGCAGCGGACTCGGTCATCTACTAGACGGACACGTCGGGGAACCCGAGGTCGAGGGTCGGTTGCTGGATCCCGCCGTCGATCTCGAGGAGCTTGCCGGTGACGTACTGCCCGGCCTGCGAGGCCAGGTAGAGCACGCCCGCGGCGATGTCCTCGGGCTCGCCGACGCGGCCGAGCGGCGTCTTGGTCTCCAGCTGGCTCATCAGCTCCGGCTGCCCGGCGACGTACTCGAGGGCGCTGGTGAGGATCGAGCCGACGTAGATCCCGTTGACCCGGATGCGCGGCGCGAGGTCCTGCGCGGCCATCTTCGTCCAGTGCGCGAGCGCGGCCTTGGCGGTGCCGTAGGCGACGAAGCCGCGGTCCGCCGTACGGCCCATCATCGAGCTGATGGTGACGATCGACTTCTGGCCCTCGCCTTCCTTCAGCATCAGCGGTACGGCGGCGACGCTCAGCGCGTGCGCGGTGGTGACGTTGAAGCTGAACGCCTCGTTGAGGAACTCGTTGCTGGTCTTGAGGAACTCCGTCGGGAAGGTGCCGCCGACGTTGTTGACGACCGTGTCGAGCCGGCCGAACTCGTCGTACGCCGCCTGGGCGAGACCGGCGACGGCGTCGAGGTCGCTGAGGTCGGCCGGGACGACGAGGCACCGGCGCCCTGTGGCCCGCACCTGCTCGGCGACCCGGTCGAGCTGCCGCTCGGTGCGGGCGGAGATCAGGACGTCGGCCCCGGCCTGGGCGAGCGCGACGGCGGTGGCGGCGCCGAGCCCGCGGCCCGCTCCGGTGACGATCGCGGCGTGGTCGGTGAGCGCGAAGCGGTCGAGGATGCTCACGAGCCGCTCACCAGCCCGCGGCCGGTGACGAGCGGGAGGTCGACGGCGCGGACGAGTCCCGGCTTCGCGGCGACGACCGCGGGCAGGGCGTTGATGATCCGCTGGGCGGTGGTGATCATGCCGCTGACGTTGTGGTCGCCGTGCTCGCCGTGGTGGGTGAAGTCGACCTGCATCATCGGCTCGCCGGTGATCCGGACCCGGTAGCCGCCGTCGCCGCCGGCGGGCGGCTGCTCCCACTCGGGCACCTGGTCGGGGTCGGTGCGGGTGATGTGCTCGAGGACGACCCGCGGGACGCCGTCGACCTTGCCGATCACCTGGAAGCGGACCGCGCCCATGGTCCCCTTCGCGACGTCGCCGCTGACGCTGGCGGTGTCCCACTCGGCGGGCCGGCGGTCGACCTCCTCGGTGAGCGGCTCGTCGAGCGTGATGTCGAGGCCGGCCGCGATCTGGCGGACGACGCTGCCCCAGGCCATGCCGAGGATCCCGGGCGCGAAGATGGCGCCCACCTGGTCCATCGGCCTGCCGAAGCCGAACAGGTCGTTCATCACGACCGGCTGGTAGTACGTCGAGTAGTCGCAGATCTCCATGACCCGGACCTCGTCGATGCGCTGGCTCAGCGAGGTCATCACCAGCGGGAGGATGTCGTTGGCGAAGCCGGGGTCGATGCCGTTGATGTGCATGCTGGCGTTGCCGCGCACGCAGGCGTCCTCGATCCGCGCGATGAACTCGGGCGGCAGGATCCCCTCGGGCCACTGCAGCAGCACCGGCCCGCTGGACGTCACGTTGATCCCGGCCTCGACGAACGAGATCAGGTCCTCGATGCACTCGAAGACGCGGTCGTCGGCCATCGCGGTGTGCACGATCGCGTCCGGCGCCCGCGCGATCAGCTCGTCGCGGTCGGTCGTGGCCGCGATCCCGAGCTCGCGGCCCAGCTCGGCCAGCACCCCGGCGTCCTTGCCGTGCTTGTCCGGGTTGCTGACCCAGACCCCGACCAGCTCGAGGTCGGGGTGTGCGTCGATGCCGGCGATCGCGTGCCGGCCGATGGTCCCGGTCGACCAGACGACGACACGGAGCGGCTTCTCGGGGATGACCTGTGACATGCGTCGCACACTAGAACACGTTCTAGTGACCAGGGAAGGGCTCGGGACCGCCGCTGTAACGCGGTGTCCACGCGCCTGGTGCGGTGCTGCGACACAGCACCAGGTCGGTGGACACCGCGTTACAGCCGGAAGCGGACCACCTTCGCGCGCGCCGACAGGTACGACGCGTCGCCGCGGTAGGTCACGACCGCCCGCCAGCGGCCGGCGGGGAGGCGCTTGGGGAGCGCGATCCGCGCCGTACCGGCGGTGAGGGTGCCCCGCACGGTCCGAGTCACGGAGACGCGGCGCGCCTTGCCCTTGACCCGCTTGGTCACCGTGCCGGTCAGCTTCACGACGACCGTGCCGGTCGCCGCGGTCCGGCCGGAGGCGGGCGGGACGGTGACGATGACAGCACTCGCCCGACCCCGGGTCCTGGTCACCTTCGCGCGCACCGAGGGCTTCACCTTCGCCAACGGCTGCCAGGTCGCCCGGAACGTGAGGGCGCCGCTCGTGCCGGTCGCCACGGTGACCGAGGTCGACGCCCCGCTCAGCCCGGTGCCGACCCAGCCGGTGAACCGGTGGCCGGGACGCGTGGGGTTGGCCAGCGTGAACGCCGCCGACTCGACCGTGTACGACGCCGGGTTGCCCGACGCCGTGCCGCCGGCCAGGTCGTAGGTGATCGGGAAGCCCCGCGGCGTCCACGTGGCGACGTACGAGCGCGCGCCGACCGACCCGGCCGGGACGGTGACCTCGGTGGTCGGCCCGCTCAGGTCGGTGCCGGTCCAGCCGGCGAAGTCGAAGCCCGAGCGCCGCGGGTTGCTCAGGCTCAGCGCACCGGTCTCGATCGTGTACTCGGTCGGGTTCGCCCGGGTGAGGTAGCCGCCCGCGAGGTCGTAGCCGAGCCGGTAGGGGGTCACCCTCCAGTGCGCGGTGTAGCTGCGGTCGCCGGTGGAGCCCGCCGGGATCGTGACGGTCGCCGTCGGCGAGGTCACCCCGGCCCCCGTCCACCCGAGGAACGTGTAGCCGGTGCGCGTCGGCGCGGCCAGCGTCACGGCGTCCTCCGAGGTGTACGTCGTCGGGTTCTCGGTCTCCGGCGCCCGGCCGCCGGCGAGGTCGTAGCCGATCGCGAAGCTGGCGACCCGCCGGACGATGTTCGTCTTCGAGGTCACGCTGTTGCCCGCACCGTCGGTCAGGACGGCGTACCACTCCTGCGTCACGTCGAGGTCGGGGTGGAACGTGACCTCGCCCTGCTCGTCGCCGACGAGGGTGACCGGTTCGCCGAGCGCCTCGGGCGCACCGGAGGCGAAGGTGACGCGCGAGGTCTCCAGGGTGCGCTGCTGGGCGCCGCCGAGGTCGACCTCGATGACGTAGTTCTCGGAGTTCTCGCCCCAGTAGCCCGGCGTGCTCGGCTTCGGGATCTCCTGGCTCCAGCGACCGTCGGACGTCGTCCGCTGCAGCCACGGGCTATAGGTGTTGACGTAGATGAGGTTGTTCTCGGCGTCGACGCTGAGGTTCTTCAGGAAGCCGTGGCCGCCCCAGGCGCGGGTCTGGTAGTCGGTCAGGATCGCGACCACGCGCGAGCCGCCGCTGTTGGTCCGCGAGGTCACGAACGTCCCGGACTGGTGACCGGACAGCACGAGCTTGACGTTCGGGTAGGGATCGATCAGCTCGTTGATCGTGGGGTTCGAGTACGGGTTGTTCGCGTCGCGCGCCCACAGGTGGTGGTGCGTGGAGAGGATGACGCTGTGGTCGGGGTGGGACTCGATGACCGACTGCGCCCACGCGATGCCGGCGGGCGTGTTCTTCATGCCCGGCTCGACCGACCAGTGGCCCATCTGGAGCCACAGGATCTTCGAGCCGCTGATCTCACCGGTGTAGAAGTAGTTGTCGATGTCCAGGTGGCCGCCGAACGACCACGGCGAGCCCTCGAGACCCTCCTCGAAGCGCTCCATCGGGAAGTACTTCTTCAGCATCTGGCGACCGTTGTACGACTCGTTGTAGTCGTGGTTGCCCCAGGAGACGGCGAGCGGGATGTCCGCCTCCTCCAGGGCCTGGGCGGACGGCTCGGCGTTGCGCCACTGCCACTCGTCCTCGAACTCCTCCTTGTTCACCCAGTCGCCGGCCTGGACGACCATCGCGGTCTTGCGCTCGGCGGCCTTGTCGGCGATGTACTCGAACTGCTCCGTCATCGTCCACGGGGTGGCCTGGGAGTAGAGCTGGGTGTCGCCGACGTGGTTGAACGACCAGTCGTAGTCGTCGGCCGACGGCAGGACGTCGTCGAAGTCCTCGCTCTCGGCCCAGGGCAGCGCGGTGAGGCCACGCCACACGAGCACGGTGAGCACCCGCCCGTCGGACACCGGGTGCTCCGCGGCGGTGGTCCGGACGTCGAGGTTGACGTCGGCACCCTCCGGGCTGGCGTCGTCCTCCTTCAGCTGCCACTTCTGCGCCTCGGTGTCCCAGACCCAGGCGGACACGGTCCGCTTGTCGGCCTTGCCCCGCCAGGAGAAGTGCCACTCGTCCTCGGCGGCCTGCTCCTCGGTCAGGGTGAACCGGTAGATCTGGAAGGGGTTCTCGTCGTCGCCGACGGTCGCGGGCGTGAGCTCGCCGGTCGGCGTACCGCTGAGGGGCGTGAGCGCGCCGGGCTCGCGGTCGGCGGTCGCGCCGGTGCGGACCTGCACGTTCTCCGAGCCCAGCGGGACCGACTCGTTCGCGTAGTACTGGGCCTCGACGGTCTCCGGAAGGTCCGTCTGCGGGGTGACCTGCAGTCGGAGGGAGTCGTTGGCCGGCCGCTGCACCGTGGTGAGCGGGGTGCGCGGAGCCGTCGTGTCGCTCACGTCGAGACGGAGTACGGCGGGCTCCGAGACCAGGCTCGGCTCGGCGGTGGTCGTGGCGGTGAAGGTGACCTCCACCCCGGACCCGGTCGTCAGGACCGGCACGGGGACGGTGAACACGCCCGCCTCGACCTGCTGCTCGAAGACGGTCTCGCCGCCGATCTCCGCGGTCAGCACCGAGCGCTTGGACACCGACCCGAACACGTCGACCCGGCCGGCCTCCACGTCCGCGCCGTCACCGGGGCGACCCAGCGCGAGCACCAGCTCGTCGGCGGACCGCGTCTCCCGCTTCCCGAGCCTGACGGCGTCGCCGAAGTAGTTGTCGGCGCGGAACGCGTCCAGCTCCGGGATGAACGGCATGGTGGCGATCCAGAGCTCGTCGACGACACCGAGGAACGGCTCGAGCAGCCGGTTGGGGTCGTCCGGGTCGACCCCGGAGTCGCCGACGGTCAGGGGCGCGTCGAACAGGTTGGGGAACCGGCGCCCCTCGGCCATCGCGGAGTGGGCCTCCACCCCGTCGACGAACACCGCGTAGGTCATCTCGTCGAAGGTGACCGTGACGACGTGCGGCTCGGCGTCCGTGGGGATCGCCGTGGTGGCGTCGTCGAACGGCGTGAGCGCCTGGAAGAGCCCGTCCGCCTTGCGCAGGCCGAGCTCCATGGTGGGCTCCTCGGCGCCCGGCACGCTGCGTGCCACCAGGGCGTTGCGCTCGCCGCCGATGGCGGCGATGTCACCCGGGGTGAGGGCGAAGATGCCCGAGACGGTGAACTTCTTGGCGCTCGCACCGACGTTGCCGTCGTACTGCAGGCGTGAGGAGTCGAAGCGCACCGAGCCGCTGCCCGGCAGCGCCGACTCGGAGTCGGTGACCGCGGTCAGCTCGGACCCGACGAGCGTGCCGGTGACCTTGCCGGTCGAGTCGGTGAGCGCGTCGCCGACGGCGAGGTCCGTGGCGAAGTGCTCGACGAGCTCGAAGTCCTCGCCCCACACGTCCCGCGGGTCGTTGTCGGGTGCCCCGAGGCCGCCGAAGTAGGCCCAGACGACCTGCGAGTCCAGCTTGGTCAGCTGGTCGAGACGCGCCCAGACGACCGAGGTCCCCCCGGGCTGCCAGGTCTCGACCTCGAAGGGGACGGGGACGCTGCGGTCGGTGTAGAGCGCGAACGTGTCGGCCTCGACGTCGGGGGTGTCCTCGATCTGCAGCCGGACGGGTACGTCGGTGAGGGTGCGGCGCTGGTCGTTGCTGACGGTGACCGGCTGGCGCTCGGTCGCGCCGGCGTCGGCCCACGCCACCTCGCTGCCGTCGGACGACGCCACCCCGTGCAGGACGCGCAGGGCCGCCTCGGCGGCCCGGAGCCGGTCGAGGTGGCCGAGCGCTCCGCGCTGCGCCTCGGTGAGTGTCCGTACGGCGACCCGGGCCGCGCGGACGGCCGGCTCGTCGGCCAGGGTCACGTCGGCGGCTGCCGGGAGCGCGGCCAGCAGGGCGTCGACCTGCGAGGTCTCGCGGTCGATGCCGAAGCCCTCGGCGAAGTACGCGCGGCCGTTGCCGTCGACCTCGTGGCGGTTGACCGTCAGCCGGTCGTCGGCGACGTCGATCTCGAGGAACGACGGGTGGGAGTTGCTGGAGAAGCTGAGGCCGCCGCCGAGCCTCTCGAAGAGACCCAGGTAGTCGTCCTCGCTGATCCCCTCGGCGATCCCGTCCTCGAGCTGGCTGTAGTGCTTGGCGCCCGCCGTACCCGGGGTGACGAAGAGGGTGCCCTCGGGGTCCACCTTGTACTCGACCCGGACGCCGCCGATGACCTCCTCGATCACCTCCGACGCCGGGGCGGCCGCGCGGGCCTTGACCGGGGACGACGGGTCGGAGAAGAGCTCCTTGGTGCGCGTCCAGTAGTGGTCGTGGCCCTGGATCACCAGGTCGATGTCGAGCTCGTCGATGATCGGGACGAGCTTGTCGCGCAGGCGCAGGATCTCGGCGTCGAAGGGGTGCGCGCCCGCGGTGTAGACGCCCTTGTGCATCGTGAGGACGATCCACTTCGCGCCGGCCTCGCGCGCCGCGGCGACGTCGGCGCGCAGCCAGGCGACCTGCTCGTCGCTGAGGACGTCGCAGTCGGTGTCGTTGCCGAACCCGTGCAGCTGGCAGCGCCCCCGGCCCTCGTTGGTGTTGAGCATGACGAAGTGGGCGTCGTTGTAGTCGTAGGAGTAGTAGACGCCGGCCGAGGTGTTCTGGCCGTCGGGAGCCTCGAGCGTGAAGTGGTCGGTGAACTCGTCCGGCGCGCCGTCGTGGTTGCCCGCGACCGGGGCGATCGTGTTCGCCAACAGGCTCGCCTGGGACTTGTCGAACAGGTCGACCCAGTCGAGCTCCTCCTCGCTGGTCTGGACGACGTCGCCGGCGTGGATCATGAACTCGGAGTCCGGCACGGTCCGCAGCGCCTGGTCCAGGGTGTTGGCCGACACGGCCGCCTCGGTGGCGCCACCGCGGGCCTGCGTGTCCGTCAGCCCGATGAAGCTGAAGTCGTCCCCGCCGTCGGCGGTCTCGAACGTCCCCGTCTCGCTCCACTTGCCCGTGAAGGTGTCGCCGACGCGGTAGTAGTAGGTCAGGCCGGGCGTGAGGTCGGTCGCGACGACGCGGTAGAGGCTCTCCCCCTCGTTGCTCTCCTCTGCCTGGGCCTCGAAGATCCGGGTCGCGTCGTCGGGGAAGCGCGGGTCGGTGCTGACGATCGCGCCGGGCTCGACGGCGTCGGCGAGGTCCTGGTACCAGGTGAAGGCGCGCCGGGTCCCGGGGTCGCCGTGGAACGTGGCGGTGATGCGGTTGGGCATCTCCTCCGGGGCGACGTACTTGATCCGCGGCAGCAGGGTCGCGAGGTCCCACATCCAGGCGTCGACGAAGTCCCAGCCCAGGGCGGAGTACGTCGACTTCGCGTGCTCGTCGAGACCGTCGGCGTCGTCGCCCACGACGACGTTGCCACGCACGGTCGTCGCGGGCCCGAGGTCGCGGCCGACGACCTTCTCGGCCCGGGGCGCCGCGACCGAGGAGTCCTCGCGGACCAGGTTGTTGCGCACGGCGGCGTCGCCCTCGACCGTCGCGGCCAGGCCGGCCGCGAGGTCGGCGACGGTGACGGCGACCTCGACGTCGTTGTCGTGCACCGACGTGTGCGCGCCCGCCTCGGCGACGAGGCCGGCACCGCGCGCCGCGGCGGGCGCGCTCAGGACGGCGTCGTCGACCTCGACCTGGGTGATCGTGGCGGGGCGCGTCTCGGTGCCGCCCGCGCTCACCGCGACCGCCGACACGCGCTCGGTGCCGGCCTCCGGCGCGAGGCGTACGCCGGCGAGGGTGAGGCCGCGGATCGTGCCGTCCAGCTCGCGCACGAGGCCGAGGTCGGCGGAGCCGTCGCTGGCGGCGTACGTCGGGTTGGCGATCGTGTGGCCGTTGCCGTCGAGGGTGCCGGAGAAGCGGTCGAGGCCGGTGAACTCGGCGCCCGCGAAGTCGATGTCGGCGACGAGGCGGAAGGTGTCCGCGCCGTACACGCCGTGGTCGGAGGCGACCGCGGCCCGCATGGCCTCCAGGTCCCCGACCGAGCCGATCAGGTAGGGGTCGGCCGTGGTCCCGGAGCCGGCGACGCCGGCCCGCTTGAGCGGCGGGACCTGCGCGTTCCGCGGCACCGGGTTGCCCATCACGGGCTCCCAGCGCCAGGTGCCGGACCCCGCGGCGAAGTCCCAGCCGATGCCCTCGTACGTCGCCTGCCGGGCCAGCTCCGCCGGCGAGGCCGGACTGCCGTCGTGACCGATGCGCCAGGTGGTGCCGGTCGCGCCGGTCTCGCTCGGGACCGAGGTGAGGTCGATGTCGCTGTCCCAGGCGAGGTCGTAGGTGCCGGTGCCGCGGGTCTTCACGGTCTGCTCGACGTGACCCTCGGCGTCGAAGTTGCGGTTGTTGTTGGCGTTGACGAGGTTGCCGGTCGCCGTGCCGTCCTTGTCCGCGGTGATCCAGCCGGTGCCGAAGGTGCGCCCGGAGCCGGTGTTGGCGTCCATGTAGATCCAGCCGGACTTGACCACGTTGTCGCGGATCGTGGTCGTGGCGTTGGGGTCGAGGACGACGTACGCCGCCGACGACCCGGCGCCCTGGGTGTCCTCGTTGACGCGCGTGTCGACCACCAGGTTGCGCTCGACAACGGGGCTGCCGGCCGAGACCCAGTTGACGACGGCACTGGGGTACTTCTTGCCGATGACGTCGACGTCGTCGAGGTAGTTGTCGGCGATGACGCTGGCGCCCGAGACCCGGTTGACGAGACCCGACGCGCGGGAGTTGGTCGCGGTGATCGAGGCCTTCAGCAGCTCGACCTTGGAGTCGATGAGCGAGTTGCCCCGGACGGTGACGTTGTTGCCGGTCTCGACCAGCGCCGCCGCGAAGTGCCCGGCGGTCGGCGGGTCGCCGGCGACCGTGACGTTGACCCCGACCAGGGTGAGGTCCGAGATGGTGGCGTCCGTGGCGCTGCGGAAGAAGCCGGTGCTCACGCTCGTCGCGTAGCCGCCGATGTTGCTGATCGCGTGCCCGTTGCCGTCGAACTGACCGGTGAAGGTGTGGAAGGTCGGGAACGTGGCGCCCTGGTAGTTGATGTCGGCGTCGACGCGGTAGCTCAACCCGGCGTACGTGCCCGGCTGGGCGTTCACCGCCTCGGCCGCGGCCGTCAGGTCGGCGGCGGAGGCGATGACCACCGGGTCGGCCGCCGTACCCGTGCCGGTGAGGCCGGGCACGGTGGCCGCCGCGGCCGGGCTGACGGCTCCCAGGAGGGAGCCGGCCAGCCCGGCGGCGGCGACGAGGGCGAGGGGACGCAGCGAGGGCTTCTTCACGGTGGCAGTCACTTCTTGTGGGTGTAGGAGCGGGCCTTCGAGGTGCGGGCGGCGTAGAACGCGTCGCCCGCGTAGGTCGCGGTGATCCGGTACCGGCCGGCGGGCAGCCGCTTCGGGATCGTCACGGTCGCCGTGCCGGCGCGCAGGGTGGACCGGAGGGTCCGGGTGACGCGCACCCTCGTGGTGCGGCCGTTCACCTTCCGCGTGACCTTGCCGGTGACCTTGACCCGCACCGTCCCGGCGGGCGCGGCGTAGCCGGAGGCGGTGCCGACGGTGACCTCGGCCTGTCGCCGGGCACCCTTCCGGACGACCTTCAGCCGGACCGTGGACCGGGCCTTGGCCTTCTTCGTCCAGGTCGCGGTGAGCACCAGGTCGGCCGACGTGCCGCGGGGGATCGTCAGCGTCCGGGTCGTGGCGCCCAGACCCGCCCAGCCCGCGAAGTCGTAGCCCGGCCGGGTCGGGTTGACGAGGGTGAACGGCGCGGTCCGCACCGTGAAGGTCGCCGGGTTGCGCCGGGCGAGAGCGCCGCCGGCGAGCCGGTAGGTGATGGTGTGCACCCGGTCCCAGGTGGGCGTGTAGGTGCGGGTCCCGGACGAGCCGCGCGGGATCGTCACGACCGGCGTCGGCCCGGTCAGGCCGGTGCCGTCCCATCCGGCGAACACGAAGCCGGGGCGCACCGGCGTCGGCAGGGTGATGGCCTCCGACTCGACCGTGTAGGTGCCGGGCACCGGGCCGGTGAAGTCCGCGTCGTCGCCGAGGGCGTAGATGATCGGGTAGACGATCGGCGTCCAGGTGGCGGTGTAGGAGCGCGGCTGCGACGAGCCCCGCGCGACCACCACCGTGGTGGTGGCGCCGGTCAGGCCGGTGCCGGTCCAGCCGGCGAACGCGTAGCCGGTGCGGGTCGGGTTCGCGAGCGTGAAGTTCGCGCTCTCGACCGTGTACGACGTCGGGTTGCCCGCGCCCGCCTCGCCGCCGGCGAGGTCGTAGCTCAGCGGGTAGCCGATCGGCGTCCAGGCGGCCGCGTAGGAGCGGGAGCCGGTGGAACCCGCCGCGACCGTCACGGTCGCGGTCGGCTGCTCGACCCCGGTCCCGGTCCAGCCGGCGAACGCGTAGCCCTCGCGGGTCGGGTTCGCCAGCGTGAACGCCGCGCTCTCGACCGTGTACGACGCCGGGTTGGCCCCGGCCGGCGTACCGCCGGCGAGGTCGTAGCTCACCGCGTAGGCGACGGGGGTCCAGGTCGCGGTGTAGGCCAGCGGGGCGCTCGGGTAGCGCGGCAGCGTGACGTTGCGGGACGCGCCCTCGATGCCGGTGCCGGTCCAGCCGTCGAACACGTAGCCGGTGCGGGTCGGGTTGACCAGCGTCCGGCCGACGGCGTAGCCGTGCGTGGCCGGGTTGGCGTCGCCGTCGGTGCCGCCCGCGAGGTCGAGCTCGAGGTCGACCTCGGGGAACGTCACCCCGGCGGGGACCGGGTGGCGACGCTCGTCGTCCCAGCGCCAGGCGCCGGTCCCGGCCGTGAAGTCCCAGCCGATGCCCTCGTACGTCGCCTGCCGCGCGAGGTCGTCGCGCGAGGTGTAGGTGCCGAGCTGGCCCCGGGTCCAGGCGTCACCGCCCGCGTCGAGCAGGCTCGAGCCCGACCAGAACACGTCGTACGGGTTCGGGGTGGGGGCGCTGGTGTGCCCGACCGGAGTCGTGGGGTCGATGTTGTTGTTCGCGTTCACGAGGTTGTCGGTCGCGGTGCAGCCGCTCGCGGCCGTGGCGATCCAGCCGTAGTTGGCGGCCGCGGTCTGCCGGATGCTGCCGGTGAGGACGACGTTGCCGGTGAGGGCGCCGACGCAGACGGTGTGGCCGTTGACGAAGGCGCCTCCGGCCCCGGAGCCGCCGTTCTGGGTGACGGACGTGTCGAGCACGAGGGTGCGGGAGACGTCGACCCCGACGTTCGCCCAGCCGAACACGCCGCCGACGCGCTTGTCGCCGTTGACGCTCACCCCGGCGAGCAGGTTGTCCGCGATGGTGGTGCCCGCACCGGTCGACTTGCCGACCAGGCCGCCGACCGCGGAGGAGTTGTCGGTGTTGTTCGCGCTGCTCACGGTGGCGTTCATCAGCGCCGAGCCCGTGATGGTCGCGCCGGCCGCCCGGCCGGCGAAGCCGCCCTGCTGCACCCGGTCCGTGGTGCCACCGGCGGTCACGGAGCGGAGATCGCGCAGCGTCAGGTCCCGGATGGTCCCACTGAGGACCTGGACGAAGCCGGTCTGGGTGGCGCCGGCGTCGGCCCCGTCGGCGATGGTGCCCGGGCGCAGCGTCAGGTCGCTAATCGTGTGGCCGTTGCCGTCGAGGACGCCGGAGAAGCGCCGGAACGTCTCGAAGGTGCCGCCCGCGTAGTCGAGGTCGGCGGCCAGCTCGAACCAGCCCGCCGCCGCGCCGGTCTGCGCCTCGTCGGCGTTGACCATCGCGACGGCGGCGTCGAGGTCGGACACCGACGCGACGACGTACGGCGAGGCCTCGGTGCCCTCGCCGTCGAGCTCGGAGACGACGATGGTGACGGTGACCGGGGCGGCGACCTCGTCGCCGTCGGCCGCGGTGACCGTGACGGGGTAGCTGCCCTGCGTGCCGAAGTCGACGGCGCTCAGGTCGAGCGCGACGGTGCCCCGGTCGACGCTCGCACCGAGGCGCTCCAGGACCTCGGCCGCCGTCGGGCTGCTGCCCACGCGGTACGACGCGGTCGTGCCGGTGACGGTGATGACCGGCGGCTCGACGACCGGGCCGGCAGCCCGCTGCAGCACCGGGTGCTGGGCCGCGGCGTCCCAGGTCCAGACCGTGTCGAAGTCCCAGCCGAGGGCCTCGTAGGTCGCCTGCTGAGCCAGCTGGGCCGCGGGGGTGTACGTGCCGAGATCGCCCCGGTCCCAGCCGCTCGCCGACAGCAGGGTCGTCCCGACCCAGAGGACGTCGTACGGGTTCGGGTCGGGGGCCGCGGTGTGGCCGACCGGGGAGGCCGGGTCGATGTTGTTGTTCGCGTTGACCAGGTTGTCCGACGTCGCGCACCCGGTGGCGGCCGAGCGGATCCAGCCGTAGCCGGCCGGGGACGCCTGCTGGAGCGTGCCCGAGACCACGACGTTCCCGGTGAGGGCGCCCACGCAGACGGTGTGGCCGGCGACGAAGGCGGCGCCGGCGCCGGAGGTCCCGTGATGGCGCACGGAGGCGTCGACGACCAGGTTGTCCTCGACGGTCGCGTCGGTGTTCTGCCAGCCGCTGATCCCGCCGACGCGCTTGTCCCCCGAGACGGTGGTGCCCGAGAGCAGGCTGTCGCGGATCGTGGTGGTGGCGGTGCCGACGGTCTTCCCGACCAGCCCGCCGACGGCGGAGGAGTTGTCGGTGTTGTCCGCCGAGCGGACCTCGGAGTCGACCAGCGCGACGCCGGCGACGGTCCCGCCCGAGCTCCGCCCGACGACGCCCCCCTGCTGCACGCGGGAGGTGGTCGTGCCGGCGGTCACCGACGTCAGCCGCTTCAGCGTCAGGTCCTTGATCGTGCCGCCGGCGAGGACCTGGACGAAGCCGGTCTGGGTCGCGTTGGCGTCGGCGGCGTCCGCCGTCGTGCCGGGCTGCAGCGTCAGGTCGGTGATCTCGTGCCCGGCGCCGTCGAGGACGCCCGAGAACTCGCGGAAGGTCGCGAAGGTGCCACCGCCGTAGTTCACGTGGGCGGTGAGCTCGATGTGGCGCAGGCCGTACGTCGCGTTGTCGGCGTTCACGGCCGCCGCCACGGCGTCGAGGTCGGCGGCGGTGCCGACGAGGTAGGGGCTGGTCGGGGTGCCGTCACCGCTCACGCCCGCAATGGCGGCGGGGTCGAGGGTCCAGGTGGCCGTGTAGGACCGGGCGCCGGTCGAGCCGGTCGGGATCGTCACGGTCAGCGACGGCCCGTCGAGGCCGGTGCCGGTCCAGCCGGCGAACGTGTAGCCGTCGCGGGTCGGGTTGGCCAGCACGATGTCGGCGTCGCCCGGGAGGTAGGTCTCCGGGTTGGCGCCGGTGGCGGTGCCGCCGGCCAGGTCATAGGTGATCGCGTCGCCGGCGGACCAGGTGGCGGTGTAGGAGCGGTCCCCGGTCGAGCCGGCCGCGATCGTCACGGTCGCGGCGGGCTCGTCCAGACCGGTGCCGGTCCAGCCGGCGAAGGCGTGGCCCGGGCGGGTGGGCGTGGGCAGGCCGATGTCGTCCGACTCGACCGTGTACGTCGACGGAGCCGGGTCCGTCACGGAGCCGCCGGCGAGGTCGACGTCGAGCGCGTAGGAGACCGCCGCCCAGTTCGCGACGTACTCCCGGTCGCCGCTGGAGCCCGCCGGGACCGTCACCTCGGTGGTCGGCCCCGTGAGGCCGGTGCCGGTCCAGCCAATGAACGTGTAGCCGGCGCGGGTCGGGGCCGCCAGCGTGATGGCGGCGGAGGCGGCGGAGTACGCGACCGGGTTGGCCCCGTTGGTCCCGCCGTTCAGGACGTAGGAGATCTCGTCGTGGCCGTCGAGGTCGGCCCGCGCCGGGACGGGGTGACCGAGGTCCTCCGACCAGCGCCAGTCGCCCGTGCCGGGGGCGAAGTCCCAGCCGAGGCCCTCGTAGGTCGCCTGCTGGGCGAGCTCCGCGGGCGAGGTCGCGGTGCCGTCGTTGCCAAGCACCCACTTGCCGGCGACGTCGTGGGCGTAGGCCGTGCCCGCCCGGCGGGTCCACCGGAGCGGGTGGCCCTCCGGGGCGGTCTCGGCGACGGCCGGGAAGCCGGTGCGGTTGTGGTCGGCGTTGACCAGGTTGGTGCCGTAGGTGTCGATCTCCGCGTGGTTGAAGCCCGCGATCCAGCTCACCGTGTTGCCGTTGGTGCCGGTGGCGTGCGAGTACACCGAGCCGGAGAGGACGACGTTCCCGGCGATCTCCTGGTCGGTCATGCCCGCACCGCCGTAGTTCACCAGCGCGGCGGCGTTCATGTTGGCGCCGCCGGCGGCGCTGCGTGACATGTAGCCCGCGTCCGGGTCGGCGGCGACGAGGTTGTCGCTGACGGTCGTGTACGCCGCCTGGTAGCCGACGAAGGCGCTGACGTACTTGCCGGCGCTGGACACCGTGACGTCCCCGCCGAGCATGCTGTTCGTGATGACCCCGGGCGCCTCCGCGGTGCCGGCGACGCGCGAGACGAAGCCGGCGTCGAACGGGTTGTTCGCCGGGCTGTCGTTGCGCACGGTCGCGTCGAGCACCGTGACGCCGTCGATGGTGGCGCTGGTGGCCTGCGTCGTGAGGCCGGAGGTGACCGCCGTCGTGGCGCCGGCCGGGAGCGTCGTCCCGGCCTTGACCGCGCTCACGCCGGTGAGCGTGAGGCCGACGACCGTGGCGCCGTCCAGGCGTCCGAAGAACGCGATGCGCTCGGTGTCGCCGTCGACCCAGGACCCGTAGGAGACGTTGCGGATCTCGTGCGCGTTGCCGTCGAAGGTGCCCGAGAACCGCTGGAACGTCGCGAACGTGCCGCCGGCGTAGTCGATGTCGGCGCCCAGGCGGTAGGCGAGCGCGCCGTACGTCGCGTGGTCGCCGTTGACGTGGGCCGCGGCCGCGTCCAGGTCGGCGGCCGAGTCGATGACGATCGGGTCGGCGGCGCTGCCCGAGCCCGTGAGGCCGTCGATCGTCGCGGCGTACGCCGGCGACACGAGCGACAGCCCGCCGGCGCCGACCGCGAGGCCGAGGGTCGCCACCCCGAGACGGGAGAGGAGGGAACGTTCGGTCCGTGGGGACTCGAGGTACGACATGCGACTCTCTTCGCTGGTGTGCTGGATCCTGAGATGCCCTTGCTGGCCTGCGCCCGAGTTCCCGGCACGGCGGCCGGGCGCGCTCAGGCAACCGCCGTCGAATAACCGGAGGGGGCACGGTCGCGACCCGTCGGGGTGGACCGGGTGAACAGTCGGGGCCGGGCCGGCTGAACCGACCTCGCTCGTGCCGGCCGCAGTCCCCCGCCGTTCACGTCCGGTCCACCTGGCCGTCGGGTGGCTCGGCTTTCCTGCCCTCGCGATGAGACGACTGTGGACCCGGCGCTGCGCGGCGCTCACCTCACTGGCGGGGGCGGCCTTCTGTCTCTCGCCGCCCCTCGCCGCCGACGCCCACCCGTTCGGTGAGCCGCAGTCGGCCGAGATCAGCGCGACCGACGACGGCCTGCGCATCGTCTGGAACGCCTCCCCGGACGACCTCGGCGTCCTGGCCGCCTGGCTCGGCGTGAACGCCGGCAGCCTCACGGTGATCGAGGACGGCGAGCTCGTGCCCGACGAGTCCACCGAGCCGCCGGGGGTGCAGCTGGCCCGGGCCTCGCAGCTCTCCGCCTACCTGCTCGAGCGGGTCGAGGTCACGGCGGACGAGCCCTGCGCGGGAACCCTGTTGCCCGTCGACGACGTCGAGGCCACCGGTGCCACGCTCGACTTCGACTGCGGGGGGCCGGTGTCCGCGGCCGACGTACGGATCGCGACGCTCACCGACGTCGACGAGGCCTACCGCACCCTGGCGTCCGGCCCCTTCGGGCAGGGCGAGGCGTACGTCGCGGACACCGGCGCCGTGACGTGGGCGCTGACGACGGCCGACGCGGTCGACGGCGGGGACCACGCCACCGGCGCCCGGAGCGCCGCGCTCCAGCTCGGTGGAGTCGGCGTCGGAGCCGCGGCCCTCGTCGGGATCGGGATGCTGGTGGTCAGGCGCCGTCGTCCGCGGGTCGTTGAGCGGGCCGATCCGTCAGATCTGGATGGGCTCCGGGGTGATCACCGGGCAGCGCGTCCCCGAGTAGATGGTCGGCATGCAGCGGTTGCAGTGGATGCAGATCCCGGTGGCGACCTCGCCGGCCTGCAGCTGGTTGACCAGGTCGGGCTCGCGGAGCACGGCGCGGCCCATGGCGACGAAGTCGAAGCCGTCGGCCATCGCCTGCTCCATGGTGTCGCGGCGGTTGATGCCACCGAGCAGCATCAGCGGCAGTGAGAGCGCCTCGCGGAACTGCAGGGCCTTGGGGCGGAAGTACGCCTCGGTGAACTCGTAGGACTTCAGGAACGACCGGCCCACCGGCGTACGCATGCCGAGCCGGACCGGGAGCGGCATCGAGGCGGCGAACTCCTTGACCGGCGTCTCGCCGCGGAACAGGTACATCGGGTTCATCAGCGAGCTGCCGCCGCTCAGCTGCAGGGCGTCGATCGTGCCGTCCGCCTCCAGCAGCTGGGCGAACGCGATGCCGTCGGCGGTCGTGACGCCGCCCTTGAAGCCGTCGCTGACGCTGATCTTCGCGGTCACCGCGACCTCGTCGCCGACCTCGTCGCGGACGGCGCGCGCGACCTGCCGGGCCAGCCGCGCCCGGGCCTCGAGCGAGCCGTTCCAGGAGTCCTTGCGCCTGTTGAGGCCCGGCGCGAGGAACGACGAGATCAGGTAGCTGTGCGCCATGTGCAGCTCGAGGACGTCGAAGCCCGCGCGCACGAGAGTGCGCGCGGTGGCGACGTACGCCTTCGTGACGCGGGTCAGATCGGCCTCGGTCGCCGACTTCACCATCTGCATCGACAGCGGGCTCGGCATCGGGCTCGCGGCGATCGCCTTGACCCCGTTGGAGCGGCCGTTGGCGACCGGGCCGGCGTGGCCGACCTGCCCGGCGATCGCGGCGCCGGTCTCGTGGATCGCGTCCGCCATCCGGGCCAGGCCAGCGAGCGAGTGCTCTCCGACGACGATCTGCTCGCGGTGCGTTCGGCCCTCGGGCGCGACGGCGAGGTACGCCACGGTCGTCAGGCCGATGCCGCCGCGGGCGACCGCGAGGTGGTAGTCGATCAGGCTGTCGGTGACCTGACCCTCGGGCGCGCGGCCCTCGAAGGTCGCGGCCTTGACGGTGCGGTTGCGCAGGGTGACCGGCCCGAGCTGGACCGGCGCGAAGACGTCTGGGGCTGCCACGCGCGGACTATAACGCGTTCTAGTTCCCGTCCGGGGTCGATGATGGCGGGGTGATCGAGTCCCGACTGCGCGCGGCCGGCTGCGTCTTCGCCGAGCAGGAGGCGGCGCTGCTGCGCGAGGCGGCCCGTGACGAGGCGGACCTGGCCCGGCTGGTCGAGGAGCGGGTCGCCGGGCAGCCGCTGGAGGTGCTGGTGGGCTGGGCGGAGTTCTGCGGGCTGCGGGTGGCCGTCGAGCCGGGGGTGTTCGTGCCGCGGCAGCGGACGTCGTACGTCGTCCGGCTGGGCGCCGCGTGCCTGCGTGCGGGCGACGTGGCCGTCGACCTGTGCTGCGGGACGGGTGCGATCGGCGCGGCGCTGGCCGCCGCCGTACCGGGCCTGGAGGTGCATGCCGCCGACGTCGACCCGGCCGCCGTACGGTGCGCCCGCCGGAACCTGGAGCAGGTCCACGAGGGCGACCTGTACGACGCCCTGCCCGACGGCCTGCGCGGGCGGGTCGACGTACTGGCGGTGAACGCGCCGTACGTGCCGCACGACGCGATCGCGCTGATGCCGCCCGAGGCGCGGCTGCACGAGCCCGGCGTAGCGCTCGACGGCGGGCCGGACGGGCTCGACGTCCAGCGCCGGGTCGTCCGCGACGCCGGCGCCTGGCTGGCCCCCGGCGGTCGGCTGCTGATCGAGACCAGCGTCGCGCAGGCCCCGCTCACCCGCGACCTGATGACCGCGGCCGGGCTGGCCGCCGCCGTACACCACGACGACGACCTGGACGCCACCGTCGTCGTGGGTCGGTGCCGAGTCGGCAGAAGTTCACGTCAGGTCTGACTGCAACTTCTGCCGACTCGACGCGCAACTTCTGCCGACTCGGCGTCCTGTCAGAAGAGTGCGTCGTCGGATGCCGGGGGCTGCGGGGCCGCGATGCGGCCGGTGCTGCCGCCGTCCTTGGCCGCGGCGACCGCGAGCCGGTCCACGAGGTCGTTCATCCGGTTGCCCGAGTGGCCCTTGACCCACTGGAAGGCGATCTCGCCACGGGCCTCGACCAGGTCCACGAACGGCTCCCAGAGGTCGCGGTTCGCCACCGGCTGGCGGGCGCTGTTGGTCCAGCCGCGCGAACGCCAGCCGCGCCACCAGGCGTCGCGGAAGCAGTTCACGACGTACGTCGAGTCGCTCACCACCAGCAGCGGACCCTCGAGGGAGCGCACCGCCTCGTACGCCGCGCGGACCTCCATCCGCTGGTTCGTCGAGGGCGACTCGGCGCCGCTCGCCCAGACCGCCTCGTCGATCGCCCAGGCCCAGCCACCCGGGCCGGGGTTGCCCGCGCAGGCGCCGTCGGTGAACACCTGGCGAGCCCCCTCGGGGACCGGCATGGCGGGCTTGGCGGGGCGGGACGTACGGCGGGTGCGGGGCGGCATCCGGACACCTTCACATACGCGCCCCCCGGCGGCCGCACCAGCGGCGCTGGCTACGAGACCGTCGCCAGCGCTTCTCGGGTCAGGTCGTGCAGGGAGCGCCCGGTCTCGCGGGTGAGCCAGTGCTCGTAGGCGTGCTCAGCGGCTGCCAGCGCGACCCGCACCCGCAGGCCGGGCTCGAGGTCGGCCTCCGCGTCGAGTCCGAGCCGCTCGGCGACCAGCATCACCAGACGGGCGCGCTCGTCGTCGTCGAGCAGGGAGGCGCGGCGTACCCGCGCGGGGGCGGCGGCCATCGCCCGACGCCAGAGCGCGATGGTCTCGGTCTCGTCGGCGAACTGCTCGGTACGGCGCAGGATCGCCGCCGCCAGCGCGTCCGGCACCGGCTCGTCGGCGGGCCGGGCGGCGAAGCCGTCCACGATCTCGGCCCGGCCGACCCGGAGCGTGCCGACCAGCAGCTGGTCCTTGCTGCGCACGTGGCGGAACAGTGTCGAGAGCGCGATCCCGGCCGCTGCCGCGATCTCCTCGACCGAGACGTCGTCGAAGCCGCGCTCGGCGAAGAGCTCCAGCGCCACCCGGTCCACGTGCGCGCGGAGCTCGGCGCGCTGACGCTCGCGCAGACCACTCATGGCTGACCACTCATGGGCGGGAGTCCATCAGGTGGCGGGCTCCAGCGGCGGGACGGGTACGGAGATCGCGGGCGCCTCCACCCCGCCGTCGACCTGCACCACCTTGCCGGTGACCCAGGACGCCGCGGGCGAGGCGAGGTACAGCACGGCGCAGGCGATGTCCTGCGGCTCGCCCGGCCGGCCCATCGGCGTACCGGCCACGAACTCGGCCCGCAGGGCGTCGTCGGTGAGGACGATGTCGAGGCCCTTGGTCGCCACCCCGCCGACGCTGAGCGCGTTGACCCGCACCCGCGGCGCGAGCTCGGCGGCCAGGTTGCGCGTCATCATGTTGAGCGCGGCCTTGCCCGCGCCGTACGCGACGAACGCGGTCTCCACCATGTCGGAGGAGCGCGAGGAGATGTTGACGATGCTGCCGCCGCCGGTGGTGTCGACCATCGCGCGCGCGGCCCGCTGGGAGAGCAGGAACGGCGAGGTGACGTTGAAGCGCAGCGCCTTCTCGAACATCCGCTCGCTGGTCTCCATCGCCGCGCGGGGTCCGGTGCCGCCGGCGTTGTTGACGAGTACGTCGAGCCGCCCGAAGCCGTCCAGCGTCGCCGCGACCAGCCGGTCGAGGTGCTCGGTGACCATCACGTCCGTCTCCACGACCAGCGCCCGGCGGCCGAGCGCCTCGACCTGCGCGGCGACCTCGTCGAGGTCGCCGCGGGTCCGGGCCGCCAGGACGACGTCGGCCCCGGCCTCGGCGAGGCCGATCGCGATCCCGCGCCCGATGCCCTGGCCGGCGCCGGTGACGATCGCGACCCGGCCGTCGAGGCGGAACAGGTCGAGGATCATCGACCCGCGCCCTTCTCGTGCCCCAGGTGCGGCGCCGCGCGGCCGGCGATCAGCGGAAGGTCGAGGTAGGTCTTGATGCCGGGCTCGGCGGCGACGACGTACGGGATCGCGCTCACGCAGTGGTTCGCGGTGGAGACGACGCCGGGGTTGCGGACCAGGCCGGCGGCGACCGACTCGGGCTGCAGGCCCTTGAAGGTGAGCAGCACGCTCGGGTCGCCGGTCACCTCGACCTCGAAGCGCTCGCCCTCCTCGCCGAAGGTCCAGCCGGGGTCCAGGTCCTCCTCGCCCATCAGCCAGTTGACCACCGCGCTGACCACCGGCTCGCCGTCGACGAGGGCCTCCCAGCGGAACCGCCGCGCCGCCACCTGGCCGGGCTCGATGACGCCGATCGGGGTGTCGATCGGCTTGGCCGCGACGGCCACCTCCTGGACGGTGCGGATGCCCGCGTCGACCGCGAAGCCGAGCTCGGCGACCACCATCCGCACCGACGCCTTGAACCCGCCCGAGAGCAGGCCGGCCATCGGGCTGTCGTACGCCTCCTGCGGGGTGCCGCCGAAGCCCATGACGTGGCGGACGACGTCGGGGGCGTTGTAGGTGCGGATGTCGGAGAACTCCTCGGCCCGCACGTGGGTGATCCCCTGCGAGAGCGCGCTCGCCATCAAGGGGAAGCGCTCGGTGATCCCGCCGGGGTGGATCCCGGTGCCGTGCAGCGTCGTACCCCCCTCGCGGCACGCGTCCTCGATGCCGCCGACCCGCGCGGGGTTGGGATAGATCCAGCCGACGGGGGTGACGACGTTCTTGCCGGAGCGCAGGATCGCGGCGACCTCGTCGTCGTTCGGGACGAGTGGCGCGTACACGACGCAGTCGGCGTCGGTCGCGAGGATCTCGTCCTGGCTCGTGGTCGCGGCGACGCCGATCGGGTCGCCGCCGATCAGCTCGCCGACGTCCTTCCCGTGCTTGCCGTCGCTGTGCACCCAGCACCCGACGAGCTCGAGGTCGGGGTGCGCGAGCACGCCCTGGATGGCGGCGACGCCGACGCCGCCGGTCGCCCACTGGATCACCTTGATGGTCATGCCGGAGCAGTGAGCCAGTCGCGGGAATGACTGTCAAGATCGAAGTCACTCCCAGAAGTTCTCTGCCAGGGTGTCCCCCATGAGCAGCCCGGCGCACCACGTCGCGTACTTCCCGGTCGAGGACCTGCCTACCGCGGAGGTCGACCGTCTCGAGGAGCTGTACGGCGGGCTCGCGGACGCCGTACGCGACCTGATCGACGCCGCGGTGACGACGGACCCGCCCGCGGAGCTGCTCGCCGAGGCGGCCAGGGTGCTGACCGGGCTCACCGAGGATCTGCGGGTGCGGCAGACCGACGGCGCGCTCGGGGTCCGGCACAACGGCCAGGGGCGGACCTGGAGCTGGGGCAACGCCGTGATCGGCCCGCGCAACGCCACGGCCCCGCCGCTGGAGGTCGTCGGTCCGGACGAGGACGGCCGGGTCACCGCGGAGGTCGTGCTCGGTCCCACTCACCAGGACGAACCCGGCGTCCTGCACCCCGGCGCCGCTGCCAAGCTGCTCGACCACCTGATGGGCGTCACCGCCGCCGATCGCCGCCGGCTGACGATGACCGGCACGCTCACGATCACCCACCACCGACCGACCCCCCTCGGCCCAGTCTCGCTCGCCGGCTGGATCGCCCGCGAGGAGGGCAGCAAGGTCTTCGTGCACGCCGAGCTCGCCGACCCCGACGGCGTCACGGTCGAGGCGGAAGGCGTGTTCATCATCCCCCGCTGGGCCCGCGACGCGGACTGAGCCCTGACGCCGGTTGAGCAGCGCCGCGCCGCTCGACGCCGGTTGAGGTGCGAGCGAAGCGAGCCTCGAAACCCGGCGTGCCGACAAGCAGCCTCCACCGACGCCGCCGTACGACCCACCGGGTTTCGAGGCTCGTCGCTGGCGCTCCTCACACCTCAACCAGCGTCAGGGCACCGTCGCCAGTTCTTCTCGCACCTCAACCAGCGCCACGCCGATCGACGCCGGTTGAGGTGCGAGCGAAGCGAGCCTCGAAACCCCCCGTGCCGACAAACAACCTCCACCGACGCCGCCGTACGACCCACCGGGTTTCGAGGCTCGTCGCTGGCGCTCCTCACACCTCAACCAGCGTCAGACAGGTGGCGCAGGGCGCGCTGGGCGGCGCGGAAGCCGCACATCCCGTGGACGCCGGCGCCGGGCGGGGTGGCGGCGGAGCAGAGGAACATGCCGGGGAGGCCGGCGTCGTACGGGTCGGCCTGGAGCGAGGGGCGCAGCACCAGCTGGCGCAGGTCGTTGGCGCCGCCGGCGATGTCGCCGCCGACGTAGTTCGGGTTGTACGACGCGTACGCCGCGGGCGGCATCGTGTGCGTGGCGACGATCGTGTCGCGGAAGCCGGGCGCGAAGCGCTCCACCTGGTCGAGCACGGCATCGGTGACGTCGCCGTCGTACCCGTGCGGGACGTGGGCGTAGAGCCAGACGGGGTGCAGGTCGCCGGCGGAGCGGGTGGGGTCGGCGAGGTACTGCTGGCCGACCAGCACGAACGGCCGCTCCGGCATCCGCCCGCGCACCACGGCGGCCTCCGCCTCCGCCGTCTCGGCCGGGCTCCCGCCGAGGTGGACGGTGCCGGCGCGGCGGCAGGAGTCGTTGGTCCAGGGGATCCCGCCCCGGACGGCGAGGTCGAGCTTGAACGCGCCGGGGCCGTAGCGCCAGCGGCGGTACGCGCGGGCCCGCCGGGCGGGCAGCTCGTCGCCCGCGATGCGCGCGAACGCGTCCGGGGTGGTGTCGAAGAGGGTGACCCGAGCAGGAGGCAGGTCGGCCAGCGAGCGCACCGGGACGCCGGTCGAGATGGTCCCGCCGAGCGAGCGCAGCAGCGAGGCGAGCGCGTCGGTGATCGCGCGGGAGCCGCCCTCGGCGACCGGCCAGCCGTACGCGTGCCCGGTCGCGACGAGCATGGCGCCGGCCGCGGAGGTGGCGAGCCCGCCGAGCGGGCGGTACATGTGGGCCGCGCAGCCCAGGAAGAGCGCGCGGGCCTGCTCGGTGCGGAACGTGCGCGCCAGCACGGTCGCCGGCAGCCCGGCCCGCAGCCCGAACACCGCCATCGACAACGGGTGGTCGGGCCAGCGCACGACCGGTCCGAGCACGTCCTCGGCGAGGTCGTCCATCCGGTCCACGAGCGGCTGGAAGACCTGCAGCCACCGCCGCCCGTCGGCGCCCAGGCCGATCGCGGTCTCCGACAGCGCCCGTTTCAGTATGCCGGCCGACCCGTCGTCGAGCGGATGGGCGAGGTCGACCTCGGCATGGCGCCAGACCAGGCCGTGCTCGGCGAGCGGCAGCGTCGAGAGGTACGGCGAGGCCTGCGCGAACGGATGGATCGCGCTGCAGACGTCGTGCAGCAGTCCCGGCTCGGTCAGCTCGGCGGTGCGGGTGCCACCGCCGATCTCGTCGTGCCCCTCCAGCACCTGCACGGAGTGGCCCTGCTGCGCGAGCGCCACGGCGGCGGCCAGCCCGTTGGGTCCCGAGCCCACGACCACCGCGTCCAGCAGAGTCATGCCTCGATCATGCCGCCCCGGTGGAGGAGCCGGTGACGAAGTCCCCGATCAGCCGGTTCACGACCGCGGGCTGCTCGACCTGGAGGAAGTGCCCGGCGGCTGGCACCGTCTCGACCCGGCTGCCCGCCGGGAGCCGGTCCGCCAGACCGTCCGCGAACCGCGGCTCGAGGCAGCCGTCGTCGGCGCCCTGCAGGTAGAGGGTGGGCACGGTCGGCGTACCGTCCCAGGTCCGCTTCCAGTCGGCGTACGCCGCCGGCACCCGCCAGGGGGCGCGGATCGCGCGGTAGTAGCCCACCGCCGCCGACCGGTGCTCCGGGCGCTCCAGCGCGGCGAGCACGTGCGGCAGGTCGTCGGACGCGTCGTGCCCGGGTGACCAGTCGCGCCACAGCTTGCGGACCAGGCGCGGCAGGGTGCGCTCGGGCAGCAGCGGCAGCTGGTTGAAGACGACGTACCAGCTGTGCCGGGCCTGCCGCGCCAGCACCCGCGGGCTGCGCTGGTCCATGGTCCGCAGCGGCGGCACCGACATCGCGACGATCCGGGAGTACGGCGACCGCTCGTGCGCGCCGAGCGCGTTCGCCGTGATCGCGCCCCAGTCGTGGCCGACCAGCACCGCGTCGTCGCCACCGTCGAGGGCGGCGTGCACGCCGGCCGCGTCGGCCATCAGGGCGGCGACGTGGAGGCAGCCGTCGGTCGGCAGCCCGCTCGGGGCGTACCCGCGCGTGAACGGCGCGACCACCCGGCAGCCGCGCTCGGCCAGGTACGGACCCAGGTGCCGCCAGCTGTGCGCGGTGTCGGGGAAGCCGTGCAGCGCGACGACGAGCCGCCCGTCCGGCGGCCCCCAGGCGAGCGCCTCGAGGCGGACCGCGGGCAGGTCGAGGGTGAGTCGCTCGGGCGAATGCGGTGCGGGACGGTCTGGCATGCGGGCAATCTAGATTCCGTGGTCGTCACCGTCACCCAGCGTGTGCTGCTGGTCGAGGGCGCCTCGGACGCGGCGGCGCTGCGCGGGGTGGCGGCCCTGCACGGCCGGTCGCTGGCCGACGAGGGCGTCGAGATCGTGGCGATGGGCGGGGCGACCAACGTGGCCCGGCACCTCGCCGTCCTGCCGCCGGGGGTCGCGGTGGGCGGCCTGTACGACGCCGCCGAGGAGCGGTTCTTCCGCCGTGGCCTGGAGCGGGCGGGCTTCGGCCGGGTGCGTGACCGGACCGATCTGGAGGCACACGGCTTCTACGGCTGCGAGCCCGATCTGGAGGCGGAGGTGCTCCGCGCGCTGGGCACCGAGCGCGCCCTGGAGGTGGTCGCCGGGCAGGGTGAGCTCACGTCGTTCCGGGTGCTGCAGCGCCAGCCCGCTCAGCGGGACCGGACGGTCGAGCAGCACCTGCACCGGTTCCTCGGCAGCCGGTCGGGACGCAAGGCCCAGTACGCCGCCGCCCTGGTCGCCGCGCTCGCACCCGCGGAGGTGCCGGCGCCGCTGGCACGGGCGCTGGGGACCCCGGCGTCTCCTCACTAGGACGTCGGCCCAGCGCCCTCCCAGTGCGCTCCCAGCGCGGGCGCGCACGCTGCGGGCATGAACCCGACCCCGCTCCTGCTGCCCGGTCAGGCGGCCGCGCCGCCCGGCCCCGCCGACCTGTCGATGATGTACCTCCTGCACCACGGCTTCCGCCGCGACCTGGCCCGCTTCCCCGAGGCGGTGCGCCGTACGCCGTTCCGCGACCGCGCGACGTGGCGCGCCCTGCCCCGGCGATGGGACCTGTTCGCGAGACTCCTCGACGACCACCACCACAAGGAGGACGAGATCGTCTGGCCGCTGCTGCGGCAGGCGGCGGCGAGCGCCGGCGACCACGCCGCGCTGGAGGTCATCGAGGCGATGTCGGAGGAGCACCTGCTGATCGACCCGCTGCTCAGCGAGGCGCGGAGCGGCCTGGTCGGCCTGGTGCAGGACCCGGACGAGCGCCGGCGCCTGGAGGTGGTCGAGACGATGCAGATGGTGGCCGAGGTGCTGGGCCACCACCTCGCCCACGAGGAGCGGGACGCGATCACCGTGCTCCAGCGGCACGTCGACGGTGCGGAGTGGGCCGAGCTGGAGCGCACCCAGCTGCGCGGCGGGCTCGGGCTGCGCGACCTGCTGCGGATGCTGCCCTGGGTGGTCCAGCACGTCGACCCGGCCGTCGTGGAGCGGCAGCTCCAGGAGTCGGGCACGGGTTTCCGGGTACTGCTCGCGCTCGGACGGGGCAGCTACCGGCGCCTCGACGAGGCGGCCTTCCACTACGTCCCCGACCCGGTCCGGTGACCGTGCGCGAGGTGAGCGACCGCGACTTCGCCGCGGTCGTGCTCGGCGCGACGGTGCCGGTGCTCGTGGACTTCCACGCCGACTGGTGCGGCCCGTGCCGCCAGGTCGCGCCGATCCTCGCGGAGCTCGCCGAGGAGCTCGACTGGATGCGGTTCACCCGGCTCGACGTCGACGCCTCGCCCGTCACCGCGGCGGCGTACCGCGTCACCGGCCTGCCCACGCTGCTGGTCTTCGTCTCCGGCGAGCTGGTCCTCTCCATCGTCGGCGCCCGGCCGCGGCACACCATCCACGACCTGCTGGTCACGCTGGCGCCCCAGACCGCGTAGCGAGGGCGTGGCCGGGGCACCGGTTCCCATGCGCATCGTGATCACGGGGGCCACCGGCAACATGGGGACGGCGCTCCTGCGTCGCCTCACCGCCGACGGGCACGACCTCGTCGGGCTCGCCCGGCGGATCCCGGAGGGCTCGACCGATCCGCGGGTGGCCTGGCGGTCCGTGGACCTCACGACGGGCGAGTCGGCGTACGAGCTGGCCGACGCGTTCGCCGGAGCCGACGCCGTCGTCCACCTCGCCTGGGGCTTCCAGCCCTCCCACGACGTCGGGCACCTGGAGCGGCTGGGCGTCGACGGGACCCGTCGGGTGATCCGGGCGGCCGTCGTGGCGGGCGTCCCCCACCTGGTGCACCAGTCGTCGCTCGGCGTGTACTCCCCGCGCTCCGACGACACGCCCGTCGACGAGTCGTGGCCGACCCACGGCGTCCGCACCTCGCCGTACAGCCAGCACAAGGTCGCCGCCGAGCGCCTCTGCGACGAGGCGGAGGGCGGCGACCTCACCATCACCCGGCTGCGTCCCGGGATCATCGGGCAGCGAGCGGCCGGCAGCTCGCTGCTGCGGTACGGCGTGCCCGCGCCGGTCCCCGCCCGTGCGCTGGGGCTGCTCCCGGTGCTGCCGCTGGACCGGCGGCTGCGGATCCCTGTGGTGCACGCGGACGACGTCGCCGACGCGTACGCGCGGGTGCTGGACCAACGGCCGACCGGTGCGTTCAACCTGGCGGCGCCCGACCCGCTGACCGCCGTCGCCATCGCGGCCGCCTTCGGCGCCCGGCTCGTACACGTGCCGTCCTCGGTCATGCGTCCCGCTATGTCCGCCGCGTGGCACCTGCGGCTGCAGCAGGTCGACCCCGGCTGGCTGGACATGGCCTTCGCGCTGCCGCTCCTCGACAGCGGCCGGGCGCGGACCGAGCTGGGCTGGACGCCGACCCGTACCGCCGTCGAGACGTTCGCCGAGGTCGTCGACGGCATGCGTACGGGCGCCTCCGCTCCCACGCCCGTCCTGCGTCCGCGGACCGTGCGCTCGGCGCTGCGCGACGCGGTGCGGCACGGGACGGTGGGGCGGCGGGAGCGGAGCTGAGCCGGGCAGGGGCGGCGGGCGTCGTACGGCTGCAATTGCGGCCGTAGGACGGGGAATCGACGCGCGAGCCTGTCCAACGGCTGCAATTGCGGCCGTTGGTCACCCCGGAGCCGACCGGGGCGCGCCCACCGCCAGCCCGTCCAGCGCCGTGGCGACGACGGCCGCGGCGAGCTGGTCGACGTCGACAGGGCCGTCGACGTCGTACCACTCGACCAGCGAGTTGACCATCCCGAACAGCAGCCGGGAGACCAGCCCGGGGTCGAGATCCGCGCGCAGCGCGCCCTCGGCGACCGCGGCCGCGACCAGGTCGGCGAGGCGGTCGTCGACCCAGCGGCGGCGTTCCAGCGCGGCCCGCTCGACGTCGGTGTTGCCGTGCACGCGCAGCAGCAGGGTGACGGCGGGCTGGTGGTCGACCAGGAGGCGTACGCCGTCCTCGACCACCCGCCGCAGCCGCTCGTACGACGTCCCGGCCGCACCCTCCGCGGTGGCCGCCTCGACGACGGCGGTCAGCTCGCCGAGGGCCTCGTCGAGGGCGAGCTCCAGCAGCCGCTCCTTGCTCGGGACGTGGTGGTAGAGGCTGGACTTGGACAACCCCAGGGCGGCGGCGAGGTCGGCCATGCTGGTGGCGTCGTACCCCTGGCGGATGAACAGGTCGATGGCGGTGCCGAGCACCGCGGCCTGGTCGTGACCGGGCCGGCCCCGACGGGGCGGCGCGGTGGGGGCGGTCGGCGGGGAGGTCATGCGTCGAAGTCCACCACGACGCGGTCGCTGACCGGCGTGCTCTGGCAGGTCAGCACGTAGCCGGCGCCGACCTCGGCGGGCTCCAGGGCGTAGTTGCGGCGCAGGTCGACCTCGCCCTCGCGCACCAGCGCCCGGCAGGTCCCGCAGACCCCGCCCTTGCAGGCGAACGGCAGGTCGGCGCGGACCGCCTGCAGGCCGTCGAGGACCGTGGTGGACCGCGCGATCCGCGCGGTGGCGGCGCGGCCGTCGAGCATCGCGGTCACCTCGCTGGTCGCCCCCGACACGACGGCCTCGGGACGCACCACCTCCGGCGGCGGCTCGTCGACGTGGAAGAGCTCGACGTGCACCTTCTCCGTGGGTACGCCGAGGTCCGCGAGGACCGCCCGCGCCTCGACGAGCATCGGGTACGGCCCGCACAGCCACACGTGGTCGACCCCGTCGACGGGCGCGACCGTCGTCAGCAGGCGCCGGAGCCGCGGGGCGTCGAGCCTCCCCGTGAACAGCTCGACGTCCCGCGGCTCGCGGCTGAGCACGTGGACGACGGACAGCCGCGCCCCGTGCTCGTCCTTGAGGTCGGCGAGCTCGTCGAGGAACATCACCGACCCGGAGGTGCGGTTGCCGTAGACGATCGTCACCTCGGCGTCGTCGCCGGTCAGCGCGGTCGCCGCGATCGACAGCAGCGGGGTGATGCCGGACCCCGCGCCGATGCACAGGTGCCGGCCGCCGGGCTCGACCCGCCACCGGCCGGTCGGCGGCAGCACCTCGACGGTCGCGCCCGGCTCCACCTCGCGCACCAGCCAGCGCGAGAACAGCCCGTCGGGGATCTCGCGTACGCCGATGCGGGGCGCGGCGCCGACGGGGGCGCAGATGGAGTACGACCGCCGCTGCTCGACGCCGTCGACCACCCGGCGCAGGGTGAGCGACTGGCCGGCCTCGAAGGCGAACAGCTCGGTCAGGTCGTCGGGCACCGCGAAGGTGACCGCGACCGCGTCGTCGGTCAGCGGCTCGACGGCCGCCACTGTCAGGGGATGGAACACGCTCACAGCTCCTTGACGTGCTCGAACGGCTCCCGGCATTCGGGGCAGCGGAAGAGCGACGTGCAGGGGGTCGGCCCGAACTCCGACGTGCGCTCGGCCACCGCGCCGCACCGCGGGCAGCGCACGTCGAGCCGCGTCGGCTCCAGCGTCAGCGGCACCGGCCCGCCGCTGCTCGCGGGCGCGGGACCCGGCGGCGAGATGCCGTGCTCGGCCAGGGCTGTCCGGCCGCGGTCGGTGATCAGGTCGCTCGACCAGGGCGGGTCGAGCTCGACGCGGACGCGGACGTCGTCGTACCCCTCCTCGCCCAGGCGGCGCACCAGGTCGTCGCGCATGGCGCTCAGGGCGGGGCAGCCGGAGTACGTCGGCGTGATCGCCACGTCGACCCGCCCCTCGCGCTCCTCGACGGATCGGAGCACGCCCAGGTCGGCGAGGGTCAGCATCGGCAGCTCCGGGTCGACGACCGCGGCGGCGACGTCGTACGCGCGCATCGTCACCACCGGCCCATCGGGTGCGCGCGGGCGACCGACTGCAGCTCGGCGAGCAGGTCGGGCAGGTCGTCGGCGAGGCCGGCGTCGGCACCCTCCTCCGGGCGCCTCAGCTCGGCGGCGTCGAGCAGCTGGTCGAGCACGTCCTCCGCCTCCACCCCCGCGTCGGGATAGCGGCCGAGCAGCTCGACCCGGGCCGCGGCCAGCGCGTCGAACGCGGCCACCATCCGGCCCCGCGACTCCTCGGTGCCCTGCGCGAGCGTGACGACCCAGCGCCCGGACCAGTCGCGGTGGTAGGTCAGCTCCTTGACGCCCTTCGCCGCGATCGCCGCCAGCACCGGGTCGGGGTGGTCGACCAGCCGCTGCAGGACGGCGAGCCGCACCGTCGACCAGAGGAAGAGGCGCAGGACCGTGTGCCCGAAGTCGCCGTTGGCGAGGGCCGCGGTGCGCGAGGAGTGGTACGCCGGGGCGTCGCGGAAGAAGGCCAGCGCGTCCTCGGCCGGGACCGGGGAGCCCACCGGCATCGCGGGCACGACGGTCGGGTCGACGACCGCTGCCCGGGCGAGCAGCAGCCGGGCCTGACCGAGCAGGTCGAGCGCGATGTTGCCCAGCGCGACGTCGTCCTCGAGGTCGGGCGCCCGGCTGCACCACTCCGAGAGCCGGTGGGAGTAGACCAGCGCGTCGTCGCCGAGCAGCAGGCACAGGGCCGCGTGCCCGGTCCGGTCGAGCCCCTCGGGCAGCTCCGGGTCGATGCCGGCGAGCGGGTCGGCGAACCCTGTCCCGAACGCCCAGTGCGCGGGATCGGTCGCGTCGAGGTCGGCGTACGGCCCGTGGTCGACGGCGGCGGTCCCGCCCGGCTCAGAGGTGGGGCACATCGTCGGGGACCTCGTAGAACGTCGGGTGCCGGTAGACCTTGTCGCCCGCCGGGTCGAAGAGCGGCTCCTTCTCGTCGGGGCTGGACGCGGTGATCGCGTCGGCGCGGACGACCCAGATCGAGACTCCCTCGTTGCGCCGCGTGTAGACGTCGCGCGCGTGGCTGAGCGCGGTCCGGTCGTCGGCCGCGTGCAGCGACCCGACGTGGACGTGGTTGAGCCCGCGCTTGGCGCGCACGAACACCTCGTAGAGCGGACCGGTCATCGGCTCGCCTCCCCCGCGGCCCGCGCAGCGGCGCGCACCCACTCCCCCTCGTCGTGCGCGCGCCGGCGGTGCTCGAGCCGCTCGGCGTTGCAGGGTCCGTCGCCGGAGACGACCCGCTTCAGCTCGTCCCAGTCCGGCTGGCCGAAGTCGTGGTGGCCGCGCTCCTCGTTCCAACGCAGCTCCGGGTCGGGCAGCGTCACGCCCAGCGCGTCGGCCTGCGGCACCGTCATGTCGACGAAGCGCTGCCGCAGCTCGTCGTTCGTGTGCCGCTTGATCCCCCACGCCATCGACCGCGCCGTGTTGGGCGAGTCGGCGTCGGGCGGCCCGAACATCATCAGCGCCGGCCACCAGAACCGGTCGACCGACTCCTGCACCATGGCCCGCTGCTCGTCGGTGCCGCCCATCATGGTCATCAGCAGCTCGAAGCCCTGCCGCTGGTGGAACGACTCCTCCTTGCAGATCCGCACCATCGCCCGGCCGTACGGCCCGTACGACGTCCGGCACAGCGGCACCTGGTTGCAGATCGCCGCGCCGTCCACGAGCCAGCCGATGGTCCCGACGTCGGCGTACGACGGGGTCGGGTAGTTGAAGATCGAGGAGTACTTCTGCGCCCCGCTCATCAGCTGCTGCTCGAGGTCGTCGCGGTCCACGCCGAGGGTCTCGGCCGCGGAGTAGAGGTAGAGCCCGTGGCCGGCCTCGTCCTGGACCTTCGCGAGCAGCACCTGCCGGCGGCGCAGGCTCGGCGCGCGGGTGATCCAGGCCCCCTCGGGCTGCATCCCGATCACCTCGGAGTGCGCATGCTGGGCGATCTGGCGCACCAGGGTCCGCCGGTAGCCGTCCGGCATCCAGTCCCGCGGCTCGATCCGGTCGTGGCGCGCGATCGTGTCCTCGAACTGCCGCTCCGACTCGTCCATCGGCCCTCCCCGTGATTTACCGACCGTGCGGTCGGGAATCACTCTGCCACGGGGTGACGGGCGTCACAACTCCGGCCAGGTCGGGTGGGGCGTCAGCGCCCCGTCCACACCGGCGGACGCCGCTCGGCGAACGCCGCGACCCCCTCGCGCGCGTCGTCGGAGAGCATGGCCGGCGTCGCGAGCTCGGTCTGCCGCTCGAAGCCCTCCTCGGCGGACCAGCCCGGCGCCTCGTCGACGATCCGCTTGCCGACGGCGACACTGAGCGGTGCGGAGGCGACGACCTGCTCGGCCAGCTCCAGGGCGACCTTCAGCGTGTCCCCCGCGGGTACGACGCGGTTCACCAGCCCGAGCTCGTGCAGCCGCTCGGCCGGCAGCGGCTCGCCGGTCAGCGCGAGCTCGAGGGCGACGGCACGGGGCAGCCGCAGACCCATCCGCCAGAGGCCTCCGGCGGCGGCGACCATGCCGCGCCGGGCCTCGGGGATGCCCATGAGGGCACCCTCCGCCGCGACGACCAGGTCACCGCTCAGCATCACCTCGAAGCCGCCGGCGAGCGCGGCTCCCTCGACGGCCACGACCAGCGGCTTCGTCGGTGGGCGACCGGTGATGCCGAGCGGCCCGCGGCCGTCGGTGATCGGCAGCTCGCCGCGGTTCGCGGCCACCAGGTCCATGCCCGCACAGAAGTGCCCGCCCTCACCGGTCAGCACCAGCACCCGCACCGCCGGGTCGGCCTCGGCGTCGTCGAGGGCGCGCTCCAGCGCGAGGGCGGTACGCCGGTCGATGGCGTTGCGGACCTCGGGCCGGTCGAGCGTGATCACGCAGACCGCACCCCGCCGCTCGGTCCGCACCGGCGCCTTCGGCGGCGTCGGCAGCTCGTGCCGCTCGCCGGCATCGAAGGTCAGCCGGCCGCCCTTCGACGTCACCCGGGCGCGCAGCACGTCGGCCGACGCGAGGAGCTCCAGCGTCTCCACGTCCTCGACCCGCAGCAGCACCCGCTCCCCGGCGTCGTCGAGCACGCTGAGGATCGCCGCCTCCGCCGTACCGTCGCGCTTGAAGGGGCGGGTCATCGCTTCGACGACACCGGAGCCGTCGAGCTCGGTGCGGACCGGGCGGGGCGCCGGCCGCTCGAAGACCGGCGTGAGGTGGGCGTACGCACGCTCGGGCGGCGTGGCGGAGTAGAGACCGAGGGCGTGCTTGGTGGCGTACCACCCCAGCGACGTCGACAGGCCGACCTGAGCCGGCTCGGCCCGCAGCATCGGCACCATCGTGGCGATCGCGTGGCTGCCGTAGTTGTTGCCCGGCCCGCCCCCGAAGGTCAGCCCGCCGGTGACGCTCAGCGGACGGGCGGGGTCGTCGACCGGCAGGCCGAGCGCCTGGGCGCCGAGCTGCACGGCGGCCGGGAAGCAGGAGTAGAGGTCGACCAGGTCGAGGTCCTCGACGGTCAGACCCGCGTGGCCGAGCACGGCGGCGCCGGCCGCGGCGATCGCTGGCGACGTGGCGAGGTCGGCCCGCTCGGAGACGAACCACTCGTCGGTCGCCGACGCGCCCGCGTGCACGAAGACCCACTTCTCCTGGGGTACCCCGGCCGCCTCGGCCGCGGCCACGCTGGTCAGCACGATGCCGGTGGCCAGGTCGACCTGGAGGTTGGCGCACATGAGCTTGGTGTACGGGTCGCTCACCCAGCGGTTGTCGGGCGCGGGCCGGGCGACCTGCTCGGACGTGCGCGGCGTCGGGTCCCAGGCGTACGGGTTGCCGGCCGCCACCTCGGACAGGCTCGACCAGAGGCGCCCCAGCCGCTCCCGGTGCTCCGCACGCCCGGCGCCCGCCCGGGCGCGCAGGGCGGACTCGATCAGCGCGTAGGTGTAGATCGGCGCTCCCAGCCCCACGGCGGTCTCGGCCTCGTTGTTGGCCGGCCTGTCGATGCCGATCGCCCGGTCGGGCGCGGCGCCGTCGGGCTGCCGCCCCCACGCGGGCGTCCGGCCCGCCTTCTGCAGCGCGGCCACCGTCGCGCCCGCCTCCGCGCCGGCGAGGAGTACGACGTCCGCCCGGCCGTCGACGACCTGCTGGGCGGCGTCGTTCACGACGAGCTGCGCCCCGTCGCCGCCGTACGGCGAGGACTGGACCGTGCCCGCGTCGCTCGCGCCGACGAGCTCCGCGACCCGGCCGGCCTGGTCGGCGTAGGTCCAGCTCGCGCTGGGGACGGCGTACACGAGGTCGGCCAGCCGGAGCAGGTCGACGCCCGCGCCGCTGTCCTCGATGGCACGGCGCAACGCCTCGACGGAGAGCTCGACCGGCTCGCGGGGGTCGGCGAGGTCGGGCTCACGCTGGACGAGCTGGCCGACGCCGACGATGACCGGCGTGCGCGGGTCGAGCTCGCGCCCGCTGGCGCGGTGGAGCACGGGCTCCCGCGAGACGCGCAGCCGGCGGCCACCGCCGGTGACGACCTTCTCGAGGGCGGCCAGCGAGTCGGCCAGGGCCACCTCGACGCTGCGGACCGCGGTCAGCCCGACCGGCCCGCGGACCGGCGCGCCGTCGAGGCCGCCGTCGAGGCGGACCGCCGTACCGCCCTCGGTGGAGACGGCGGTGGCCCACAGCCCGATGACGATGCCCATCGGACCGGTGCCGCGCAGCGCGAAGCCGCCCGGGCCGGCGTGCTCGACGCTCCAGCGCGCCTGGGCCGGGATGTCCATCAGGCGGATCTGCTGGACGAACTGCTCGCCGGTCCGCATCCGGTCGGGCCGCTCGCCCCGCCAGGCGGCGTGCAGGGTCAGCCACTGCTCGACGAGGTCGAGGTCGGTGAGCGCGTCCGCGACCGTCTCCGCCGGGACCGGCAGGACCCGGGTCGCGCTCACCTGGCGCAGGAAGTCCGCCACCCCGGCGGGAGCCGGGACGTCGGGGCCGCCCTCCCTGACGGTCCCGACGTCCGCGGCGGATCGGGTGAGTCGCTCGCGGGCGGTCGCCCGGGCGACGGTGGCGAGGGTGCGGGCGGTGCGGACGAGGTGCTGGGTGCGCCGGGCCATCGCGAGGTCACTTTCCGTCTGATCGGACTGTATCTTCGACTACCGTAGCGCCATGAGCGACCGGACGCGGCGTACCCAGGCCGAGCGAACCGCCGCCACCCGGGCGCGGCTGATCGAGGCGGCGTACGACTGCCTGCTCGAGACGGGGTACGCCGCCACCACCGTCGGCGCCGTCCAGGAGCGCGCGGGCGTCGCGCGGGGCACCCTGCTGCACCACTTCCCGACCCGCGCCAGCCTGATGGTCGGCGTGGTCGAGGACATCGCCGACCGGCGGCTCGCGGTCCTCGCCTCCCCCGAGGCGGCCGAGCCCGCGGGTCAGGACTGGGACGCGGTCGTCGACCTGCTCTGGCGCGACCTGCAGAGCCCGGCGTTCCTCGCCGCCCTGGAACTCTGGGTCGCCGCCCGCACCGACCCGCCGCTGCGCGAGGCGCTCGTGCCGGTGCAGGATCGGCTGTTCGCCGCGATCCACCGCGCGGTCACCGCGCTCGTCGGCGACGACCCGCGCGCGCCCACGCTCGTGCAGTTCACGATCGACCTGCTCACCGGCACCACGATGGCCGGGATGCTCGGCCCGGGCCGCGAACAGGCGGCCGTCGTCGTCGCCCGCTGGAAGGACGCGCTGGTGGTGCTGGCGGGCCAGCCGGGACGTTAGGTCAGGACCGCAGGACCTTCTCCATCGCCTTCCCGCGCGCGAGCTCGTCGACCAGCTTGTCGAGGTAGCGGATCTGCTGCATCAGCGGGTCGTCGATCTCCTCGACCCGCACGCCGCACACCACGCCCGTGATCGCCTCCGCGTGCGGGTTGAGCCGGGCGTCGGCGAAGAAGTCGGCGAACGTCGTACCCGCGTCCAGGTGCGCCTGCAGGGCCGCGTCGTCGAAGCCGGTCAGCCACGCGATGACCTCGTCGAGCTCGGCCTGCGTACGCCCCTTCTTCTCGACCTTCGCCACGTAGAGCGGGTAGACCGACGCGAAGGGGCTGCTGAAGATCCGGCTCATCCTCGAAGCGTAGATCCCCGCGGCAGCGCCCGCAGCGGCGCGAAGTGCGCCAGGATCGGACCGTGACGACAGCGCCCGGACGAGCGACAACCGGCGAGCCCCGGTCCCGGCAGCGTCCGCTCCGGCGCTGGATCCGCGCCCGCCCCGCCGACGTCATCGACCTGTTCGTCTACGTCGTGGTCCTCAACCTCGCCGTCGAGTACCTGCCCGCGGTCATCAGCGAGGGCTTCACCCTCTCGCTGCTCACCGCCCTCCTCCTCAAGGTCGCCCTGGAGATCGTGGTGGCGCTCAAGGGCCGGGTCGTGGCGCGGTTCCACGCGGCGACCACCCGGTCGGGGAAGGTCGTCGCCGGAGTCGCGCTGTGGGTGGTCGCGGCCGGCAGCAAGCTGGTCGTGCTCGGCCTGGTCGACGTCGTCTTCGGCGACGCGGTCAGCCTGGGCGGCTTCGTGTCCGTCACGCTGCTCGTGCTCGCACTGCTCGCGTCCCGCGCCGCCGTACGCCGGGTCCTGGAGGAGCCCGAGGACGCCTCGGCTGCGCCCGCCTGATCGCTCAGTCGTTGCGGCGCACCCGGATGGTCGGGCTGACGTCGCCGCGGCAGCCGGCCTTGCGCGCGACCTTGGCGAAGAAGCGGCCCTCCGTGCCCGTGTTGCCGGTCGACCAGACGTAGCGGCCGCCCTGGAGGTCGGTCGTGTCGGTGGCCCACAGGTGCGGCTCACCGCCGACCAGCTTGAACACCTTGACGGTCCGGTCGGCGGCGCAGCGCTTCGGGCGCGGGCTGCGCACGACGCCGGACATGTCGGTGCCCTGGGCGGTGATGGTGACGGTGACCTTCGCCCGCGCGGGAGCGGCCTGGGCCGCCTGCGCAGGAGCGAGCGCCGAGGCCGTGAGGGCGCCGGCGACGAGCAGCACGGGGAGGATCGCGGACCTCGCGACCGTCCCGCCTCCCGACGACGGGCGGGTCTCGGCCGGCGTACGGCCGCGCCGCGGACCCCGGCGGGTCGGCCAGACGGACCGGCCGCCCTGACGGTCGGGGCCGTCCTTGCCCCACAGGTGGACGATGGCGTGGATCGAGGACCTCATGACGAACCTTCCCGGAGCGACTCTCGCCCCTTCGGGGGAGAGGAGCCGGGGAGGGCCGTCCGGATACCTCAGAGGTGGTCGGGGACGATCAGCGCGTCCGGGTCCTGCCGGGGCGGGACGTGCTGCAGCACCGTCTTCACCAGCGCCACCCGGGCCGCGACCTGCATCTTGCGCTTGAGCCGGCCCACGTCGCCCAGGGTCGACTCGACGGCCTCGGTCACCTGCGCGTCGGTGAAGGTCGGCCGGGTGCCGACGGCGACCTCGACGTCCGGCAGGGCCACCAGCGTGGCGAGCACCTGGGTGCCGAGCGAGTCGAGGAGCTGGTAGCGCTGGAAGCGGCTCAGCTTCTCCCAGGCCTCGTCGATCTTGTCGGCCTTCCCCCGGGCCGCGACCAGCTTCGCCGCACCCGTGAGCCCCTCCGTCATCTCCCGCTCGGTGAACCGCATCCCCCAAGGATGCCGCTGCCGCGCACAACCGGCGCAATTGCGGCCGTTTAGCAGGGTTCTCGGACCGAAACATGTCCGGAGGCCGCAATTGCGGCCTCCGGACAGGGCTCAGGCCTCAGCCCGCAGACACCTTCGCCAGCCGCAGCCAGGTGTCGACGACGGTGTCGGGGTTGAGCGACATCGACTCGATGCCCCGGTTCAGCAGCCACTCGGCGAGCTCGGGGTGGTCGGAGGGACCCTGGCCGCAGATGCCGACGTACTTGCCGGCGTCGCGGCAGGCGGTGATGGCCAGGTCGAGCATGTGGAGCACGGCGGGGTCGCGCTCGTCGAAGCCGTCGGCGACCAGGCCCGAGTCGCGGTCCAGGCCGAGGGTCAGCTGGGTCATGTCGTTGGAGCCGATGGAGAACCCGTCGAAGTGCTCCAGGAACTGCGACGCGATCACCGCGTTGGACGGCAGCTCGCACATCATCACGACCTGCAGGCCGTTCTCACCGCGCTTGAGGCCGTGCGAGGCGAGCAGCTCGATGACGCCCTGCGCCTCCTTCAGCGTGCGGACGAAGGGGATCATGATCTTGACGTTGGTCAGGCCCATCTCGTCGCGCACGTAGCGCAGCGCCTCGCACTCCATCGCGAAGCAGTCGGCGAAGTCGTCGGAGAGGTACCGCGACGCGCCGCGGTAGCCGAGCATCGGGTTCTCCTCCTCCGGCTCGTACGCCTCGCCGCCGACGAGGTTGGCGTACTCGTTGGACTTGAAGTCGCTCATCCGCACGATCACCGGCTCGGGGGCGAACGCCGCCGCGATGGTGGCGACACCCTCGGCGACCCGCTGCACGAAGAACTCGCGCGGGCCGTCGTACGGCGCGATGGTCTCCTCGATCTGGGTGCGCAGGCCCTCCTCGATCGAGGACGGGTCGGCGGCCAGGTCGAGCAGCGCCTTGGGGTGGATCCCGATCTGGCGGTTGATGATGAACTCCAGGCGGGCGAGGCCGACGCCGGCGTTGGGCAGCCGGGAGAAGGCGAAGGCCTGCTCGGGGGTGCCGACGTTCATCATGATCTTGACGGGTACGTCGGGCATCGAGTCGAGCTCGGTGCGCTCGACGGAGAAGTCGAGGATGCCCTCGTAGACCAGGCCGGTGTCGCCCTCGGCGCAGGAGACGGTCACCTCGCGGCCGTCGGCGAGGTCCTTGGTCGCCGAGCCGGTGCCGACGACGGCCGGGATGCCGAGCTCGCGGGCGATGATCGCCGCGTGGCAGGTGCGCCCGCCGCGGTTGGTGACGATGGCCGAGGCGCGCTTCATGATCGGCTCCCAGTCGGGGTCGGTCATGTCGGCGACCAGCACCTCGCCGGGGTTGAACTCGTGCATGTTCTCGATCGAGGACAGCACCCGGACGGCGCCCGCGCCGATCTTCTGGCCGATCGCGCGGCCCTCGACGAGCACGTCGGTGCCGTCGGTGGCGCCCTTCGGCATCAGGTAGCGCTCCAACGCGCCGGTCGCGCGCGACTGCACCGTCTCCGGGCGGGCCTGCAGGATGTAGAGGCGGCCGTCGACGCCGTCCTTGCCCCACTCGATGTCCATGGGGCGGCCGTAGTGCTCCTCGATGACCAGCGCGTGCCGGGCCAGCTCCTCGACCTCGGCGTCGGTGAGGGAGAGCAGCCGCGAGTCGGCCGGGTCGACGTCGACGAACTCGGTCGTGCGGCCGACGGTCGCGTCGTCGGTGTAGACCATCTTGGTCGCCTTGCCGCCGACGCCGCGCTTGAGGATCGCCGGGCGGCCCGCGCGCAGCGCGGGCTTGTAGACGTAGAACTCGTCGGGGTTCACGGCACCCTGGACGACGCCCTCGCCCAGGCCGTACGCCGAGGTCACGAAGACCGCGTCGGTGAAGCCCGACTCGGTGTCCATCGTGAACAGCACGCCGGAGGAGCCGATGTCGGAGCGGACCATGCGCTGCACGCCCGCCGACAGCCCGACGTCGGCGTGCGCGAAGCCGTGGTGCACCCGGTACGCGATCGCGCGGTCGTTGTAGAGCGAGGCGAACACCTCGCGGATCGCGGTCAGGATCGCGTCGATCCCGCGCACGTTGAGGAAGGTCTCCTGCTGGCCCGCGAACGAGGCGTCCGGCAGGTCCTCGGCGGTCGCGCTGGAGCGAACGGCGAAGGACGGCTCGCCCTCGCTCTCGGCCGCGAGCCGCTCGTACGCCGAGCGGATGTCGGCCTCGAGGTCCTCCGGGAACGGCTGGTCGACCACGGCCGTGCGGATCTCGCGGCCGACCTCGGCGAGGCGGCGTACGTCGTCGGTGTCGAGGCCGTCGAGGAGCTCGGCGATCCGCTCGCGCAGGCCCGTCTCGCCGATGAACCGGTGGAACGCGTCGGACGTCGTGGCGAAGCCGTTGGGGACACGCACCCCGAGGTCGGACAGCTGCGAGACCATCTCACCGAGCGAGGCGTTCTTCCCACCGACCTGCTCGAGGTCGCCGAGGCCGAGCTCGGAGAACCAGCGGACGTTCGCGTTGTCGGGCGTGCTCATGACGATTTCCCTTCGGGCTTCCGGCGCCGAAACCTGGCGTCGGACTTGAGTGTCTGGAGGATCAGCGCGGAGATCTCCTCGACGGACTTCGCCGCCGAGTCGACGACCGGCAGCCGGTGAGCCTTGAACAGCTCTCCGGCTCGGCGGAGCTCCCAGCGACACTGCTCGGGAGACGCGTACCGACTGCCCGGGCGACGCTCGTTGCGCACCCGGCTCAGCCGGTCGACTGTGGTGGTGAGGCCGAAGCAGCGCTCGACGTACGCCTCGACCGGCCTCGGGAGGCTGTCGGACTCCAGGTCCTCGTCGACCAGCGGGTAGTTCGCGACGAACAGCCCGTGCTGGAGGGCGAGGTACATGCTCGTGGGCGTCTTGCCGCACCGCGAGGGCGCCAGCAGGATCACGTCGGCCTTCTCCAGCGCCCGCAGGCTCTGGCCGTCGTCGTGCTCGATGGTGAACTCGACCGCCGCCATCCGCGAGTTGTAGCGCTTGATGTCGCCCACCCCGTGCAGGCGGGCGGCCTCGCGCACCCCGCGCTGGCCGATGATCGACTCGACCTTGGCCATGTGCAGCTCGAAGAAGTCGATGAGCGGCGCGCGGGTCTTGTGCAGCTCGGCCCGCACCTCGTCGGTGGCGGCCGTGCAGAAGACCAGCGGCAGGATCGGACCGTCCATCGCCTCGTCGAGCTGCGCCACCACGCGCCGGGCGTCCTCGACGGTGTGGATGAACGGGATCAGGGTCCGCTCGAAGCGCGTCTCGGGGAACTGGATCAGCAGCGCGTTGCCCATCGTCTCGGCGCTGATGCCGGTGCTGTCGGACAGGAAGAACACAGGTACGACGTCCTGCTCTTCGTCCATCGCGCCGTCCTCCGGGTGGGGTGCCCGCAACCTACTCGGTGCCGAACCGCGTCCCTGCCCAACCCCGGGACTGGCCGTCATGTGGACAGCCCACCGCGCACGGCACCGGCGAACGAGCAGCCGGGCTGGAGCGCGGGGAGCAGTGCCGCCTGGTACGCGTGGTAGACGTCCGGCTTGCCCGGCCAGATCGCCTGGGCGGGGCGGTTGCGCGTGTCGAGCTCGTGGTGCCACGAGCCGTACTGCCGGTCGACCAGGTAGCGGTCGACGTAGCGCCACCAGGTCGCGGCCGCGTCGGCCCAGCGCTGCTCGCCGGTCGCGTGGTGCAGCGCCTGGGCGGTGTTGATCGCCTCGGCGACGACCCAGTGCATCCGGGTGCGCGCGACGGGCCGGCCCGACCAGTCGGTGGTGTAGATGAAGCCGTCGGCGCCGTCGGCGGCCCAGCCGTCGGAGATCGCCCGCTCGGCGAGGGCGGTCGCGGCCTGGTTCAGCCCGAACGGCAGCACCAGCCGGGCCCATTCGAGGCCGTGGCCGACGGTCGCGCCGTACGGCCGGAAGGGGTGCGTCGGCTCCTCGCGGTGCAGGTCGAGCAGCGGGTTCCAGTGCTCGTCGTAGTGCTCGGGGATCCGCCAGTCGTTGTCCTCGGCCCAGTTCAGGACCCGGCTCGCGATCCGGCCGGCCCGCCGGAACCAGATCGAGTCGCGGGGCTCCGCGGAGGTGACGTCGGCGGCGGCGAGGTAGGCCTCGACGGTGTGCATGTTCGCGTTCAGGCCGCGGTAGGGGTCGAGACGGGTCCAGCTCCGGTCCCACAGCTCGGGGACCAGACCCTCGTCGTCGTCCCAGAAGTGCAGCTCCTGGGCGGTTAGCGCCCGCGCCATCAGCTCGTCGGCCCCCGGCACCTCGGCGAGCAGCGCCGAGCAGGCCGCCAGCAGCACGAACGCGTGCCCGTAGGACTGCTTGGTGGTGTCGCGGGGACCGGTGCGCCCGACCGAGGAGAACCAGCCCTGGTGCCGGTCGTCGAACAGGTGCGTGAGCAGGCACTTCACCCCGTGCTCGGCCAGCTCCTCGAGCTCCTCCCTGCCCGGCCCGCCCGCCACCGTCGTCTCGTCGGCGAGCACGCCGAGGCTGAACACGTGCGTCATCCGGGCGGTGATCCAGAGCTCGACCGGTCGGCGCTCGTCGAGCATGCCGTTGGTCTCCAGCCAGCCGAAGCCCTGCTCGTCCCACGAGTCCGCGGCGAAGCGGAGCAGCCCGGCTCGCTGGGCGGCCAGGTACGCGGGGCTCCCGGGAGCACTGCCGGAGTTCACGCGGTCACGATACGGCGGCGGCCGCCCGAGTCAGAGCACGATCGAGCATCTCCATCCCCGCGCGGGCGTCCGCGGCGGAGATCGTGAGGGGCGGGACGACGTGGATCCGGTGGTAGTTGGCGAACGGCAGCAGCCCCTCCGCACGGCACTCCGCGAGCACGGCCGCCATCGCGGGACTGCTCCCGCCGTACGGCGCCAGCGGCTCCCGGGTGGCTTGGTCGGTGACCAGGTCGAGCGCCCAGAACACCCCCGTGCCGCGGACCTCGCCGATCCAGTCGTGGCGTGCCGCGAGCTCGCCGAGCCCGGGACCGAAGACCTCCTCGCCGAGCGCGGCGGCGTGCTCCACGACCCGTTCGTCCTCCATCGTCTCGATGGTGGCCACAGCGGCCGCGCAGGCCAGCGGATGGCCGGAGTAGGTGAGCCCGCCGGGATAGACCCGGTGGTCGAAGGTCGCGGCGATCTCCTCGCTGATGGCGACGCCGCCGAGGGGGACGTAGCCGGAGTTCACGCCCTTGGCGAAGGTCAGCAGGTCGGGGACGACCCCGTCCAGCTCGACGGCGAACCACCGACCGGCGCGCCCGAAGCCGGCCATCACCTCGTCGGCGATCAGCACGATGCCGTACCTGTCGCACAGCTCCCGGACCCCGGTGAGGTAGCCCGGCGGCGGGACCATGATCCCGGCCGTCCCGGGGATCGACTCCAGCAGGATCGCGGCGATCGTCGACGGTCCCTCCAGCGCGATCACCTGCTCGAGGTGCGCCAGCGCCCGCTCGCACTCCTCCGCCTCGGTGGTGGCGTGGAAGGCGGAGCGGTAGAGGAACGGGCCGAAGAAGTGCACGACGCCGTCGGACGCGTGGTCGCTGGGCCAGCGCCGCGGGTCGCCGGTCAGGTTGACGGCGAGGTGGGTGCCGCCGTGGTAGCTGCGGTAGCGCGACAGCACCTTGTGCCGGCCGGTGTGCAGCCGGGCCATCCGCACCGCGTGCTCGTTCGCGTCGGCGCCGCCGTTGGTGAAGAAGACCTTGTCGAGGCCCTCGGGGGTGTGGCTCGCGATCAGCCGGGCCGCCTCGGAGCGGGCGTCGTTGGCGGCCGTCGGGGCGATGGTGCACAGCGTCGCGGCCTGGTCCTGGATCGCCTTCACCACCCGGGGGTGCTGGTGGCCCAGGTTGGTGAAGACCAGCTGGGAGGTGAAGTCGAGGTAGCGGTTGCCGTCGCCGTCCCAGACCCAGGAGCCGTCGGCCTTGGTGACGACCATCGGCGAGATCTCGGCCTGGGCGGACCAGGAGTGGAAGACGTGCCTGCGGTCCAGCTCGGAGGTGCGGGCGGGGTCGCCGTACGACTCAGTCATTGCGCGGGAACCCGAGCTCGAGGCCGCCCTCCGGCCGGTTGGCGGGGTCGATCCAGCGGGTCGTGACGACCTTCCCCCGGGTGAAGAAGTGCACGCCCTCGGCGCCGTGGGCGTGCGTGTCGCCGAAGAGCGAGCGCTTCCAGCCGCCGAAGGAGTAGTAGGCGACCGGGACGGGGATCGGCACGTTCACGCCGATCATCCCGACCTCGACCTCGCTCTGGTAGCGCCGGGCGGCGCCGCCGTCGTTGGTGAAGATCGCGGTGCCGTTGCCGTACGGGTTGGCGTTGACGAGCGCCACGGCCTCGTCGTACGACGCCACCCGGACGACGGAGAGGACCGGGCCGAAGATCTCCTCGGTGTAGATCTCCATCTCGGGCCTGACGTGGTCGAACAGGGTCGGGCCGAGCCAGAACCCGTCCGCCTCGCCCCGGGCGGCCACCTCACGCCCGTCGATCACCAGCTTGGCGCCGGCCTCCTGGCCGGAGGCGACGTACGACGCCACCTTGTCGCGGTGCTCCCGGGTGACCAGCGGCCCCATGTCACCCTCGCCGCCCGCGTCGTCGCCACCGATGACCAGGGTGCGGGTGCGGTCGGCGATCCGGGCCACGAGCTCGTCGGCGACCGGCTCGACCGCGACCAGCACGCTGATGGCCATGCAGCGCTCGCCGGCGCTGCCGTAGCCGGCGTTGACCGCGGCGTCGGCGGCCAGGTCGAGGTCGGCGTCGGGGAGGACGACCATGTGGTTCTTGGCGCCGCCGAGCGCCTGGACGCGCTTGCCGTGCCTGCTGGCCCGCTCGTAGACGTACTCGGCGATCGGGGTGGAGCCGACGAAGCTGATCGACTTCACCTCGGGGTGGTCCAGGAGCGCGTCCACGGCGACCTTGTCGCCCTGCAGCACGTTGAAGACGCCGTCGGGGAGGCCGGCCTCCTGCCACAGCGCGGCCAGCCACAGGGAGGCGGAGGGGTCCTTCTCGCTGGGCTTGAGGACGACGGTGTTGCCCGCGGCGATGGCGACGGGGAAGAACCACATCGGGACCATCGCCGGGAAGTTGAACGGGCTGATGATGCCGACCACGCCGAGCGGCTCGCGGGTCGAGTGCACGTCGACGCCGGTCGAGGCGCTCGGGCTGTGCCCGCCCTTGAGCAGGTGGGAGATGCCGCACGCGAACTCCACGACCTCCTGGCCGCGCGCGATCTCGCCGAGGGCGTCGGAGGGGACCTTTCCGTGCTCGGCGGTGATCAGCTCGGCGAGCTCGCCCTTGCGGGAGTTGAGCAGCTCGCGGAACGCGAACAGCACCTGGGTGCGCCGCGCGAGCGAGGTGTCGCGCCAGCCCGGCGCCGCAGCCGCGGCGGCGGCGATCACGTGCGCGGCGTCGCTCTCGTCGGCGAGCGACACCCGGCCGCTGACGCGGCCGGTGGCGGGATTGGTGACGTCGGCGGTCCGCGGGGAGCCGCCGGCGTACGGCGCTCCCCCGGCCCAGTGCCCGAGGACGGGGGTCGAGGAGGTCATGGCCCCATCCTGCTGCGGTCGCGATGCTCGGGCGGTTGACGGAACGTACGATTCGTCGTACTTGCCCGACGATCTGTAAGGCCGTGCCGCGATGACCGACGTCACCCTGCGCGACGTGCTCGCGATGCCGGTGCTGCGTGCCGCGGACCCGGTCGTGGTGGCGGGCGAGGACGCGCTGGACCGGCGGGTGCGCTGGGTGCACGCGACCGAGCTGCCCGACATCGCTCCCCTGCTGCGCGGCGGCGACCTGGTGCTGACCACCGGGATCGCGCTGCCCGAGGCCGAGGCGGGACTCGGCGCCTTCGCGTCGAGCCTCGCCGAGGTGGGCGCGGCGGGGCTGATGGTGGAGCTGGGCCGGCGCTGGGCGGTCGTCCCGCCGGCGCTCGTCGCCGCGTGCGACGCGGCCGGGCTGCCGCTGGTCTGCCTGCGGCGGGTGACCCGCTTCGCGTCGATCACCCAGGCGGTCGGGGAGCGGGTCGTCGACGAGCACCTGGCCGAGCTGCGCGAGGCCGAGCGGGTGCACGAGACGTTCACCGCCCTCAGCCTCGCCGAGGCCGATCCCGGCGAGATCCTGGCCGCCGTGCAGCGGCTCTCCGGCGCCGCCGTCGTCCTGGAGAGCGAGCAGCACCAGGTCGTCGACTACCTCGCCGGACCGGAGGACCTCGACGACCTCCTCGTCGGCTGGACCGCCGTCTCCGCGCGGGTGCCGCTGACCGGGCGGACCACGTGGGACGAGCGGCAGGGCTGGCTGCTCACCCGCCTCGGGCCGCGCGAGCGCGGCTGGGGCCGGCTCGTCGTCCTGTCCGCGCGACCGCCCTCGCAGCGGCTGGTGGCCATCGCCGAGCGCGGGGCGGCCGCGCTGGCCCTGCACCGGCTGCACGACCGCGACCGCGACAACCTCGTGCGGCGTACCCACCACGAGCTGCTGCTCGCGCTGCAGACCGACCCGGGCGCGGCGGACGTCGTACGACGGTGCGAGCTGGCGGGTCTCCCGACGAGCGGTCGGTCGTACGTCGGGCTCACGGTGCGGCCGCGTCCCGACGCCGGACGCCGCTCGCCCGCGGGCGAGGTGGTGGCGGCCGTCGTACACGCCGCCCACGAGGCGGGGCTGCCCGCGCTGATCTGCGAGCTGGACCACGACGTCCGGGCGCTGCTCGCCGTCTCCCCGACCGCGTCGGACCCGGTGGTCGACCGGCTCGCGGCCGGTGTCCTGCGCCGGCACGCGGTCGTCGTCGGGGCCGGGCGTCCCGCTCCGTCCCTCGCCACCGCCGACCGGACCCTGCGGGAGTCGCGGCAGGTCGTCGACGCGGTCCCCGCGGGCGGCGGCTCTCGCGCCGTGCACCGGCTTGAGGACGTGCACCTGCGCGGCCTGCTGGCCCTGCTCGCCGACGACGACCGGCTGCGGCTCTTCGTCGCCCGCGAGCTGGACCCGCTGCGCCGCCACGACGAGGAGCACGGCACCGAGCTGCTCGCCGCCGTCCGGGCGCTGCTGCTCCACCCCGCCGGCAAGGCCCAGGCCGCGGCCAGCCTGCACCTCTCGCGGCCGTCGTACTACGCCCGGCTGGCCCGCGCCGAGGCCGTCCTCGGCGAGCGCCTCGACGACCCCGACATCCGCCTCTCCCTCCACGCCGCGATCGTCGCCGCCGACCTCGGCGTCGACGCCTGACGCCGGTTGAGGCGCGAGCCCTCGCGCTGGTTGAGGTGCGAGCGAAGCGAGCCCTCGCGCTGGTTGAGGTGTGAGGGCCTCCAGGCCCGAGCCTCGAAACCCAGCAAGACGACAAACGGCCCCCATCGACGCCGACCCCCGACAAGACGGGTTTCGAGGCTCCTCGCTAGCGCTCGTCACACCTCAACCAGCGACACACGCCGGTTGAGGTGCGAGCGAAGCGAGCCCTCGCGCCGGTTGAGGTGTGAGGGCCTCCAGGCCCGAGCCTCGAAACCCAGCAAGACGACAAACGGCCCCCATCGACGCCGACTCCCGACAAGACGGGTTTCGAGGCTCCTCGCTAGCGCTCGTCACACCTCAACCAGCGACACACGATGGTTGAGGTGCGAGCGAAGCGAGCCTCGAAACCCAGCAAGACGACAAGCAAGCTCGATCGAGGCCGACTCTCGACAAGACGGGTTTCGAGGCTCCTCGCTAGCGCTCGTCGCACCTCAACCACCGCTACGCGAGGCCCTCGTCTGCGAGCACCTCCTGGGCGATCCGGAAGGCGGTGTTGGCGTCGGGGACGCCGCAGTAGATCGCCGTCTGGAGCAGCAGCTCCTTGATCTCCTCGACGGTGAGCCCGTTGCGCAGGGCGGCGCGGACGTGCATCGCGAACTCCTCGTGGTGGCCGCGGGCGACCATCGCGGTGAGGGTGATCAGCGAGCGGCTGCGGCGGTCCAGGCCGGGGCGGGTCCAGATCTCGCCCCACGCGTACTCGGTGATCAGGTCCTGGAAGTCGCGGGTGAACTCGGTGGCGTTGGCGGTGGCGCGATCGACGTGCGCGTCGCCGAGCACCTCGCGGCGGACGGTCATGCCGGCGTCGTACCGCGCGCTCGGCGCCGCCGGCGGCGTCTCGCCCAGCAGGTGCTGACGGATCAGGGCGGCGACCGTCCCGGGCGCCTCGGCGGGCGCGAGGTGGGCGACGTCGTCGAGGACGACGAGGCGGCCGTCGCGGACGCCGTCGGCGATCTCCGCCAGCTTCGCGGGCGGCGTGGCCACGTCGACCGCGCCCGCGACGGCGAGCACCGGCGCGGTGACCTCGCCCAGCCGGTCGCGTACGTCGAAGCCCGCGAGCGCCTGGCAGACCAGCGCGTAGCCGTCGTCGACCGCGTCCTGCAGCGTGTGCAGCAGCGCCGACCCGGCGGCGGGCTCCCGCTCCAGGAACCCGGGGCCGAACCACCGCTCCGCCGAGCCCGCCACCAGCGCCGGCGTGCCGGAGGCGCGGACCTGCTCGATCCGGGCCGCCCACGACGCGGGGTCGCCGATCTGCGCGCCGGTGCAGAGCAGTACGGCGCCCTCCACCCGCTCGGGAGCGTCGAGCAGGAGCTGCAGCCCGACGGCGCCGCCCACCGAGTCTCCGGCGTACGCGAATCGGCCGCCGGCCTCGCCGCGCTGCTCCAGCACGTCGTTCACCACGGTGAGTACGCCGCGGGCGAGGTCGGCCATCGTGAACGGCTCGTCCGGGACGGAGGTGTTGTGGCCGTGGCCGGGCAGGTCCCAGGCGAGGACGTCGAAGGCGTCGGTGAGCCCGGCGGCGCAGGCCGTCCACAGGGTGCTCGCGGAGGTGCCGAGCGACGGGCCGAGCACCAGCAGCGGAAGCTCGGTGCGGTGGGCCGCACCGCTCAGTCGGACGGCGGTGATCGCGGGGGTCATCGGTTCTCCTGGGTCTGCGAGAGGGTGGCGCGGCGGACGACGGCGTCCACGATGCCCCCCGCCTGTCCGAGGTACGACGGCGCGGGGTCGTGACCGGCCTGCGCGGCCAGCGAGCGCTGCTCGGCGAGCACGTCGTCGCCGGCCTCGGCGAGCGTGCGGGCCATCCGGTCGGTCCGGACCTCCAGCCCACCGACCAGGTCCGCGGTCTGGGAGACCGCGACCAGGGTGCGGCGTACCAGGTCGCGCAGCGTCGCCCACTCGGCGTGCCAGCCGCCGTCCGCGCGGTCGTCGACCTGGCTCGCCGCGGCCAGGTGCAGCGTCGCGGCGAGCTGGGGCGTGGTCAGCGCGGCGCGCCGTACCAGCACGGACACGACGGGGTTGGCCTTGTTCGGCATGGTCGACGAACCCCCGGCCGAGCCCTCGGCGAGCTCCCCGATCTCGGGGCGGCTCAGGGTCAGGACGTCGTTGGCGATCCGGCCGCAGGCGTCGGTGCAGCCGGCGAGCGCGTCGCCGATCCGGGTGACGGGCGCACGGGTGGTGTGCCACGGCAGCGGGGTCAGCGGCACGTCGCGACCGAGCTCGACCATCCCCGCGCGGGTCCCGGCGGCACCGCCGAGCTGCGCCGGGAACGTCAGTCGTCGTACGTCGTCGCGCGCGTCGAGTACGCCGGTCAGCCATTGCGCGACCCGGAAGCCGAACGTCGTCGGGATGGCGTGCTGGGTCAGCGTGCGGGCGACCACCGGGGTGTCGCGGTGCGCGGTCGCCAGGGCGGCGAGCCCCTCGACGACCCGGTCGAGGTCGTCGAGCAGGTCGGTCACGGCCGCCGACGCCAGCAGCATCAGCGCCGAGTCCACGACGTCCTGGCTGGTCAGGCCGCGGTGCAGCGCGGGATCGCCCGCGCGCTCCCGCAGCAGCCGGACCAGCCCGATGACCGGGTTGCCGCCGCCCTCGGCGTCGCGGGCGAGCAGGTCGAGGTCGGCAGGACCGACGAGGCCGGCCAGGTCGACCCCGGCCCACCGGGACTCCACCGCGACCATCGCCTCGAGGTACGCCGCCGACGTGAAGTGGTCGCCGGCCCGGTGGTCGCCCGGCCAGAAGAGGTCGCCCATGCGTCTCAGTCTCGCCCGTGCGACAGGAAGACGGTCTCCCCCTCGCCCTGGAGCCGGATGTCGAAGACGAAGCCGTGCTCGTCGGGGCGGGCCACGAGCGTGTCGCGTCGCCCGGTCGGCAGCGACGCGAGCAGCCGGTCGTCGGCCGTGGCCGGGCCGGGCAGGTAGGCACGGGTCTGCAGGCGGTCCAGCAGCCCGCGGGCGAAGACGGTCAGGGCGAAGAACGGCGCCGCGCCGGGCCCGGTCGCGCCGGGCGCCAGGGTGGTGAAGGAGTAGCGGCCGGTGTTGTCGGTCGACGCCCGGCCCCACCCGGTGAAGGTGAAGCCGTCGCGGTGCAGCGAGCCCTCCGCCCGCGGCACGACCCCGTCGGCGTCGGCCTGCCAGAGCTCGATCAGGGCGTCCGGCACCGGGGCACCCGCCCCGTCCAGGACCCGTCCGGAGAGGCGGATCGCCCGGGCGCTGCCCGGCGGGACGAGCTCGCTGTCGCCGTCGTACGGCAGGGCGTAGCCGAAGAACGGGCCGACGGTCTGGCCGGGGGTGGGGGTCACTCTTCCTCCATCGGGGTGCGGTGCGAGCCGGTCAGGACGATGTCCCAGCGGTAGCCGGTGCACCACTCGGGCTGCGTGACGTCGTGGTCGTACGACGCCACGAGTCGCGCGCGCGCCGCGGGGTCGACGATCGCCTGGTAGATCGGGTCGAGTGCGAACAGCGGGTCGCCCGGGAAGTACATCTGGGTGACCAGGCGCTGGGTGAACTCGCTGCCGAAGACCGAGAAGTGGATGTGCGCCGGACGCCAGGCGTTGCGGTGGTTCTTCCACGGGTAGGGACCGGGCTTGATGGTGGTGAACCGGTAGTTCCCGTCGCCGTCGGTCAGGCAGCGGCCGACCCCGGTGAAGTTGGGGTCGATGGCGGCCGGGTGCTGGTCGCGCTTGTGGATGTAGCGCCCGCCGGCGTTGGCCTGCCAGACCTCGACCAGCTGGTGCCGGACCGGCCGGCCGTCGCCGTCGAGCACCCGACCGGTGACGACCATCCGCTCGCCCACCGGCTCGCCGGAGTGCTGGATGGTCAGGTCGGCCTCGAGCGGGTCGACGTCCGAGTGCCCGAAGGCCGGTGACCACAGCTCGATCCCCTCGGGGTCGGCGTGGTGCAAGTCCTTGGTGGGGTGCCGCAGGATGCTGCTGCGGTACGGCGGGTAGTCGAGCCGCACCCGATCCTCGGTCCGCCCCTCGGCGGCGTACTTCTCGGCGATGGTCGCGATCTCGTCGCTGACCTCGGCCTGCGAGGAGGCCGCGGCGTCTGAGGAAGCTGTACTCACACCGGGGACCGTACGGCGGGGACCGTGGCCGCCGTCTCACTCGGCTTCCGACCAGCGGAAGCATCGTGTCGTCTAGACCACGACGCGGATGTGACCGTCGTCCCTATGCAACGCCTCTCCTGGCCCGTGGCCCTCTGCTGGATCGCCGTCGCGCTCGACGGCTTCGACCTCGTCGTCCTCGGCGCCGTGATCCCCACGCTCTCCGTGACCGGTGCTCTCGGCTTCACCGACGCCTCACTCACCACCGCCTCCACGATCGGCCTGGTCGGCGTGGGCATCGGCGCCGTGGCGATCGGCCCGCTGACCGACCGGTTCGGGCGGCGGCTCAGCCTGATCTCCAGCATCGCCCTCTTCTCGGTGCTGACGATCGCGATCGCCTTCGCGCAGACGACGACGCAGTTCACCGCGCTGCGCTTCCTCGCGGGCCTCGGCCTCGGCGCCTGCCTGCCCACGGCGCTCGCGTACATGAGCGAGCATGCCCCGGCGGGCCGTGGCGGCTCGGCGGTGACCCGGATGATGACCGGCTACCACGTCGGCGCGGTCATCACGGCGCTGCTGGCCCTGTGGGTGATCGACGCGTTCGGCTGGGAGTCGATGTTCGTGATCGGCGGCGTCGCCGGCCTGCTCACCCTGCCGGTCATGTGGGCCAAGCTGCCCGAGTCCGAGACCTACCTGCGCCGTACCGCCCAGAAGCCGCCGCGCAGCACCGAGGTCGTCCGCGGCCGGTACCTGCGGATCAGCCTCGGCCTGTGGGTGGCGTCGTTCATGGGCCTGCTGCTCGTCTACGGCCTCAACACCTGGCTGCCCAAGATCATGGGCGAGGCGGGCTACTCCATCACCGCCGGCACGACCCTGCTGCTCGTCCTCAACGTCGGCGCCGTCATCGGCCTGCTCGTGGCCGGCGTCATCTCGGACTCGCGCGGCAACAAGCCGACGGTGCTCCTGTGGTTCGGCCTCGCGGCCGTCTTCCTCGTCCTGCTGTCGATCAAGCTGGAGCACGAGCTGCTCGTGTACGCCGCCGTACTGCTCACCGGCATCTTCGTGTTCAGCGCCCAGGTGCTGGTCTACGCGTTCGTCGGGCACCTCTACCCGCCGGAGATCCGCGGCACGGCGCTCGGTGCCGCTGCGGGCATCGGCCGGGTCGGCGCCATCGTCGGCCCGTCCCTCGGCGGCGCGCTCGTCACGGCGGGGATCGCCTACCCCTGGGGCTTCTACGCGTTCGCGGTCGCGGCCCTGCTCGCCGTACTCGCCCTCGCGACCGTCCCCGCCCACGTCTCCTCCGAACCCCTCGTCCCCGAGCCGGCGTGAGTTGAGTGCCGACCCGGCGCGAGTTCGCGCCGGGTCGGCACACGCTCGGGGTGGGAGGATCGGGGCATGGCCGGCAACGTCTCCCGCCCCGGCACCACGGTGACCGGGCGGGCGCTCGCGCTGATCGGGGCGTTCGACGAGGACCACCGGCGGCTCACGCTGACCGAGCTGGCGGTCCGGGCCGAGCTGCCGCTGCCGACAGCGCACCGGCTGGTCGCCGAGCTGGTGGCGTGGGGCGCGCTCGCCCGGGCGGGCGACGGCCGGTACGTCGTCGGCCGGCGGCTGTGGGACATCGGGCTGCTGGCGCCGGTCAACGCGGGCCTGGTCGAGGTCGCCTCGCCGTTCCTGCACGACCTGTACGGCGCCACCCTGGCCACCGTCCACCTCGCGGTGCGCGACGGGACGGAGGTGCTCTACCTGGACCGGCTGCGCGGCCACGCCTCGGTGCCGGTCGTGAGCACCGTGGGCAGTCGGCTCCCGATGCACGCGACGGGCGTCGGCAAGATCCTGCTCGCGCACGCACCGCCCGACGTCCAGGCCCAGGTCCTCGGCAGCCTGGCCCGGATCACGCCGTACACCGTGACCCAGCCGGGGACCCTGCGCCGCCAGCTGGCCCGCGCTGCTCGCGAGGGGTACGCCACGACCGTCGAGGAGATGAGCCTCGGCGCCTGCTCGGTCGCGGTGCCGATCCGGCGCGGACCCGACGTCATCGCCGCCCTCGGGATGGTCGTCCCGTCACTCAAGAACGACCGCCCGCGGCTGGTCGCGGCGCTGCAGGTCGCCGCTCAGGGCGTGGGGCGGGCGATCAGCGGGGTGACGGGCGCGAGCACCTCGTCGTCCCCCGCCTGAGCCTTCTCGACCTCGCGGGCGGCCCGGGGTGCGGACTCCTTGCTGGCCTGCCACAGGAACAGGATCATCACGCCGACCACGGCGAACGCCGCGATCGCGATGAAGAGTGCCCACCAGAGCGGGCCGAAGCTGAAGCTGCCGGGGTTCATCTCGTTGATCACCCTCCGAGCGTCGTACGCCGGACGGGCGGCGGGCAGGGCCGAAGGTCCGGGACCCCCGGGACTCAGGTCGGGACCGGGTGGTCGACCAGGGCCAGGAAGTAGCCGCCGTCGGTGGCGTGCCCGGGCCGGGACCAGGCCACCTCGCGCCAGCCCTCGCCGGGCAGGCGCGCGACGAACCCGTGTACGTCGGCCTCCCGGGAGCTGATCAGCAGCAGCCGGCGCCGCTCCGGGGGTCCGAGCTGCTCGGCGCCCAGGACCGACTCCAGGCCGTGGTCGACCAGGGTGCCGGTGGCGTCGAGGAAGCGAGCCCGCAGCTGGCGGGGTCCCGCGACCCAGACCGTGGCACGCCCCTCCGCGACCGGCCGGTCGGCGGACTGCTCCGCCGGGAGCAGGTCGACCCCCATCGCTCACATGCGCCGACCCTAGGGGGTGCGGCTCTGGGGCTTCCGACTCGCGAGACCTCCCGGCGCCGGATGACGGCCTCGTGAGAGCATCCGAGCGTGTCCCTCTCGCGGCAGGTCGGCCGCGTCACGCTCACCGGTCTGCTGGCCGTCGTCCTCGTGGCCGTCGTCAACGGCGCGGTCCTGGTCTACCTCGGCGTGGTCCAGAAGCGCGCGCTCGAGCAGGCCTCCGACGGCGCCCGGGCGATCCGGCTCGCGCACCTCGCCATGCTCGACCAGGAGACCGGTCTCCGCGGCTACCTGCTCACGGGCGACGAGGCCGGCCTCACGCCGTACACGGAGGGCCGCGTGAGCGCGGCCGAGCGGCTCGACGAGGCGGCGGAGCTGATCGGCGACGAGGACGACATCGCCTCCCTGCTGGAGCGGCAGCAGGCCGCGATCGACGCCTGGAGCGTGGAGTGGGCCGACGAGGCCCTGGCCGTCGGGGACGGCCTGGCCGCGCAGCCGGGCAGTGCCGCGAAGACCGCGTTCATCGAGCGCGGTCAGGAGCTGTTCGACACCTACCGGAGCAACCACGAGGAGCTCCAGGACGCGGCGGACGACCTCCGCGCCACCGAGCAGGCCATGCAGACGCGGGTGCTCGCGCTGGCCCTCGTCCTGGAGGTGCTGCTCCTGACGGGGGCGGCGTACGTCGTCAGCCGCCAGCGCCGAGCACTCCGCGCGGCGGTCGTGGAGCCGGTCGACGAGCTGCTCGACGGGATCGGGCGGATCCGCGACGGCGACCTCACCCCGACCACCCGCCGTCCCGCCCCGGCCGAGCTGCGCCTGATCGGCGAGGGTCTCGACGACATGGCCCAGGCCCTCGCTCAGCGGGAGAGCGACCTGGTGGCGGCGCGACAGGAGGCCGAGGCGGCCAACGTCGCCAAGTCGGCGTTCCTGGCCACCATGTCCCACGAGATCCGCACCCCCATGAACGCCGTCATCGGGATGAGCGGGCTGCTGCTGAGCAGCGACCTCGACGAGCAGCAGCGCGACTACGCCGAGACCGTCCGGGCCTCCGGCGACGCGCTGCTCACGATCATCAACGACGTCCTCGACTTCTCGAAGATCGAGTCCGGCGAGCTCGAACTGGAGCAGCACGCCTTCGCGCTGCGCGAGTGCGTCGAGACCTCGCTCGACCTGGTCGCGGCCCAGGCCGGCGCGAAGGGCCTCGACCTGGCCTGCCGGATCGACGACGACGTACCGCCGGTGGTCGCGAGCGACGTGACCCGGGTCCGTCAGGTGCTGGTCAACCTGCTCAGCAACGCCGTGAAGTTCACCGAGCGGGGCGAGGTCCTCGTGTGGGTCCGGGTCGAGGACGGCACCGACCCCGACCGGCCGACCCTGGCGTTCGCGGTCCGCGACACCGGCATCGGCATCCCGGAGGACCGGATGCACCGGCTGTTCCGATCGTTCAGCCAGGTCGACAGCAGCACGACCCGCGTGTACGGCGGCACCGGGCTCGGCCTCGCGATCAGCCAGCGGCTCGCGGAGGCCCTGGGCGGCCGGCTGCTGGTGGAGAGCGAGGACGGGGTCGGCTCCACGTTCACCCTGGTGGTCCCGATGACGCGAGCCACCGGCGAGGAGGATCGCGCGCGCGTGGCCCCCGCCGAGCTCCGCGGCCGGCGGGCCCTGGTCGTGGACGACAACGACACCAACCGGCAGATCCTCCGCGCGCAGCTCGAGGGATGGGGCATGGAGGTCGTGGACCACGCCGATCCCGTGCAGGCGCTGCGGGCCGCACGGACAGGCGACGACCCCTTCGACCTGGGCGTGCTCGACATGCACATGCCCTTCCTCGACGGCCTCGGACTGGCCCGTGGGCTGCGCGACCTGCCCGCGTGGGCCGACGTACCCCTGCTCCTGCTGACCTCGCTCGGCGAGCGGCTGCCGGAGGCCGAGGAGGTCCGGCTGACCCACCTGACCAAGCCGGTCAAGGCGGCCGCCCTCCGGGACACGGTCGCCCAGCTGCTCGGTGCCCGCGAGCTCGTCGAGACGCAGGCGGCCACACCCGCGACGGTGGGGCCGCTGCGGATCCTGCTCGCCGAGGACAACACCGTGAACCAGAAGGTCGCGACGCTGATGCTCGAGCGCCTCGGCCAGCGGCCGGTCGTCGTCGCCAACGGCGAGGAGGCCCTGGCGGCCGTGCACGCGGCGGCGTACGACCTGGTGCTCATGGACGTGCACATGCCGGTCATGGACGGGCACGAGGCGACCCGGCGGATCCGGGCCGAGCTGCCCGCCGAGCGGCAGCCGCGCATCGTCGCGATGACCGCCGGCGCGCTCGTCGAGGACATCGACGCCACCTTCGCCTCGGGCATGGACGACCACCTCTCCAAGCCGGTCCGCAGCGAGGAGCTCGCGGCGGCGCTGGCGCGGGTCCGGACCCGGCCCGAGAACGAGGCGGAGCCGCCGGAGGCGGGCGAGGAGGAGCTCCCGCCCGTGCTCGACCCCACGGTGCTCGAGACGCTCGTCGGGCACCTCGGCGCCGGTGCCGACGCCTTCCGGCAGCGGCTCGTCGACGCCTGGGTCGCGGACTCCGGGCAGCAGCTGGCCCGGCTCGACGCCGCCGTGTCCGCCTCGGACGCCGACGCCGCGGGCGACATCGCGCACAGCATGCGCTCGGCGAGCGCGGCCCTCGGCGCGCTGCGGGTCGCCCACCGGTTCGGAGAGCTGGAGGCCGTGGCCCGCGACGGTGCCGACCCGGCGCGGGTGGCCGAGCTCGCCGCCGCCGCGAGTGCCGAGGTCCGGCGGGCGAGGGACGCCCTCACCGACTGAGCCGTTGCTCCATCCCCCCGATCGCGACGAGGAGGCCCCCGACGTGCCCACCCCCGAGCCGTCCCCCCAGCACCGACGCCTCGACGAGGTCGCCCACCGCGTGCGGGACCTGCTGCACACCCGCATCGCGCTGGTCTCGACCTTCGAGGGCGGCCGGCACTACTTCGTCGGAGCCGCCGGGCTGCCGCCGGACCTGGACCGCGCCCGGGAGATCCCGATGCTCGAGTCGTTCTGCACCTACGTGCACGAGGGCGGCGCGCAGCTCGTCGTCGACGACGTCCGGCTCGAGACGCGCGTCGCCGCCCATCCGCTGATCGGCGAGCTGGGGATCCGCGCGTACGCCGGCTGGCAGATCACCGACGACGAGGGCCTGGTCGTCGGGGTGCTCTCGGTCCTGGACGACCGGCCGCGGGCCTGGACGGCCGCAGAGCTGACCGTGCTCGTCGAGCAGGCGGACGCGTGCGGCCCCGACGTCCGCGCGCTGGCCACCGGGCGGCCCTGAGCCTCCTAGCCTGAGGCACATGATCCTGGAGTTCGAGGGCGTGGTCTGGGAGTGGCGTGGGCCCGCGCCGTACCACTTCGTGTCGGTGCCGGAGGACGAGTGCGCGGAGCTCGCCGAGGCTGCGGCACTGGTGTCCTACGGCTGGGGCATGATCCCGGTGACGGTGGCCGTCGGGGACACGACGATCACGACGTCGCTGTGGCCGAAGGACGGCGGGTACGTCGTACCGCTGAAGGACAAGCTGCGCGCGGCCGAGGAGATCGCGCTGGGCGACGTCGTGTCCGTCCGGCTGAGCGTCGACGTGCGGCCGCGCTAGCTGTACCCGGCCATCAGGTTGGTGACAGTCGGCTGGTTGGGGGCTTGCCTCCGAGGGCGCTGTGGCGGCGTTCAGTGTTGTAGTGCTCGAGCCAGGGTGCAAGGGCAGCGGCGCGGGCAGTGTTGCTG